>WNFQ01000345.1_pt1 | contig 29440 bp, 25 predicted proteins | sample 5400171 | NCBI WGS metagenome assembly WNFQ01 (sample SAMN13153356, study PRJNA577476) | soil metagenome | isolation source: 20 cm soil under Madrone tree | place: USA:California | collected 2016-06-14
GGCGGCTGAAGCCCAGGATCCCCGGTGGATGGAGCCGGTGCTGCTGCGGGGCAGAGTGTCTCACCAGCGCTCCCGCCTGGCGCCTGGGCTCGAAGCCGCCGCCTGGATTGACAGCGGGCTCGCCCACGCCGCTCGGGCCCTCAAGCTGGGGCCCAAGGAGCCCAGGGCGCTCGAGCTGCGCGGCGCGCTCCGGTACGCGAAGTGGCTCCAGCGGGTTGTCGCGGATCCCGTCGCGCAACGCCGGCTGCTCCAAGATGCCAGGTCCGATCTCGAGACGGCCACACAGGCGGATCCCACCCTCGCCACCGCCAATCTTACGCTCAGCCACCTATTGTATCAGGTGGACGACGTACCGGGTGCGATGCTGCGAGCGCGGCAGGCGTATGAGGAGGATGCCTATCTGAGCTCGGCCGATTGGGCCGTGGATCGTCTCTTCTGGGGCGCTCTGGACCTGGAGCAGTTCAGCGAGGCACGACGCTGGTGCGCTACGGGGGTCCAGCGCTTCCCCAACGACCCCCGATTTGTGTCCTGCCAGTTGTGGCTCATGGTGACGCCGGCCGTACAGTCCGATGTCCGGCAAGCCTGGGAGCTGTCGGCCAAGCTGGAGCGGGTGACACCGGCAGCCCGGCGCCCGTTCGCCAGGGCGGAGGGGTTACTGCTCGTGGGGGGCGCCCTGGGCCGCGCAGGGGCCGCCGACAGTGCGCGTCGCGTGATGCTGCGGGCACGGCAGCTGGCGTCGCACGACATCGATCCAGACCAGACGCTACTCGCCCGCGAGGCGTACGTGCGGACCCTGGTCCGCGACTATGATGAGGCGATCGATCTCCTCAAGCGCTACGTGGCCGCGAACCCGGGTCACGAGTTCTTGGCGCAGGCGGGCACGGTGTGGTGGTGGCGCGAGCTACGCGCCCAGCCGCGGTGGAGAGAACTCTCACAAGCGGGGCGCTGAGTCGCAGCGCCGCCACACTTGTCTGCGCCGGTCCGCAGCGTGGGCTCAACGGTTTTTCCTTCGCCAGTCTTCGCACGACCATCTTCCGCTCGAGTCGACATCGATTCCTGACCAGTGTCTTTGCCTCGCGAAATCAGACTGCAGGAACGTCGTGGCACAATTGATGCGACCCCGCTACACGATGAGCTGAACGGTACCGTTTTGTTGCCGACACCCACCGCCCGGCCGGAGGGACCCATGAGAGTCCTGGCTTCAATCTGCGCGGCGCTCCTCGGAGGATTCGTCGCGTGCTCGGATTCTACCCTGACTGACGGGCCGGTGACGGTTGGCCCTCCCGAGTTCGCCGAGGCGTTTACGAGCAACGAGACCGTCCCATTCACCACGGTCATTGATCAGCCATGCACGGGCGAGCCGATGCGGTGGTCGGGGGAAGTCCACACGAAGGACCACGTCACGATCCAGCCCGACGGAAGTACGAACAGTGAGATCACTGTAAACACGCAGAACACCCAGGCCGAAGCCGTCGTCACCGGGGCCCGCTACGTCGCAGGGCAGGAGTCCAGCATGACATTCCAGGACATCCCGCCCGGATCAACGTTCACGTTTGAGTTCGACCAGCACATGATCCGTTCCGGTGAAACCGGGTTGGTGGCCGCCGACGACTGGATGCTGCACGGGCTCTTCCACTTCACGGTCAACGCCAAAGGCGTGCCGACGGTGAGCAACATCGACCACCGGGAGGAGTGCATGTAGAAGCACCCCCTACTCCCCGATCTAACCCCTTCACCTAGCCCCGCTTGGCTGCGATGCCTGTCACGGGTGGCGCAGGGGGGCACCTCTAGCTCTCCGAGCTACTTGACGTACCCTTGCATGCGCGGTATAAGCGATGTATACGACGACCGCGTGCGGCTCTCTTGAGAGTCGGTTCGTGTCCCGATGCGGCTCTCCTGAGAGTCGGTTCGTCTCCCGAGTGCCGCCTCCACACTTCAACGGTGGGGGTGGTTATGACGAAGCGTTTCCTTCCAGCAGTACTCCTACTGTTCCTCATCGCATGCGAGACGGCGCCGCCGACGGGTCGAGCGCCCGATAAACGCGATCCATTTGGCGGCGCTGTGCTTCGACCGGTCGCGCCTGAGTTGAGTCCGTCGCTCCAAGCGGCCCAGGAGCAGACTGGACAGATCGAGACAGTCGATCCGAGCACATTGACCGTCACGGGCGTGATCACGTTTGATGAATTCACTGGAACGACAGGCGCCGGCCTCAATTTCGACGGCGTCGTCGAAGCCAAGGGGGCAACATTCGCTGAGCGGTTTGCAGGACAGGCTCTCTCATTCAGTGGGGACTTCGACGTTCTTGCCGGTACCCCGAGCAGTCCGTTGACGCTGCAGGTCGGGGCGGCCCAGCAGAATCTCAATATTCTCTTCTGGCCGCCGAGCGCGAGCAACGTGATCGACGGCTTAGGACCGAAAGGATTCCCGAATAATGACGCGATTGGCGAAGGCGCCATCGCCGTACGGTTTGACGCCGACCAATCCGAGCTGGGCTTCGACGTCGTCGGCGCCAATAGCGGGAGTGCCACCCTGAACTTCTTTCGGCGGGATGGCTCCTTGATCGGGACAGTGGTTCTCTCCCTTGGGGCCTCCGAAGGCAATCAGGCATTAGCGTTCAGGCGGGCTGGGGCTGTGAAGGACATCGCCGGGCTCTCGATTCACAACGACGACGGCGGGGGCATCGGTTACGACAACTTTAGGATCGATGACGCGCCTGCCACAACTCAGGTCGTCGGTTCCGACGGTGGTACAGTCGCGATCCAGCAGTTTGGCAAACCAGTCGCCGGCATTAACATCCCGCAAGGCACGTTCAATGAAAACGTCATCGTGACGGTTCAGTTCGTCCCCCTCACCGTTGATCAGCGCTGCCACGATTTCCTGCTCGGGCAGTTCGGTCGCTGCCTCGATATCACGGCACAACAGGCAGACGGTGGCGGAAAGGCCGACCTCAATAACCCCGTCACTGTTGGGCTCTGCCTCGACGCGCACCGCTCCCTCGACCTGTTCAAGTTCGAAGATCGCCAGGGCAACGTGATCGCGCTCGAGCAAACCGCGGCATCGTTCCTTGACTGTTCGGGCTTCGACGTGGGCAGCGCCAAGTCATCCAACCCGCTTTACCGGTACGCCACGCGCCTCTGGCGGTGGCTCGCGCCCAAGCCCCTCATGGCCGCGCACACCGGCTTTGGCGGCATCGTCCCCGGCCCCAAGTTGAGCTTCTTCACCTGGGCGGGCCCGATCCAGATCTCCTTCGCCGGCCTGGGCGTGAATGTGCGGAGGTCCGGAAAGGACGCCTTCACCGTGAGCGGCACGTTTAATCTCGGTGTGAAGGGCTTTCGGCCATACGAGAACGAGCAGAGCTTCAATCCGGCTGCCGAACCAGTAATCGTAGGCTTCGGCAAGTACTTCCAGACGATTCCCAGCGGCTCCTTCAAGCCCAGATTCGGTCGGTTCGTTTACACGGCCCCGCTAGGAACCACGACCGGTGTCCTCGGCATGGAGATTCGCTCCGACGGTGGGTTCACAACGAGTGGCGCTGTTCCCACCGAAGGCGGAACCTTGCCGGCCTTCAGGCCCTTCTCCCTCCAGATCGGTCACCGGACGCAGGGCGCGGGCCTGAAATGCGGCAGCGACGGTAAGTGCGTCAGGCAGGAGCCCTGATGGCCCCGCGCCGACCACGAAGCGGCGTCCGACGCTAGTAAAGAGGGCGGCTCCTTCGAGCCGCCCTTCTCGTTTACGGCATCGTCGGTTGCGGCTAGTTTCCTCTACGTGCGCCCCTCCACTCATCGGCATAAAGAGCCGGCTGATGCTCGGAACGGGCGACGGGCGAACCGACGCTGGATGGGTCATGCGACCGCTACATATAGGGAACGAGCCGCGGCAGGAGAAGAGCGGCGGCGGAGGCGCCGCCACGCTGGCGGGGGGCTGTAGCGCGTTGTAAGCTAGCTCCCACGTCCCGTGCAAGATCCCCTCGACTCCGTGCGTGAGGCCCTCGCTGACCGCTACGCGGTCGAGCGGGAACTGGGTCGGGGGGGCATGGCAACCGTGTTCCTCGCCGAAGACCTGAAACACCATCGATCGGTAGCCATCAAGGTCCTCCACGCGGAGCTCACGGCGGCGCTCGGCGCCGAGCGGTTCCTGCATGAAATCGAGATCGCCGCCCGGCTGCAGCATCCCCATATCCTGCCCCTGTACGACTCCGGCGCGGCGGCCGGCTTCCTCTATTACGTCATGCCGTACGTCGAAGGGGAGTCCCTGCGAGACCGTCTGACGCGGGAACAGCAGCTCCCCCAGGAAGACGTGCTCCGCATCGCCACGGAGGTGGCGGGGGCGCTGGCGTATGCCCACAGCCGAGGGGTGGTGCACCGCGACATCAAGCCCGAGAACATCATGCTGTCGGGCGGCACGGCCGTGGTGACGGACTTCGGCATCGCCCGCGCCGTGAGCGCGGCGGGAGACGCGCGGCACCTCACACAGACCGGCACCATCATCGGCACGCCCGCCTACATGAGCCCCGAGCAGTCCACGGGCGCGAGCGAGATCGACGGCCGCAGCGACGAATACAGCCTGGCGTGCGTCGTGTATGAGATGCTGGTAGGCGAGCCGCCCTTCACGGGGCCTACCGCGCAGGCGATCATCGCGCGGCACTCGCTGGATATGGTCTCGCCGCCATCGATCGTGCGCGCCACCATCCCCGATGCGGTGGAGGGCGCGATTCTTCGCGCGCTCTCCAAAGTCCCGGCCGACCGCTATCCGACCACCGCGCTGTTCGCGGAGGCCTTGAATACACCCTCGGCCGCGACCGGCGCCGTGCGGCGGGCGACCCTGGCAGGGGCGGCGGCGCGCCGTCCCCTGTGGCGGCGAGCGTGGCCCGCCGCCGCCGGTGCCATCCTGGTCGCGGCGGCCGCGGCGTTGCTTGCCCGCCGTCCCGCCGCGCCGAGAGCCGCGGCGGGAGGGCTCGACCCCAGACACGTGGCAGTGCTGTACTTCGGGGACGAGAGTAAGGCCCATACGCTCGGTTATCTCGCGGACGGCCTCACCGAAGCGTTGATCGACGCACTGCGGCAAGTGCCGACGCTCACCGTCGTCAGCAAGAACGGGGTGGCCCTGTATCGCAGCCCGGCCGTCCGGCTCGACAGTGCGGCTCGGGCGCTCAACGTGGGAACCATCGTCGCGGGCAGCGTGGACGATGTAGGCGGCCGCTACCGCGTGTCGGTGAATTTGATCGACGGGGCCAGCGGCGCGGACCTGGGGACGCGCGCGAGCTTTGAGCAGCCGGTTGGTGCTGTGTTGGTGATCCGCGACAGCCTTGCTCGAAGGGTGGTGGAGTTTCTCCGCGTGCGACTCGGCGAAGAGTTGCGACTCCGGGAGGAGCGGGCCAGCACGCAGAGCGTGGCTGCGTGGTCGCTGGTCCAGCAGGGGGAGCGGACCCGCAAGGATGCGGAGGCCCGGCTGGAGAAGGACGACGTCGACGGGGCGTTCGCCGCGTTTGCGCGCGCCGACTCTCTGCTCGCGCTGGCGGAGGCAGCCGATCCCGAGTGGGTCGAGGCGACCGTGCAGCGCGGCTCGATCGCCTACCGCCGGGCGCGGCTGACGAGCGACCGTAAGACAGCGGCGCCGTGGCTCGACGTGGCGCTGGGTCACGCGGAGCGGGCGCTGCGGATGTCCCCCGGGTACCCTCGGGCGCTCGAGCTGCGCGGCACGGCGCGCTACACCAAGTGGCTGTTGGAGCTCTCCGCCGACCCGGCGGAGCAAGCGAAGCTTCTGACCGGCGCGCGGCAAGACCTGGAGGCGGCAACGCAGGCCGATCCGTCGCTCGCCGGCGCGTTCAGCACACTCAGCCACCTCTACTATCAGACGGAGGACGTGGCGGCGGCCGTCCTCGCAGCGCGCAAGGCGTACGAGGAGGACGCCTACCTGACCGTCGCGACCGACGTGCTGTGGCGCCTGTTCATCGGCTCCTACGACCTCGAGCAGTTCGCGCAGGCGAAACGGTGGTGCCAGGAGGGCGCGGCGCGGTTTCCGAGGTACTATCGGTTTGCCGAGTGCAGGCTGTGGCTGATGACCACCGACGCCGCGGAGCCCAACGTGCCCGAAGCCTGGCGGCTGTACGGAGAGGTCGACACCCTCACTCCCGCGCCTGCCAAGGCCTTCGAAGTTCACCGGGTGCGGATGATCGTCGGTGCAATTCTCGCGCGCGCGGGGCTCGCGGACAGCGCTCGGCACGTCTTCCTCTCCGCCCGGGCTGATGCGCGAATCGACCCGCAACAGGATTTGCTATCGCTCGAAGCCTTCGGCCGGACGCTACTGGGCGAACGCGGTGAGGCGATCGAGCTGTTGAAGCAATACGTCGCGGCGAACCCGGCCCACGCGTTCAAGCGCGGCGGGGATATCTCGTGGTGGTGGCGGGATCTGCGGTCCGATCCGCGGTTCCGCCAGCTGACGGAGGCGAAGCGTTGAGAAGTACGGCAGCTGGCGCGAGGTTGTAGCAGTTGTGTTACAACGCCGCCGCCGGGCGGTCGCGGGTCGCGCGCACGTTGCCTGGCGGCCGTAGGTTAGCCGGGGGGGTGGCGGTGCAGATCTTGCGCCCTCGCTCGGCGCAATGGCGGCGATCCGGGGTGGTGCGGCGCGCCCAAGCCCGCTGTCCTGGAGGCCCAAGGAGTCGAGCCATGAAGCGCGTCGTTCTGGTCGTGTTGCCGGTCGTAGCGTTTGCTGCGTGTCGTGACGAGCGGTCCCCCACGGCCGTAAACGGGCCGACCATCTCAGCCGAGATTCGTGACGCCGCGAACGGCGGCGGCAACCCGCACTTCTTCTGGCTCCCGCCCATCGTGGCCGCGCCGACCCCCACGGGCGTCTTCAATCCGCGGTTGTCGCCCGTGGTGGAGATCTGCAGCCAGAAGGTGTCGCCGTGCCCCGATGGTCAAGTGCACGTCAAGTTCACGATGACGAGCGGTTCAGGATCCCAGATCGTACGCGTCGACGTGACCAACCAGCTGTACAGCGTCAACTGGAATACCGATCCAAGCAGCGAGCCGGTGGGCTCGAGCTTTCGCATCGCCGTGATCGTCCACAAGGCGGTGCTCGGCTTCGCGGATGTGGACATCGTCGGTACGGGAAAGGCGAAGAACGCCAACACGGGTGGTGACGTTCCGCTGGTTGATGGCCGCACCCTGCCGATCAAGTTTCGCATCGAGGACGGTGCGCTCTGCCCGAGCAACTCGACGCTCGATTGCACCGAGCACATGGCGAGCCCGGGGACCGACAACACGATCGTCAGCAACAACCAGCAGGCGGGCACATTCATTCCAGCCGGCGCGTTGAGTCAGCCGGTGACAGTCACGATCGTCCAAAATCCGAGCAGGCGCTGCATCCCGGCACCGTTTGCGCTGCCCGAGTTCGAGGACTGCTACGACTTTTTCACCGATCCGGGCCCCATCCCGTTCAATGTACCGGTCATCGCGGCCATGTGTATCGATCGAGAGTCGGTGCCGAGCACGGCGGTACGCCAACTCCAGCTGTTCCAGTTCGATGTAGGGCTACCGGTACGAGCGCTGCAGAACGTCCCGGCGGGGTTTCTACCGTGCAATGGAGAGTCGTCTGTCGGGTGGCGCGGCTCCGGTGTGAGGGAGTTGCTGGCTCGCTTGTGGCGCGCCGTCACGCCCCGGCCGCTGCTCGCGGCGCACGTTGGCGTGGGTGGCAGCACGGGGTCGTTCAGCACCTTCACGTGGTCGTTCGTCCCGGAAATCGTGACGAACTCGATCAATCCTCAGCTGGGGGCTGTAGGAACACCCGTCCTCTCCGCGCCGACGGTGCTGCTCCGGGATACGACCGCGGCTCACAATCCGGTAGCTGGTGTGACGGTTACGTTCACCGTTGAAGGCGGTGGCACGATTGTCCGGACCTCCGTCGTCACCGGCCCGGACGGGCTTGCCTCGGTGGGGTCGTGGACGCTGGGAACGGTGCCAGGAGTCAACCGGGTCATCGCAACTGCGATGGGAGCGATCAGCAGCCCGGACACCTTCACGGCAGTTGGCGCGGCGCCGGTGGTGGGCCTGTGCCCCGCCGGGTCGGTAGGCAACCTCGCGACCTTCACGAACTTCCCCGACGCCCTCGCGGCCGTCCCGCCGGGCGGAAAGATCGAGTTGTGCAGCGGGACATTCACGGTGAACAACGTTCAGGTCGCGAAGCCGGTGACCATCGAAGCAGCGCCGGACGCAGCGACCCGGCCGATTATCCAGTACAGCGCCGGCGACGTGAGCTTTCCCGACGCGAACGGGTTCCTGATTGACGCCGTCGAGCATGGGACGGTCGCGTTCCGCGGTTTCACCTTCGTGAGCAGCGGCGCGAGGCCATTCGTGATCTCGGCGCAGGGCACCTACGACCAGCTCGTAGTGGATGGTTGCGACTTCACGACCACGAGCCCAGCAGGGACGGGTGTTTTCGGCGGCTCCAGTACCGTTGAAGGGTCGAAGGTGGTCGTGAACCACAGCTCGTTCAGTGGCGGGGAAAGTGGTGTATTCGCATCGGGGGATGCCGACGAGGCCGGCAACCCGATTCTCGAGACTGCTCCGAACTTCGACTTGCTCAATAGCACGCTCCACGATTTCACGTTCAGCGGGATCCAGTACCAGTCGGGTGCGAGCGGGCGCATCAGCGGGAATACGGTGAGCGCGTGCGGGTTTGCCGGCTGCATTCGGTCGAGGTCTGACAACCAGGTCGAGATCAGCGGCAACTCGGTCACCGTGGACGCGGGCCGCATCACCTCCAACAGTCACATCCGTTGGGGCGTTGCAGCCGACGTCGTCGTGGGAGGCTCCCACATCATCGTTGGGAATACCATCATCGGTGTCGGCGGGGGCGGTGACCCTTCCAACCCGGCGAGCTACGCGATCCAGTTCGCGGGGATCGGGCTGGGCCGGATCAGAGTTGACCCCTTCAACACCTTGCCACAGCTAGGCAACGCGATGCTGTCGGGCAACACCATCGTCAATGCCGACACCGGCCTCAGCGCCCACGATGCCGTGATCACGGGGACGGACAACATCATCACCGGGACGCTGGTTGGGATCGCGGGTTTGAGCGTCACCACCACGACGAGCGTGTCCCTCAATCGGAGCGACGTGACGTCCTACGTCCTCCCCATGACCGGAGACGGCCTGGTCGATCTAACCTGCAACTGGTGGGGTACCGATGCGGGTCCGCTGAACGTCCCCGTGGGTGTTCCCGCGGGTGTCTTCACACCGTTCGCGACTGCGCCAATCGCCAACATCGCCGGCGTTACCTGCGGGGGTACCCTCGGTGCGCCGCGCATCAACGGGCTGCGGACGCCATTGCCGCCGAGCCTCGTTCCGACGCCGGGCGCCGCGGTGAAGGGCAAGAGGCCGCTCCCACTCTAAGGACTCGAGGGTCTTGGCCCGTCGCGAGGGGGGCTCGCTGCCGGGCCGCCCTCGTCGTTTACGCGACCGTGGGGTGGGGCTAGTTTCCATCCCGTGCGACCCCACACCCTCGGCATCATCGGCCTCGGCGCGATCGGCGGCTCGCTCGCCCTGCAAGCGAAGCGGGCCGGGATCGCGACCGTGCTGGGCTGGTCGCCCGAGCCCGCCGAGCGCGTGGCGGCGGCGCGCCAGGGCGCGATCGACGACGCGCCGCCTCGCGCCGCGGACGTGGCGCGCGCGGTCGAGCTGCTGGTGCTGGCGGCGCCGCCCGCGGCGAACCTCGAGCTGCTCGGCAGCCTCAAGACACATTTTGGCGCGGGTGCGCTGGTCACCGATGTGGGTTCCGTGAAGCGGGCGATCGTCGCCAAGGCGCACGACCTGGGGCTCGGGCCTCGCTTCGCCGGCGGCCACCCGCTCGCGGGCACGCACGCGCACGGATTCGCCGCCGCCCGGGTCGACCTGTTCCGGGGCGCGATCGTGTACATCACGGCGACGCCCGACGGGAACGGCGCGGCGCGGGAAGTCTCGCACTTCTGGGAGAGTGTCCTCGAGGCGCAGCCGGTGCTCATCGACGCCGCGCAGCACGACCACCAGCTCGCGCTCACGAGTCATCTGCCGCAGGCGGTGGCATCCCTGCTGGCCCACTGCCTCGCCCACGGCACGCCGCCCGGCGCGACATTCGGTCCCGGGGCACGCGACGCCACGCGCCTCGCCGCCTCCGAGCCGGCGCTCTGGACTGAGATCTTCCTCATGAACCGAGACGAGCTGCTCCCGGCTCTCCGCTCCCTGGAAGAGCCGTTGGGCCAGCTCGAGCGCGCGCTCGAGACGGGGAACGCCCGGGCCGTGACCGCCTGGCTCAGCCGCGCGGCGCAGTGGCGCCGGCAGGCCGACGCGTGAAGGTGCGGGGCGTCGTTCGGCCGCCGGGCGACAAGAGCATCTCACACCGCGCCGTAATGCTCGCGGCGCTGGCCCGCGGCACCAGCGAATTGACCGGACTCCTCACCGGCGCGGACGTGAAGTCCACCGCGCGGGTGCTGCGCCAACTCGGCGCCGACATCTCACCGATCCGCGATGGGGTCGTCTCGGTACACGCATCGCGCATCTCGCATCCCGAATCGCGCTTGCACTGCGGCAACTCGGGCACGACGGCCCGGCTCATGCTCGGCATCCTCGCAGGCCAGCGCTTCGGGGCGACGCTCACGGGAGACGCCTCGCTGCGCCGCCGGCCCATGCGGCGAGTCACGGAGCCGTTGCGCGCCATGGGAGCCGAGATCCAGGAGAGGGGTGGCGACGCGCTCCCGCTCACGATTCGCGGCGGCCGGCTTCGCCCGCTCACCTACACGACGCCCGTCGCGAGCGCGCAGATCAAGAGCGCACTGTTCTTCGCGGGACTCACCGGGAACGTGCGGGTCACCATTCGCGAGCCGTATCGCTCGCGCGATCACACGGAGCGGCTGTTCGTGCATCTCGGGTTGGGACTGCACGAGCGCGGGGGAGCGATCGTGTACGAGCCACCCGATCGTACCGTCGTGCCGCCGTTCCGTCTTGCCATCCCGGGCGACGCCTCCTCGGCGGCGTTTCTCGTCGCGGCCGCGGTGCTCGCCGAAGGCGGCGAGCTGGTCATCGAAAACGTCGGCGTCAACCCCACCCGCACCGGATTCCTGGTGGTGCTCGCCCGCATGGGCGCGCGCGTGGAGCGGGTGAATCTCCGGGACGAGGGCGGCGAGCCGGTCGCCGACCTGGTGGCCCGACCGGCGGCGCTCCGCGGGACGGAGGTGAGCGCGGCGGAGGTGCCGACGCTGGTGGACGAGGTACCGGTGCTCGCGGTGCTGGCGAGCCGGGCGACCGAGGGGAGCGAAACGGTGTTCCGCGAGGTGGGCGAGCTCCGGGTGAAAGAGAGCAACCGGCTCGAGCTCATCGCGGCCAACCTGCGCGCGGTGGGCGTGGAGGCGGAGGCGCGCGGCAACGACCTGTACGTGTGCGGCACGGCGCGACGCCCCAGCGGCCGGGTCGAGACGGCACGCGATCATCGATTGGCCATGGCGTTCGGCGTGCTCGGGACAATCCCCCGGGCCGACGTTCGGCTTTCTGAACGAGCGTCCGTGGCCATCAGTTATCCCCGATTCTTCGACGACCTCCGGAGCATTCGGGAAACGTGACCCTCCGAGTCATCGCGATCGACGGCCCCGCGGCGTCGGGCAAGAGCTCCACGGCCGCGCTGGTCGCCCGCCGCCTCGGGTGGGCCCACCTCGACTCGGGCGCGCTGTACCGGGCGATCACACTCGGGGTGCTGGACAACTTAGGGGAAACCCTAAAGGACTCCCTGGCGGTCGCGGGAAAGGAGAGAGGGGACACCTGGGGCGCACAGCACATCGTGGCACTCGCCGAAGGTCTGCCGGTGCGGCTGGTCCTAGTAGACGACATGTTCCGCCCCGAGGTGGCCGGCGTGGACGTGGCACAGGCGATCCGCTCCGAGCGGGTGACCCAACGGGTCTCCGAGATCGCCGCGATACCCGAAGTGCGCCACTGGGTGAATGTCCAGCAGCGGGAGGCGGTGCAGGGCCACGCGCGGGGTGTGGTGGTGGATGGCCGGGACATCGGAACGGTGGTGTTCCCCGATGCGCCGCTGAAGGTGTTTCTCACGGCGAGTCCTGAGGAGCGGGCGCGGCGCCGATTGGCCGAGCGGGGAGTCGGGGGGAGCGGGGCGGCCGATCTGCGGCGGGAGGCCGAGGTCCTGGCGGCGCGGGACCGCGCCGATTCCACCCGGGCGGTGGCGCCGCTCCAGGCCGCCGCCGACGCGGTGGTGCTCGACACGACGCGACTCTCGCTCGAGCAGCAGGTGCAGGCGGTCGTGGCGCTGGCGCGGGCGCGGCTCCCCGGCTAGGTTTGCCGTCTTGTGTTCCGGAGCCCCGGGGATCGTCCCCGGGCCCTTGGTCCAAACCCGCAACCGAACCGGTGTCCTGAATGCTGGTAGATACGGAAAACCTTCCCGAGTCGAAGGCCGAAGCCCCCGTTCCTGCTCCGACTCCCGCTCACTCCCAACTCCGCGTCCGCTCCGATCTGCACGAAGAGTATTCGTCGGACGAAATCGCGAAGATGACGGAGCTGTACGAGGGGACGCTCTCCAATATCGAGGAAGGCGAGATCGTCAAGTCGAAGGTGCTGCGCGTGACCGACACCGCCGTCATTCTCGACGTCGGGTTCAAGTCGGAAGGCGCCGTGCCGATCGACGAGTTCAAGGACGCGCGCTCGCTCAAGGAAGGGGACGAGGTCGAGGTATTCCTCGAGCACCTCGAGGATCAGGAAGGCGCGGTCGTCCTCTCGAAGAAGAAGGCCGACTTCATGCGGGTCTGGGAACGGATCCGCGAAGCCCATGAGAAGGACGAGGCCGTCTCGGGCACGCTCGTCAAGAAGATCAAAGGCGGCGTGGTGGTGGACCTGATGGGGGTGGACGCGTTCCTCCCCGGCAGCCAGATCGCCTTGCGACGCGTGCCCAACATCGACGAGCTGCTGGGGCAGAGCTTCGAGTTCAAGATCATCAAGCTGAACAAGCGGCGCCGCAACATCGTGGTGAGCCGCCGAGTGCTGCTCGAAGCCGAGCGCAAGACCAAGCGCGACGTGCTGATGAAGGAGCTGCAAGTCGGCCAGACGCGGAAGGGCATCGTCAAGAACATCACCGACTTCGGCGCCTTCATCGACCTCGGGGGCGTGGACGGCCTGCTCCACATCACCGACATGAGCTACGGCCGCGTGTCGCACCCGTCCGAGATGGTGCACATCGGGCAGGAGGTCGAGGTCAAGGTCCTCGACATCGACTGGGAGCGTGAGCGCATCAGCCTCGGCCTGAAGCAGCTGCAGCCGTACCCCTGGAAGAACGTCGCCGCCAAGTACCCGGTGGGCACGCGCGTGCAGGGCAAGGTGGTGTCGATCACGAACTACGGGGCGTTCGTCGAGCTCGAGCCGGGGATCGAGGGGCTGGTCCATATCTCCGAGATGAGCTGGACGCGCAACGTGCGACACCCCTCGAAGATCGTGTCGATCGGCGAGACGATCGAAGCGGTGGTGCTGAAGGTGGACGAGACCGAAGAGAAGGTCTCGCTCGGCATGAAGCAGACCGAGGAAGACCCCTGGATGGCGCTGCCGCAGAAGTACCCCGTGGGCATGCGGATCAAGGGGAAAGTGCGCAACCTCACGTCGTTCGGCGCGTTCGTGGAGATCGAGCCCGGCATCGACGGCCTGATCCACATCTCCGACATGTCGTGGACCAAGCGGGTGCAGCATCCCTCCGAAGTCGTGAAGAAGGGTGACGAGGTCGAGGTGCTGATCCTGAACGTTGACGCGGAGAACAAGCGGATTTCCCTCGGCCTGAAGCAGGCGCAGGAAGACCCGTGGCTGCGCATCGGTGAGACGTACCCGGTGGGCACTGAGCTGCGGGGCCGCGTGCTGCGCCTCATGGACAAGGGCGTGGTGGTGGACCTGGGCAGCGACATCGAAGGGTTCGTCCCCATGTCTCAGCTCGGGATCCCCGACATCCAGAATCCGGGCGACGCGGTAAAAGAAGGACAGGCGGTCGAGCTCAAGGTGCTGGAGGTCGATCCGATCCACCATCGGATCGTGCTGGCGGCCACCGGCTGGCCCAAGGAAGAAGGGGCGCCGGAGCCCGCGAAGCAGGAAAATCAAGACTAGACGCACAGACGCACAGAGGAAAACAGGACGGAGGGGGTAGGGTTACCTGCTCCCTCTTCCTGTTCTCCCCTGTGCGTCTGCTGCGTCTGTGCGTCTGGCCTGGTGCGCCTGTGCGTCTGTGCGTCTGTGCGTCTAGTCGTAGCTGTCCTGTCCCCTCCCGCCTAGATTTTGCCTTATGACTATGCGCGAGAAGCTCGAGCTACTCCAGCAGAAGCGTGCCGAAGCCGAGCTCGGCGGCGGCGCCGGGCGTATCGCTGCGCAGCACGAAAAGGGCAAGATGACCGCGCGGGAGCGACTCGACGTGCTGCTCGACGCCGGGACGTTCGTGGAGCTGGACCGGTTCGTCACCCATCGCTCGACTGACTTCGGGCTGGCGGACGAGCGATACCTGGGCGACGGCGTGGTGACGGGCTACGGGCGGATCGAAGGCCGGCTGGTGTACGTCTTCGCGCAGGACTTCACCGTGTTCGGCGGCTCGCTGTCCGAGGCGCACGCGGAGAAGATCTGCAAGGTGATGGACCTGGCGCTCAAGAACGGCGCGCCCGTCATCGGGCTCAACGACTCGGGCGGCGCGCGCATCCAGGAAGGCGTCGCGTCGCTGGGCGGCTACGCCGACATCTTCCTGCGCAACACGCTCGCCTCGGGCGTGGTACCCCAGATCAGCGCGATCCTGGGTCCATGCGCCGGCGGCGCGGTGTACAGTCCGGCGATCACCGACTTCGTGTTCATGGTGCGCGGCATCTCGTACATGTTCGTCACGGGACCGAGCGTGGTGAAAACCGTGACGCACGAAGAGGTGGATTTCGAGAGTCTGGGGGGCGCCGATGTGCACGGCGCCACGTCGGGGGTGGCGCACTTCGTGCACGGCTCGGAGCGCGAGAGCCTCGCGGCCATACGCATGCTGCTGTCCTACCTCCCGTCCAACAATCTCGATGATCCGCCGATTCGCCCCTCTGCCGATCCAGCGGACCGGCGCGACGAAGAGCTGCTCGACGTGGTCCCGGACGAGCCTACGAAGCCGTACGACATGCACGACGTGATCCGGCGCGTGGTGGACGACGGCGCGTTCCTCGAGGTGCACCGGGACTTCGCCGGGAACCTGCTGGTCGGCTTCGCGCGCCTCGGGGGACGACCCGTAGGCGTGGTTGCGAACCAGCCTGCGGCGCTCGCCGGCGTGCTCGATATCAACGCCTCACTCAAGGGCGCCCGGTTCATCCGGTTCTGCGACGCGTTCAACGTCCCGCTCGTGACGTTCGAGGACGTGCCCGGCTTTCTTCCCGGGGTGGCCCAGGAGCACGGCGGGATCATCAAGCACGGCGCCAAGCTGTTGTTCGCCTACTGCGAGGCCACCGTCCCCAAGGTCACGGTGATCACCCGCAAGGCGTACGGCGGCGCCTACGACGTCATGAATTCCAAGCACGTCCGGGGGGACTACAACGTCGCGTGGCCCACGGCGGAGATCGCCGTCATGGGGCCGAAGGGCGCCGTGGAAATCCTCTACAAGGACGACGCCACCGAGGCACGCGAGGCGGAGTACCGCGAGAAGTTCGCCCATCCGTATCTCGCGGCGGCGCGCGGCTATGTGGACGACATCATCGATCCGCGCGACACCCGGCCCCGGCTGATCGACGCGCTCGCGACCCTCGCCACCAAGCGCGATCGCAATCCGCCGAAGAAGCATGGCAACATCCCTCTGTAGCGCCGTGGCGCTGGTGACGCTGCTGCAGGCGCCGCCTCCTCCAGCCCCCCCGACCGATTCGCTCGACGCCCTGCGCATCCGGGCGACGCGGGACTCGACCGACGCGCAGTTGTGGCTCCTGATGGGGCGGGCGTACCTGGGTCTAGGCGCGGAGGCACACGGCGCGACGCACCGCTCGAGCGAGGACAGCGAGTGGACGCGCGCCGTGCTCGACACCGCGGAAGAAGCCCTGGCCCGCGCGGCTGCGCTCGCCGGGCCGCTGGGTACGAGCGCGGTGGGGGACAGCGCCCGGGTGTTACGCGTGGGCGCGTGGGTGGCGCGCTCGTGGCTGGGGTGGGAGACAAGCGGCGTAGACGCCGGGGTGGAGACGTGGGGGCCGCTGCCCATGGACCTGCGCGTGCCCCCGGTGCTCGACGAGCTGGGCGAGAACCTGTTGCGCGCCTGTCCCGCCGGGGGCGTGCTGCTGACGGCGGGCGATGCCGATTTCTACGCGGCCTGGTACATGCGATTCGCCCGCGGTCTGCGGCCCGATCTGCTCGTCGTTCCCCTCGCGGCATGGCGGTCCGATGCGGTGCTGCGGGCGCGACTCGTAGCGGACTTGAAGCTCGGGCGACGGGGAAGCGGCGACGATGGTTGGCTGGCCGAACTGGTGCGGCGGCGCCCGGTGTGCGTGAGCATGGCGTTCGAGCGGCCACCTGAGACGCGCCCGCGCATCCGCTGGGAAGTCCGGCCGCTCGTGTGGGTGGCCGGACCGGAGGGGAAGAGCCCGCGGGTCCCGCCGCGCGACTTCGTGTTCGGGGCGCTGCGAGTGGCGCTCGACGCTAACGACCCCTGGGTCGAGCCCGCCCTCGCGGTCTGCGGCCGAGCGGCGCGTACCACGCCCGCGTTGTGCGAACCGAGGGCGACGTTCAAGGTGGCCGGCGACGTGCAGGCGTGCCGGCGGTGACCGCAATCAAACGGGTCCTCGTCGCCAACCGCGGCGAGATCGCCTTGCGGATCATCCGGGCCTGCCACGAGGAGGGCCTCGAGGCGGTAGCGGTCTATTCCGAGGCCGATCGCCTGTCGCCGCATGTCCGCGCCGCCGACCTCGCCGTGCCGATCGGGCCCCCGGCGGCGGCCGAGTCCTATCTCGACATCGGGAAGCTGATTGCCGCGGCCCAGAGCACGGCGTGCCAGGCAGTGCATCCCGGGTACGGGTTCCTCTCGGAGCGCGCGCCGTTTGCGGAGGCGGTGGCGGCGGCGTCCCTCGAATTCATCGGACCGCCGGCCGCCGCCATCCGGGCCATGGGCGACAAGACCGAAGCGCGGCGCCGGATGCAGCAGGCGGGCGTTCCGATCGTCCCCGGGACCACGCGTCCGCTCGCCGACCACGTGCAGGCCCGACCCGAGGCGGCGCGGCTCGGCTACCCGGTGCTCCTCAAGGCGTCCGCCGGGGGCGGCGGCAAGGGCATGCGTCTGGTACGAGAAGAGGCCGAGCTCGAGGCGGGATTCGAGGCGGCGGCGAGCGAAGCGCTCAAGGCGTTCGGGGCCGGCGAGGTGTACCTCGAAAAGTATCTCGAGCGCCCGCGGCACATCGAGATCCAGATCCTGGCGGATTCCTTCGGGCGGGTGGTGGCCCTGGGCGAGCGCGAGTGCAGCATCCAGCGCCGTCACCAAAAGCTCATCGAGGAAGCACCTTCCGTGGCCGTCACACCGGCGCTGCGCCGCCGCATGAGCGACGCGGCCACCGCCGCCGCGGGCGCCGTGGGGTACCTGGGGGCCGGCACGATCGAATTCCTGCTCGCGCCAAGTGGGGAATTCTACTTCCTGGAGATGAACACCCGACTTCAGGTCGAGCACCCCGTGACCGAGCTCGTCTACGGGGTGGATATCGTGCGCGAGCAGCTCCGCGTGGCGATGGGCCAGCCGCTGCGCGTGCACGCGGGTACGCTGCAGCCGCGGGGACACGCGATCGAGTGTCGCATCACGGCGGAGGACCCGTTCAACGACTTCCTCCCGGCGACGGGCGTCGTGCGCTACCTGAGGGTTCCCGGCGGGCCGGGAGTCCGGTGGGATGGCGGGATCGAGGAGGGCAACGAGGTCACGCTCTACTACGACCCGCTCATCGGGAAGTTGATTGTGTGGGGAGAGACGCGCGGCGTCGCGCTCGAGCGGATGCGGCGCGCCCTGCGCGAGCTCGCGATCGTCGGCATCCCATCGTCCCAGACGTTTCACCTCCGTGTGATGGACGAACCGGAATTCCAGCGCGGCGACATCGATGTCACATACCTCGAGCGCGCCGGCGCACGCCTCCTGGTGAGTGAGCTGCCCGCTACGCTGACCCGCCCACTCGCGGTGATGGCCGCGCTGCTCGCCGAGGAACAGCGCGCGGCCGCACCCCCGCCGGCACCGTCCGCTCCTCAGCCTGTCCCACTGTCCGCCTGGCTGCTCGCGGCGCGCCGGGAAGCGTTGGGCCAATGAGCGACGTCGTGGCGATCACGGCGATCGCGGCGGGTGGGGAGGGCGTGGGCCGACTCGCGGACGGGCGCGCGGTGTTCGTCGCCCGCACCGCCCCGGGCGAGCGGATCCGGCTGCGGGAGGGAGTGAAGCTCCACAAGAGCTTCGCCCGCGGGGAGCTGGCCGAGATCGTCGCGGCCGGCGCGGCCCGCGTCACGGCGCCGTGTCCGCACTACGTGCAGGATCACTGCGGCGGCTGCCAGTTGCAGCACGTCACGTACGAGGCGCAGCTCGCGGCCAAACGCGCGATCGTCGGGGACGCGCTGCGACGGATTGCCAAGCTCGACGTCGGCGACCCCGACATCGTCGAGGCGGTCGAGGAGTGGCGCTATCGGGCGACGATCACCCTGGCGGTGAAATCCCTCGGACGGTCGGACCCTAAAGGACTCCCTGTCGGTCGCGGGAGGACGGTGGGGCTGCACCCCTACGACCACCCCGCGTCCGTGTTCCAGCTAATCGATTGTCACATCGCCGATTTTCGCCTGATGGCGTTATGGCGGGAGCTGCGGCCGCGTCTCGACCTCCTGCCCCCGCGGCTCACGCAACTCACCCTCCGGCTCGACCGAGAGGGCCGGCGGCATGTCATCGCGGAATCGCCGGGGGAGCCGTGGCGCGACCCGGAGGCGTTGCGTGCGGCGCTGCCCGGCGGAGAAGGCGTCATCTGTTGGTGGCAGCCCGTGGACGGCGCTGCGCGCGTGCTCGCCGGGCCGGTCCCGGGATTCCCTCCGACCGCGTTCGAGCACGTCAACCCCGAGATGGGCACGATCGCGCGAGGCTGGGCGGTCGAGCAGCTGGGCGACGTACGGGGCGCCGTGGTGTGGGACCTGTACGGAGGAATCGGGGACACCGCCGTGGAGCTGGCGGAGCGCGGGGCACAGGTGGTCAGTGTGGACGCGGACGAGAAGGCGATCGAGTGGGCACGACGGCGCGACGCGTCGCGTCCGGTGCGGTTCATCGCCGGCAAGGCGGAAGACGTGTTGCCCACGCTGCCCGAGCCCAGCGCGGTGGTGGTGAACCCGCCCCGGGAGGGCCTGCACTGGAACGTCACGCTGCGACTCACGGGGCAGCCAGTCAGCCGGCTGATCTACGTCTCGTGCGACCCGGCGACCCTCGCCCGTGACCTGCACCGGCTGAGCCCCACCTACCGCGTGACGGCGGTGCGGGCGTTCGACCTGTTCCCCCAGACGGCGCAGGTGGAGACGGTGGCTGTGATGGAGGCAACGTGAAGTATTTCGTGACCATCGGCGCGCAAACCCACGAGGTGGAGGTGGAGGGCACCCGCGTGACCGTGGATGGGGTGGGGCTCGAGACCGACCTCGCCCCCGTATCGGGAACGCCCCTCTATCACCTGCTGCTCGGTGGCGAGTCGTGGACCGTCGCGGCCGAGCCGCTCGAGGGTGCCGGGCGGTGGGTGTTGGGGATGGTCGGGGAGCGGGTGGAAGTTAGGGTGCAGGACGAGCGAAGTCGCGCGACCGACGCGGTCAGCGGGAAGGGCGAGCGCGTCGTCGCTGGGGGGACGGTGCGCGCGCCGATGCCCGGCCTGGTGGTGCGGATCGAGGTCGCCGAAGGGCAGCAGGTGGATGCGGGGGCCGGACTCGTGGTGGTGGAGGCGATGAAAATGGAGAACGAACTGCGCGCGCCGCGCCCGGGGATGGTCCAGACGGTCCACGTCGCAGTCGGGCAGGCGGTCGAAAAAGGCGCTTCGCTCGTGACCCTCGCGAGCCCGGAACCCTCGGGTTGACAGGCCCTTACGGCCCGGGTATAGTTCGCGGCTGTCACCGACCGGGCCTCTTCGGGAAGGGCTGGGATGAAGACGTTCACGCTGCGAAAAGAGGACGTGACGCACCGCTGGTTCGTGGTCGACGCGGCGGGGCAGCCGCTCGGTCGGCTGGCGAGCCGGGTGGCGCAGATCCTGCGCGGGAAGCACAAGCCCACGTTCACGCCCCACCTGAACGGCGGCGACTGCGTGGTGGTGGTGAACGCCGCCCGGGTCAAGCTCACGGGCCGGAAGCTCGAGCAGAAGCGCTACTTCCGGCACACCGGCTACATGGGCCACGAGCGGTTCTCGCCGGTCAAGAGGGTGCTCGAGACACATCCCGAGCGCGTGATCGAGAAGGCGGTGTGGGGCATGCTGCCGAAGACGACGCTCTCGCGCCAGAAGGTGAAACAGATGCTGAAAGTCTACGCCGGTCCCGAGCACCCCCACGCGGCCCAGCAGCCCGAGCCGCTCAGCCTGGCGGAGGTCCGATGAGCTCGGGCATCACGCCGGAGCTGCGGTGGCACGCAGTCGGGCGCCGCAAGGTCGGCGTGGCGCGCGTGTATCTCACGCCGGGCTCGGGGAAGTGGAACGTCAACGGGCGCACGCTGGGCGACTACTTCCCCCGGCCGTCGCTCGTGTCGCACATCCAGCAGCCGTTCACGGCGACCGACACGCTCGGCGCCTTCGACGTGCGCGCGCTGTGCCGGGGCGGCGGGGTGACGGGCCAGGCGGGGGCGATGCGACTCGCGATCGCGCGGGCGCTGTGCCTGGCGGACGAGCGACACCGCAAGAAGCTGCGGGAGCAGGGACTGCTGACGCGGGATCCGCGGGTGGTCGAGCGGAAGAAGCCGGGCCGCGCGGGAGCGCGCAAGCGGTTCCAGTTCAGCAAGCGGTAAATCACACACGTCGCCCGATCCGGTGCTGGGTCCCCCAGCGGGGTTGCATCGGAGATGACGGCGGCGGCGGATCGAACCCACGAGAGGGAGTGCATGGGGCAGCCTACGTTGGAGCTTCTGCTGGAAGCGGGCGTCCATTTCGGTCATCAAACGCGCCGCTGGAATCCCAAGATGCGCCGGTTCATTTTCGCCGAGCGGTCGGGGATTTACATCATCGACCTTCAGAAGACGCTCCGGCAGATCGAGGCCGCCCAAGAGCTGCTTCGCGGCGTGGTGCTGAAGGGCGAAAACGTCCTGTTCGTGTGCACCAAGAAGCAGCTCAAGAACATCCTCCAGGCGGAGGCGCAGCGCTGCGGCGCGTTCTACGTGACCGAGCGCTGGCTGGGCGGCACGCTCACCAACTTCCAGACCATCAAGAAGCAGATCAAGCGGCTGAAAGAGCTGGAGCAGGGCACCGCCGAGGGCGAGTTCGAGAACTACACCAAGAAGGAGCAGCTGCTGTTCGAGCGCGAGCGCGTCAAGCTCGAGAAGTACTTGTCGGGCATCAAGAACATGAGCCGCCTGCCGGGCGCGTTGTTCATCGTGGATTCGAAGAAGGAGCGCATCGCGGTCGCCGAGGCGAACAAGCTCGGGATTCCGGTGGTCGCCATCGTGGACACGAACGCGGACCCGGAGCTGATCACCGTGCCGATCCCCGGCAACGACGATGCGATCCGGGCGGTTTCGCTGATCACTGCGGCCATCTCCGACGTCATCTCGGAAGCGCGCCACCACATGCCGCTGCGCGAGCCATCGGAGGAAGGCGAAGGGGTGACGTACTCGACCGAGACCGGTGTCGAGACGGAGGCGGAGGGGGACAAGAAGAAGAAGCCGGCGCGGCGCAAGCGTCGTCCCAAGCCGGAAGCGATCGCCGCACGGCTCAAGACGGACGAGACGCCGGCCCCCGCCCCGGCCGAATCGAGCGGCGGAGGCGAAGGCGAGGTCTAAGCACGCCGGACGCACGCGTTCCGGTGGACAACCGACCGCCGCCCTCCGAGCCCAACGGCGCGAGGGCGGCGTTTTCATGAGGAGGAGGAGGAGTGACGATCGTGAAAGAGATTCCGGCGAAGCTGGTGGCCGAGCTGCGCGCCCGGACCGGCGCCGGCATGATGGACTGCAAGAAGGCCCTGGAGGAGACGGCGGGCGACCTGGAGAAGGCCGTCGACGTGCTCCGCACGAAGGGCGCGGCCAAGGCCGATAAACGGGCCGCGCGCGAGGCGTCCGAGGGCCTGATCGGGCACTACCTGCACCACGACGGCCAGCTCGGCGTGCTGGTGGAGCTCAACTGCGAAACCGATTTCGTGGCGCGTACCGACGACTTCAAGACGCTGGCGCGCGAGTTGGCCATCCACATCGCCGCCAAGAACCCGCTCGCCGTCCGGATCGAAGACCTGCCGGCCGAGACGGTCGCGCGCGAACGCCAGGTGTACGAGGCTCAGGTCGCCGAGCAGAAAAAGCCCGAGAACATCCGCGCCAAGATCGTGGACGGGATGGTCAAGAAGTTCTACCAGGAGAATGTCCTGCTCGAGCAGACGTTCGTGAAGGACGACAAACGCACGGTCGGCGAACTGGTCAAAGAGCTGGCCGCCAAGACCGGCGAAAAGATCGACGTGCGGCGGTTCGCCCGGTTGAAGGTCGGGGAAGGCTGAGTGGCCCCGGCCTCCGGCGCGCATCTCGCCTATCCGCGGGCGCTGCTCAAGCTCTCGGGCGAGGCGTTCGCGGGAGACCGTGGGGCGGGCGGCGGCATCGACTTCGGAGTCATCGACCACCTCGGGGACGAGCTCAAGCGCGTCGCCGGGGTCGGGGTGCAGCTGGGCCTGGTCGTAGGCGGGGGTAACATCCTGCGCGGCACGGCGGCGAGCGAGCAGGGCATGGATCGTGTCTCCGCCGACTACATGGGCATGCTCGCCACGGTGATCAACGCCCTCGCCCTGCAGGACATCCTAGAGAAGAAGGGCGTGGATACCCGGGTGATGACGGCGATCCGCATGGAGGAGCTCGCCGAGCCCTACATCAGGCGCCGCGCCGTGCGGCATCTCGAGAAGGGCCGCATGGTCATCTTCGCGGGTGGGACGGGAAACCCGTACTTTTCGACCGATACGGCGGCGGTGCTGCGGGCGCTCGAAATCGAGGCGAAGGTGATCCTCAAGGCGACGAACGTGGACGGCGTCTATACCGCCGACCCGAAAAAGGACCCAAAGGCGAAGTTCCTGCCGGAGCTCTCGTTCCGGGACGCCCTGGTGAACGGCTATGCCGTGATGGACGCGAACGCCTTCGGCCTCTGCAAGGAAAACAAGCTTCCGATCGTCGTGTTCAACATCAACCAGCCCGGCGCGACGGCCAGGGTTCTGGCCGGAGAGCGCGTCGGCACGATCGTCCAATGACTCCCAGCACCCCTCTCCTCGCGGACCACGTCAAGCAGGCGAAGCACTCGATGGACAAGGCCGTCGAAGCGGTGAAGCGCGAGTTCTCCACCGTCCGCACGGGCAAGGCGACGACGTCGCTGCTGGACCTGGTGCGCGTGGACGCGTACGGCAGCGAGATGCCGCTCAACCAGGTCGCCAGCGTGGCGGCGCCCGAGCCGAAGCTTCTGACCATCCAACCGTGGGACAAGGGCCTCCTCAAGGCGGTCGAAAAGGCGATCCTCGCGTCCGATCTGGGACTCACCCCCTCCAACGACGGCAACCTCATCCGTATCCCGCTCCCCCCGCTCAACGAAGAACGGCGGCGAGAGCTGGTGAAGGTCGTGCACAAGTTCGCCGAAGAGGGCCGGGTGGCGGTGCGCCACGCGCGTACCGAGGCGATCAGCAAGATCAAGAAGACCGAGCACGTCTCCGAGGACGAAAAGAAGCACACCGAAAAGGACGTTCAGAAGCTGCACGACGATCATCTGCGACAGGTGGACGAGGCGGTGAAAGCGAAGGAAGCGGAGATCATGGAGATCTGAGATGGCGGACGACCTGCTCTCTCAGATTCGCCTCAACGGGGCTGTCCCCCGCCACGTGGCCGTCATCATGGACGGCAACGGTCGGTGGGCGCGCGAGCGCAGCCTGCCTCGGCCGCTGGGCCATCGGGCGGGGATGAAGGCGGTGCGCGAGGTGGTGGAAGGCGGGCTCGAGGCCGGGCTCGAGGTGCTCACCCTGTTTGCCTTCTCCGAAGAGAACTGGCAGCGTCCGCTGACCGAGATCTCCGCCCTGATGCGGCTGCTCGAGGAGTACATCGCGCGGGAAGTGGCGGAGCTGAAGGACCAGCGGGTGGCGGTCCACGTCCTGGGCGACCGCACCCGGCTCGCGCCCGGCGCCCGCGCGGCCGTCGAGCGCATCGAGCGGGAGACGCGCGACGGCGGGCGGCTGGCGCTCAATCTGTGCATCTCGTATTCGTCGCGCGGCGAGCTGGCCCGGGCGGCGCGCCTCCTGGCCGAGGAGGTGCTCAAGGGCGTCAAGCGGCTCGAGGACATCGACGAAGACGCCATCCGCGCCAAGCTGTACACGGCGCCGTGGAGCGACCCGGACCTGCTGATCCGGACGTCCGGTGAATGCCGGCTCTCCAATTTCCTGCTGTGGCAGCTCGCCTACACCGAGCTGTACATCACGCCGGTCCTCTGGCCCGACGTCACGCGGCGCGACCTGTTCCAGGCGATCCTCGATTACCAGGGCCGGGAGCGGCGATTCGGCAGAGTCACGGCATGATGTCCCGCAATCTCCTCGTTCGGATCGCGTTCGCCGTCCCGGCCATTGCCGCGACCCTGCTGATCTTGTCCGCCGGCGGGTGGGTGCTGGCCGGCGCCCTGGCGATCCTGGGCGTGCTGGGTACGCGGGAGGTGTACGACCTCGCCCGGAAGCAGGGGATCGAGCCGTTGGAGTGGATCGGCTTCATCGCCGCCGCGCTCTGCCCGCTGGCGACGTATTGGGTGAAGAGTTACGCGGACTGGGAGCCGGTGGTGTACGCCGGTGCGATTTGGCTGATCGTCGCGCATCTGGTGGCCGCCGCGCGCGGGCCAGACCACCGTCCGCTGACGACACTCTCGGTGACCGTGCTGGGCCCCCTGTATGCGTCGGCTCTGCTCTCGTTCATCATCGCGATCCGGCACGGTCCCCACGTCGACGCGCACCCGCGCGGCTCGGTGGCCCTCGCGATCTTACCCCTCGCCATCACGTGGGTGTGTGACACCTGTGCGATGGCGGGAGGGGCGCTGATCGGCGGGCCCAAGCTTGCTCCGGTCCTGTCGCCGAGGAAGACGTGGGCCGGCGCGGTGGCCGGCACGGCGGGTGGTGTCGTCGCGGCGATCGCATACGGCCCGCTGGTCTTGAGCCGCGTGGCCTTCGGACTTCCCGGCTGGCAGCTCGCGGCGATCGGGCTGGTCACGGCGCTGGCGGCTCAGGCCGGCGATGTGGCGGAATCGCTCTTCAAGCGCGAGGTCGGCGTGAAAGATTCCTCGACGCTCATTCCCGGGCACGGCGGCGTGTTGGACCGTCTGGATTCGCTGTACTTCGCCCTGCCCGTCGCGGCGGGGTTGCTCCGGATCCTCGGCCTCGCATGACCGTCGGCGTCGCGATCCTCGGGTCCACCGGGTCGATCGGCTGTTCGGCGCTTCAGGTCCTGGCGCGCCAGCGGGAACGGTTCCGGGTCGCGGCCCTCACGGCGTATTCCAACGCGGACCTCCTGCGACGGCAAGCGGCCGAGTGGAAGCCAGCTTACGTGGGGCTGGTCAACGGTGGGAGCAAGGAGCAGGGCGCAGGGAGCGGTACGTCATGCCTCGTCGAGGCCGCAACCCGCCCGGACGTCGACATCGTGGTGAACGGCATCGTGGGCGCCGCGGGGCTCGAGGCCACGCTGGCCGCGCTCGCCGCCGGAAAGCGGGTGGCGCTCGCCAACAAGGAGGCGCTGGTGATGGCGGGCGAGCTCGTCACGCGGACCGCGCGCGAGGGCGGCGGGGAGATCGTGCCGGTCGACTCGGAGCACAGCGCCGTGCTGCAATGCATCACCGGGCGGCGCAGCGGGGAGTTGGCGCGCCTCATTCTCACGGCGTCGGGCGGCCCGTTCCGCACCTGGAACCCGAAGCGCGTGGCGGGCGCTACCGTGGACGAGGCGCTGCGGCACCCGACCTGGAAAATGGGCAAGAAGATCACCGTTGATTCCGCTAGTCTCGTGAACAAGGCCCTCGAGGTGATCGAAGCGCACTTCCTGTTCGGGCTGCCATACGAGAGCGTGGACGTGGTGGTCCATCCGCAGTCGGTAGTGCACGCGTTCGTCGAGTTCGTGGACGGGTCGGTCCTGGCCCAGGTCGGATTTCCGACAATGGAGTTGCCGATCCTGTACGCCCTCACCCATCCCGACCGGGTGCCGGACGCGGGGGCGCGCCGCTTCGATCCGGTGGCGGCCGGGACCCTCACGTTCGAGCCGGTCCAGCCGGAGCTGTACCCGGCGTACGGGCTCGGCCGTGCCGCGGCCGCGGTGGGTGGGACGGCACCCGCTGCGTTCAATGCGGCCAACGAAGTGGCGGTGGAGCTGTTCCTCGCGGGCAAGATCCGGTTCGGCCGGATCGCGGAGACGATCGCGCAGGTGCTCGAGGCGCACCGTGCGGGTGACGCCGCGTCGCTCGAGACGGTGCTCGCCGCGGATGCAGAGGCGCGGCGGCTCGCGCGGGAGGTGGCGTGCTCCTGACCCTGGCCGCGCTCGCGGTCGTCCTCGGCCCGCTGATCTTCGTTCACGAAATGGGGCACTTTCTCGCGGCCAAGGCCGTGGGGATTCAGGTCCTGCGATTCTCGATCGGCTTCGGGCGTCCCATTTTCAGCTGGCGGCGCGGTGAGACCGAGTACTGGCTTTCCTGGCTGCCACTCGGCGGCTACGTGAAGATGGCGGGGCTCGAAGACGAGGGAGTGGCCGGAGGCGTCGAGGGCGGAAAGTCCGACGTCCCGGTCGACCCGGCGCGGGCGTTCGACCGCCAGCCGGTATGGAAGCGGACGATCGTGATCCTCGCCGGCGTCACGATGAACGCGGTGTTCGCGTTCTTCATCTACGCCGGTCTTGCGGCGACGGCGGGGACGCCGGAGCTCGCGAGCACCGAGATCGACTCGGTCGCGGCCCACGCGCTGCCCCCCGGCACGGAGGCACTCGCGAGCCTCAAGTTCGGCGATCGGATCGTGCGTGTGAACGGCGACACGATCCGTTCGTGGAACGCGCTCCTCGACCACATCTTGGCGGGGCCGACCACGCTGCGGTTCGAAGTCGCCGGCCGGCCCGAGCCCGTCGTCGTGCAGCTGCCCGATGGCGGGCTCGCCACGCGGCAGGCGCTGGCCCAGGCGCTGACCCGCCTCGACCCACCGCGGCTCGGCATCGTCGAGCCGGGCCGGCCCGCTATCCGAGCAGGCCTCAGCGGCGGAGATCTGCTCGTGCGGGCCAACGGCGATACGCTGCGGTCCTGGAGCGAGGTGTTGCACATCGTGTGGAACAGCCCCGGCAAGCCGGTGCATTTCGACGTGCTGCGCGACAGACACATCGTCCAGGTGACGGTGGTTCCCGAGAGCAAAATCGAGACGGACAGCGCGTCCCCTCGCCCCCACGTGTACGGCGCCATCGGCGCCGCGCCGAATCCGCCCACCATCCACGTACGCGAGCCGCTCGGCCGCGCGCTGGTCTCGGGGTTCCAGGAGACGTGGGGCCGCGCCAGGGTCGTGCTCGGGTTCCTGCAAGGCCTCGTGCTGCGCCAGACCTCGCTCCGCGAGGTCGGGGGCATCATCACGGTCGGTCAGATCTCGGGACAGGTCGCGCGGCTGGGCCTCGACTGGTTCCTCACATTTGTGGCGTTCTTTTCGATCAACCTGGCAATTCTGAATCTGCTGCCCATTCCGATCCTGGACGGCGGGCAGCTCGTGTTCCTCATCGCCGAGGCGGTGCGAGGCAAGCCGTTGTCGCGCGAGCTGCGGACTCGGCTCAGCAATGTGGGGTTCTTCCTGCTGGTCGCGCTCATGATTCTCGCGCTCACCAACGATGCCCTCCGCATCCTCCCCCGTTAGGGACGCGCTCGAGAGCTACGTCGCCGGCCGCGTGAAGGCGGAGCGGCTGGTGATCGCTGTATCCGCGGCATACTACGGGAACGCGAGAAACGGCCAGCGGGAATCGTTGCAGCCCTTGATCGACGTGATCGATCGCGCGTCGCCGGGGATCGTCGAGCTCGGGACGGCGCAGGGCGGCTCGGGCTTCGCGATCAGTCTCGCGGAGCGACCGTTTCCCAAGCAATACGAAGCGGCGCTGCGGCAGGCGGCGGAGGCATGCCTGGGCCGGGGAGAGACCGGGGGAGAGGCCGGGGAAGGGGGAACGGCACCGCGGGGTCTCGTGGCGCGTCTCGTAGCCGCCGTGCGCCGCTTGTTCAGCCCGTCACCCTGACCACCAGTCCCGCCAGCGCGCCAGCAACCCCGTCGGGGCCGTTCCGTCCGCCGCCGCGAGATCGGCGAGCAGCGCGCCAGCATCGCGGTAGCGATCGTCGGGATGCTTCGCGAGGCATTTCATCACCACGCGCTCGAAGCGCTTGGACAGCTGCGGCCGCCTCTTCCGCAGCGAGGGTGGAGCGGCCTCTACGTGCATCCGGGCCAGCTCGAACCAATCGGTGGAGGCGAACGGGACTTCGCCGATCGCCGCCTTGAAGAGCGTGACCCCCAGGGCGTAGAAATCGAGGCGCGCGTCGAGGGGTCGCCCCTGGGCCTGCTCGGGCGACAGGTACTGCGGCGTGCCGATCGTCATGTTCACGCCGGTGGAGGCCACGTAGCCCGAGACGGCCCGCGCGATGCCGAAGTCCGACAGGACGGCGCGCCCGTCCGAGTGGAGCAGGATGTTGTCGGGCTTCAAGTCGCGGTGGATCACCCCCTGGGCGTGTGCGAACTGGAGCGCGCGGGCCACGTCGCCCGCGACGCGTACGATATCGGCCTCCGGAAGCGGGCCTTCGCGCTCGAGCCGCGCCGCGAGCGAGTCGGCGCACAGATCCATCGCGAAATAAACGTAGCTCCCGGAGCGCGCCACGAAGCGGATGCGGATGATGTTCGGGTGCTGGAGCTTCTGGGCCGTTTCGGCTTCGTTGCGGAATCGGCTCTCGAACTGTCGGTCGCCGGCGTAGCGGGGCATGAGGATCTTGACGGCGACAGGAGTCCCATCCAGCTCCCGACCCGCGAACACCCAGGCGAACCCCCCCTGGCCGAGCAGGCGCTCGAGGTCGTAGGGGCCGACGGTGCGACCCAGTAGGTCGGTGGGCGAGGGGGCGAGGGGCGTGTTGGTCATGAGGGCTTTACAAACGTGTGTCAGCGGTCTAAGTTACTGCGCTCTCAACAATTAGGGAACTGGATCAGATGTACGACAAGACGACGCCGGTCAGGAAGTACGGGCTGCACGAGGGAGACACGGGGTCCACCCCGGTCCAGATCGCGCTGCTCACCGAGCGGAT
>WNFQ01005356.1_pt2 | contig 29438 bp, 41 predicted proteins | sample 5400171 | NCBI WGS metagenome assembly WNFQ01 (sample SAMN13153356, study PRJNA577476) | soil metagenome | isolation source: 20 cm soil under Madrone tree | place: USA:California | collected 2016-06-14
AAAACCGTCGTCCACCCTATCGCTTAGGCTGGGTCCGCTACCGGCAAGACGCCCGGGATTCTTGTGTCGGTATTTCTTGCCTGCTGACTGCCGAGCCTTGCCCTTCCCCCGAACGCTTCCAGTGGAGAGGTCCCCAAGACATGAAGACGCTAGCGAGTCAGGGCCGAGCTTACGTCCGACCTTTGACGAAGACCGGGAGGCGGGAGCGGAGCGGCATACGACGTTTATCCTGACTACATGACCAGGGGAAACCTGTGAACGCATAGTGGGAATGGCCGGCTGTAATGAATTCGAGCTTGTTGGTAAAGATGGCGTTGAACGGCCTCGCAATCTAGCAGCAGTGTCCTTTAAAGGTGAAGTTGAGCGTTTCTGCTTTGCTCGTCTATGCTCACGAACTGTACTAGAATGGCTGGTTGGGACGCTGGATAGTCTGGATCCAGGTTGTCCAGGAGGTGGCGGCGACGGAGAGTGGGAGGAAACGTTGTTGGGTCCTCCTAGGCGGGCACCAGGAAAACCTAGAACGGCGCGCGCAACTGTCCCAAGCCAAGAAGGCGGCATTGGAGGTGTGGGTGAACGCCGTGTACGATGGTCGCCTTTCAAGCTAGTGGTACTCCTTCTCGCCGCTTGTGTTGGTGCATATTCCCCGAGAAATCTTCGCCGCGGAATGTTAGGAGTAGAAGCTATGTGACGAAAATAAGCCCGTGCAGGAGACAGGTGGACGTTCGATGGGCCGATAGTGATGTCCTCGCAGTTGAGCCTGAGGGGTGCGAGAGATGTAAATTTTCGACGCGATCAACGCAGACTATTCATGGCTCACTGATGTCTAATGCAGTCCCGTGCCTGCGTGTCGAGGGGGAAACGAGGGTAGTTTGTCCTGCTCGGTCACCTCTCGGGGTCTTCGAATGAATGGGCTGCCCATGAGGCTGTCCTAGTACGAGCCCCGCCAAGAGTCCTACCACGGCATCAACGCCATTCCTTAACTTGCTGTCACTTTGTCCCGCCTCCCCGTGGACCCGCTCGTGCCCTCTGTGTCGCTCGGTCTCGGGGGTGAAAATACGCGTTTCCTTATATCCAGCCTCTTTGAGGAGGTCTTCGAGACGTTCATATGTTTTCGATGTCCCACGACGGTGTAGCGGAATACGCAGGCCATCATGTGCGAGACTAGAAGGATACCTTGACCTTCCACGGGGCGGAGTGTGGGGTATTGGCGGAGTGTCTGCTGTAGAAGAGAACGATGATTGAAGGAGGCTTGGCGGCGAGACGGAAGGGGTGGGGGACGAAGGGGTCGCCTGCATCACGACGTTAAAAACACACTGATGTCAGAAAAATTATGCACACCATAGCGGTGGTTGCGTTCGAACAAATGTGACCTATCGGCTTGGGCAGTGCGGAGTAAGTATGAGCATCAGCGACTTTTGTGATAATGGGGGCTGTTGAGAAAGGGAGCACGACCCTGATCCTCTCCGTCGGACTGCGGGTTTCGACTCCGGTGGCGGATAGTAGTGAAGGGCATTCAGTTCATCATTATGTAATCATGTAACATCACCATGTCACGATACGATCTTTTGTTTCAGTTTCACAAATTCACAAAACACATATAAGATATCACTACGCTCATTTAAACACTCAAGTAAGTACTGTACCCAAGTGGTTGAGACGCCCGTCGTGATCGGGTCAAACTTGGATCAAACCGTTGGCCGCGGACTGACCGGAGGCTCGGTGTTAGAAAACGAATCGTACACGGCTTCCACTCAGAACGCCTCAAGCGAGGTACTTTTGCCCAAAATCAGCTACACAGGTCGGGGTTCAACTTTCACTGACACCGCGCGATTCATGACAGCGTTACTGGTTTTGAAGCGGTCCCCCGTAACCACTCTGCCTTCAGTGCCTTGAAGACTTCGAGTGATCGGATGCCAAATAAAATCAATCACGACGTATATAAGTAGGATCCGTTGCAGTAATCAAAGTCAGGGTGAAATACTAGAGGAGATGAATAAGGTACCGTTCTATACTTAAAGTGGAAGGACTGTGTTAAACACATAGTCCCAAACTTTACCTGGAAACATACGTTAGATAAAGTACTATGACGTGAAGTAACTGAAGGAAGGACATACTTGTGACACCAAACCCGAGCTCAAAGTTTTTGTAATGGTGAGCTAAATGGTACTTTTTCTGCTCCCGGAGGTACGCCGGAAGTTTCGTGTGATGCATGCTAGAAAATACAGTCATTTAGCGATGGCCCTACTGTCAAAATGAAAAACGTTACATACGCGTAGTGCATTGTATCATATATAACATCTACAAGCCGAATGTAAGAGGCGCGCAAAATATAACATAAAAATTTGCTCACAAAATACGAAGGAACCAGAGATGGTCCCATTAGCCATATCAGTAGGGAAAAGGACATGCGCCAGTTGAGTCATTGGGAAAGAGAGCATCAGGAATAAGACAGGAGGCATGACGAGCCGCAACCTTGAAAGAGGTTGAGTTATGTAGTCAGACCTGGACACGCGTCCCAAGACTTACTTATCCATGGGCATGTAATGGTGAATGCCATGCAATAAGAAGTGGACCATCAAAACCCTGCGATGATCTGGCAAGTAATAATCGACGTGGAACAGGAACCGGTGAAACCCGTATTCGAGCAACGTCCAGACGAAATTTCCAAAGACGAACGATAGGCCGGTTTTGAAATACGCATCGGCAGGAAGGGAGAAGATAAGTCCAAGAGGGAGGAATGGATCGATTCTAAAGGATGCCAGGGGAACACCACCGAATTGAAGAAGAGAGCGCAAGCCGATGTACGCCGCTATGGGCAGCCAAATCGCGGGCACTACCCACCACTTCGTCCTCGTGAGCATCTAACCAAATAATTTAATACGACACATCTGCGCAGCATGAAAAAAACCAACCTCAAGAAGTGGCGGACCAAAGAGACGTGCAGATTCAGGAAGGTGCCTAGGTTGGTGGACTTGTTGAAGATAATACGCTTTGCTACGTGAAGCGACTGCGGTCAATACCAAGGACCGGATTGAATTCGGGGGGGGGAACAAAAAAAAGGACATGCCTAAAGTTGCAATCCCACAGCTGTCTCATCAACGGCTTTCTCAGATCCAGAAACTGGTTCTCCTCGTAGTCCGTTGCTTCATCTGTGTCTTCTGGGGTAAAGTCATCCGTTGCAACCCAGTCATCGTTCACGACGTTCTCCCTAGCACCGAGTCGCCCTATGAGGAACTCGTCTAACATGTCGTATGCGCTCTCCGAGTGTTCATGCTCCTCCGCACCCTTCATCGCGTCTTCGACGTCCCTTCCGGCGTGCTTGAGGATGAACTCCTCACCACCTGGGTGATCCATTAGGAAATTGGTAACGTCGAGGACTTTACCCCTATAAGTAACCCAGCAGCTACTCTCAGAATTATGTTGAAGGACATCTGAGGCAGCGTAAATCCGAATGCGCTTGGACATGGCGGATTGGAAAAATGGAAAATGGGCACGAAACCGAGAAACAAGTGGAATGGAACAAGTCAACTCGAAAGCATAATCACGCCACACTGGCCCGGGAAATGTCGCTCCGAGCCCCGGTTGCCGTAGCCTTTTCCAATTTGAACTCGAATGAGCATTACAAGCAGGGAGCACAAATGTCCCAGTATAGTTTCTTATTACACGAGCCCGATCCCTTTCTCCGCGAGCTCAAGACTCCACCCTCTTAAAATGTGTTTCTGCACCTTACCACTAGCCGTCTTCGGCAGCTCGCTCGGAGTGCTATCCTCCCCAATGAACCAAACCCACGCTGGTGCGTTCTACGTAGAATATTACAGCTGGTCCCCAAATAGACAAGAATACGCACCTGCGGGTTCATGTTCTCCCATACGATCTTCCTCACTCCCTCTCGGGACAATGTAACACCGGACTTAGGTTTAATCCAAGCACCAACTACCTCCCCGTATTTCTTATCTGGAACGCTGATAACCGCAGCCTCGAGGACATTTGGGTTAGATGTCAATGCATTCTCAATTTGCACAGGGGACAAGTTCTCTCCCCCTCGAATAATGATATCCTAATGAGGTGTGTCACGGTCGTCGAGTTCGTCAAGTGCCAAGTTCGCCGCGCACCTTAAGTCTGCCAACGACTGTACAATACCATGCTCAACGCCAGGTTTCAGGGGTGGGGCATAAACAACGTACTCCGCAGATAACCGTCCCCATCCATTGTCACTTGATCACCCGTATGCATCCATAATCTTCCGTTCTCGTCGTTGCGCATGACCATGTCTGTCTGATTTTTGTCACCCCAGTAGCTATTTGCAGCGCAAATCAGTCAGAGAAGATAAGGGCGATTGCGACACGTACCCCTTCTGGAGTAAGTAACCAGACACGAGTAACTCCCCCGGCGTGTTAACGGGAACGACGTTTCTCGCATGGTCTACAACCTTCGCCATGACATGTGGGAGAACCTTCCCCACCGTCTCGACACGCTGAATTATGGAATCCGATGGTGTCGTTTGAAAAGATACCGGACTAGTCTCAGCTGTTAAAGAGGTGACCAAGAGGTTGGATATCCGTGACAAAGGCAGAAAAAACCCTCAGAACATACTCATTCCATACGCAATCGTCAGTTCGCTTAGGTTTAGCTTGGCTATCAGCTGCTTCATGAGCTCTATTGGGACGGGCGAACCGGCGGCGATTCCTGTCCTGCAGACGTATGGTCAGGGAAAGCCGTCGTTCCACCCCGACTGGATGAGACGAACCTAAGCCGGCTGAAGTCTAGCTCTTCACCAGCCTGCTGCCTCCGCTCGACCTCCGCGAGGACAGCCAGAAAGTGAGTAGGCACGCCGTGCAGTGCCGTGCAGCGCTCGTTGATCACAGCATCGACTATTGCACGTGGGTCATAAATCTCAGAAGGGTACACGATGGCTGAACCATGACTCCATGCCGCTAAATTTCCAAGGACAAGGCGTGCTGACGTCGAGGTAAGCATGACTGTAGCATATAGTCCATAGAGTCACTTATCAAAACAATGGAAGAGGGGTGGTGGATTGCAGACAATGTCATTTGCTGTAAGGCCCATTGCTTGCCCGATCGAAATGGCATTGTTGAGGAGGTTATGATGTGTGAGCTACCAACGTTCGTCGGTGGAGACTTCCAACAAACGAAAACAAAACGTACAGAGACGGCCTTTGGTGAGCCCGTTGTCCCACTTCAGGTTCAATTCAGCATGCAAAGACTGCATTTCGAGGAAATGAGAATGACCTTGTGAATTGGATATTGGTCACGTCATCTTTGCTCAAAGTCTTCATGCGTTCTTCGACCACACGAGTTTCCTTGGTACCGCCATCCTGCCATAACAAAACCTCGCGGAAGTCGACTGCACAGTGGATATCGCCAAGCATCTCATGGAACCTCTTCGGTTGACGGGTATTATCTATCACAATGATGTGCTTAAGATCTGGCAGGGCCTCTTCTTGAATATCTCCGGGACAAAACTTCCGCAATGACGGGAGTGCTTCAGCAAGAAGCGTCAAGTACGAAGAAGTGCGGATTTGTGGTACGAGAAACAGATGACTGATGCCAACAACGCGCATAGCCTCAATCTACAAGAAAGAAGGTTAATATGCAAGACGAGGCGGAGGTCTCAAGTCAACTCACCAACTCTTGAGTACGATAGGCAGGGTTTACGGTTACGAGGATGGCTCCGATGCTTGCACATGCCCATTGTAGCATTGCATATGTGCTTACAGAGAAAGTGAGTATATACCAGTAGTAACTATACAGTAAGACAACACATACCTAGTGTTTCCCAATATTACGCCAACACGATCGCCTTTGTTCACCCCCAACCCAACTAGCCCTCGGGCTAGGGCCCTAATATGGTTATTAAACTCATTGAAGTCCCAAGCCAATTGTCCCTCTACACCCATGTTCCTCGATAAGGGCCCTCCATGGGCCCTAGGGCGTTCTTGTCGGCATATAAGAGCAGGGTGCTCAGGTATCCTAGACAATATTTCGGCAGAGAAATATTCAGGTAGAGTCCGGTTGTCGAGTGGCGGTTCGTGTGCACCCTCGACAGCAGAGTGTGTGATCCGACGACAGAGGTTTGGAGGCCTTAACGAAGTCTTAAAGGAGGTCAGCACCAGGCGAGAGAGCTTATAGGATCTGCGGGCTGGGCACATCTCCAGTTGACCCACACTCGGTTCCTTCCCGCTCGAGTGTAGGCGTTTGAACTCATGCCGTCCGCTCTCGTATTGATCGCCAATGGAACAGAGGAGATGGAGTTGTCAGTGGACGAGAATTAATTCACGATCATTTACTGATCAATACACCCACCACCAGCACCATCGTGTACGACACTCTTGTCCGTGCCGGGGTGAAATGTACATCTGCTCTCGTCTCCTCGTCCGGTCAGCCTGAGACTGGGCTAGATGCCGCTCAGTGCTCTCGTGGCGTCCGCATTGTACCGGATGTTTCGCTCTCAAAGCTGGGCGCATCCAATGCCGTATGCGTCTTTCTTCCTACCCTCGAAATATCACTAGGCTAGTAGGGGCGCTCAAGGCAGTGATACTACTTCAGGGCGAATACGACGCCATTATTATTCCAGGCGGCCTGAAGGGCGCCGCGACTATCTCTCAGTCTTCCCTCGTCCAGTCCCTTGTCAAAAGCTTCCATGAGAATGGAAAGCTCGTAGGACTGATCTGCGCCGGTAAGGGAGATATCTGATTGTGGAGATGGGGGAGCCTTCATGATCAGACCTGCAATAGCTAGCCTCGTTGCGAACTCTTCCCAGTTGCCGCGTCAGCCCTTGACATCTCACCCGTCGGTGAAGGAGCAACTAGATAAAGGTCGCGTCGTCCGCGTACACCCTTTTAGACAACCCCTGTCTCAAGGTTCTTTACCTGTTAGACTTTGAGTATCGCGAGGACTCAGTCGTGATTTCCGGAAACCTCATCACCAGGTACTTAATAACACCACGTTTTGCTGAAGGTCACAGTGCGTACTGATGCCTACCACTCCTTAGCCGTGGACCAGGCACGTTGACGCACTTCTATCCGGGACAAGACTGGACTAAGCTACCTGATCTTACCAGGAACTGCCTTCCCTTTCGCGTTTGCACTCGTCGAAAGGCTCTGCGGAGCGCAGAAACGTTCGGAAGTCATTGGACCCATGGTCTTCCCACCCGGCACCCCACTATAGGATGTTAAACACCAGCCGTCATCGCCCCTAGTTGTTTGCATCGTAATGTAAAACATATGTATGAAAAAGGCGTTCACCTGTTGCCCCACCGGAACTCCCGTTGTAACGAGAGAACCAAAGATAAGTGTTGAAATAAAGTTCTTTATGATTGACCCCCTCTGTATTTATGACATCAGCTTGGGTCGTAAGAATGAGTACTGTATAAAAGGAAAAACAATACGTGAATAGAGTAAATGAAGAGTCACAGACGGGGCGGGGTCAGGATCGGGATTGTTTGCAATAGTATTTGATCGACTTGTGTTGTGTTTCAATGTCAGGCGCGTTAGGCTTCAATTCACCAACGCCCATTATTACACACACGATGAAGATTAGAAATGATGTAAATACATCAGAGCCACGTGTATATCATGATGCAAGCTACAATTCCATCTTCTCTTCCCAACCAGGGTTTTTCTGCAGCAGGACGAACCCTTCTAACACGCTCGCAAATGGAATGTATTCTTCCGTTGCGAGCTCCGCACGTTCTGTGGTTGCCAGTCGTACGGGTGTCTGATAGGTTTGGAAGCCAGATATTGTGCGCGGCTTTCCCGCTTGTCCCACGACATCAACAGCCTAAAAGGGGGTCAGAATACAAAATAACGCATCGATACGATCCGTGGGACTTACAGTGCCGACTCGGACTGTGACAGGCTTCGGCTCGAAGTCTTCGTCTAGAGTGATAAGGAACCGCGGGTACATCGCTGGAACAAGGAAGTAAAGCATCCAATGGTACTTTTCCAACACGACTATGGTGAAGACGGTGTGAGCTGTCGAATGAATACGACATCCGAACACTTACAGGCTTTCGCGTCCGTGAACGCGATCAGTGTTGCGAGTAAACCGGCAACCGCCGGTTTGTTAAGGATGGCCCGATCGAGGTAGAATGGGTTGATGCCTATTGTGCCCTTGCCCATATGTACAAGTCCCTGGGCAATCCGTACCATGAAGAGGCAGTCGGGCTCTTTATGGTAGTAACCCGCGAGTTGCCGCAACATCTGGGCAAGACGGGCATTATTCGTCCCGGCACCGACAAGACCCATAGCAAAGATCGCATTTAGTGCGACGGCAAGGTCATTGTCGTGGCTGTACTTTGAAAGAGTATCGAGGATAGGGAGTTGTGGGTTCGAAGCCGAGACAAGACCGAGAGCCAAAGGTACGCTCTTTCGGATCACGGGATCGCCATAGTGCATCTGTGATACGCGACTATAGTTCCATAACATGGGTAATGACAAAATACGCACTAGGTGATTGAACTGTCGGAGGGACATCTCTGCACCAATATCCTCACCCATAGCCACAAGCGAAATCCCAAGGACTGCGAATGCTTGGAATGCATCGTCCTGCTTTTTGTCTGCTTTCTTCTTCTCGTTATCCTGCTCTGAATCCGCGGCGGCATCCTTCGCATTCAAGTGTTCACCGCATTGCTGCAGCATGGTCTGTACGCGGAGAACATTGCCCGTTCCCGCAAATGCACACATCTCAACAAGAACCTGGATCTGTTTCGATGCTTGGTGAGGGATTGCTTTCAACGTTTCGATGGTCGCGTCATACGAATCACTAGCCTGTACGCCTGTGGACGGATGTTCGATCGATTTCAGCGATGGCATCATGTTGATGACTCACCGACATAGAGAAGCGCGAGGCCCAGCCCCAAAAATCGCGTCCATTTCTCATCTAGAGCACGATCATCCCTCTCCATTAGGGTCTGGAGAATGACAACCGCAGCTTCGCCATTTTCACTTCCAACAAATATGAAACCAACAGCAAGCGCAGCCAGGGAAGCGATCTCCATGCTAATCTCGTCATCAGATATGAGAGGAAGCAGCATGCCAAGAATGTCCTCGCGGTGCGAGCCAGCATAGGCGAAGCCCAAGCCGATAATGGCGGACGTCCGGAGCGGTACGGACTTGTTTGATATGTGATCACCGAGAAGTGCTAATGCAGCATCGGCTTCGGAACGGACTCCAGTATTGAGGATACCAGTAGCAAGGAAGGCACCAGCCTGTTAATTGCACGTAAGCAGGATAAACCAAAGATCGAGTTCAAATGCGAGCCTTGATATGTTCTTCGGATGAGTAGGTATATTTGTCCACATGACTTAGACCAATATCAGCATCCCATAATAAACTGAGACCAAGGCTCGCGGCCGCAGATAACATCCCTGTGACCAAAGTGTGAAGCTACCTCCACAGGATTGATATTTGGCTTATGTTCTTACCGTGGTCTTTGTTCTTGTAGATCCAACTATTCCCCTCCTCAGCATCAACCATGAGTTTGTCATTTCCAAACCCTGCATTGACAAATGCGTTGACGAAGGTGCCGGCTAGATTGCCTCGTGCGGAGTCAACGTTCACGGTTGATGATCCTAATACCAGCACGTAAGATGAAAATGTCCGAAAGAGAAGGAGTAGACGTACGTGAGGTCTCTAAATGAGACTTATAGACGTCTTCTAAACTCTTCGGATCTTGGACGCCAAGTTCCTGCCCGAACTGTTTGAAATGCGTGCTTAGGCGCGAGTTAAATAAAATCTCTTGTAAGTCCTCAGGTAAGTCCTCAGATGTTTCATCCCCGTCTTCGTCGGTCGTTGTGAGTTGTAACCAGTGATATGGGACTTGCGCTCGAGCAAGGATATAGGCAAGTTGGCGCTTCATCTGCCTAATCAATAATTAGTGGAATGGAGCTAGCATAGCGGCATTTACTCGTACGGGTTGCCGGGCGTATGGAAATCCTTACGGATGAGATCTGGGTCATTAAGTCGGATGGCCAATGAGAGAGCCTCAGGGAATCGCTGATGTTTCTCATAGATCATATGTGCTGTCCTCAAGAAAGCGACGTCGTCTTGTGGTGGTAAGAGATTCACACATCTGGCATTCTTGGTCAGAAACATAGATACGGGAATGCACCAAGGGATTACCTACGCAATCATATACGCGGCCACGCGACTGTAGGTGTTCGCATCTACTAAATTGACGATTCGATCTATGGCTTCCAACTCTTCTAGTAGGTCGACTGCATCCGGCTCGGCGTTGTGCTCAAGTAGGAACTTTGCGCAGACCAGTGCAAGGTTGTGGAGGTCCTCTAACGTTCCGACGGAAAGTGGTATTTGAGGTTTTACTTTTTCGCCGTCTTTATCTTCCGTTTCGCCATCAAGCCCAGCAGCACCCACCTCTGGCGCAGCTTTCGGCACATCGCCCTGTTCACGAAGACTGTACTCTTCGCCGAGCTCGGCAGCCAGATGTCGAACGTACTCGTGCCCCCAATCCCCCGGGTCTGCAAGTGGAGACGTTGCGGGGCACATGGAGGCTGCAAGTAGACGGTAGCGCAATGTACCACGAGGCTCAGTGTCGGAGTATGTCATGGCAAGCACGGACAGTATATCCGCAAAGAGACTCTGCAAAGGTGGCAAGGGTCAAGGCTTACCGTCACAACTCTGGGAAGACTAAACTAGCACCTTGTCCTCTGACGGAGACCAGAGTTCATAGAGACTTTGTAGCTCTGGATAATGAGGTCGTAGAAATTTCAAAGGCTTTGGGACGGAAGTCATGGATGAAGTCGATGTCCGAATGAGGGTACGGAGTGTCTCGAGAGCTGGCCGGTACAAGGTGGTATCTGGCTCCTGCACAACGATTCAATCAACGATATGGAACGACACGACAGTGCGCACTTTCAGCCGTTCTACAAGCATTTCCAGTTCTCCTCTGAGCTGTAAATCGTCATCCGACTTGTGCACCAGCATTAACACCAATGGTCATAGTGAGTGAAATGTTAACGCACCAGCTCTTCCCCTTCCTTTTCATCGGGCTTCTTCTTTGAAGCTGCGTCATCCTTTTCATCCTTTTCCTTCCTCGTAGGATCCTTCGAGGGAACGGCGATGGCAGCTTTAGTAGGTCCAGGCATCGTGAATAACGAATGAAATGAGTGAACGCGCCTTGGATCGCGACGCGCAAGTCTACGTGACTCGGTCACGAAGTGACCTATACGTGACGGCATCACATTGTCACGCCGCGAAAGGCTGCTTGGCCCTGTGAGCCTGTAGCGCAATGGTTCATCCCATCGCGCGGGCATTCCGGTCAACTCCCCCGTGTTCTCTTTGCAAGTCCCTCCACTCGTCTGTAGTCCGTCTTAAGGGCGGTTCCGTTCAGAACAAACTATACGCCGAGTCGCTTCTTCTTCCCCGGACGACGTTCCCTCAATGGACAGATCCATTGAAAACAGAAGTGTTATTGCGCAAGAAAATTTGTGATGACCTCTACCGCTGGCAGGTCAGGTCCCAGTGTTGTGTCTGGTCCATTCCATGCACAGCTGACTTCTGGCCCATGAAGTAGTGGGAAAATAACAAGGGCCCTTTGTTTGTATTGCATGATGGTCCACCATATGCAAATGGTGATCTTCATATGGGTGCGCTTCTGTGTCCTCCTTGTGGCTTCGTGGTGTCTGATATTTTCAAGGGCACGCGCTAAACAAAATTCTGAAAGACATTATCAATCGGTATCACGTATTGTTGGGTCATCGCGTCCAGTGAGTTCGTCGCCGCTATGGCAGAGAATTTCTTGCTCAATACGGCAGGGAAGCTATATTCCTGGCTGGGATTGCCACGGACTTCCTATAGAGAACAAGGCACTTAAAGCTGTTCAAGTCGATGTGTGTATTCATTTCACCAGCGGGCGTAGGCATTTACACAACGCTACTGTTAGGATCATCGCTCTATCACACCGGAAGAAATACGGTCTCTTGCAAATGCCACTGCTGTCCAGGCCGTAAAGAGTCAGAAAGACGAATTTCGTGAGCTGGGAATTATGGCGGATTGGGATGGAAAGGATTCCACTTATCGAACGCTTGGTAAGTACTCGCTAAAACGTACGCCAGTGTGTTCACGTCGTCTAATATAACCCAGATCATGATTATGAAATGCGACAGCTGCGAATATTTCAGAAGATGGTTGAGCGAGGCAAGCCAAGACCTTCACTGTTGTTTTCAGCCGTGACAGAGGTGTTGTACTAGGTCTCGTCTATCGTCACTACCGCCCGGTTTATTACTCGCCTTCGTCACGTTCGGCCCTGGCTGAAGCCGAGTTGGTATATAAGGATGACCATGTTTCGCATTCCGTATACGTGGCGTTCGATCTCGATTTGCTGTCGCTCGTTTCCACCGTTGCGCTTCAGAGGCTGGTTGCAGGGCAGACAAGAGTCCAACTTTTGGTTTGGACAACCACTCCATGGACGTTGACCGCGAACATGGTTCGATCCTTTCCATGGCTCATTCTCTCGTTCTCACGATTATGGACAGGGCATTGCCGTACATCCTGATATGACCTATGCCTTGATTCGCCCCGCTGAACCGACCGATGAAGGGCCTAGTGTTCTGATCGTGGCACTAGAGCGCCTGGATGCCCTCTCCAAGATACTTGGTAAAGCTAAGATTATTGGGAAAGTCCGAGGTTGTTGAATTTAAATTCGTCTTGCCAACATGGTGCTCATTTTCCCATATAGGATCCGAGCTCGCTGGTGTTCGCTATCGTCCTCTCTTTGCCTCTCCTGCACCGGACGTGACTTCTGAGTCCCTTGCAGTCATCACCTCTACCCATGTCACCCCGGACTCAGGTACTGGCCTCGTACATTGTGCGCCAGCTCACGGCACCGAGGATTATAATATGTTCCGTGAACAAAACCTCATTTCCTCGACCTCGAGCATTCTTTGTCACGTTGGCGAGGGGGGCATATTCACGAACGAGGTGGCACATGTCGTCGGCAAGGCAACCGGGGAAACTCTTGTTGGTCAACCTATTCTGGATAGCGGATCGAGGTCAATAGTCGGTCTCCTAAAGGACATGGGTTGCCTCCTCAAGATTGAGAGATTTAAACATCGTTACCCATACGACTGGAAGACGGATCAGCCCGTTATAGTGACGTATGTCTAACTTGCTTGTTGAATAACTCCGACATGACTTTGCACACGCAGGGCGACATCGCAATGGTTCGCCAATTTAGATGACATCAAAGAGGACGCCCTGAAGGCACTCGAGACCGTGATGTTCTATCCTCAGATATGTGCGCGTTTTATGTCTAATCTTGTTGGCGATTGGGCTGAGTTATCATTCCACTAGCGCGAAATCGCCTGGAATCGTTTATCAAGTCTCGCTCAGAATGGTGTATCTCGAGGCAGCGCGTCTGGGGTGTACCCATCCCTTCCTTGCATCATACTCTCACAGGCGAGGCCTACCTCGATTCCCGCGTTCTTGACCACGTCCTAGCTGTATTGGACAAAAAAGGTGTCGCCTATTGGTGGGAAGGCCCAATCGATGAATTCCTCCCACCTTCTCTCCTTGAAGTCGACGCGAATTCGAGCAATTGGTGCAAGGGTTCTGACACCATGGATGTGTGGTTTGATAGTGGCTCTTCATGGTCTTTTCTTCCCGACCGCAAAGATGCTCAGCCGAAGGCAGATGTTTGTCTCGAAGGATCAGATCAGCACCGAGGATGGTTCCAGAGCCAAATTCTCACGGCCGTTGGCACCGCCGAAGTCGACAAGAAGGCTATACCACCTTACGGGACGCTGTTGACACACGGTATGGTTCTTGATGCCAGTGGGAAGAAAATGAGCAAGTCACTTGGAAACATTGTTAGCCCCATGACTATCGTGAAAGGCGGGGTGGGTTGCCATTCGGACCTTGTTCTTGTGTCTGTTTAAAGATTGTCTTAGGATTCGAAGCAGCCTGCGTATGGTGCCGACACGCTTCATTTATGGGCTGCGACGGTAGAATATTGGCGCGACATGGCGATTGGTCCCAAGATACTTGAGCAAACCTCAGAATCGCTCCGTAAAATTCGTAATTCGGCCCGTTTCATCCTGGGCAACATCGGCGACCCAGCCACTCGTCCAAAATCTGGCTTGGTTCCAAAAGATCAATTGGGTCTCGTGAGTCCGGAGGCACCTTGTTATGCTTGAAAGAAAAGTTGAAATGAGGCGTAGGTTGATCGATACGTCATGCATCAACTGTTCGAGCTCGAGCGGACTGCGCTGAGTAGCTACGCTCAATATAATTTCCCCAAAGGTAGCCTTGTCCTTTTTCAGGACCTCGCAGTGGACTGAAAGCTGTTTCTAGTTATTTCTACCCTTGCCAACTTTACCAACATCACACTCTCGTCACTCTACTTTGACATCACAAAGGATAACTTATACGCGAATAGTCTTTCGAGTCCACAGCGCAGATCCACTGTGACTGTCCTCCAGCATGTACGTCGAAAGCTATCAACTCCTCTTGCCATGACAATATCATGTTTGCAGGTCCTGAATACGATGGTATATATAATCGCCCCAGTGCTGCCTCACCTTGCTGAGGAAATTCACTCTGCACTTCATGGACAACCAAATTCCGAGATTTCTCAAGGGTCCTCTGTGTTCAGTAGACCATGGGTTCCATTGGTATTACTTCTGTTTATCTGTCGTAACTCGTGTCTCATTGACCTTGTCCCAGTCGCCCGATTGGCATGACCCAACAGTAGAACATGAGATGGTTCAGTTGCTCCGAGTGCGAAGTACTGTGTTAAGTCTGCTGGAACAAGCAAGGGGACGGAGGTGCGTTGTCCTAATGTGTTATTATATGTCGCTAATCCGAGGATGAATCAGACAGTTAAGCAGCTCGACAGAAGCCGAGGTCGATATTATTGTTCCTAGCAGTCGTAATGATCTGACCAGCCTCATCACGCGAGAAGGTACGTTTTCACACACGTTGGAGCACCTCTACTCACGGTCATTATTTGGTAGAATCCTTCCTCAAAACTTTATTCATTGTCTCCGACGTATCAGTAATAGAAGAAGGATCATTAGGAACAGCATCCCCATCTTGGCTGTATGAGGACTCGGTGCCCTTACCTGGTGAGAAAATCTTACCTCCTTGACGGCGCGAGCTCATTGGTAAACCCTCAGGTACGGACGAGCGCATACACATTAGAGCTCGGCCAGCGAAATTGGCCAAGTGCCCTCGATGTTGGACTCACACCCGTTTACACGAAGACGCCCTCTGCGCGAGATGTACAGACGTCTTAACACCCCATGATAGACTGATATACCAGACTTATCATACATAACTTATGATCATAGCGATCTCCATGCATTGCCCTGCTCAATCAAATATACTAAAATGGATGACTTGCGTTGCGTGTGTACGAAAAAGCTTGGCAAGTAGGTTGCTGTGCCTGAACGGATTGCGAGAGACATTCTCTAGCGCACCTCAGACGACTTGAGCGACGGGTGGCCCATCAGATAACACTAGCAACGCACCGCGTCGAGTCACGCCCGATCGCTGGGCGTCCCTATTTACTCTCGCCCTTTCTGCACTATCATCCTTTATCAACCCAATCCATGTCCTCCCTGGATTCTATAACACAGGCACTCGCCGCACTGTCAATCACCCCTCCAGAAACCGTTCAGCACGCCTCCGCGACGTCCTTGGCTGCGTGGAGGGAGGTGCTGCAGAGTGTGTCCAAGACCCCAAAGGAGTTTGAGTTGCTCAAAGTCCTCGTGTTCAAACCCAAGACAGCGAAAAGTGCCACTCCGATCCCTGTCGTCGTTATCGCACGCGATGGTATTGAGACAAGTTCGTCCTTGCTGGGCAAGAAACTCAATCTGAAGGAACTTCGTCTTGCCTCTGAAGATCTGCTATCAGAGTTCTTCTCTCTCGAGAAAGATTCACGCAAGTTCCTCATACTCTATGCGTTTGTGCTTCTAATACAAGTATGTTTAGTGAGTCCTTTGGCCCTCAACGCGGAGAGGTTCCCCAGGGTAACGACCGTCGTCGATGCCTCCCTGGCTACTATTAAAGTCCCGCTCGCCGTTCGCGCGTCTTCTTCAAGCGAAACCGTTTTCCTCTCCGGACCCGACATCCTCGCCTATCTGCGTAGTCTGGAAACGGCGGAAGTGAAGGTTCATGAGGTCGACTTCGTCGCGCTGAAGGATGAGCTGGTGGACGGCGTCGAGACTCTGGCAAAGCCTGTGGAGAAAAAGGGAAAAAAGACGGAAAGGGAAGACGCGAAGATCGAGGGTGCCGTTCAGATTGCTATCGGCGTGAAGAAGGAGGTCGATTTCGCTGCCTGGTACACTAGTGTGGGTATTTGTCCCTGCTTTCGGTGATCCACCACACTGAACAAAGACTTGTCGAAGGTTTTGATCAAGGCGGATATGCTCGATTACTATAGCGTCAGTGGATGCTACGTCCTCAAGCCTTGGTCGTACAGTATATGGGAAATCATCCAAGGTACTGGGCTCTCCCTATCTACTTTTCCTGATAGGACTTACGCGGATCGGCAAAAAAGAATGGTTCAATTCGAAGATCAAGGAGATGGGCGTTGAAAACGCATATTTCCCCATGTTTGTGTCTCAAAAAGTGCTCGAGAGGGAGAAGGATCACATCGAGGGTTTCTCCCCAGAAGTCGCTTGGGTTACGCGAGCGTGCGTCTATTGGAACCAGACACTGCTATGCTTGGACTGACCATGCTGATCTAGAGGCCAGTCAGACCTCGAAGAACCCATTGCGATCCGTCCCACGTCGGAGACAGCCATGTATCCCTGTGAGAGATCTCCCTTTGAAACTGAACCAGTGGAACAGCGTTGTTCGGTGGGAATTCAAGACTCCTCGTACGCGTATAACATATGCCAGATAGATACATGCCCTAACCAATCATTCCTTAGAGCCCTTCATCCGGACAAGGGAGTTCCTATGGCAAGAGGGTCATACAGCCCATCTCACGAAAGCAGAAGCTGACAAAGAGGTTTTGGAAATCCTTGATCTATACCGCCTCGTCTTCGAGGAACTTCTTGCAGTTCCGGTCATTCCTGGTGTGAAGTCGGATAAGGAGAAGTTTGCAGGCGGTCTTTACACTACGACCGTGGAAGGTTTCATCCCTGCCTCTGGCCGCGGCATCCAGGGGGCGACTTCTCATTGTCTTGGTCAGAACTTCTCAAGACCAGAGATGTTCAACATCTTTGTTGAAGACCCTAACGACCCCACTGGCCAAGGGAAGACTTACGTGTGGCAGAATTCTTGGGGGTTGTCAACGCGAACAATCGGTGTGATGGTTATGGTACATGGCGACAACCAGGGACTCGTCCTCCCTCCCCGTGTTGCGAGTGTCCAGGCAATCGTCGTCCCGTGCGGCGTCACCGCAAAGACCACCGAGGAGCAGCGACAGGAGATCACAGCCAAGTGTGAGGAGCTCGTTGTAACACTCAAGAAGGTCGGCGTTCGTGCTCGCGCCGATCTGAGAGATGGTTACACCCCCGGGTACAAGTTTAATGACTGGGAACAAAAAGGAGTTCCCTTGCGCCTCGAGATTGGCCCTCAAGATCTCGCGAAGAAGCAGACGCTCGGAGTCCGCCGCGACACGGGAGTCAAAGTGCCCATCCCGTTAGCAAGTACCGCGACCGCTGTCCCTGCGTTGTTGGAAACTATACAAAATGAGATGTTTACCCGTGCAAAAGAAGTGTATTGGTCTCGTATCAAGCAAGTCACCGAGTGGGAAAATGTCGTCCCGGCCTTGGATGACAAATGTGTGGTTGTGCTTCCATGGTGTGAGGTTGAATCCTGCGAGGACGACATAAAGGAGCGCAGCGGCAGAGCGTAGGTCGCATTATATTCCTCGCAACCTTAGATTGGCTCACTGTTGCTATAGTGTGGAGCCTCAAGATGAGCGTGCGCCTTCTGCAGGTGCAAAATCGCTCGCAATCCCCTTCGATCAGAGTCGCTGGGACCCAATCATACCAGGCAAGACGAAGTGTCCTGCCTGTGGTGGCGATGCAAAGCGTTGGACACTATTTGGGCGATCATACTAGAATAGGATTTTGGAATACAGTACTCATCAGTAGTTCGGCCGTGTAGTGTGGTCACGCTTAACCCTAAGGCCTAAGGCCTAAGCCTCGAGGCCCAAGTCACCGTGACACATCTCTGCCGCGAACTTTTGCCACAATTCAACGTGCAAATCCTCTTCGTCTCTCAGCTATGTCTAGCGAGCCACATCACTACGATGAACCGTCTTCTAGCACCATATATAGCGATCTTCACGTTGGCGACACAACTCAAGTGGCGTCTGAACTCGAAAACGCGACCTACCTTGATGAAGAAGAAGAACATTGCAGTACGGGATATAGCGAATTTTGCGACGACGATGTCATTTGGGCAGCTTCGGACATTAACTATGACCCTGTCGACTCATCTCCCACCGTCTTATCTCCTGCTACGACGCCCAGCAAACGGAAATCACCCGAGGATTCCGAGCCATCTAGCAGTCTTTACGCTTCCTACAAAAGGCAGACAGTCTCCCGTGATAGCACTATATCCGAGCCTTATATAATCGTGGGTTTTGTCCGTGTCTCAGAGTCTTCCGAGCATTCCTAAAGGCTCGCCTTCGTCAATAGGCACACAACACCAGCGTCCAACGTGCGATGGATGCCCGTGGACTTCCTTGGGGCGTTCAATGGGAGATTGCGCGTCTTGTTTCGTTAGGCCATTGCACATGGGGGGATATCTCCATGCCGCGCCTCGATCTTCTCCGCTCAGAGGGCTTATCCGGCTTATCCCATGATACGTCTGCGGCGCCAGCTGTCCTCAACACGCCTATTGGGCCATATGTTGAGGACCTCTTCAGGTATAAAAAACACAATTTCGGCAACCAAAAACTGTCAAAGGAGATTCGGGCGACTGTACGTTATTATTCCCTTCCCCGGGCCTGTGATCCGATCACTAATTATTGTTCTTTACAGTCACCTTGGCCGGAGTTAGACAACGAGGACTTGGCCTTTAGACGGCATGGTCCCACTAGCCTCCTAGGCTCTACACCGGAGCTTGGAGCATGGTATGGTGGCAAAGTGTCCTTCACAATGGGGCTTCAAGCAAACAAAAAGGGGCTGCAATTTTTTTTAGAACACCCTGTTCTAGGGTCATCATCCAGGTTTACCAGATGTTATGGCTCCTCTTGGCTAATCAGAGTCAAACTGTCACATGGCATTTTCTCAAAGCCAGACAAGCTTGAAAGTCTCAAGAACTTGCTACATAGGCCATTGGTTCTAAATGGCCAAGTCTTTCGCTTTTTTTATGCAAGAAGTATAAAGAAGGACTCCTCAGTTTTTCTTATGGCTACCAATGAGCTCTTTAATGGCAGCATAAAGCCACAACATTCCCCTTTAAATGGTCAAAGGGTGTTTTGTTCATTTCTTGATTTTTTTTCAAGACATAACAACCTTCAAGACAACTCACACCAGGTAACACATTTATCAATGATGCTTCCCTAATGTTGATCATATTATTAGACTATTGCAAAGTGGACAGCAAGAACAGCTCTTGGCCTATCAAACTCTATTCCTGGTTTGATGTTGGATAATAGCCAGATTAGACAGGAAATTGATATTGGTATGTGATATGTGCTGTTTGTAGCAATATTATTAATGTTCATTATAAATTAGTGTCATCAAGCTGCCCTCCTGGCATAAAGCCTCCTAGTGAAATGGATATGACAGATGGGTGTGGTCTGATCAATCTTCATGCAATGCACATGTTGCATGAGAGGCTAGCCCTCTGGAAAGAGGTTCCAGTGGCTATTCAGTGTAGGTTGGGAGGGGCTAAGGTATTTATTCTTTCTATCATATATTGTAAGAGATACTGTATCTAAGCACCTCCTTTTTTAGGGACTCCTGCTATTACATCCTGGCAAAGAGGAGAATAGCTGGGAATACCCTTGTGCCTGGCTGAGACCCTCTCAGACCAAGATTCAGCCCACTTCAGACTACCAGCAAAACCCAGCCCATAGGGTTATTGACATTTTAAGGGCATCTCACATGCAGAGCTCCATCAAAATCTCTAGAGAGACCATCATTAATCTCTCTGAAAATGGTGTCTCAACTAACATTCTCATTGACCTCCTTATCCAGTCTCTGAAGGACATCACCTTGTCTCTTCTTACATGGGATGGCCAGGATGCCATGCCTAAACTCTGGGCTGCCATATCAAAAGAGGGCAATGTTATGTCAGGCCGCATTGCTAGGGAGTCTTCTTGGACTGCTAGAGCTGCTGGGGTCAAGCTTTACAATGACCAAGAGGATGCCAGTGAAGATGATGAGCTTGATGATGAAACCCCACTCTCACATTCTACAGCCTGGTGGGGGGATGAAGTCAGTGGCTGTCCTTCTTCACTTGAAGAGACAGTCATGGCATTCTTGGACTCTGGCTTTCACCCATCCACAAATTCAATCCTTGCTGAGAAGCTACACATTGTGGCTAAGAAGGCTGTCAAGTCTTGCATATCAAAATCTAGGGTGAGAGTCCCCATGTCTTGTATAGCTCTTATTGTTCCAGGTAGCTTTCCCCCTCCTGTCTTTGTTTTTATTGAACTGAGCCATGTTTCAGATGTATTAGGGGTGTTGGATGAGGGAGAAATCCACATCAAATGCTCCCAGCACTGTCTTCTAAGATTAGATGGCCAAAGATCTGACAGGATCACTGGAGATGTGTTGGTATGCTTATCCTTGCCATTCTAAAGTCAGCCCCATAATGACAGTCTCAACCTTTCTAAAGGTAACAAGAAGCCCATGCAAGCTTCCAACAGATGTCCAAAAGGTATGGCCTTTCATTCATTTGGCTGATATAGCACTTACAAAGTCTCTTAGGTTAAAGCAGTGTTCAAGCCTGAGCTTGATGACTATATCAATGTCATTGTATTCTCAATCAAAGGCTCCAGAAGTCTTGCAAGTATGCTGGGCACTGGTAAAGGGTGGTTATTAAACTGCACTGATAACATGCTTATACTTTCCCAAAGGTGATTATGATGGTGACATGGTATATTGTATCTGGCAGCCAAGCATTGTTGAGCAGTTTAGCAATGCTGATCCCAAGTTCATGAACCCACCCACCTGTTTACAAGATCACTTCCACATCAAGAATGAAACTGTAACAGAGTTCCTGCAAAGAGTTCCTCCAACCAGTCCTATAGACACCCAGATTCACGAGCTCCAGAAGGTCTTGATGGCCCCACTATCAGACGTCCATGCAGTCGGGACATACTCCACCATGCATGAGAATGCCATGTATTCGCTGGGGTATTCGCATCCGACTACCACGCTTCTTGCATGGGTGTAAGTACCACGTCAAACGGATCCTTTTTTTTTTTTCACATCTGACCATGCTGGCAATATCCTAGCTTCTGCACAGTGCTCGATGGCGCGAAAACAGGGAAGACCCTCCTGCAGGAGCGATATTCGCAGGATCGGAATAACAAAGTCTACGGGACGCAATGTCTGCCACAATGGAAGATAGATCGAGATAACCCCACCGAGCAGCGAATCCTGTCGCGCCAGTCCCTGCCACCATTCGTGATGGATGTTCTCCGCGAGGCCACGGAACGCGTTCAGGAAGAGTGTCTCAGACAGATCTCCGAGCGTTTCAACGCACTGCCCAAAGTCAAGGATCCAGACCTCATCGCGCCATGGCAAGAGGCCGAGGCGCATTTGCAAGAGATGCTATCGAGGCCGGAAGAGAACATACGCACCGTTGGCGATGCGCGTAGAAGTGCCATGGATGCCATCAAGGCGCACGTCGTGCGTGTGTACGACTGGAGCAACAAACTCATGAAGAGCACCCAGGCAAAGGCGCGCACAAGTACCGGCGGTGTGGGTGTGGGTGTGGGTGTGGGCACAAGTCGAGCGACAGGGAGGAAGGGCAAGGGTAAAGCCAGCATGCGGGGAGTCCCGGACTTTACGAATCGGAGTATAGAGGCTAGGCAAGACCGTCTTCGGCGTCTGTCGAGGGAGTTTGTTGGCGGGCCACCAGGGGCGAAGACCTTTGTGTTCTCCCAGGAGGAGGTTGCGAGGTTGCGAGCGTCGTATGCTTACCTGTACGACTGGACGAACCATGGTGGCACTCGGTTCCCATGGAACGTCGCCTTTGACGCGTTGGGGGAAATCAAGCTACGGGCGCGGAAGGATTTCAAGCCTATCTCTCGGGACTTTTATGAGAAGATGTCGATGCGGAGGTTTTAAGGACATACCAGCAGGATAGCAAGTTTTCTTGTTCATAGACATTGTGATACTATCGTCGGTCAGTTGCATTACGAAGGAGTGGTTTATCGAGATTATCGGAGTCGTATACGTCATATTATCATTGCTCAGTAGTGTCCAAGTCGCAACGGGAAATAAAATCCTTGTTCGGCCAGTTCTCGTGGTTTTGTCGCTTTGAAGCCACGAAGGTTGGCGAGGGCATGGCATACGCCCGGATGGCATTAAGAACAGCTTTGTTACGAGCGGAGAAAGGGGTACAGTATGCGCCAAAAAGAACATTGAACTTTTAACTGCTCACATCACTCACACATTCCCAACCGCCTTTCAGGTTCTCCTTCCAGAGTGTGACCTTCCCGTCCCCACAGCTGACAGCCAGCACGTTCCCAGCGAGACTCCACGAGACGCGCCATACGACGTCCGGAAACTTGCCTGGCGTACCACCGGCACCTGGAGCCGCGCTCACGGATGGGTCGAGTGCAGTCTTGACCCACGGCGCCGTCGGCACGTCTTTTGTCCATACTAGCACGGTCTTGTCCTGCCATCCACCGCGAGTCAGCATCAGCGACTAGGTCACTCCAACCCACATGCTCTGAACGGAATCGGGATAGAAAAGAACTAACCTGCGACGCAGTTGCGATGTACGAACGCGGCAGCCCGATGTTCGGTGCCCAGGCGACGTCACGCACCCAGTCAGCATGGCCCTCCAGCACGTCCTCCTCCACCCAGGCCTGTGTCTCCTCAGAGAATCCCCAGATCTTGACAACGTTGTCGCACCCTGCGCTCGCAAATCGTTTTACGGGTGGGGATCGTGCGCCGCCTGCGTTGGGCGCCGCCAGCAAAGAACCAGCTCGGGCTGCTGGTGCCCATGATACGGCGTTGCACCCGATAGCGTGAGCCTCGAACACGTCCGCGCCCCACTGACCATCATCTATGCATTTAACTCAGTCGGACCTTGAAGGGAAGGAGTAGTCCACAAATGGGAGGCTCGTCAAGTAGTACCGCACCTTTGAAAGTAAGGACGGAGATCTTGCCGTCGGAAGATGCGCAGGCGAGGATGGCGCCGAGTTCGTGGGGAGCCCATGACACCGAGTTGACTGAGTTGTCATTCCCTTTGTATTAGCGGAGAGACATAAGTGAAGGAGAAGGAATGCACCAGACGCGGTGTGCAGCGAATGCTCTTTGATTTTCGACCATCCGGCGTTGGCTGGCTGCTGCTCTTTCCAGATGATTACTTTGCCGTCGTACGAACATGACGCAAGGATATGGCCGAACTTTGGGTGCGCCCAGGAAACCTGCCACACGGGGCCAGTGTGTCTGCCGGACGGACGGATGAGTTCCGAATGCGGGGGATGCAAGTGAAGAGAAAAGCGAGTGAGTTACCCTTTCAGTGTCTGGCCCGCGCCGCGTTGCGGCTCGTCATCAACTACATCAAAGACTTTGACGGTACGGTCCGAGGAGCATGTTGCGAGGCGCTTGCCGTAGTAATCTAGCTGCGCGTCGTGCTAGGCAAGGTGACGGTTTCAGTAATGGCCAGTGGACGTGCACGCTGGCGCGTACAATCATGTCCTCATGTGCCGTTTCAATGGGCATTGCGTCTGAGGGTGCCTAGAAATAATGAGATGCGGTTGTTAACGTTCGGCGAGATGGATGAGGACCGACCATAGCTTTAAGAATCGTCAGTCACTGGCAAGTCGACGCGACGTGTCCTTACTGGCATCACACATCACACTGTGACTTTGTGACAGTAACAGATGCAGTACCAAATCACTTCAGTTCATTTATTGCGTGGTATCGCTAGTGGTCCATGTACGTGTGATAGAATGAAATAGTAATGTGATGTGGGGATCGCCGGAAAACTCGTATGACAGCGGGGGTGAAAAACGATGTATAAATGCAAACAGTGGGGGATGTGCAATGAGGGAAGAACATGGACGAAAGACCAGTGCTAAACACTTGGCTAAGGAACGGACAGCAAAGTGAAGCAGCGGTGCACGATGAACGCAGAATGGACAAAGTTGCGATGGAACATGCATTTGGGGAGTGTGATGTTGTTTTGGCTGAAGTACACTGTACATACCCGCAGCCCGCCCTCCTCCATGATGTCAATTGCGTCTGGGTCGATGCCAGCGGCAATCGCACGCTCGCGCTGAGCACGGATGAGCGCCTTGAGCGAAGGAAGTTCTTCTGCCAGATTGACTTGTGTGTTCTCCGGCCATCGCTCAAGGGCCCATGCGCGTACGTACGTGCTAGCCTAGTCATCCATCTAAGTCAGCACGACACGACAGGGATGAGAGGAACACTGTACCTTCATAAATTTTTTTGCCGCGTACTTCTTGAAGAAGGATGGGTGCCGGACTGGCTTCAAGACATAATTAACCATCAAATTGGCCGTCGGAATTATTGCACTCTCTGCATACGAAGAATAGTGTGCTAGGTTTGGTGTCTAGGAGGGGAGAACGTCATTCCAACAGTGCAGAAAGTACATTATTGAGTGACATACCCAATCCTCTTTCCCGAGTACGAAGCGAGCCAACCACATCGACGCCGCAGCCAATAAAGATGGTGGGGCGGCGATGAGTCTCCATTCTACACACTCAATCTCCAAGAAATACTTGGCAACAGTACGTGCTTGGACATTGTACTCGTCCGCTTTGCTCACCCGACGAAGGAAATGAATCGGGTTTGGGTAGCCCATGTTCCACTCAAGTGTCTTGAGAATGTACTTCTCGGCTTGAAGGATCTCAGCTTCTGTGTACGAAGAGTCGGCGCAGTAAAGGAAGTTCATCGCGGACGGCGCCACAATTTCTTCCACTTTGGCGGCAAGAAACATGCACGTTATACCGACTAGCTGTAGCTTGGCAAGAGAGACGACACGTGCAGAGAGGAAGCGGTCGATGATGTTCACAGCGAGATAGAGCGTTTCAGGCAAGAGGCGAAAGCGCGTATGGACCTGGATCAACCAGTCGGTGAGAATTCCGCGCATTTTCCATGCAAGGTCCTTCTGGTTGTCCATATAGTTCGGGTTAGGGAGGGTCGTTTGCTATAAGAACGCCTCATTAGTGAATATGAGTAAAGAGAAATCCGGAGAAGCGTACCTCGACAACCTTGAGGTAGTCAAATATCTCAGTGACATATTCGCTGACCATCATGGGATCATCGGCATCCTCAGCATCCAGGTCTTCCCAGTCAGGACCATTGGGATCTGCTTCGACCTCGTGCCCAATGACTTGGAGGTGTTTCTGTAATTCCCTCTCGGCAATATCGCCGATCTGGTCTCCTGCCTCAGCGTGATCTTCTTTAACGTCTTCTTTCTGGCCCTCAGGAGCGTCGGATGACGTGCGCCTCTTCTTGAACACGCGATTTGCCTCGACTTCCATGTCATCTCGTTCTCTCTCCCCATGGGTGGCATGGCCAGCTGTCTGCCGGACGGCAGTGGCCAAAGATGTAGTTTTACGAGTATGGCCGTTTACACGGGTTGGAGGAACATGGAGATCGGGAGGGTCGATTGCCATAGCGTCAACATAAAGGGTTGCCTTTGGTTCTGCCTTCGTACCGGTGACAACACGGTTCGGTGCAACCGAAGAACGAGTCGTCCGTTTCGAGAGAGGGGCAGGATGAGGGGCAGCCGCGGTTACCGAGCGAAGAACCTGACGAGGCTGAGGAATAGCCGTTGTGGCAGCAGACTTGTTCTGAATGACCACACCAGCAAACTTGCTCGGAGGAACGGGGACCGCTTGCGCAACGCCTTCCTTTGCCTTGCCCCTTTCTGCCGCTAGACCACGAGCCTTTGGCTTGTTGACGGTGACTTCGCCGAGGGTGGAACGTTTGCGCTTGCCTTGTGCAGCAGGATCGTCCAACTGAGCATCTTTGGCAACAGCCTTTGTGCGAGTAGACACAGTGGGGGCCGTGAGACGGGTAGGAAGACTGGGCTGAGAGAGATGATTGGATGTCGAAGGGGGTTTTGAGCGAGTGATTATGCGAGAACGCGGGTTTGCATTCGCGTTTTCGTCTTTGACGACGGTCGTTCGTGCCGTTCTTGTTGCACGGCGTGTCTGTCAAGGACGCATTTATTAGAGGTGAATAAAGAGAAGAAGGCGAGCAAACGCACAGGTATGTTTGAAGCCATGAGGAGGTAATACAAAGAACGAGAGAACGAAGTGGTGGGCCAACAACTGAAGCGAGCGCTTCTCATCTTTCCGGTTTTGGTCTCGGCGCCCTTCAACCTCAGCAAACAAGCACAAACACTTCAACGCGGTTCGCGTCAAAGCACGTGGCCAGATAAGATCCGTGGCCAGCTCTGCAATGTCTTCAAACTCGAAACTCGTCCTTCTTTCTCTTCTTATTCTCCTTCGCACCCGTATAATCACAGGTCCTAGAGACCTTTTTCGCGCTTTGAGCCGGGTCGGCTTTAGTAAGGACTTAAGTCCATCGGAGCTTTCTCAGGCTCTACAGCAACTTTACGTCGAGGAGCCGGACGGGACTAGACAATTGATTATCCCGTTCAGAGACAGCATCTCAAAGGCCTGTCGGAATCGTCAATTTACTTTTGCGATTCACTAATGCCATAACCGCCCCACCAGGTCCCGATACGCCCGACTTCAGACCGTCTCTTCTTATCGCATAAGCCCCACTTTCCTCTCCTTTCTTCCTCTGCGCAGAGCAAGCCCAATGTCGACCGTTCATTCCTCCGCCAACTCCTGGCCATTCTTCGCATCGCATTTCCATCATACCGTTCACCTGAGGTTGGCATCGTCCTTGTCCACAGTACTTTCCTTGTCCTGCGGACCGTCCTTAGTGTCGGTGTCGCCAAGCTAGATGGTAAGATCGTCAGAGCTCTGGTCCGTGATTATTCTCTCCCTTCTATGGGTCAGTGTGCCAACGTTAAGATCTAGGTTAGTGCAGACGGTCGTGGCTTTCTCCGGGGTCTTTGGCTGTGGTTCTTGCTGGCAATTCCCAGCACGTACACCAATTCTATGGTGCTCTCCTTCGAATGCATCCACCCTTGTGGGCACTCAGACTCCATTAGATCCGGCATCTTCAAGCGCGTCTTTCTCTCCGTCTTCGTACGCGTCTGACTCGTTACACGCACGACCTCTACCTCTCTTCGGACCCTCACTTGCGCTATTATCGCATTTCCGGGCAAGGTGGTATTGACGGTGTCGACCAATATATTACAGCCGACATCGCTAGCTGGGCAGACAGTCTCTCTGGTTTATAGTTCGTCTTTCCTCGCCCCTTCTGTTCGCTTCTCTCACGTAGGTTATTTAGCGGGAATATCCTCAAGCCTCTCCTCGATCTTATCCTATTCACCTCGCAACTCTCACGCACCCTTGGAGCAAGGGGAACGGTAGCGCTTTTCGTCAACTACTACATCACTGCACGCATATTGCGCGCTGTCACACCAGCTTTTGGTAGACTTGCGGCTATTGAAGCCCGCTTAGAAGGCGAGTATAGGGCTGGTGTAGGCCGAGTCAGACGAGAAGCAGAAGAAATTGCGTGAGTGCAGTCTCGTCTATCGAGAGATTCTTTGGAGAGCATACTTACGCCTAATCAAGCACGTCAACTCTATCTTCAAGGCATGTATTACGTCTAAATTCTGTCTGGTCCGATCACGTTGATTTTTGCAGATTCGCATCGCCTATGAGTGGACGGAAGACTACGTGATAAAGTACCTTTGGTCAGCCGCGGGCTATTGTCTCATTTCTATCCCCGTACTCTTCACACGCCAACGTTCTGTCGGCGTGCAGGCAGGCTCACAAGCGGCCTTGACTGAAGCTAACAACGCGGTAGCTAACCGTACTGAGAGTGCGTGATCGCCCACCTCCGGTTTTCTACAAATCGATTATAACTGCTACCCTTCGCAGATTACATCTCGTCTCGTCGCTTACTTCTCTCACTAGCTGACGCTGGTGGACGTCTGATGTATGCCTATAAGGACATCCTTGAGCTTGCCGGCCTCACAACGCGCCTATACGTACTTCTCTCCTCCCTTCACAACCTTCCGCCTCTTCCTACGTCATCCCCAGCAGACAGAGACACGTCGCAGATCGTTCTACATAACGTGGACGTGTCCATTCCTGCTTCTGGTACACGTGAGGCCCCGCTGGTCAAAGCCTTGAATTTAACTCTCTGTGTGGGGGAGCACCTTATGATCACGGGATCAAACGGCGTCGGCAAAACAGCGGTAGCACGCGTCCTTTCTGGATTATGGGCTCCAGAAAATGCAGGTACGGTGCATCGACCGGGCAGAGGAGAAGTGTTCGTAGTGCCTCAGCGTGCATACATGGTGACTGGCTCTCTGCTTGACCAGTACGTGTTCCGCGCTAGTGAATAATCGTCATACGTTGCGCTGACACATGTAAAGAGTAATTTATCCACACACATACCCACAGTTCATACAGTCGGGACGAACGAAGGAGGAACTGATGGAGATTCTTGAAGCCGCGCACTTGGCATACTTACCTGCAAGAGAGGGAGGCTGGGAGACTCGGAAAGAGTGGAGAGATGTGTTGAGCGGCGGAGAGAAGCAGCGGGTGAGTGATTCCGGTTAATTGAGGGATGTGCTGTGCAGACAATACTATTTGGTGAGCAGATGGCAATGGCGAGGGTATTTTATCATAAGCCCAAGTTTACCATTCTCGACGGTGTGTGGATGTTCATGGTATCTCTTTTACGTGCAGTCCCTGATGATTTGTGACTTGACCGCAGAATGTACCAGTGCTGTGTCAAGTGATGTCGAGGGGCAGATGTATGAACACGCTAAATCTCTCGGCATCACACTCATTACTATATCTCTTCGGTCTGTTTCCTTGGCTGTCTGCTTGGATTACCTTCTCATGTGCATTATCTCCTAGCCCATCACTGGCAAAATACCATACTCAACTTCTTACCCTGTCAGGTGATGGGACGGGCGGCTGGACGCTTGCTCGGATTGGCACAGCTGAAGCACGGATCGGAATTGACCGTGAGATTGGAATGTTGGAGAGTAAGCTGAAAGAAGTAGAGCGATGGGAACGGCGAGTAAAGGAACTGGAAGTCTTATTAGGTCCGAAAGGTGTAGGCGTATCAGATGTGACGTCATACCAGATTTAAGCGGACCGGACCGGACCGACAAGTGGGGGGATTTGAATTTGGGGCTGGCTGCAGTTGGCCGCAACTGAGCATGTCGAGCA
>WNFQ01001003.1_pt1 | contig 29400 bp, 22 predicted proteins | sample 5400171 | NCBI WGS metagenome assembly WNFQ01 (sample SAMN13153356, study PRJNA577476) | soil metagenome | isolation source: 20 cm soil under Madrone tree | place: USA:California | collected 2016-06-14
CGGCATGTACTACACCAACATCCAGGGTGCTAACACCTTTAATTTCGCGGCCGCTCCCTATGCCCTGTTCTATTTCAGTTCGGCGCCGCCGCTGTTTGCGACGCCGTTCATCACCCGTGCCACGGGCGACAACCTCGGGCAGCGGTTCCCGGTTCCTCCCATCACTCCAGGCGAACCCATCGATTTTTCACAGTTTGAACCGATCGGGGGAAACAGAAACCCATTGCCCGACTCCCCGACTCCTTACAGTGAGCATCTGGACTTCTCGATCGAGCGTCAGATCACACCCAACACACTGTTAACTTTGAGCTACGTCGGGACTTTCGGGCACCATCTTATTCTCAATGCTAACAGCAACCCAGGAGATCCGGCTCTTTGCCTCAGTGTGAGCCAACAGAGTCAGGTAACGGATGGAAATGTCTGCGGGCCGTTCGGAGAAAACGGGGTATACCATCCCGTCGGCGGCGGAACCATCAATGGCACGCGCCGGAATTTTGGGCCCGAGTTTAGCGGCAACGCCTACCAGTTGGATATCGGCAACTCGGCCTACCACGCCTTTGAATCCACCTTGCGCCACGTTAGTGGACGCATGGCGTTCTTGATGAGCTACACGTTCAGTAAGTCGATCGACGATGGCTCCACTTTCGGCGACCAGGTGATACTGGGCGGCGATGTCCATCAATTCAGAGGCATTTCCGCATTCGATCTAACCCATAACTTTGCCTTCAGCTATACCTACGAACTGCCCTTCGACAAGCTCTTCGGGAAAAGCAATATGGCAACGCGCGGCTGGAAGGTGTCCGGAATTACCCAATTCACCACTGGGCTGCCAGTCCAGATTTCGGCGCCGGATGACCGCTCATTACGTGGCAGTACATCGATCAGCCCGGTCGGTGGATCCACGGACGAACCAAACTATACTCCCGGGGAAATTTATGCTGACCGGAACCCGCGGCACCGGCGACCTTATTTCAACACCTCGCTATTCAGCCACGAACCTGTGGGTGCACAAGGCACATCTCCGCGGAGATTCTTTCACGGGCCTGGTCTTAACAACTGGAATTTGTCCCTGCTTAAGGACCTGAAGTTCAGGGAAAGCATGTCGCTGGAATTTCGCGCGGAGTTCTTTAACGTATTCAACCACGCGCAGTTCTACGGTATCGGAGTTGTGGACGGTAACTTGAACGACGGCCCTGGTTCATTCGGTATGGTGAACCGTGCCGCCGATCCCCGCATCGGCCAGCTAGGAATTAAGTTCAATTTCTAGCAGTTCGGGGACTACGACGCTCTTCCTTAAACGGTGAGGGCGAAAGCATTTGAGGGGGATTCATGGCCGTCCCTGCGGCGGCCATGAATAATCCTGGTTGAGCGGGCGAACGATTCGTGGGCTTCTGTTTTACTCCTACGCAGGCCTTTCGCCGCCCGACGAACCGTGAACGACTAAGAGCCTCAGCCGCTTTCCTCGCTATACTTGTCGCGCTCATCCAGGAGGATCGATTGGCGTTCCGTGCGGGCCGGGCCTTGTCCGTTGTTTTTTCAATATTTTGCTTTTGGGCGTGTGGCCAAGCCTGGGGACAAATTGACCCGGTCTCCTCCGGGCAGGAATGGCATTCTTATGCCCACGACCCGGGCGGCATGCGGTTTTCCCCACTCAAGCAGATCGACCGGACCAATGTCCAGCGACTCCAGCGAGCGTGGACGTATCAGCTTCCCGCCAATCCCGGTAATGAAATCGTCGCTTTCGAAAGCACTCCCTTGATGGTGGAGGATGTCCTCTACTTCGCGACCCAAACCGGCCAAGCCGTCGCCCTGGATTCGGAGACGGGGAGACAACTTTGGGTCTTCGACCCATTCAGCGGAAGTGGGGCCAGCCGTCGCCCGGTTGTGAATCGGGGTGTCGCTTACTGGGAGGGAACGTCTCCGGCTGCATGCGGAGCGCAGGAAAGTAGTGCGGACAGGCGGATCTTCTATGTCACTCCCGATGCTCGGCTCTTCGCTCTGGATCCTGCAACGGGCAAGCCTTGCGAGGGTTTCGGCACGAGGGGAGCAATTGATCTTCGTGAGGGTATTGCTTCGGAGTGGCCGGAATCCGAATACAGCGTCAGTTCCCCGCCAGTCATTTATAGGAATCTGGTGATCACGGGCTCCCAGGTTCAGGAATTTCCATCCAAAGGGCCGAGTGGCGCGGTGAGAGGCTTCGATGTGCAGACGGGGAAGTTAGTATGGAGATTTGACACGGTGCCGAAACCCGGTGACGCCGGGCACGATACTTGGGAAGGCGACGAATGGAAAGACCGCTCGGGTATAAACGCGTGGGGCCCGATCAGTGTTGACGTCGAGAACGGGATGGTCTTTTTGCCTCTTGGTTCCCCCTCGTACGACTTCTACGGCGCTGACCGAAAGGGCCAAGATCTCTTCGCTAACTCTCTAGTAGCGCTCAGGGCAGATACCGGCAAACTCGTTTGGCATTACCAGATCGTGCACCATGATATCTGGGACTACGACCTGCCCGCACAACCGGTCTTGACCACAGTGCACCGCGCGGAGCGAGAAATTCCTGCAGTAGCGGAAGTGACCAAGACGGGATTTGTGTATGTGTTTGACCGCCTCACCGGCGAACCCTTATTTCCGATTGAAGAACGTCCCGTCCCCCCAAGCGATTTGCCTGGAGAAGCAAGTTGGCCTACGCAGCCGTTTCCGCTTAAACCGCCACCTTTGGCTCGGACCTCCGTCACCCGGGACGACATCACCACCGTCACACCGGAGTCTCGCAAATACTGCCTGCAGCAGTTTGGCTCAATTCTGCCGGCACGGATTTTCGATCCCTGGGGCCTGACGCTGAAGTTAGAAATGCCGGGGACCCTGGGAGGTGCGAACTGGTCAGGAGCGTCGTTCGATCCCTCCTCGGGATATCTTTTCGTGAATACAAGCGACCTCGGTGTGGTCGGCGAAATGAAGAAAGAGCCGGACGGCTCTCCCGAAACCTATCTCTGGGGAAGCAAGTGGGGTACTTTCGCTCGCTTCTGGGACGACCAGCATTACCCCTGCCAGCAGCCCCCCTGGGGAACGTTGAACGCCGTGAATTTGAATACCGGCGAGATTGCCTGGAAAGTGCCGCTTGGTGTGGTTGACGCACTGCAAGCGAAAGGGATTCCCAAGACTGGGATTTATAACCTCGGCGGTTCCATCGTGACCGCCGGCGGACTTGTGTTCGTTGCCGCTACCGCGGATCATCGCTTCAGGGCCTTCGATGCACAAACCGGGAAAGAGCTTTGGGTTTCCAAACTTGAATACAATGGGCACGCGACGCCGCTGACTTACTTGGGTAAGAAGTCCAATAAACAATTTGTGGTGATCGCCGTCGGAGCGGGTGGAAATATTGGTGACGATGCTTCTGGCCCGATCACTCTGGCAGCATATGCTCTCTTCCCCAAAGGAGAGTCCAGTCCGGCCCAGGCGAAATTGCAGGCACAACTGGAGAAAATCCCCGCCGGACCTGGGCGGGAGCCGCCAAGAATCAACCCGCCTCCTGCCGCCCCGGCGCAACCTGTCGCGTTCAGTCACCGCCGTCACACCACCGCAGGAATGACTTGTGACCATTGCCACCGGCCGTCGACGAATGGCAAGAATATGCAAAATCCGAACCTGCCAGCGTGCATGGGTTGTCACCAGTCCGTGGCGAAAGCGAGTCCAGTAATTCAGAAAATGGATCGGCTGAAAAAGGCAGGCCAGGATCTTGACTGGATCCGGGTCTATCAGTTGCCGAACTTCGTTTTCTTCAATCATCAGAAGCACCTGGATGCAAAAGTGGCCTGCGAAGTGTGCCACGGCGCGGTGGGAGAGCGGGATATCGTGCGCCAGGAAATAGAAACTTCCATGGTCGCCTGCATCAATTGCCATAAGCTCCGTAAGGCTTCGGTTTCCTGCGGACTTTGTCACAACATAGGATTTTGAATACTATGCTGCTCGATCGACGGACAGTAATTAAAAGTTTGGTTGCGGGAGCCTTCGCGGCCGGGGCTCAAGCGGGCGCCGAGGCACCCGCAGACGCTTCGGAATCGCGTGGACATTTCAGAGTCTGGGATATGCACAGCCATCTTGAATCTCTGTCCGGCAATACACCAGAAGAACGGATGGAAATTCTCGTCCGGCACATGGACCGACTGGGTGTCGAACGCCTCATACTTTCTCAGGGATTTGGCGAACACATGCCTTATCCAACTCCCGCGCAAGTGCGCGATGAGAATGATCGGGTGATGCGGGCGCTGAAACACTTTCCCGACCGGGCCTACGGTTCGGTGTTTTTGAATCCGCAGAATACTGAGTTCAGTATCCAGGAGTTTGATCGCTGCGTCAGAGATGGACCGATGGTGAGCATTGGAGAATTGGAGACGGACGTAAAGTGCAATTCAGCTGCACTCGACCCGATCGTCGAGCGGGCGATTTCGATGAATGTGCCGATACTGCAACACACATGGATCAAAGCCGCCGGCAACGAACCTGACGAATCCACTCCCTTCGATCTCGTGGAACTCGCAAAGCGACACCCGCAGGCACACTTCATATGCGGGCACACGGGAGGCAATTGGGAACTCGGCATTCGGGCCATTCGCGATACCAGGAATGTGTATGCCGAAATCGCCGGATCCGATCCGGTGTCAGGGTTTGTCGAGATGGCTGTTCGCGAACTTGGGGCCGAACGGGTGATTTACGGCAGCGACGTCGGCGGGCGAAGCTTCGCGTCGCAAATCGCTAAAGTCATCGGGGCCGAGATTCCCGATTCCGCGAAGGAACTGATCCTTGGAGGAAACCTGCGCAGCTTGCTGGGTCCGGTTCTTGAAGCGAAAGGCCTGAAGTCGTGATCGATACCAACGTCAATTTGTTTCATTGGCCGTTCCGGCGGGTTGTGGGAGACGATCCCGCGGACCTGGTCGCGCGCCTGCGCAAAAAGGGTGTGACGCAGGCCTGGGCCGGTAGCTTCGAAGGCCTATTGTGCCGGGATGTAGCCGGCGTAAATGCGAGGCTTGCTACCGCCTGCCACCAGCATGGGCCGGGTTTTCTGGTCTCGTTCGGTTGCATCAATCCCAAAGTGCCGGACTGGGAGGAAGACCTACGGCGCTGCCAAGAAAACCACCACATGGTGGGAATTCGCTTATACCCGAATTACCACGGCTACGGGCTCGGCGATCCCGCATTCACCAAGCTCCTTTCCATGGCAGCCGACCGCAAGATCATGGTTCAGATTGCGCTATCCATGGAGGACACGCGCGCTCAATTTCCCCTGATGCCCGTACCGCCAGTGGACCCGGCGCCACTCGCCGGCTTAATCCCGCGCATGCCTCAGTTGAATCTGGTGCTGCTGAACGCGGGATATTGGGCGGGAGACAGGACCCCGGGCGTACGTGCGATCACAAAAGCGGGGAACGCTTATTTTGATATTGCCATGGACGAAGGAGTGGGCGGACTCGAGCGTCTTATCGCCGAGACTTCGCCATCGCGCGTGCTTTTCGGCTCGCACTATCCATTCTTCTATTTTGAGTCAGCCTTGCTGAAGGTTCGGTCCGCAGGTCTTCCCCGCGACCAAGAAGTGGCCGTGTACGAAGGGAACGCCCGGTCACTGCTCCGTCGTGTGTCGTGATACCGGCTAGCCGACCGATGGAGAGCGAATGTCAGGGTTTGGTCTTGATGATTTTCAACTGGGCCGCCGGCTCGGAAGTCTTGTAATGGCGGGCCGGCAGGAAATGATCGTATCCGGGCTATCGGCAGGTCAAGGCGTCCCTTACGCATTTGTTCTTGCATATAGTAATGTCATCAATTAGGCTGAATTTCTTCATCATTATGGTTGGAGAAGAAGCTTTGCCTCAAGGAAATGGTCTCAAGGCAGGTTATTCTTTACAACACAGCAAATTTTGCTCGCTTATCCGCCTTGTGCTTCTGACCCTCACGGTTGCCATGCCGCGGTTATGGGGCCAAAATTCCTCCACGAGCGCGTCGCCGTTGACCGGAGGCCACAAAATATTCGCGGCCCGATGTGCCGTTTGCCACGGCGCGGACGCGCGCGGTGCTCAGAATGGTCCAGCCCTGGTCGGAAAAAGCGACTTGCGGGAGCGGCCAGTTTCCTGGTTCCGTGATTTGATCCGCAAAGGAATTCCCTCGGCAGGCATGCCGGCGTTCGACCTCAGCAAGGGAGACCTTGATGTCATTGCCACGTTGGTGCACTCCCTGAATCTGCCGGCGGCACAAAATGCCGTGCCGGGAGACCGGCTTGCCGGACAACGATATTTCTTCGGCAAAGGTCATTGCGCGTCCTGCCACATGGTCAATGGCAAGGGTTCAGCGGTGGGTCCGGATTTGTCTAACGTGGCTCGCGACTTGTCGGTGACCGAAATTCGAACATCCTTATTACAGCCTGACGCTCGTATCACTCCTGGTTACGAATCGGTGACAGCGCACCTGCGCAATGGCGAGACTCTTGCTGGCTTCGCGCGCACCCGGAGCACTTTCGAGCTGGCACTGCAGGACATGAAGGGCCAGTTTCACTTGCTGGGGGAAAATGAAATTTCCTCAGTCAACGAACATGAGCCTTCGCCGATGCCGCCGGTAGATGCAAACCCCGAAGAACTGCAGAATCTGCTTGCCTACCTCAGCGGCGTGAACGCGGCGAAGCCGGGAACACCCGAGCTCACGGCACCCTCTGAATCTGGCGGGATTTCCTTCTCGAGAATCCTGAATCCTGAGCCGGGTGACTGGCTAACCTACAACGGCGACTTGAGCGGGAACCGGTACAGCAAACTCGCTGAGATCAACACTTCCAATGTGAGCCAGTTGCAACTGAAGTGGATTTATACGGTGCCGCTCTGGAAGCAGTTTTATCCTGATACTTCTTATTTCAGAGAGAATTTCCAGTACTTCGGGTTGGAGACCGTGCCCCTGGTGGCCGACGGCATCATGTATGCCACAGGTCCGCAACAGGCGTTTGCGCTGGATGCCCGTACTGGCCGCCAGATCTGGTCATATTCGCGTCCGCGTACTCCGGGAATCGTCGGCGACGCCGCGCTCGGCACGAATCGTGGCCTGGCAATTCTTGGGGACAAAGTCTTCATGGTGACGCATGACGCTCACATGATTGCCTTGAACCGCACCACCGGACAATTGGTGTGGGAAGCGGTGATGCCGGAAAAGCCGATGCACTATGGCGGAACGGTGGCGCCGATGGTGGTCAAAGACATGGTGATCGGCGGGGTCGCCGGCGGCGATTGGGGAATCCGTGGATTTTTGGCCGCCTTTCGAGTTTCGGATGGCAAGCTGGTCTGGCGGCGTTGGACCGTTCCCGCGAAGGGCGATCCGGAGGCTAAGACTTGGGGAGGCAATCCGGCAGAAACCGGAGGAGGAGGGACGTGGATCACAGGCTCCTATGATCCGGAGACCAACACGCTCTACTGGTCCACGGGCAATCCTTATCCCGACTCCGATGATCGGGACCGGCCAGGAGATAACCTGTACACCAACTGCATCCTGGCCATGAACCCGGATACCGGCGAAATCAAATGGTTCTACCAGGTCACGCCTCATGATGTTCACGACTGGGATGCAACAGCGCCGGTGGTGCTGATCGACACCGTCCTGCAAGCACAACCCCGCAAACTTTTATTGCATGCAGATAAGAACGGTTTCCTCTATGTGTTGGACCGCACCAACGGCAAGGTCGTGGTGGCAAAGCCGTTTGTCAAGGCGAACTGGGCCAGCGGTATTGGACAGGACGGCCGTCCCCAGCGTTTGCACGAGAGTGGCGTAGTTTGCCCGGAATCCGGCACGAACTGGAATGGGACTGCGTTCAGTCCCGAGACCCACCTCTATTACGTAATGGCGGTCGAAAAATGCATGGTGAATCTGTCGGCTGGCGACTGGAAGAACAAGCATCCCGAGGACGAGGTGGCAAAGAAATACCTTGAGGCGCTGGATATCAGTGACGGAAGCGTCGCGTGGAAAATTCCGGAGATCGGGCTAGCCGACGGTAAGAGAGACGCGGGGGTACTGGCGACGTCGGGTGGGCTTCTGTTCTACGGCGATCCCAGTGGTGATATTGTCGCCGCCGATGCTCGGGATGGGAAAGCGCTCTGGCACTTTCCCACCAACGGAGAAAACAAGACCTCGCCCATCACATATACGGTTCATGGAAAACAGTTTGTTGTGCTTGCCGTCGGACCTAATATTCTCGGCTTTACTTTGCCCTGAGTTGCGGAGAAGCCATGAACGAACATTTCTCCAGACGTGAGTTTCTTCAAGTGTCGGTGGCTGCCGCAATGGCAGGCACTGTTGTCCCAGCGGCGTGCTCTGCCGAGGCCGCAACTACCGGTGCGCGCGGACCGTTCCGCGGGACGCTCTGCCTGTTCTCTAAGGCGGTACCGCAATTGAGCTGGCGCGAACTGGCGCAAAGCGCCAAGCAGGCGGGTTTTGGCGGAATTGACTTGACCGTTCGTTCCGAGGGGCACGTTCTCCCTGCGCGCGCGGCGCAAGACCTTCCGCAGGCAGTGGCCGCAATTCGCGCCGAGGGACTCGAAGTCCCCATGATCACAACCGAGCTCTTAGGGGCGGATGATCCTACAGCGATCCCGATTCTCGAGACGGCGGGAAAACTCTCCATTCCGTTCCTGAAGCCGGGGTACTACCACTACAAGTTTGTCAATGTGTTGCAGGAGTTTCAGGAGGCTGGTCGACAATTTCGCGGCCTGGTGGAACTCGCCGGAAAAAACAAAATTCAAGTGGGCTACCACAACCACCCTAACTATATCGGGGCATCGTTATGGGACATGGCATCGGTGATTGAACCGCTCGATCCACGCTGGTGCGGTTACTACCTTGATCTTGGGCACATCTGCGTGGACTCTGGTGAAGACGAATGGAAGATCGCGACGAATCTGGTGATTCCTCGTTTGAAAATGATCGCCGTCAAGGATTTGACCTGGAAAGAAGGCGGGCCGCGGCGATGGCAGGCTGCAACTTGTCCGCTAGGCCAGGGAATGGCGCCCTGGACGGAGTTTCTACACATTCTGGCGCAGACGAATTTCCACGGCCCCATCACGCTGCATGAGGAGTTTGCCGTCCCTGGCGTAGCCGACAGCCAGGGACTCGCGCTTTCACGCGAAACGGTCCCCCAAGTCATGTCAGTTGCCAAACAGAATCTGGACTATCTCAAGGGGCTCCTGCGCGAAGCATATGAGGGGGCTTAGAGGCTCTTTTCTTAAGGAGATAATTTGGCACTCTCTCCCGTAACTACGCGCAGGGCCTTTCTAAAGACCACTTCCGTCGGAACCCTCTCCCTTTTGCCTCTCACATCGCCTCACATGATCGCCGCACCGAAGCGCAAGTCCAGCGATATTCGCATCAAGGCGATCGATGTTAGCTATGAGGATTTTCCTTACCGCACTCCTTATATGTTCGGCGGCCGCAGCGGCGACCGCGTAACAATCTTGAACGTTCACTGCACCGTGGAGACGGTTGCCGGCCGGGTGGCTAAGGGATTCGGCTCGATGCCCATGGGCAATGAATGGTCATTTCCGTCTAAAACACTTTCCTACGACACCACCCTCGAAGCGATGAAGCGCCTCGCCGGGCGGATCGAGAAGATCAGCGAGGGCTATACAGAATCCGGTCATCCGATCGACATCAATGTCGTGCTCGAGCCGGAATACCTGAAAGCCGCTGCCGAAGTCTCGCAAGAGATGCACCTGGACCAGCCAATCCCGAAGCTGTGTACCCTGGTCACCGCAAGCCCGTTCGATGCCGCCATTCATGACGCATTCGGTTTAAGGGGAAGTTTCCCAGCCAGTATCTTCTGCGCGCTCCCAAACCCTGGTTGTGGTGCAATCACTCAGTCGGCGCCGGCGATCCGATCGAGGCGGCTGACGTCAAGAAGCGGCTGAACGACGGCCTGCCACAAACCCTTGATGAATGGATTGTTGCCGACGGCATCACTCACCTTAAGATCAAGCTCAACGGCAACAATCTCGAGCGCGACGTCGAGCGCGTGTTGCACATTGACCGGGTTGCCGCCGAAGTTGAAGGCCGGCAACACGTGAGCACATGGCGCTATTCGTTGGACTTCAACGAGCAATGCCCGGATATCGATTACCTGCTCAATTTCATCCGCCGAATTCAAAAGGAATCGCCGACCGGCTATGAGCGCATTACGTTCATCGAGCAGCCGACGGGACGGGACCTTGCCGCCACGCCAGAGCAACTGCTCTTCAGGGCGTCCAAACTAAACCCCGTCGTTATGGACGAATCGCTGACCGGCTTTGACGCGCTTCAGCGCGGCCGAAAAATCGGATACACGGGGATCGCGCTCAAAGCCTGCAAAGGCCAGAGCCAGTCCATGCTACTGAATGCTGCTGCGCAAGAATTCAAGATGTATATGACGGCGCAGGATTTGACTTGTCCCGGGGCCTCGCTGATTCACTCTGCCGGCATTGCCGCCCATGTTTCTCAGGTCGATACGCTGGAATCAAACGCGCGCGAATACGTACCCGCGGCCAACCAGCCATGGATCAAGAATTTTCCCGGGCTGTTTGAGGTTCGAGATGGCAAACTGCACACTGGAAAGCTCACCGGGCCGGGGCTCGGCGCAGTTTAATGGTCAGCGAAAAATCTACGTTGCCAGCGCGCGAGAAGCGCGTTCAGTCGCTGGCCTCAAAAGAGGTAAACCCATAACCATCATTTCCGTGCGTGGCTTCGTGGATATAAAGGCCCATGCCTGGGCTGCCGTTCTTAATAGGTATCGTCGCTGACTTGAAGCATCTGAACGCCGTGGACAGAGACAGCGATTACGTTCCCCCACAATTGTCGCTTTGACCACATCCCCGTTCTTAACGCCGTAGCGTGAACCTTCGCCTCCTTTCAGGTAAGTGAAGTCTCCCAACGGTCCGTTCCACCTTACGACTTGTGAGTACGCCTTCTCTATTTTGGAACATCGAAAGCAATTTCATATCCGGTCGCCTTGTGCGCCAACAGACTGCCGCGCAGGCGCAACTCCACCTCTTCGTAGACTTCTTTTTTCTGGTTTACGGAACCAAGGGGCTTCGCCTGTGGAACAGAATCGGGCAAAGTGAAGTATGACGATTCGACGGCGCTTCACGCAGGCGCCTGAGGACCAAACCAGACGGTGCAAGCGTCGTCCGGACGTTGGCCCAATCCATGCCGGCCGTTTCGCCGTTGATCCAGTTGCCCCTTCGGAAACGGGATTCTCGGCGCTGGGAAAACGGGTGGAGTAGGTTCGATGCTTTTCGGCAGCAACGGTATTGGCCGCGTGGAGCCGTGCACCGCGTGTGGCGGCATAGCCGAGAAAGAGCGCGATTGCCAGCATGAGGCCAGCGAGAACGACTCTCATGATTTTCGGTACTAATTAAACTTTGTCAACGCTGCGACCGTACCGCTATCGAGGTGAGCCAGCACTGCGACCAGCAGATCGATGGCATGATCGAGATCGGCCCAATCAATCACCCCGGTGTGAAGATGTGTGTAGCGGGTTGGAACCGCAAAGTTGATGGCCGGTCTGCCGGTCGAGTACTTCTGGATCGACGAGGCATCCGATCCGTATTGCGCTACCACCGAAATTTGCAACGGAATCTTGCTGTCTGCGGCGAGCTTCTGGAAAAGGTCGCTGAGTTTGTGGTTGGGAATCATCGCACTGTCATACGCAAAGATGGCTGGACCAGCGCCTAGCTCTTCTTGTGAGAATTCCTTTCTTCCCAATGGGTAGTCCGTCGCAATCCCTACTTCCAGCGCGATGCCTACATCCGGTTTGACCGCCTCGACGGCGTTTTGGGCCCCTCGCATGCCGAGTTCTTCCTGAACAGAACCGACAAAATAAAGGGAATTTGGAGGCTTGATGCCACGCTCCTGCATTCGACGAAGCGCCTCCAGCATCAGGATGCAGCCCACGCGGTCATCCCAGGCCTTCGCAGCAAAGCGATTTGTCCCTAGTCGCGTGAACGGACTCCACGGGGCGACGAAGTTGCCGGGAGCAATTCCCATCGCCTGTGCGTCTTCGTTATTGCGGGCGCCCACGTCCAGAAACAACTCATTACTCGGAACGACGCGGGTGTTGTCTTCTGCTGTGTGGGCATGCTTGTCTATGAATCCGCTTACAGCCGTAACCGGGCCCTTCGCGGTCATGATCTGCCAGCGCTGGTCCACCAGCGGCTGATCAAACCAGTTGATTGACATCGGTAGAAACTTGACGAACCCCTCCGACGTAATCGAGCGGACGACGAGCCCGACCTCGTCCATATGCGCATCCACCATGACCCGAGGGGCGTTGGCGGGGCCGGGAACTAGGGCAATCACGTTCCCCATTCCATCGGTGGACACGCTTGCGCCCAGCGCGCTGAACTCGCGCATCAAAATCGCCCGGACGGGGCCTTCATCACCGGAGGGAGAGGGAGCATCCGTGAGTTCCTGAATGAGATGAACGACTCGATCGTCCGGCCCGGTCTGGGCAGTGGCGGCGAGCGACAGCATTAAGAACGGGAGGAGACAAAGACGCACTCTCATGCCTGTGCCTTCTTCTCAAGTATTCCGCATCTTCACCGAGCCGCCGCTGTTACATGCCACAATGCTTTAAGCAAACGTGGCCTGATACACCTTTTGAAATGCGCGGATGATGTCGTTCTCTTCGCGTTCAGTCAGCGAAGACGGGATTGCAAGGATGATGCTGCGTTCGAAAAGACTGTCAGCCACCGGGCAGGTTCCTTTCGCATATTGGACATCGGAACCCGAGTTCTCCGCCAAGCTCCAGGGGAATCCGCGACGGTCCACGCTGGTGCGTTTCACCAAGCTGGCAATGTTGTAGTAAAGATGCAACCCCCACTCGGTCATTAGCACGTCGGACACACCCTGAGGAAAGGTCACAATGCCCTCCGCCCTCAGCGCATCATTCACGCGCTTGGCGGTTTTCGCTTCCTCATACGTGGTGATTAGGAACGGACCGGTGTCCCCGTTGGGATCCACGATTCTCCTCAATTTGATCTGCGGCAGATTCTCCAAAGCTTTGCGGATGCGGTACTTGCTCCGATGCATTCGGGTGATGATCTGAGGGAGCTTGGTGAGCTGCACTCGCAATATAGCGCCGCGAATCTCATCCAACCGGCAGCCGTGTCCCCACAGGCACAAATCGGGATCGCTCAGGTTCAGGCGCCCCTGCTCATCTCGGGCGAAACCCAGATCGTGACATGCAAAGGCCCGGTCGTAGAGCCGCCGGTTGTTGGTGGCCACGCACCCTCCCTCACCGGAGGTCATGTTTTTGTTCATCTGGAAGCTGAAGGTTGCGATATCGCCGAACGTTCCTACCCGCTGGCCGTCGACGCTTCCCCCGGCGCACTGGGCGCAATCTTCCAGCAAAAACAATTTCCGGCGCTGCGCCACCTCCCGGATTGCCTTCACATCGGCGGGGGCTCCACTCATGTGTACGACGATGATTCCGGTCGTCCGGCTGGTGATCCGTGTTTCGAGAGATTTCGGATCGAGGCAAAACGTGTCGTCAATATCTGCCAGCACGGGGATGGCTCCAAGATTGACGACCGCGGCAACTACCGAGACCCACAGGTAAGCCGGGACAATCACTTCCTGCCCGGGTCCCACGCCCAGCGCCGAAAGCGCTACCATCAACGCACCAGTGCCGCTGCTCACCGCGATCGCGTGGGGCACGCCGAGAAATGCCGCAAACTCTCCTTCAAAGCTCTCCACTTCCTTTTGCAACTTGATGCCGTAATAACGAAATAACGACCGGCTTCGAATCAGACGATTGACGGCCTCGACTTCTTCGTCTCCCATGTGGTGAATGCCGGGGAATTCTAGGGGCAAGGGTTCGGTTCGAACCGGCTTTCCTCCATCAATTGCCAACCGATTCTCGCTGGCTCTCGCATCTTGAACCGCCGTCTTACTTCTGCCTTCCATGAAAACTCCTTGCTGACGCGTGGTACAGGGTTCGCAGAACTAAGCAGGATCAGTGCGTACTGAAAGAACAAAACCGTATGCGACGGGGTTGACTCATCGCGAATTTATCCAGTCCGACCTTGGCGTGTCTGGCAATCGGCCCAGCATTTTATAGAGGTCGATAAGAGCGCGATCCTCCATCTGCTCTCCGGCACCGACCTCAACCCAGGTAGTTGCGCTCGTGGCGCCGTAACCACCTTCGGTTGCGGCCCGGATGGTCGGAAAATATCCGTAGTACCCGTTGGCGTATCCAAAGAAGAAGCAGGCATGCACAGGACACCGCTCTCGCCAGCTTGTCTGAAATTGCTGGAAGGGTTCCCCCGGCATTCCCATAATCACGATCTTCCGATTGATCAATACCGTCGCCACCGGCAGGTGCATCATTTCCTGGATGGGCGGCGCGAAGAGCTCAAAAGCTTTCGGGCTTACCTGGCGCAGGACCTCCTGGCGGAATTTTTCCGGATCCCATCGCAGATGGAAGGGCAGCGAAGCTTCCGCAAAGTCGATGCTGGAATCGGGATCGGCTTGGGTTTGGATTTCCTTGGCTGCGGCCGCCGCTGCTTTCCCGAGAGTTTCTCCCGCCCAGTCACGTCTGCCCACGGCGTCGTTCGCCACAGTGGTTGTGGCGTCGTATACATTGATGTCGCCGGGAGCGCCCTGCACAAAGAAAGCCAGCGGCTTCCCGTCAAAAGCCTGCTCGACGACCTTGCACATTACACCCGGGAAGTCGGCCGAAAATTTCAACATATCCGGGCCGAACGTTACTGGATGAGTGGAATAATTCACCAGGATGGCAAGCGGTTGGCCGTCCATTCGATCGATGCGCAGCACGGAGATCACCGGATCCACCGGCGATGTCGGAGTTTTCGCCGGGTTCTGCCACAGCATCGTCACGGTGCCATCGGGGTTGGGTAGCCGGCGGTTGTAGCCGATGGTTGCCTCGCCATATCCAACTCCCATGCGGACTGGAACGGCACGTTGTTGGGCTTCGTGAATGGCTTGATCGATCTTGCTCAGGGCCGCAGTTTCCCAATCCGGAGTGCCGGAAGCATATTGATCCATAATGACCGGCCCAGCATGGGTGTGGGTGGCCTGCAGCATAACGTAGTTGATGCCGCTGTTTTTCCTGGCGGTCTCGCGTATGCGATCCAGCGATGCCTGGCCGAACGCCCGGCCCATGTCCATGTCAACGTAGGCGATGCGCTTGCCCGCCGCCTCGAGGACCAGAACGCGAGCATAAAGCGGATCCAGTATGCCCTCGGCGCCCTTCAGACGATCAAAGTAGCCCCACATCTGAACGCCCAGCGGTGGGGTGATATCCACCTTGGCCACGCCGGCCTTCATATCCGCTGCGTTCGCGCGAAGGCATGACACCAACGTCAACCAAACGGCCAAAAACGCCAGGGAATTACGCATCGAGCGGGATTGTTCGGCCACGGTGATTTGCTCCTTGCACATTCTTTTTGGAAATCCTTCCCGTCCCGTTTCAAAATTCTCGGAGGAGTACTTTCCAACGATCTCTCCGGTTCACGCCGGTTACTCAGATCCGGCCAAGCCGCCGTATTTCACTTCAAGCGTGCCTCTCAACGGAATCTCTCCGGAGGACTTGCCGACCATGATTTCAAATGTCCCAGGTGAAACTACCCATCGCATCTCCTGATCGAGCAGCTGAAGATCTTCGGGTCCCAGCGTGAACGTTACGGCTTTCTTCTGGCCGGGATCGAGTGTCACGCGCTCAAAGCCGCGGAGCTGCTTCACGGGAGTAGATATGGGTGTGAAAAGCTCATGGAGGTAAAGCTGAACCGTTTCGACCCCGGCGATCTTCCCCGTATTCTCAACATCGACGCTCACCTGGGCCTCACCCTGGTTCAAAATCTGCGCCGGCTGAATGCGCAGGTTGCTGTACTGAAACTGCGTGTAACTTAACCCATAGCCGAAGGGGTATAGCGGTGTGCCGGGCATGTCAGCGTATCCCCCGTGGCGAGTCCACGCCTGGTCGATCCAATAAGCTTTCGAGGGCTTGTAATTGTAATAAGCCGGCAACTGCCCCGAGCTGCGCGGAACCGTAATAGCCAAACGGCCGCTGGGGTTGACGTCGCCAAAGAGCACATCGGCAACCGCGTCGCCTCCGGCTTCACCCGGTTCCCAGGCCTCGACGATGGCGGGAATATGTTCTGCTTCCCAGCGGATCGAAAGCGGCCTGCCGTTAACCAGCACCAGCACTACCGGTGTGCCGGTGGCTTGAATGGCGCGAACCAGGTCTTCCTGCACTCCACTCAGGTCCAGGCTTGCCACATCGTTTCCCTCACCATCCGTGTCCCGTGTCCTTGTGCCCTCCGAGTTCGTCTGCTCGCCGGCCACGACCACCGCCACCTCGGCGTTCTGGGCGGCTGCAATGGCTGCCGGAAAGCCGCTCTTGTCATCGTCGTTCGCGGCACATCCCTTGGCGTAAACGACGCGCGCGCCTGGCGACCCCTTGGCCTTAATCGCATTCAGGATTGTGTTCACCGGCTGAGGCACAACCTTAGGCGTGTAATCGCCGAACAGGTTTGAAACGGTGTCAGCGTTTGGACCGATCACCGCAATCGACTTCAAACCTTTCTTGAGGGGCAGAAGATTGTTCTCGTTCCTCAGCAGAACGATGCCCTCGCGAGCTGCCCTCAACGCCAGCTGCTGATGGTCCTTCGAGTGCACCACACGCTCGGCGAGCGCCGGGTCGGCATAGGGATGCTCAAACAGTCCCAGGCGAAACTTCAGTTCCAGGACCCGCCGGACCGCCCGGTCTACCAGCGCAATGGGAACTCTTCCTTCATTGATGTTTTCGATCAGCGGAGCCATGTAAGCGGGCTCGTAGGTTATGTTGAGGTCGACCCCCGCTCGCAGAGCCAATGCGCCCGCTTCCTTCTGGGTGGGAACAATGCCCTCGTAGATGAGCGAGCCAAAGCCGTAGCCCTCGCTCACGACAATTCCTTTGAACCCAAGTTCCTGCCGCAGGACTTGCGTGTTCCACTTTTCAGAGGCGTGCTCGGGTACGCCATCGATCTCCGGGTATCCCGCCATCACGCCCAGGGCGCCTGCCTTAAACGCCGCATTCCAGGGAGGCAAAAAGCTTTCGCGGATGGTGCGCTCCGATACCTCAATGGCGCCGCGCTCGAGCCCGCTGACGGGCTGGCTCTGAGTGGGGAAATCGGTCATCAGGGCGACGACCTTGTCCGGTGCGTCAATGTTGGATCCTTGTGCGCCGCGAACAATATTTTCGGCGATACGCGAATATAGATAGGGATCTTCTGTGTAAGCTTCCTCGTTCCGCCCCATCCTTGGGTCCCGGTTAACTTCCAGCACCAGCGTCGATAGGACGTGAATCCCTATAGCCCTAGCTTCCCGGGCGGCGGCCGCGTAGATCGATTCAACCAGTGGCATGTCAAAGCTGCTGCCAATGGCGAGACCCTCGGGAAAAACAGTGGCGCCGGGAAACATCGCGCCGTGAGTGCCCTCCTCGTCCTCGAGAAGCGGTATCTTCAAGCGCGTCTGAGTGACGGCGATCTTCTGAAGCTCGTTGAAATAGTCGACCTGTTGCGCGAGGTTCTTGTGCGAGATCGTATTCGTCAGCGTAAAAAAGCCGGATCCTGGTCCGATCTCGGCGGTCTGAGTTCCGGCTGCAAACTTCTTGCAGGAATTTACTTTTTCGGGAACGGTCTTGCCAAGTTCATCCACGTAGACGCAGGGCAGATTGAGCTGTCCAATTTTTTCCTTTAGAGTCATGCGCGACATCAAGTCGCTCACCCGCAGCTCGACGGGCTGCTTTGGGTCGAGGTAGATCGGAACGCCGGCGGACGACTGTGCATAGAGCCTGGCTCCGCTGGACAGAACGAGGGTAAGACAAGCGGCGGAAACACTTAGCAAATGTTGGAAACGAACGAGGCCCTTCGATGCACCCCCGCGTCTGGGGAGGACGTCGGAACCTCCAACGAATATCGCCGTCAACGAATCCTTTGTGAGTTTCCGCATGCTTACCTTTCTATCGAATCGGGGAAGTCGTACAAGCGTCCCTCTTGCCCTAAGGCGATTGGCGAAAGCAGAAAGAGCTGTCCCGCTGCAGAGAAACCCGGCCCTGCCACCGACTCATTCGCCAACAGTCAAGCTTAAGCCTTATCGCATTCATATAAAGGGACTTACGCACTCCAAAGAAAGGCTTCCTTGCGCACCTCCGCAACACCGTACCTCTACAATTTGCCGCGAATAAAACACGGCCAGTTTATATACGGCGGGCGGTGGCGTGTCAATTATATTTATTCTAATGCGAAATAATTCGGCGTTAGTAAGCCGATGCAATGGTAGCATTGCACTTTACAGAAATTAAACGGCGTCGTGGTGGCTGCCACCACCTGGCACAATCACGCTTGTTTTTGCATTCCAGTGCTTGGGCTTCTATCATTCCGTGCTCCTGGTCCCGTAGGGTGGATGAACCGCCATGAAGTTCACTGTCGGCCCGCGTAAGTTGACCAAGCATAAGGCTATTCGGCTTGAGGTGTCTTGGCTCGAAAGTTGACCAGTGCCAGGAATTGAATGAACAAAGACGACCTGCAAGGAGTTCTGAAAGCGATTTACGACCAAGGCGAGGCCTCGCGGACAGGACTGGCGGAGAGGACCGGCTTTGCGCCAAGTTACATCAGTGCGCTGGTAGCCGACCTCCGGCGGAGGGGTCTGGTGGAGGAAGGTGGACGATCTCCTTCGCTGGCCGGCAGGCGGCGCGTGCTGCTGCATATCGTTCCCGACTTGTGTCATCTCGTCGGAATCCGAATCGGTCGTGCCAATACACGCATTGTCGTGACCAATTTTCTGGGGAAGGTTCTGAGCCTCAAGAAAGTACGGACTGACATTTCCCTGGGCGAGGGCCACGTCTTCGATTTGATCGATCGCGAGATTGGAGCTGCCCTCAAAAGCGACAGCTTAATCAAGGGGATAGGAATTGCGATGTCGGGTGTTATCGACCGCAATTCCGGAACGGTGCTTTTCTGGCCCAAGGTTCAGGGCTGGAACAACGTTCCTCTCAAGCGCCGAGTGCAGGCCAAGTACGGCCTTCCCGTAGTGCTGGAAGACAGCGTGCGTACCATGGCACTGGCGGAAGAGAAATTCGGAGATGCGAAGGGCCGGAAAAACTTCGTCTACGTCGTGGTCTCGATGGGAATTGGCGCAGCCATCTACATCAACAACAGCCTTTATCTGGGCTCGGGTGATATGGCTGGTGAACTCGGCCATACCACGATCGACGAGCGTGGGGAACTCTGCTCCTGTGGAAACCGAGGCTGCCTGGAGGTGTACGCCTCGGGCTGGGCCATCATCAACCGAATCAAGAGCGGACTGCAGCAAGGCGTGCACTCGAGCCTCGCCCCTCTGATGGATACGCATCTTGATCGGATTTCGATTGAAGCAATTGTCAACGCCGCCAAAGTGGGAGATCAATTTGCCCGCACGGTGCTTTGGGAAGCCGGTCTGCATTTGGGCACCGGCGTGGCTACAATCGTCAACCTGCTGAATCCCGAAGCCATTGTGCTGGGCGGGGAAGTCCCCCGGGTCGCGAAGGGGTTTCTCCTGAAGCCGCTGTTCCATTCCTTCCGCGGCCGAACTTTCCACCGTTCGGTCGGAAGTTTGAAAGTGATAATTTCCCGGCTTGGCGGAGAAGCCGGGGCCTTGGGCGCGGCGATGGAGATGGCGGAAACGCTCCTCCCGGGATTTCTCTGATCAAAAAGGATTTACTTCGGGGGAGCATGATGGGCGCGCCAGGCTCAGAGTCGCTGCACTGCCAATCCGCCATCGACCATGAAAATGGATCCCGAGGAATAGGGAAAATCACCGCGGGCCAGCGCCGCCACCGCTTGACCGACGTCCTCCGGCGTGCCCCAGCGGGGTTGGATGGTAAGGCCCTCGCTAAGCAGCCGGTCATATTTTGAGGCCACGCCCGAGGTCAAATCCGTCCGGATGATTCCCGGTCTGACTTCATACACTGGAACACCAAACTCTCCTAATCGCGCCGCCCAGAGCTTGGTGGCCATGGCCACACCAGCCTTCGAAATGCAGTACTCCCCGCGGTTTACGCTCGCCACCTCGGCGGAAATCGAAGAAATGTTTACCACGCATCCCCAAAACGCGGGGTCGGCTTTGCGCTGCACGATCATCCACCTCGCCACGGTCTGGGTCAGGAAGTAAGGTCCACGAAGGTTGGTGCCGAGGACCTCGTCGAAACTTTCCTCGGTGGCTTCCAGAATGTCTGTGCGAGTTCTCGGAGCAATACCCGCATTATTGGCCAGCAGGTTGAGCCGTCCAAAGCGGGCCTTGGCTGCTTCGACCAGGTCACGGCGCGCGCCGGGGTCTGCGATGTTCGCTCTCACGTAGAGCACATCGGCGCTGCAGCTTTCCACTTGGGCTATCGCGTCTGCTACAGCCTGGGCCGCGCGGGTTCCGCACAGAACCAGATCGTAGCCTATGCGCGCCAGCGACTGCGCGATGCCAAGACCAATTCCCCTTGTGCCGCCGGTAATCAGAGCGACTCTCTTCATAGTCCGTGGGGTTATGATCCGCCGCCTCTCCAAAATGTGAGATACGGTTTCTTGCCAGCGACGCGTTGGATGTACAGGGCCACTTCGCGGGCGTGATAGTCGCCCCACATACTTGATTCGCCGCATGGGACTTTACACTTCGGCGGAATGTAATCCCAACCGTTGGGCCGATGATACACAGAATGCAGGATCAGGCCTTGATGTTGAGGACTCGTACTCAGATACGGCGGCTCCAGAATTGTATCCAGTACGGTTAGCCCGGCTTGGCGATAGCGGTTTCCTTTTGCACCCATGTACTGTCCCAGCCGCAGCAGACCTTGAGCGGCGATCGCGGCCGCGGAACTATCTACCGGTTCGTACTCATTGAATGGATCGGCGGGATTCGCCTGCCAATCGCCGAGATAATGAAGGAGCGGGGCGCCGGTATCCCAGTAGGGCATCCCATCGGCAGCACTGGCGTGATCAATATAGAAGTCGCAGGTAGCGCGCGCCGCCTTGAAGAGCAGCGGAGTGACACTCTTGTCTCCCACCGCGCGCAGAAACTCCAGTTGCTCGCTGAATCCACACATGGCCCACGCCAGGCCGCGAGTCCACGTGCTAAAGGGCGAGTATCCCTGCTGCGAATTGGGACATCGAAAGTTGCCGTCACGGATGTTGAAAATCGCCTCGTGCGCCACGCGGCCGCGAACGTCGTACGTATCGCGGCCTTCCCCGTAATAGACGGAATAGGTCGCGGTTGCGATCGCATGCTGATGGAGGCGTTCGAGCAGTGATACCTGAGAGTCGCCCTCATCCATGAGCACATGGCCCAATTGGTGACTGATGGCCAGGGAGCGCAGCGAGCGGATCGTATCTACAAACAACGAATGCGGTCCATTGAATGAGTGAATAAATCCGCCATCTTTGATTCTTGTCCACCGGCGCGCTTGCACCACTCCGCTCAGCTTCAAGGCCAGTTCGTAGAAGTCGTGTTCCCACTGGTTTTCGGGGATTTGTCCTTCGTTCATCAACCGCCAAAGGTTTCCGTAGGTGCTGACATTGTTGAAGCCGTGGTCATGGACTCCGAAATGGCTGACGTGGGGCGCCATTTCTTTCACGGTTGCTCTCCGCGCCAAGTCGAGAAACTTTCGCTCTCCGGTGGCGTCGAACTGAAGGATGGACGATCCGTACTGAAAGCCTTGCGTCCACTCCGTCCACCCGCGGCTGGTGTATCTGCCTTTCACGGTGAAGGCCGGTGAGCCTTTCGAAGAGTCGTAGCGTTTTTCAATCTGACGAATCTTGCCGGCGGAAACCTCCCAGAAACGCCGCAGTTTCGCGGTCAGATCCCCCGGTTGAAGCTTGGTATTGATCTTCATGAGAATGGATGGTGTTCGCCACGATGCGCAGGAAGCGCATGCCTGGACGAACATGAAGCAATACCATATCGTGATGCGAAGGTGCAATGTGGCGGAACAGTCTTGCAACACTTCTCGAAAGGCGGGACTCACCTTGGTACCGACTCGGCAGCCGGTTGAAAAGTTGGTGAGCAGTGCCAGCCAGCACACGATATTCGTGCAATCGCACTGCGGTAGTCGGTCTGAGCAAATGGGAAAATGATTCGTCGAAAATTTCTCGAATACTCCAGCAAGACGTTGTTATCGATAGGTCTGGGCCTTCGCGTCTCGCAGGCTGCGGAAGTGGCGGGAAAAAGCGCTACACAGCCCGTAGTTTCCAGCACGCCTCCGGACCAAGTGCTGCCGGGCACCTCCCCGCTGACTCAGGACGGCGATCTCGCGAAACAGATGCAGGATGGAATGCGGCGGTTTCTTCTGCATAAAATTCAGGACGCGCCGCAGCAGCGATCGGTTCTCTGGCAAAGGAACTATCGCTCCGTCCAGGATTACAACGAATCGGTCTCTGCTAACCGGAAACGCTTGCGTCAGATTATCGGCGCCGTGGATTCCCGCGTGCCTCCCATCGCGCCGGAACTCTTTGCCTCATCATTGGGACCCTCGGAGCTTGCTCGCGGTTTCGGCTACAGCGTGACCACGGTTCGTTGGCCCGTGGTCGACAGCGTTGACGTGGGCCTTTGCGGATTGCATGCGGAAGGACTGCTGCTGCAACCTGCAGGCCGCGAGTTGGCGCGCGTAGTCGCCATCCCCGACGCCGATTGGACTCCGGAGATGCTTGCAGGCCTGGCGCCTGGAGTTCCCCCCTCCGCGCAATTTGCGCGGCGTTTAGCCGAGAATGGTTGCCAGGTGCTGGTTCCGCTGCTAATCAATCGCGATGATACCTTTTCGGGCAACCCGAAAATCAAAATGACGAATGAGCCCCACCGGGAATGGATCTACCGCATGGCGTTTGAAGTGGGGCGGCACATCATCGGGTACGAAGTGCAAAAGGTGCTCGCAGCGATTGACTGGTTTGCGAGCGAGACCGTGCGCATTCCGATTGGCGTGATGGGATACGGTGAAGGCGGTCTGATCGCTTTCTGCTCTGCTGCGCTGGACTCGCGCATCGATGCCACCGTGGTGAGCGGTTATTTCCAGGAGCGCGAGAACGCCTGGACAGAGCCGATCTATCGGAACGTGTGGGGTCTGGTCCGCGAATTCGGAGATGCGGAGATCGCCAGCCTCATTGCGCCCCGCGTGGTGATTGTCGAAGCCGGCCGCGGTCCTGAGGTGGATGGGCCGCCCCGCGCAACGCGGAAAAAGGAAAATGTCGCATGTCCCAATGGAAAGCTGACGTCGCCTCCTCTCGATTCGGTGCAACGCGAAGTTGATCGGACACGCCCAATCTTCGCCGCCTTGGGGGTTGGGCAACACCTTCAGCTAGTGATCAATGAAGGCGGGCACGGCCTGCCGGGGTCGGAGGAGGCACTGAAAGGACTGCTCCAATCGCTCGGCGTGCGCCGGCCGTTGCGCCCTGTCGGAGAATCTCCGCGCGTTGTTCGGCAGCCCGTCGACCCTCAGTTACGCTTGCACTCGCAACTCGACGAAATGGTCGCCTTCACCCAGGGCCTGGCCCAGAAGTCCCCAGAGCGGCGCGCCGAATTCTGGTCCAAGGCGGACGCCTCGTCGCCCGAGCGTTGGAAGAAATCTACAGAACCCCTGCGTGACTATATTTGGGAGGAAGTCTTTGGGAAACTACACGCGCCGACCGTTCCGCCCAATCCTCGCACCAGATTGGTTTATGAGACGACGCGATTTCGCGGCTACGAAGTCATGCTGGACGTATGGCCCGAGGTGTTCGCCTACGGGATTCTTCTTCTTCCCGACGACCTTCGCACTGGGGAACGCCGCCCTGTCGTCGTTTGCGAACACGGATTGGGAGGCCGCGCCCAGGAAGTCACCGACCCAAAAATCGACAGTCAGTACTATCACCATTTTGGCGCAAGCCTGGCCGATCTCGGTTTTGTGGTCTACGCCCCGCAGGATCCCTTCGTGGGAGACGAACACTTCCGGATCATTCAGCACATGGCGCACCCTCTGAAAATTTCGCTTTATTCCTTCATTCTCGGACAGCACCAGCAAACCCTGAATTGGCTGGTCGAGCAGCCTTTCGTCGACCCGGAGCGGATCGGCTTTTACGGCTTGTCGTATGGCGGCAAGACGGCCATGCGTGTGCCGCCATTGCTCGACCGTTACGCTCTGTGCATCTGTTCGGGTGACTTCAATGAAGGCGTCGGGAAGATGACCAGCGTCTCCTCGAAGAGCAGCTTCATGTTTGACGACAGCTACGATCTTTACGAATTCAACTTCGCAAATGTAATCAACTACGCCGAATTAGCGAACCTCATGGCGCCGCGCCCCTTCATGGTAGAACGAGGTCACAGCGATGGCATCGGCGTGGATGAATGGGTCGCCTTCGAATACGCCAAAGTCCAGCGTTTCTACAACCAACTCGGGATCGCCGACCGAACCGCCATTGAATATTTCGATGGAGGACACACAATTAACGGAAAGGGAACGTTTGACTTTCTTCGTAAGAACCTGCGTCCCTGAGGTGGCGGTTGTTGCGTACGGCCTCAGCCGTCTCGTCGCCAAAATTTAATCTCACTCTTTCTCTTGAGGAAGCGCTCTACGCCGAGCTGTTAAAGGCGCCATTGCCCGCGGTCAGCCACCCGCAGCCTGCCAAGGAGGAGGTGATGGCCTGGCTTCCGGCGGACCTCCAGGATCAGGTCCGACGCAGGCTCGCGAATGGCGGGCGCATTGCCCAGGAAGCGCTCGGATGGGAAAGACTTTGCGTGCTTTATCGGGCGAATGTTCTTTCGGGATTTCAGTCTCGGATTCTCGCCCGAACCTAATAGAGGTTTCAGAGTTCAACCGAGTGCGAACGCGAGCGACGGTAAGGGAAAGTCAATCTTCGTTTCCATCGCAGTTCCTTCGTCGTAGAGACGTAGTTTCGCTACGTCTCTCATGACATGAGACCTACGCGGCCGGCGGGTGATCTAAGAATTCCTCCGCCTTCGCGTCCCAGTAAATCTTCTTTCCGGTTTCGTACGCCCGCGCCGCCATCATGCAGGCCGCGGAATGTGCGAAGCCATCGTGCACGGTGGCGTTGGGTTCCTTTCGGCTACGCAGGCAATCGAACCAGTTCGTAATGTGAGAGAGATCTTCGTCCGCAATCCCGGTTGGTGGAAGCGTCTTATCGCCCGGCAGAAGGACGTCCTGGCGGCTGCGCTGGGCATCGATGCCCTCATCCTGTTCGTGATTTCCTTTTTCTTCCACCAGCGCCCAGCGCGGACTGCCCTCGCCTCCCGTGTTAAACAACGTCGCTTTCTTCCCCATGATGCGGGTGTAGCCCGGCGCATCATTGCCAAAGCTGGTTGCATAGCTCAGCAGAAAACCCTTGGGGTAGGTGAGCAGCGCCTGAAAGGTGTCCGGATTTTCGCGGCCGTCATGCCAGGCAAAGATGCCGCCGTGCGCGACCGCGGAAACGGGATGGCTTTCATCCAGAAAGAAATGGCAGAGATCGGTAGCGTGGCTCATCCATTGGTCGGCGATCCCGCTGGAGAATTCTTTGTACAGGCGAAATTCAAAGTAGAGTTGCGGATCGAAGGGCCGGTATGGCTTCGTCATCAACCAGTCGCGCCAATCGGTATCCTGTTCGCGGATCTGCTTCACTTCTGGACGGCCGCGCCAGCGGGGGCCATGGTAGTTCCACGCGATTTCGTACTTGGTCACCTCGCCCAGCACGCCTTGGCGAATCAGTTCGCGGACCCGGATATCATAAGGCTCGCTGCGATGCTGCGTGCCGATCTGGACGACCAGATTCTTGCGCGCTAGGACAGCGTCCCGCGCCGCCTGAACCTCGGCGAGCACATTTCCCATGGGCTTTTCGCAGTAGGCATCCTTCCCCGCCTCGGCCACCATTTTCAGGAGCGGCGAATGGCTATGCTCGGGGGTTGAGATGATGACGGCGTCCAGATTATCGGCACCGAGCAGTTCTTCCGCGTGCTGAAAGGCGCGAGGCGCCCGGCCGTAGTATTTCTCCGCCTGGGCGACGGCCCGCTCGCGATTCACGCTCCACAAATCGCAGATCGCAGTCATCTCGACATTCCTCGCGGTCTTGAGTTCCGCGGCCATGCCTTGCAGTTCACGGCCGCGCGAGCCGACACCGATGTGCCCCAGCTTGATGCGGTCGTTGGCGCCGATAATACGCGCGTAAGACACCGCCGATGCGCCGAGTGCCGCACTGCCCGCTACGGCGGCCGTCTTCTGCAGAAATTCTCTGCGGCTTAACCTCGTATCCGAGAGATCCATAGGCTTTCCTCCGTGATCACAATGTCTGTCGCTGGCGGTTCGCGTCAGCCGGCTGTTCCGAAGAGTTTCGACAAGGTTTCTCCCAGGATCAGAGTTCGCGCTCCTTGCGGAACATCGCATGCCTGGAACATGGCGCGGTACTGCGCCAGCACGCCTTCCACGTTCTTAGGACTCGTATCCGAACCGAATACCAGCTTGGTGAACGCGCTGGGGTTATTGTCGGGAGTGTCTGTGCCTTCGTCCGTGTTCGTCCACCAGAAATACTTCGAGATTTCGCCAAGCCGGCCGCCAAGCTTCTTCAGGCTCGATCCGCTGAAATCGAAGAACACATTCGGGTTCCAGCGTGCGATTTCCGAGGCCCACTCATATTCCGGATTTCCGCAATGTGCGCCAATGACGGTGATATTCGGGAATCTCCGCGCAATCTCTTCGAGATAGATGGCGCGCATGCGATAGGACGCTACATCCTCCGGCTCGTGAAATTTGGCGCGCAGCACAATTCCGGTGTGGAACAAGACCACCCAGTGGTATTGATTTGCCAACTCGTACACCGGAAAGTAAGAAGGATCGGAATACAGCTTCTTTACGAATTCCAGCTCGCCCAACCCGCGATAACCGAGTGCGTGCAGTTCTTCGACCTGTTTCACAACATCCGCCGCGTCGAGGCCCACATACCCGAACGGAACGATCTGCCTGGGATGTTGCCTGGCCGCTTCCGCCACCACTTTGCGGTTCGCGAAGGGGGTCAACATGCAACCGGTGAGGTTGAGCTGCTCCGAGACTTTGAGGAACTCGTCGAGATATCCCGGATTCTTCGGCTCAAAATGGGTGTGGATATCGACGATGCGCGTGCTTGCTGCGGATGCGCTGGCTTTTGCGTCGTCCGTCAGCAAAGCGTTTGCGCCGGGAGCGCCGGCCAGTGAACAAGCGGCCGTCATTGCGGTAGTCTTCACCGCTGCGTCGAGAAATGTTCGGCGTGAAAGTTGCTTGTTCATATGCGAAGCGCTCCCCGGTCAAATTGCACGCACGAGTTCCTGCTGCGTGGCGCGCGTGGGTTGCGCCAGCATATTAGCAAGCAAGAACAAATTCGCTTCTCGCAAACCTATTTCAGGGTCTTCTCCGCATCCAGAAGTGCCGCAGAATTCTGGTCCAGAAATATCGTGGTATTCGAATGCGTGCGCAGGATCGATGCCAGCGCCATCGGCGTTATCGGCCCTTCGGAGGCAGGCCTTCACTGCTTGCGCCTTTCTCCCATCCGGCACCACGGCGACGATCTCCTTCGCCCGCAAGATTTGCTTTACGGACATCGAAATTGCCTGTTGCGGAACCTCCGAAATCGCTTTGAACCATCCTTCGTTGACCTGCTGCCTACGGCAGGCTTCATCGAGATTCACAATCAGATAGGGAGCGTCCGTTTCAAAGTCTGCCGGGGGATCGTTGAAAGCAAGATGTCCGTTTTCGCCAATGCCGACAAACGCGATATCGACAGGAGCTGCATTCAATTCCTGGCCGATGCGCCGCGCCGCAGCCTCCGGATCATTCCCGGGATCGAGAAGATGATAGCGAGTCATACCGGTTCTGTTGATCAACCGCTCCCAAAGATATTTGCGAAAGCTCGCCGGATGGGTCACCGGCAGCCCGACGTACTCATCGAGGTGAAACATTTTCACCAGAGACCAATCGATACCAGGCGCCCCAGTAAGCGCCTCCAGAAATTCAAACTGAGAGGCCCCGGTCGCCGCGATGATGCCTGCCCGGCCCGATTTCCGAATGCTGTTACGAAGAGTTGAGGCGGCCTGCTCCGCCGCCGCATGTCCCAGAGCAGCCTTGCTATCGAAGACCTTGATATGCACTGCGAGCTCCTACCTCCTTACCGTTTATTCTTCTGTAGCGGATGCCACTATATTCAGCTTAACGTTCCCGCGCCAGCAGCGATGCAGAATGAACATCCAGATAGAGCCGGGCGTTCGGGTGCGTGCGTATCACGGACGCAGGGCAAGCCGGAGCGATCGGCCCTTCCAGCGCATCGCGGACAGCCTGCGCTTTCTGCAAGGCGGGCACGCAAGCGACAATATGCGCCGCATTCATCAGCGCTGGGCAGGTAACGGTGAACCCCTGCTTCGGCACGCTCGAAAACCTTGGCCAGTGCCCTTCTCCGACCTGCTGCAGCCGACATTTCTCATCCAGGGTGACGACTTTCAATATCTCCGGGTCGGAGAAATCCGCCGCGTGCGGGTCGTTGAATCCAATGTGACCGTTTTCGCCGATGCCGAGAAAAGAGATATCCAACGCCTCTAGCGACAGAAGCGACGCATAACGCCGGCATTCCGCCGCAGAGTCTTCTGCATCCCCCGAAATATAGTGCGCCTTGCCGGGATGGACCTTGGTGGCCACGTTGCGCTCTACCCAGCCTCCAAAACTGGCGGGATGATGCGATGCCAGTCCGACATACTCATCCACGTGAAAAACCTCAACTCGACTCCAGTCGATGCCCGATTCTTTTGTCAGATTGGCCACCATGTCCAACTGCGAATTCGCCGCGGAAAACAACACCCGCGCCTTGCCCTTCTTTCGAATTGCTTGCCGCAGGAGGGCCGCGGCCGCAGAAGCCGCTTCCCGTCCGAGAGCCTCCTTGGTTTCGTACACACTGATACTCAAAGGCCCGGCCTGAAAGTGGCGAGTCAACTCGTTGCCCATTACGCTTGAATTTCCAGAAGTCATTTGTAAATATCCGCGCCCGATCGGTATTCCATCTCATCTCTCTGGCCCTTCGCGGCAACTGCAATCTCCAGCCGCCCCAGGCTGAGGCCCGGAGAAAAAGCTGTTACCCGGCACCTGCCAACCCGGTCAGTGGCGCGAAGCGCCACCACGGTCAATCCCGCCACCGCATTCCACGTAAGGCCCCTCGGATAGCCTGCCCATGTCTGCGGCAGCAATTCACCTGGTCCGTACCAGGTAAACGAAATCATGTTGCAGGCCGTCGGCACAACCGTCAAATCCTTGTCGACAATCGCAGCCGTGATGTAGGCCAGGCTTTCGCGATCACCCGAGACCAGGCACTTCACGTCCGGGCCAAGCACGATTCCGGCGGGCACGCCGGCAGTCTT
>WNFQ01000371.1_pt1 | contig 29392 bp, 31 predicted proteins | sample 5400171 | NCBI WGS metagenome assembly WNFQ01 (sample SAMN13153356, study PRJNA577476) | soil metagenome | isolation source: 20 cm soil under Madrone tree | place: USA:California | collected 2016-06-14
GCTATGGCGGACACGTCGTCGGGCAAGCCGGCGCTCCCGGCGTTATTAATTTGACGGTCCAGGCTGCGAGTATATCCTTTTGGCCTTCCGTCTGGTGAGGTGGCTGAGCGGTCGAAAGCGGCGCTTTGCTAAAGCGTTGAACCTCAAAAGGGTTCCGAGGGTTCGAATCCCTCCCTCACCGCCAGTTTTCCCTAGGGGAATGGCTCCAGTGCTTGCTCCGCACGCTAAGCGAGCGCAATCACAACCCCTACGAGAGTTCGTAAAATGACGCACATCGTCGCACCAGATTGCACCAAATTTGGTGGAATTGTTGTGGACCTGTTTCCGTCGTGACGTTAGTCCGGCGCCTCCGAGCATTGTTTGGGCATTGCCAAGGGGGATATTGGCCGCCATAAAGGTGGTCGCGCGCGCATTGCCGCCCCCTCAAGTGGGGCCCTGTAATTTCGCAAAAGGGTGGTCATACCCGGGGGGGTGTAGGGTAGCCTGTCCCGGTTCTGCTCCTCTCCTGTAGGGAGAATGGCAGTCCTCCTAAGCTTCTCCGCGTGGATGGAATATGTTTTTAGACGGAACAGACGGAACATCCTTTACCAGAGCCTTTCTCCGGGGAGTGCGTATGAGGAACAAAGAAGGAACAAGAAGGAACGATTTAGTCTCCCTGTACAGAGATACAGAGAGATATAAAGGGCTCGCTTGCTGCCACAAGAGCCGTTGAAACTAGGGTCAGGACCTATTAACCTACAGAAAGCTTCGGATGACCGCTCCGAGCCCTTTGCTGACGCACTTTCGCGGTATGACCACGGTCATTGAAATCACGCGCCGTCCGTCGCTAACCGGCTATTCAGTTCGGCGAGGAAGCCTGCGCGATCGGCTTCATTGCTGCCATCAAAGCTATCGTAGCAAATTTCGCTTGCGTATCGCAGGTGCCAAGGCCTACAGCTTCCTTCTCGGCAGCGAACTGACCACTGGCATCGTCCTCAAGATCGACGGGGGCCATGCCCTGATCTGAACCACGCGCACCCATTCCGTTCAATTCGCAAGGTGAAACGAAAATGACCAAGATTCGACAACGAGGCTGAAGAAGCCGCCCGCTTCTATACGTCCCTGTTCGAAGACAGCCGCATTGTCGCGATCAACCATTACACGGACGCAGCACCCGGCAAGGCAGGTTCAGTCATGCTCGTCACGTTCGAGCTTGCTGGTCAGAAATTCCATGCCCTGAACGGGGGACCGCAGTACAAGTTCAATGAATCGATCTCGCTGTTCGTCGAATGCGAAACCCAAGGCGAAATCGATGAGCTTTGGAGCAAGCTCTCCGAGCGCGGCGAGGAAGGTCCATGCGGTTGGCTGACCGACCGGTTTGGATTGTCGTGGCAGATCGCACCAACACGGCTTCTAGAACTGTTATCCGGCGACGATCGCGAGACCGCTGCCGCTGCAATGCGCGCGATGTTCGAGATGAAAAAAATCGTCATCGCCGATCTCGAGCGCGCCGCGAGACCCGACCATCACTGAGACTTCACACGAACCAAACATATGGACCTTTGCCAGTCTGTGATACAAAGCCAATGTCTTGGAAGTCCCGCTGATCAGACCTCGGCAAACCAGGATTCCATCTGACGTGACATCGTGATTCAAGGCGGCAGGAGGACCTGCCGATGTCTGATCAATTCTGCTAACCAAGGCCCAGCTCAAGCGCATTAAGCCCTTTTTCCCGCCGATTGCCCGCAACATACTGCAAAACCTTGTTTCGGCAGCGCCACAAGGTTGAGAACATGTTCGCCAGGCTCAAAGACTGGCGCCGACTTGCCCTGCGCTACGACCACTGCGCTCACACCTTCTTCAGTGCGATCTGTATCGCTGCGACCGTTATCTTCTGGCTCGGTCAATGAGTCCCGACCCTAGGCTTTTCTGAGAAGGAAGCTGGCGCGCCTCCAAGCTCTTAGTCTCTGCCGCACAGGGCGCTTTAGTCAATACCAACGAATTCTACATGCACCCCTGGTCGCTCAGTGTTCGAGCCTGCATTCGCGGGCTCGATCCCTAGCGCTTCAAGCGGTGGACCTTTTAAACCCAATAGTGCATAGAGCTCTCTCTTTTGCGCCCATGCCATAAAGGCAAGCATCATTCCGTTATCATTAGGATTGCTGTCGGTAAGCTTCCAGCGTCCACCGAAGCGCACGATGTACTGGCGGTCTTCCAAACGCTGGTAAGCGCGTGAGAGGCTGGATGCGCTGCCGCTTCGTTGGCAGGGACGTTTCGGTGGCGGTCTGACTTTGGGCGCCAACCAGAAATGCGTTGTAGCAAATGATGGCGAAAGCGAAGGAACGCAAATTTGCTCATCGCGGGATTAATCGACGTACTTGATGACGAAGTATTGACCTTCTCGCCGAATGATCGGCACGGATACGCCTGAGCCTACGGCGGTTGTGATGTTGCCGCTGGTGATTGCCGTCGCATTGCCGGTTGAGTAAGTGCCGAGAAAATCGGTTTGTTCCGCCTTGAGCAAAAGTCCGTCCCCCATTTCTCTTCGCAGCGGCTGCAAGATCCGCATCTTCTTGCCATAGGGATTACCCCGCCTGGCCGGCTATCGGTGATGTATCCGATGATTCGAAATTTCCGTGGTGGCGTGCCGACCAACCAAATGTCGATCCCGTTGATATACCGGTCCTCGGCCTTTGGCCTGCTCTTCCTCCCTAACCTTCAGGTCTCTTAGCTTTGAACTCTAGCCCTTGAGTGTGCTTGCGCGTCGATATGGCTTATAATCCACATCTCCGGCGACAGGTCGCTTCCCTTATAGAAGGGGGTATAATCCTTGCCGTTTACCGTAATCGTAGGCGCAGACGGATCGCCCATAATCTCCACTCGGTAACGCTTGTATTGAAAGGCAGTGTTCATTGGCAGCCGCGGATGTCTAGTGATCTGCATTCTAGTAATTATATTCGACCAAGCCACGCGCGACTTGAATTTGTTCCGACTACGCAGTCAAAGTTTCTCGCTTAAAAGGTTATACTTGGGAGCGGTTAACGACTCTAAAACCTTCCAAGCAATCTCTTTACGAACGCTATCATACATTCATAAGTCGCTTATTAGTTTTCCCCCTGGTCGGACGAAGCCACAGTTCCCGTACTGCAGCCGGCATGTCCGGAACGAAGAAGATCCCAAATACGCACAGGACCGCATCGAAGCTTTCGGCCTGATAATCCAGTTCCAGCATATCCGCGACACGGAAGGTGATATTTTGCAGAGCGAGTTCGCGAGCTTTTTCCCGCGCAAGTGCGAGGAGTCTATCGGCGAGATCAACCCCAATTACGAATCCCGAGGCCCCGACTAACTCGGCTACTGGAATGGCCGATGAGCCGGTGCCGCAGCAAACGTCTAACACCCGCGCACCCGCGCAAAAGTTCAGCTTTTCGACGGTCTTTCGTCCGAAATAATCCCTAAAGCCAAGCGCCGAATCATCGTAAGCATCCGACGCGGTGTTAAAAGTGAAGCTTGCTCTTCGTTTTGCGTTTTCCGGCGCCAACGCGTCTGCGCCGCTTAGCGAAGCGGCAGCGCATAAAAGAAGCCGAAACAATTCGGTTTCAGAGGCGCCATGAGGAAGCTGTTGAAAGCGTGATGCGAGCCGGCGAAGAAAGCTGGATGGCTCACGCCTGGTACCTCGAAAGGGTTCTGCCCAATTTGTATGCTCTTAAGAACGTGAACCGTTCCGAAGCTTTAACCGATCAACCGATCGGCGACAGGATCGACGAATCCCAGCTCCGCCACCAACTTTGCCCGACGGGCAGGACAGGATGCGCCGGAGCTGATGCCCGACTACGAGCCTTCGGTCGGCTCGATGCTAAAGCACCTGAAAAGTCTCGAAGGGCGTCAGGAAGGTGACCCGCGCAAGATCGCAGATTTGATTGTGCAATTGGCGAACCACGACGAAGTTCCGCTCCGGCTGATTCTGGGTGTAGATGCGGAGAAAAGGGTGCAACAGGGGGAAGCTAGACGTGCGAGCGAGGCCGAGAAATGGCGGCATCTCACTATTTCAACGGTCTTTGACAATGCCGAATCGATTCCTGAACTGCTAAATCATTAGGTCCAATAAAAAGAGTATGTGGTTTGCTTACTCCAATCCGGCAAATCGGAGTCGCTATCTCCCTTTTCGGCTTTTTAAGTTGGCTGGCTTGCTTTGGCTGTTACTCCTTGTGACATCCTTAATCTCGATGGCCGTTTCCGATTTTCTTAGGCATTCTTGACCTAGCCGCCAAGGGGCTTCCGATCACCGCTGCCGCGAGTCTCAGGAATAACGCTGACTGCTTCAGGTCTGCCACGACGAGCTGGGTGGCGAACGCTCTCCCGTGATTGACTCGGATACCGAAAAATTATCCCGGCAATAGACGCCAGCTTAGCCGAAGGGTTCGACTTCCTGGGCTATCATTTTGAACGGAGTATGAAGTGGTTGCGCTAGTCTGGCGGCTGGCTGAGAACGCAGCAGAACGTTTGGCGCAGAATCTGCAATAAAAACAAGCGGCGACAAGAAAAACCGCGCCCACTAAAATAGCACTAATACCGCCGGCCACCGCAACGGAACTGCCGTCTGAGGGACCATTAAGGTCTGATTGATGCCGGTTCATTATGATTAGCATTCCAACGGCGGAAAAGCCGACCGCCTGGGTGATTAGGCTCGTTGCGCTCGCAATCCTCTGAACAGTCTGTCGGCTGAGCAATTGGCCGAGCGTTTTGCTCTTTGACTCTGGTAACGGTGCGAATCCGAGGCTGAAAGTGGAAGCGGCATTCATAAGGGGTTTTTTTCTTCCCTTTTCTCTACGCATGGAGTGTGCCACCGGAAGCCCGACAAAGATCGCCCGAGGGGGAAGATCACCCATCAGCGGTTGAGAGCTTGGAGACAGTCGCACTTTTGGGATTCAAAATCCCATTTTCCTCAAGCTAGATCCCGGCTTCAGACATGAGGCTCTTGCTCTCAGGGGCCAGGTGCCCAGACAAGGATCGCGGCAGTTAGAACAAAAAACCGCGGGTATCCAAAGTAATGGCCTCTATTGGAGCCCAAAGATACGCTTTCAGCCAGACTATCCGGTCAACACTAAGATTTGGCATGCGCCTGATGATGGCCCAGACGGAAGCGATATTGAAATCATTGCCGGTAGTTGTACGAGCAAACGGCGTCGATGCCCTCCTAATCGACACCGTTCAGCTTTATGCGGAATTGGGTGCGATGCAGTTGGGTATGCCTTATATACATGTGTCAGCCGCTCTACACCGCGACTACTCTGGCTACACCCCTCCCCATTTCTCCGATTGGCCGCACGAGACGACTCCTGCGGCTCTGGCTAGAAACCGAGAAGGAGTTTGCTAAAATACTGGAGAGCGCGAACGCGGGCATCAGAGCGCATGCGGAGAGCGCCGGATTAAAAATCGACTGGGAAGACGTCGGTTCCACTCTTTCCCCGTTAGCGGCAATCACCCAAAATCCCAGAGCCTTTGATTTTGAAAGTTCGCATTGGCCTCCGCAGTTCCACCACACGGGTCCATTCCATGATGGCAAGGGCCGGGACAAGATCGATTTCCCTTGGAAGCGATTAACCGGGGAACCGCTTATCTACGCATCAATGGGAACGATACTAAATGGTCGGTTGGATGTCTTCCGCACCATTGTAGCCGCCGTCGCGAAGCATAAAGGCTTGCAACTGGTGCTTTCCGTGGGTGATCAGGTCGATCCGGAACAGATCGGACCGGTTCCGAGCAATGCCATCATCGTAAAGCGGGTGCCACAATTGGAGTTGCTGAAGCAGAGCTCGGTCTGTATCACCCATGCGGGATTGAATACGGTGCTGGAGTCTCTGGCCCAAGGTGTCCCGCAAGTAGCCATCCCGGTAACCTTTGATCAACCCGGCGTCGCCGCCAGAATCGCGGACAAGCAAACCGGTGTAATCACCTCGTTAGACAAATTAACCGCCGACCACCTCTCAACACTGCTAAATGAGGTGCTGAACGACTCCACCTATCGGGATAATGCACGTAAACTCCAGAGGGCGATCGCCAAGGCCAACGGACTCTCTGTCGCCGCCGATCTGGTAGAAACGTCCCTGGGTGTGACCAAGAAGGCCGGCTAGTGCCATAACGTCCGCTGATATGCGATCAAGCTATCCGATTAGCCCCTCCCGTTCGGTGAAGCCAGGATAGCAACCAGAAAAGCTTACTTATGAGATTGATGAAGGGTTTATTGGTCGGTCTTTTTCTGGCCGGGGTTCTGGCGCTCGTGCCCACCGCATCGTTCGCACATGGTGGAGGAGGCGGTGGCCACGGTGGAGGCGGTGGCCACGGTGGAGGCGGTGGCCACGGTGAAGGCGGTGGCCACGGTGAAGGCGGTGGCGGGCATGGGCATGGTGAAGGCTTCGGTGGTCGCGATCATTCTACTGGTGGGGGGCATGGCGATTGGCAGGAAGGCCAAGAAACCGTGGATTGGAAGCGCTATAATGGGCGCCGATTGGGCGGTTTCATTTGGTATTAACCAGTTGGGCTTGGCGACCCATGGGATCTCGCGTCCAATAAGCGAACTTTTCCTTCCGGATCGTGGGATAAAAGCGATCCGATATCTTCGTGAGGAGATCTTGATTATTAATGTTGTCATAATCCGGAGCGTCGAATCTCATAACCCCTAATGGTGAAGTGTCGTCCGGATCAGCCTCGTAGTGATATCCGGCTCTGGCATTGCTCTCGATCCTCCTGGTGTTCTTCACAGCGCTCAGTCGGGCAAACCGCGTCAGAATGGTGAGCAAAGCAGAGCTAAAGCTTGTGGCTGCCGCGCTTTTCTGCGCATCATAGAGGCACTGCTGAAAGCTACACCGGTGCAATTCAATATGAGTCCCGAAGGAGAGAGCACTAAACCGGAAGATGAGGACGTAGACACTGAAGATCTGGAGTGGGACAAGACTGAAGGCGACGAAACGTCTGTAAAACAAACTGACGACGAAGAAAGCTGATATACGATAGTGGCGGTTAAGGCCCCAAGGAGCCGGGAAAAGTTGCGCTGCCTTCTCCCGGCCAGTGCTGGTGTCTGTTGTGACTCTCTTTTGAGAGACTCGTCTAAAAGACGCACTTCGCGCGCCCCTATTCACAATTTTTCTACGTTTGTTTTCGCAGCCGTGGATCGAGTATATGTTCATCTGCGCACTGTAGTGATGGGCGCGGCGCCGGAAGCAATTCGAAAACCCTTGGATGCACTTGCAGCCAGTCGGCGGAGCCGAAAGAGCGGCCTGGGCGCCAAGGTTTTTTTGGCTATTCGCTCGCGATTGCGGTTTCTTGAGCGCCCACTAGATTCTCGACAGGCGAACTAGCGGTGGAGTCTTGGGGAGAAACCCTGGGGGATATTCCCGGCTTCGGGCATCAGGGCGCTAATGCGCGGCGCCCGGTGCCACCTTGCCGCGTTGGCAATTTGCTTCGATTAGATCCGGGGCGCCTAGTAACCACGATGCTGCGCAGAACGCAGCAAGCTCGTAAGCCGCTTTTTGAGCCTTCGTCCATTGATCCGAGCTTCTTGCCAAAGAGCACGGACCTTCCGCGAGAGCCCTTGTTCGCCCGGATGTACAGGTCGAGAATGGATCCTGGTCATAAGATTTGCCGTGAGCCTGTATCCACGTGGGTGCATTTGATTCTTTGGGGAATTGGGCACATCGCCTAACTTCTCAGGCGGCTTGTTGAGTCCGGCGTCAACAGACGAATATTCTTGCTGATAATTTGCCGATACCTTGATTTCAACCGGATCGGGAAATGGTCCAACAACGGGCGGGTGAACCGAGCTTGCTTGCTCCACAGCCGGCCCATCGATTGCCCTCCCGGAACCGAACACGGGACCTGAAGCCCACGAAAGAATCGCACTGCCGTTAAGCAGAAGCATCAAAGCGAAGAGCAATAAAAAGACTAAAGCTGGAAAATTAATCGGGCGATTCACTCTGATGATTCAACATCGCGGGCATCGCGTTCTACGGTTGTATTTTTTTCTTCAACGAGCGTCAGCGAACCTCAACGAACGTTGGTGAGGTAGCTGCAAAACGCGTGCGTGAGCTATCGAAATTTAAGAAATGGAAACCGACGCCGCTGTCCGGCAAGCGACCGTTCTCTCCTATCGACTAGGTGCTCGTGCCGCGGCTACCATCAGCAGAGCCAGCGAAATAAGCGATAATAGAATAAAGGCTCCCATTGCTTCAGGTTTTTCTTGGCTCTAATTGGGGTTTGGTCCGGTCGAACGGTAATTTACGCGGTGCTGGTAGTGCTTGGGATATTGGCGCGTATGAATACGTGCGTCGTCTGGCGCGAACACGGTGACGGGGACGTTCAACCGGACCGCGAATTATCCCGTAGTGAAAGCCCTTTAGTCGATCGCATTTCGGTCGATGAAATGGGGGGGGCTTCACATCCGTCCACTAGTAATCATCACTCCGGCCAGGATCTACATGGATCTTCTGCGCCCCAACCCAGGTCGCAGTTGTGTCGTTCGGCCCAATATGGAGCTCAACGATCGGAAGTTCAGCCAAGAGGAACTCGTGTGCGCGCACCGCTATGTTGCCCAGGAAGGTTGGACCGAATATGCAAATGGGCTGTGGAAGCCGGATCCGGAATTGAGCCGCTTTATGGACGATTCGTTGCGGACGAATGGGTGATCGGCCCGCACGCCGCGTTGGAAAGCTCTCTTGGTTTCAATCGATCCGCAAATTCGCCGTCGGGTCTTTGTCGTCGGTCGGCCGTACCACCCGCCCGGCCGCCCGCTGCCCCTTCAAGGTCACGAGCGCCAATGCGCCCAATCCGGCGTGGAACAGAATACCTGTCGCTAACACGACCTCGCCAGGAAGCGGACCGATCGACGCGTGCTGCCATAACTCTCCGAGCGACTTGATCGGCGTCGGGTGAATGCATATTTTGAGTATATAGCTGACCGCCTGAACACCAAACAGGAACGAGTAATTGCGCCGCAGCCGGCGGCCCGCAGCTTCCCAAAAACTTATGTGAAAGTGAAGCTGCTCGTAGTCGCGAGCCAGGACTTCGTTCCAACCGTTGTCAACGCGTACCCCTTGGAGTCGAAGAAGCGGCCCGTACATCGAAACCTCCATCAGTCGCACGCGCGTGCGCCAAATGTCGAAGTAGCGATACCGACGGGCTTCAATCGCAAGGAACACGAGAGCCATCAGAGCTACCAGAACGAGAGGGAGAGGCGAATTCCCGGCATTGCTAAAGGCGACCGAGAGCGCGATGCCGGTGGTCGCTACGGCCCAGTTGGTCGTTGCATCGAGTCGCGTGCGCCAGACCTTGCTGCGATACATCTCGCCTCGATACAGATGGGCGAGCATACCCAGCTCGGCCGCATTGAACGGAGGCTCCGGCGTAGGACTTACCGTCGTATTTATGAGTTTTCCTCCAGTGATTTCGTCGATGCCCGTGAGCTCGCCTGCCACGAATACGAGAACGTGGACAGGCACCCCAAAAGCTAAAGGACCGCAGGCGAAAGTGTCAATCTGTTTCGGGGCCAACCAGAAGGAGAGCGCAATCCATGCTACACCCACACCACAACTAGCGCAGCGACGGTGAGCACGATCCCGCTGCAACAGACTCCCGGCCATCCGGCCAGCGCCCAGGCTTGGGCTCCAATCAAGGATCCGAATGCGCCACCCAGGAAGTAGATCACCATGTAGACCGAATTGATTCTGCTGTGCAGCGAACGTTCCAAAGAATAGATCCGCGTTTGATTGGCAATTTGGTTTCCCTGCACCCCTGCATCCAACAGGAGAACACCTGCACCGAGCACCAACAGAGTATATTGGTCGCTGAAAAGCATTGTGACGAAGGCCAGTAAGACCAAAATCAGGAAAAACCGGTTGATCTGGCGGGGATTGCGATTTTCCGCGAGATGACCAGCTAAAGGCGCAACTAAAGCGCCAGTGATCGCGACGAGGCCGAACATTCCAGTTACATCGGAGCCGTAATGTTCCGGTCGGGAGTGAAGATAAAAAGCAAGCGTCGTCCAGAAGGCGCCAAAGGCCCCGAACGCGAGGGCGCCAATTGCGCTGTGACGTCGAATGATGGGTTCGGACTTCAAGAGTTGCGGCAATGATCTCAGCAAGCGTCCATAAGAAATCGTGCCGCGCGGCGGCTGCGAAGGAAGCGCTATCCAGAGAACTCCACTAAGCAAAAGCATGACTCCCGCAGCCAGCCAAAAGACGGTATGCCACGACAGTCGATTCGCGATAAATCCGCTCAAACTTCGTGAGAAGAGAATTCCGATCAGCAAACCACTCATCACCAATCCAACCACCTTTCCGCGACCCGGTCCGGTAACCAGGCTCGCGGCATAGGGCACTACGAGCTGAGGAGCGACGGAAGTGAACCCTAGACCGAAGCTGGAAAGCAGCATGACGGCTAAGTTTGGTGACAACGGAATCGCGATAAGGGCCAGCGAAGACAACAGTGTGATCAGCGCGATCAACGGTTTTCGGTCCACGCTGTCTCCGATCGGTAGCAGGAAAAGCAGACCTGTTGCGTATCCGAGTTGAGTGATAGTCGAAACCCAGGCTGCGGCCGCGGAAGTCACATGGAGCGAACCGGCAATCGCGCTCAAGACCGGCTGATTGTAATAGATATTCATCACCACCAGTCCCGCGGTCGTAGCCAAGAGAAAGATCAGCGGGCCGGAGGGAGCTTCCGCGCTTTCGGACAGGCCACGAGCCTGGATTGCTGGGGACGAATCAGCGACAGTCCTCATCGAAGAATCCATCAGGGCAGACGCCGAGCGATTCTTGGCAATATTTGATAAACAAAACGCCGTGCGCACTGCAGCAGGTTCTTACCTTCTGCTTGAGCTCCGGACGTTTGGCGGGTTCGCTGAAGTAAACGAAGAGAAGACCCTAAATCCATAGTTGACAGGACAGTTTAGCCTATCAGCTAAGCATTAAGCGCGTGTTTGGTGGAAAGTCAATGCAAAACTGTACCGATAAGTCAACTCCGTTAGGGACCGGCTCTCTGGGGTTAATGATCGATCATCGTTTAGTCGCGAACGGAGCAATGGCGACTGGGGTTTCTGGCGGTTTAACACACAACCCGGGGCGCTTTGAGCTCGCGTCGAGCCAGCGAGCTAACTGGATTCGACGTCGTCGTGATAAGGCAAAGCAATTGCTGTAAGACTTCGGACTATGTCGGACGGGCTAGTCGCCGCTACCACTCCTGACGGTCAGGTGCCCGCGGATCTGCTTTACAAATGCAGCCTTCGCTGAAACTTGAACAGGATGCGCCACGACACAGGATGTGAGGGATCGGTCCTTCGAATCACCGTAGCGAAAGCGTATAGTCGTTTTGCGCCGCAAAATGTCCGTACCTTGGTGATGCTAGCCGCTGTCGCGTTGTCCGGAATAAGGGTCTTAAGTGCCGACTCGATCGAAGATCGCGTGAACGATCTGCTGGGTCGAATGACCTTGGAAGAGAAGTTGGAGTACATCGGAGGGATCCATGCCATGTCGATTAGACCAATCCCGCGACTCGGGTTACCTGAGATTCGGATGAGTGATGGCCCGGTGGGGGTGCGCCAGGATCTTCCGAGTACTCGTTATCCGGCTGGGATCGCTTTGGCGGCGACCTGGAATCCGCTAATGGCGGAAAGGGAGGGGACGTCGATGGGTCGCGATTGTCGCGCTCGCGGCATCCATATACTACTTGCTCCCGGACTGAACATTAATCGGGTACCGGTTTGCGGTCGAAACTTCGAGTATCTCTCCGGTGAAGACCCGTATCTGGCGAGCCAAATGGTCGTACCGTTTGTTCGTGGGGTGCAAAGTCAAGGCGTCGTAGCGACGGTCAAGCATTTCGCGGCGAATAACCAGGAATTCAATCGGATGGAGATCAGTGCTGTCGTGGGAGAGCGCGCTCTTCGAGAGATCTATTTGCCGGCATTCGAAGCTGCGGTGAAAGAAGGGAAAGCAGGAGCGGTGATGGACGCTTACAATCAGGTAAACGGCTCATTCTGTACCGCGAACCGTTTTCTCAACCTTCAGGTGCTCAAAACCGAGTGGGGCTTCTCTGGTGTGCTGATGTCAGATTGGGGCGCCACCCATGATACCTTAGCGGCGGCCACCGGTGGACTCGATCTAGAGATGCCGTCGGGGGAGTATTTCAATCCCGCCGCGCTTTCCGCGCTGCTGAAGAGACGCCAGATCTCCGAGAGCCAAATTGATGACAAGGTCCGCAGAATCCTGCAATTAATCGTTGGCAATGGATTCCTCGATCGTCCACAGCTGGATTCGGCTATTCCAGAGAATGACCCAACGAGTGCGGCCACAGCGCTAGCCGTTGCTCAGGAAGGGATCGTCCTACTGAAGAACGAAGGAAAGCTCCTGCCGCTGGATCGCAAAAACGTTCGCCGCGTCGCGGTGTTCGGTCCGGATGCCTGTCCTGGTGTCCCAACCGGTTGGGGAAGCTCGTTCGTCCGCCCGATAAACTCCGTCAGTCTGGTGGAAGGTTTGCGGACGTTGTTCGGTTCGGATGTAAAGGTAGATTATTTTGATACGGGCGTTGGTTCGTTTGAATCGGCTCAGTTTCTTCATTCTACCGATCACGGAAACTTAGAGCCCGGACTCAAGACCGAGTTCTTCGATAATCCGACTCTTGCTGGGTGGCCGATTCTTACCCGAGTCGATTCGCACATCGATTTTGATTGGGCGTCCGGTATCCCGACACCTCAATTATCCTCTGACCGATTCTCAGTTCGTTGGACTGGGATGATCCGTGCCTCCGACTCTGGTCCACATGCTTTTCGAGCGCGTTCCGACGATGGCATTCGCGTCTTCCTGAACGGCGAATTGATCATCGACGATTGGCAGGATCACTCTCCGCGAACCGTAACCGCCATACGCCCTTTGGAAGCGGGCAAAACCTATTCGCTCCGCGTCGATTATCATAACCATGGTGGCGGAGAGGCAGTCGCCCAGTTTGCGTGGGCTTCGTTTGCGGTACCGGACGTTATTCGTGACTATGACGCCGCAATCATTGGCGCCGGCTTTGATGATGGGACCGAAGGCGAAGGTGCAGATCGCTCGTTCGCATTGCCCAACCTACAAGATGCATTGATCCGGAATGTAGCGGAAAAGAATCCGCGAACTGCAGTGATCTTATTTTCGGGCGGGAATGTCGATATGAGTTCCTGGTTGGATGGGGTGCCGGTATTGTTGCAGGCTTGGTACCCGGGCCAGGAGGGAGGACGCGCCCTGGCGACCGTGTTGGCCGGCGACATCAATCCGTCAGGCAAATTGCCGATTACGTTCGAGAAGGCTTTTGCTGACAATCCAGCTGCAGCCAACTATCCGTCTCGGGATGGAGGGAAAACTGTGAACTATGCGGAAGGCATTTTTGTCGGCTATCGAGGCTATGATCATTCCGGGATCGAACCCCGGTTCCCGTTTGGATTTGGTCTGTCGTACACCGAGTTCGAGTATTCCGATATGCAAATCAGCTCGCCGGCTGCCTCAATTGGACAGCCGATTCAAGTGAAATGTCAGGTTAAGAACATTGGCGACCGGCCGGGCGCGGAAAGCGCGCAGTTGTACGTCCACCCGATTGAGCCGGCGGTGGAGCGGCCGCTGCGTGAACTCAAAGGCTTTACCAAAGTTTGGCTGAATCCGGGCGAAAAAAAAGAGGTGAGCTTTGTGGTTGAGCAAAATGCCTTTCAATACTTCGATTCGACAACGCACCAGTTCAAGACGGAAACCGGCCGATATCAGCTTGAGGTAGGTGCGTCGTCGCGAGATATTCGGTTGACCCAGCCATTTGAGTTGAAATCAGAAATGTCGCGCACCAATGCTGCTCACTGAGCAAGAAACCTTACGGCGCATTTTGGATGCGGCCGAGCCGCTCGTCACGGAAGACGTACCAATTGCCGAGGCGGGAGATCGCGTTCTGGCTGGCACATTATTTGCCAAGATTGCACTGCCTGCATTCAACAATTCATCCATGGACGGCTACGCTGTCATTGCGCACGAAGTCCGGCCGGGAGCGCGCCTACCCGTGGTGGGCGAACAATCGGCGGGCCTCGACCGGCAACTCCGAGTGAAGCCCGGTACTGCCGTACGAATTTTCACGGGAGCGCCGTTGCCGGAAGGCGCTGATGCCGTGTTGATGCAGGAAGACGCGGAGCGATCCGGGGACGAAATTGTTGTTCGAACCGAGCTGCAGGCGGGTGAAAACGTTCGATTGCGCGGAGGTGATCTTTGTGAGGGCCAAAAGATAGGAGAATCTGGTACCCGCTTGAACGCCCAACGTTTGGCGTTGTTGGCTTCGCAGGGAGTCAGTCGGGTCACTGCTTATAGTCGCCCGCGCGTAAGTGTGGTTGTGACCGGGAGCGAATTACGCCAGCCAGACGCCCCCCTGGGACCCGGAGAAATCTATGAGACCAACGGAATCATGCTTTCCGAATTGGTTCGCAAAAGCGGTGGCTCACCAGTGTATTTTGACCCGATTCCGGACGACGAAGAGGCCCATATTCGAACCCTGGGCGAAGCGTTGCAATCCGATGTAGTCATCATTGCCGGTGGCGTGTCGGTTGGAGAAAAAGACTTAGTCAAACCGGTCCTCCGAAAATTAGGAGCGGAGATAGCACTTTGGCGGGTTGCGATCCGTCCAGGCAAACCGTTCTTGTTTGGCTGGCTCGGGCGCAAGTTGATTTTCGGCTTACCGGGTAACCCGGTTTCCGCTTATGTGACATTTGTCGTTTTTGTCCGACCAGCGTTGCTCCGTCTTCAAGGTTGCAGTGGCGAACCGAACGTACGGACGAAAGTGATAGCGGCCCAGCGTTTTCGCAACCCTGGCGAGCGCCCGCACTATTTACGGGGAAAGCTGACGGGCGATCATTTTGCATTGGTTGGTCCACAAGAATCGCATGCGCTGTTTGCGCTCGCCCAAGCAGATGCGCTCGTTCGGTTGGAGCCCAACCAGGAAGCGGCGGAGGGGGAAATGCTGGAAGCATTGCTCATTAACTGACATTTGGAGAAGACGAACGTTGGTCGGACTTTTGCAATCGATAACCCGTTAGTCTGCGCCGCGGGAATCCGGGATATGACAGTTCTCCGGACGAGGCCTGAAAAACCCAGCTCCGGATCGGCAAATCAAAAGTTACGCAACTGGCTGCGGACGCGGTATCGTAGCAATGTAAGGGCAGACCTGATGGCTGGCGCAATTTCGCGAGAAAAAGGGGGTCATTACGAGGGAAAGAGGGGGCTCGAGAAAACGAGATTGAACCCTTCGGGGTCGAAACCTATTATAGTCATTATTAAATTCATTACATGGTTGCATTAAAAGAAGGCTACGATCTGGCATCCGAGGTCAGAAGGCTGAAAGTCGAGCGAAGAGCTGTTATTCTGGCGCATAACTATCAGGTGCCCGAGATTCAGGACGTTGCCGACTTTGTCGGCGATTCACTCGGGTTAAGCTATCGCGCGAAAGAGGCCGATGCAGATGTCATCGTATTTTGCGGTGTGCATTTCATGGCCGAGACGGCGAAGATAATCAATCCAACCAAGAAAGTGATCCTGCCGGATCTAGAGGCAGGTTGCTCGCTTGCCGATTCGTGTCCGGCCGACCAACTAGAGGCTTTTTTACAAAAGCATTCGCACAAGAATTACTACGTCGTTGCCTACATCAACTGTAGCGCCGGTGTGAAAGCGCTTTCGGACATCATCTGCACCAGTGGCAATGCAGTGAAAGTAGTCCAGAACGCCCCAGCTGATCGCAACATTCTCTTTGTTCCAGATCAAAATCTTGGCTCCTGGGTCATGGAGAAGACCGGGCGAAAAATGGATCTGTGGCGAGGAGCTTGCTACGTGCACGTCGAGTTTACTCAAAACAGCATCAATGCGATCCGCGAAGTCTATCCAAGTGCTCCCGTTGTCGCGCACCCGGAATGTACTTACGCGGTCCGAATGTTAGCGGACGAAGTTTGCTCGACCGAGAAGATGGTAAGCTTTTGCCGATCTTCCAGTGCGGACACGTTCATTATCGTCACCGAGTCCGGGATGCTTCATCGTCTCAAGAAAGAAGTGCCGAACAAAACTTTTATTCCGGGTCCTACCGACAACTGTTCCTGTGCGGACTGCCGGTACATGAAGCGGAATACGCTCGAAAAACTTCGGGATGCTCTCGATCTTCTCCAACCGGAGATCGAAGTAGCGGAGACGGTCCGGCAACGGGCGGTCTTACCGATCGAACGAATGCTGGATTTGAGTCGGTGAATCAGCACGGAGCGCTGGTGATCGGGGCCGGTCCGGCTGGTCTCCGGGCGGCGGAGATTTTGGCAAGCGCCGGGATTGAGACGCGGATCTTTGAGCAAAAGTCTTCGCTGGGGCGTAAGTTTCTAGTGGCGGGGCGGGGCGGTCTCAATATTACGCATTCGGAAGCATACGATCTCTTTGTGAGCCGGTATGATTCACCGACCCGTTGGGAGCGCATACTCCAATCGTTCCGTCCGGAAGAACTTCGAGCTTGGTTTGAAAGACTGGGAGTTCCAACGTTTGTCGGGACTAGTGGACGAGTATTTCCGAAGTCACAGAGAGCCCCGGAAATTTTGGAACGCTGGTTAGAACGGCTCTACAAGCTCGGTTGCGATATTCGCACTGGCTACAAATTTCATCATCTGCTGGGTCAAAGCCCATTCGATGTCGTTTTTCAGAAAGGCTCTGAATTTGCGTTTGAAACCGGCGATGTCGTCGTATTCGCATGCGGAGGCGCTTCTTGGCCGCAGACTGGCTCAGATGGAGCCTGGGTCGAGCAGTTTACCTCGATGGGAATTTCGATCACTCCATTTACTCCGTCGAATGTGGGATGGGAATGTCCTTGGTCCGCAGAGTTTTTGGCAATTGCCGATGGTAAACCGCTCAAAAACGTGGCGGCGACTTGTGCCGGAAGAACCGTTCGAGGCGAACTGTTGATCACCAAGTACGGGTTGGAGGGTGGCGTCGTTTATCAACTTACCCGAGAGTTGCGCCAGGATCATAATATCACAATCGATCTCAAGCCCGATTTAGACCCAACAGAACTGCGCCGGCGCTGGCGTGAAGGTGAGTCAATCAAAGAGTCGGCCGCAAAAAACTGGCGGTTGAGCGCAGCGGCCATCGCTTTGCTCGAAGAGAAAAAATGTTTTTCCGATTTTCCTACGCTACTCGCTGGCATAAAAAGAACTGAAGTGAAGCTGGTGGCGCCGCGGCCGGTGGAGGAGGCGATATCCTCGGCCGGTGGGGTTGATTGGGACGAGCTCGACGATGAGCTAATGCTAAAAAAATATCCCGGAATGTTTTGTGCCGGCGAGATGATTGATTGGGATGCTCCCACCGGGGGATATTTGCTGCAAGGCTGTTTTGCGACCGGAACCATCGCTGGACAAGGTGCGGTGAAGTGGATTGCACAGGATCGGTAAGCGTGACAGCTTCCTTTCCGTCTATGGAACTTCAGATTGGTGATCCAGCCCCGAATTTTGAAGCAGTTGCGGTCGGAGGCATTTATGGTGCCGGCCAGCCGGTGAAGTTGTCCGATTTTAAGGGATCGACCCTGGTCCTTTATTTTTATCCTAAAGACGGTACTCCCGGATGCACTCAGCAAGCGTGCGACATTCGCGATGATTGGGCCGATATTCAGTCGAAGGCTGAATTGTTTGGTGTGAGCATCGACACGGTCGAAAGCCACCAGAAATTCATCAGGAAGAATAGCCTTCCTTTCCCTCTCCTGAGCGACGCGGACAAGGCGTTGGCACACGCCTACCATGTCTGGGTGGAGAAAAGCATGTACGGCAAGAAATATTTTGGATCGGAAAGGACAACCTTCATTATCGGCCCTGATCAGCGAATTGTGCAGATTTTGAAGAAGGTTAAACCTTCCGAACATATTAAAGCGCTTCGTCAGGCATTGTTCGTCGGTGAAGCGGTTTGACGCGCTAAAGCTCGGTCTGACGCGGAGGGTGACCCGTTTATGCGGGAAGAGCCAGCCGGCAAAATTCCATCCGCGTCCTATGCATCCACAGCTTTGCGGTCCAGAAAGGATTTTCGGTTTCTCGATCGAAGCGAGGAATTCTGAGAGAACTCTAAGCGATGAATCAGCAAACTTTACTGGGCATTTATGAGAAGATCGAAGCGCTGATCGCCCGTCTGCCGGGTCCGTTGCAAAAAGCGATCCTGCAAGAGTTGCGACCGATCAAGCAGATCTTTCTGGCCCAGCGCCCGGCCCGTCTGGCATTGCTGGGGGACGCGAACGCGAACGCCTCTGCCGTAATATCAGCGCTGCTTGGTTCTGAATTGACTTTGATCGCACCTCACACCGATCCAGGCTGGATTAACTACGAACAACGGCTCAAAGGAGGGTTTCGCGTTCTCGATGCGCGCCGCCTGAATCAGACCTCTTTGGCCTGGAGTGATTTAGCGAGGGCTTTGTCAGAAGAGGACCCTGACGTGATCGTGTTTTTGGTTAGTGGGACCGCTTCGGCCGATCTCACCTTTGAATGCGAGCAAGCTACCCGGGTACTTGATTTTCTCCATCAACGATTCCAAAAACGAGTGCCATTGATCGGAGTGGCCGACCTCCCCGCCGCTACGAGTCCCGAGATTGCCGATAGGCGTCGAACAGAATTGCAGGGCTGGCTGAGCAGCCAGCCGGCATTGGCTTCGCATCTGGTGCGCGCTATCAACGTTTCCTCATTTGTGCGGTTCCGGCTCGATGGCTCCCTCGATATAGAACGGGACGAACGGCGCAACATTCGCGAGTTGGCTGAATTAATGACTCGCGAGCTTCCTGATGACGCTCAGGTCGAGATGGCTCGACTCTTCGGCGCTAAAGATGTGCAGAAGGATCTCAGTAATCGATTGATTCGTGCAGTGACTGCGATGTCCGCCGCGATTGGAGCACAGCCGATTCCGCTCGCTGATTTCCCAATTTTGACCACGCTTCAGTTCATGATGGTGGCTGGAGTCATGCATATCAGCGGTCGGGAGCTAAGCCTGAAAGCGGCGGGTGAATTTATTGGCGCCCTCGGAATGAATATTGGCGTTGGCATGGTTTTTCGTGAGGGCGCACGTGCCGCGGTAAAGCTCCTCCCCGGTTGGGGAAATGCGATTTCTGGAGGCGTCGCCGCCGCCGGGACTTACGGGATCGGTCGAGCCGCCGGCGCCTATTTCATCGATGGAATCTCCTTGGGTGAGGTTCGCAAATTGTTCCGGCGAAGACGGCGAAAGGAGATCCGGCAACTGAAAAGCGAGAAAAGAAGTCAAGCTGATTCCGGCAAATAATGCTGTGAATAACTTGTTCAAAACTGCGAGTTTGTGGAGAAAAACCTGCTAGCAAGTGACGCCCGCCGCGCCCTCGGCTAATGAGCATCCGGAGCATAGTATCAACCTTGGAGCAGTTGGGAGCGTCTCCACGTAAATCCTTTGGGCAGAATTTCTTACATGATAAAAACATGGCCAAATGGATCGTGGATCAACTCGCTCTTCAGCCCAGCGATCACGTCGTCGAAATCGGTCCAGGATTGGGGGCTTTGACGGCAAATTTTAGCCAATCGGGGGTGTCGGCAACTCTGCTGGAAAAAGACAAGCTTTTTGCGGAATTCGTTGAGAACACCTTCGCTGGCGACCGGATTCGGGTGGTGAAAGGAGATGCGCTTGAGTGTGATGTGCGAGATTTTTTCCCTCTCGGAACGGTGAAGGTGGTCGGGAATTTGCCGTACTATGCTTCCACGCCGATCCTGTTCCGTTTTACTGCTGATCCTTCGCCCTTTGAGCGCTTGGTTTTTACGGTGCAACGGGAAGTGGCGGACCGCCTGGTTGCTACGCCAGCGACTAAGGAATACGGAGCGATCAGCGTATTGTTGCAGGCCCGGTGGAATATCGCCCGGCTTCGGGGGCTTGCTCCGACCCTTTTTTTCCCACGGCCCCAGGTTGATTCGGCAGTTATTCGACTTCTGCGCAAACCCGCGCAGGAAATGCCGGAGATCGATTGGCCGCAATTCAGCCGATTAGTGAAAGCCGGGTTCGCTGAGCGGAGAAAACAGCTGCGAAAGAATCTTAGCAAACTCTTTCCGACCGCTACGCTGGAAGACGCGTTCAGCGCGATCGGCTTAAGTTCGTCTTGCCGAGCAGAGGAGCTCTCAGGACGGAAATGGCTGGAATTGGCGCATCAAGTAATTGCCTCGTTTGGAGAAGGATCTCATCCCACGGAGAAGCTGGTCCTAGTCGACGATTCGGACCGGCCGATCGGTGCCGCAGATCGTCAAGCGATCCATGATCAAGGTTTGCGGCATCGCGCCGTGCACTTGTTCATTCTCAATCGGGATCGCGATCTCTTCCTGCAAAAGCGTTCCTGGCGCAAAGATCAGCATCCGCTTCGTTGGGATTCGAGCGCTGCCGGCCACGTTGATGCGGGAGAATCGTATGATGACTGCGCCCACCGGGAATTGTGTGAAGAGCTAGGCGTATTTGCTGATCTCGATCGAATCGGAGCTATCGCCGCATCCAAAAAAACGGGACAAGAATTTATCTCGATTTATCGGGGAAGCCACGATGGTCCGATCCGATACAATGCTCTGGAGATTGAAACCGGCGGATTCTTCAGACTGGGAACGATCGATGTTTGGATGGAAAGGCGACCGGAGGATTTTGCGCCAGGTTTCCGCGAATGTTATCGCGTGGTTCGTCCAAGCCTGTAGGATTTTTAAGTCCGGAAACTCGCTGCGCAACAGGGACTGATTTCACGCAAAGACGCAAAAGCGCAAAGAAGAAACCGGGTCCGGCGAGTGGGTTGTCGCGGCCAACCTTCTAGAGTAGTAACGTCTCCGGCTGTTTCTGCGTGGAGTGCGTCCAATCGGATTTCAGGAGACTGTAAACCTCCAGGTCGACAAATCGATCTCCGAGCCATTCCGCTTCACGAAGAATTCCCTCGTGGCGGAACCGCAATCGAATGCAAACGGCGCGACTGGCCAGGTTTTCTGGCGCAATCCGGATCTCGACTCGGTTGAGGTTCAAGTACTCGAACCCGAATCGAACCAAGGCGCGAACGGCCCCAGTCATATAGCCGTTTCCGGTGTGAGTCTGTGCTAACCAATAGCCAACCGTACTACTGCGATGAAAGTGATCGATCGCGTTAAACGCGATAACGCCAATAATTTCCTGGCGAAACGTGATCGCGCAGTGAACCGCCCGCAGCGACGCCTGTTCTTCAATCGCGTGCCGAATGAACAAAGAAGAATCATTTGGCGTGCGAGTAGCCTCAACCCACGGCAACCATCGTAAAAGATGCGCGCGGTTCCGGTCGGTCAACCTGAAGAGCTCTTCCGCATCGTTTTCTTCGAGGGGGCGCAGCCGGAGGTCAGGGAACTCGGTCGGAAACGGCCATAAACCGGAGGGCACATTTGATGCAGGCGTCACAATTGGATAAGAGGAGCCAAGAAAGATGGCCTCTTTTCGGCGGAAGCAAAGAATTTCCATAGCAAAACTTGCGTCGATTGAGCACTCCACAGCCGTAGACCTCGCAATGCGAAAATGTTGCCGGGCTGCCCCCGATCGCAAACCGTCGAGAAAGCGAAGGGCTACTCGACCATGATCCCGAAATGCCTCTGGAAGGCGACTTTGCCATTTCCAGTGATGGTAACGACTCGAGAACCAGCTTCTCGCTTGATCCACTCTCGCTTGCGAAAAAGATCAAGCAGAGCTGCTCCGGTGGTTCCAGCGACATGGAATTTGCGTTCGGTCCAATCGAGACACTTGCGCACAAGGGGCCGCTTACGGTTGGCGCGCAACCTATTCAGATCAATCCCGAACTCCTTGAACCAGCGCTCTCCTCGGGCCGTGAGTTGGAAGGTATCATCTACTGGCATCAAGAGCTTACGTTCTTGCAATGACTCACAAACCTGCACCGCCACCTTGCCCGCGAGGTGATCGTAGCATGTCCGGGCGATGCGAATGGGTACCGTTGAGCCGTCCGCTGGTGCTTGGATCGGTCGAATCGCATTACACAATGTACCCAAAGCCTCAATGGCAGCCGCCACATCAGGACCGGCCAGCCGGTAGTAACGGTGCCGTCCAAATCGATTCATTGTAACCAGGCGGCCGGCCAAAAGCTTGCCCAGATGCATGCTGGCCGCTTGGGCGGAAACTCTGGCCCTGAGAGCAAGCTCCGAAGCGGGCAGACTCTGGCCATCCAGCAGCGCGACAAGCATAGCGGTTCTCGCTGGATCGGCGAATAAAGAGGCGGTTTCGGCGATTGGATATTTGCCATCCATATTTCAACATAAACTGAAATATCAACCGTTGCCACTCGGTTGCAACCGTTCGATCGTGTATCATGAGCACGACGCGAACGCCCCAAGTGCCGGCATCTGAGTCCATTTCTCCGAAGATCCTTTACTTCGGGACTCCAGTTGCTCTGATCACATCGCTTAATGAGAATGGTGTTCCGAATATTGGTCCCGTTTCCTCGGCCTGGGCTTTGGGTTGGACGCTGGTCCTCGGGTTGGAAACCACGGCAAAGACCACGGCTAATCTAGGCCGGAACCGCGAGTGCGTAGTGAATCTTGTCTCCGAGGAGCTTCACGAAAAAGTAGAAAAACTCGCGCCGCTTACGGGCAACAATCCGATACCAAAACACAAGGCAGAGAAGTTCCGGTATGAACCTGACAAGTTTGCGGCGGTCGGTCTTACCGCATTAAAATCCGATGTAGTGCAGGCACCACGAATCGGTGAATGCCCAATTCAACTTGAGGCCATCGTACGCAACTTCTTCGAAATCGGCAGCCAGGATGAACGGGTTGCTGCCGGAGCGCTGGCGATAGAAGTGCAGGTCGTCCGAGTGCATGTGGCAAAAGAACTGATTCTTAGCGAGCATTATATTGATCCTTCTCGGTGGCGGCCGTTGATCTACAACTTTCGGCACTACTACGGATTGGGAGAGTCACTGGGTAAAACCTTTCGTGCCGAGGTTTAGCCCGCAAATCCCGCGCACTCTACGCGTCCACACGCTCATTGCAGGCTAGTCGAAAATAAATTCGATCCAATCGCCGATAGCATCATAACCGATCTCGCCGGAGCGCCAGCCCAGGTGTGCATAAAACTCGCACGCATTCCGGTTTCGCCGTTGGCACTTCAGTCTGGCCGGACGGCCAATCTGAGTCAACGCGTGATCAAGCAGCGCTTTCCCAATGCCGCGGCGATGCCGTTCCGGTAAAACGTATAAGTGGTGGATGAAATGCTCCGGGGACCAGATTCCGACGAAGCCTACCACCCCGCGATTGAACTCCTCCGCGACGGCTATGGATTCTCCTTTGATGTCGGCCGAAAAGTCTTTGAGCCGGAACTTCTTGGAATCGATCCAATGGAAGGCGGTTGCTCGAGCAATCTGATAAATCTTTTGGCAGATATCGAGATCCGAAGCTGGATCGAAACTGCGAATGTGCACTTGGGCCCGTTGGCTGGCATCCACATGGAGCTGACCGGAATCGCTCATGTCTGAGACCTATCCCTGCTGGCAAAAAAGACGCAAGAACTAGCGTTAGAAGAAAAGATGCAATCGGGAACGACGATCGCGTCTACTCCATGAAATCTGACCGTGAAAACGAACTCTCCTCCATTTTATCGGATTGCCTGGTGGTTGGTGATCGCGCTCTTCATTTCGTTCTTCCTGACTGTCAGTATCGAGCGAAGTCTCGCCTGAGGAACGATAACGAGGTGAAATGTTGGATCACCCAAGCTTCGCTAGTCGATTGTGGGCGGCATTCACCGCTTTTGATCGACCGAAAGCCGCGATGCGGTTTGGACCGCTGGATTGAGCCGCGTTGATCAGATTATGCCCCACCTTCAATCGGATCGGTCTCAAACCCGGTACTGCGGTCCCATTTTGAACGCGACCATATGCCAGCTACATATTGCCCTAACCTGGCGCGGCGAGGGTTATGGGGTAGAGCGAAGAGATAAGTGCGCAGCGTGGCTGCGCACTCAAACTGATGGTGCGAATTAACGCCGCGGACGGCTGAAGCTCTCCTTGCGGGAGCCCGAACGTGGCGCATCCGTTTTCGGGCGAGCTTCGTTAACCGCAATATTGCGGCCGGCAAAGTCTTTGCCATCAAGAGCGCTGATCGCCGCCTGCGCTTCGTCGGCGTTACCCATGGTAACGAATGCGAAGCCACGCGACCGGCCAGTGGCTCGATCGGTAACGAGGCCAACTTCGGCCACCGTCCCGTACTCAGAGAACAAATCTTCCAGGTCGTTTTCCGTCGTGGAGAACGAGAGATTTCCTACAAACAATTTCATAACAATTGAGAACGAATGTCAGGGTCAGAGCCGTACCCGCTCATCGGGCTTCAAATCACCACTGAGATATCTCAACTGACGATCTTCCGTGCTACGAACAAAACAAACGCGCAGCACCTAATCGAAGAAAAACGAGCATGATGCAACCAAAAAGTCGGAACTGGTTGGTGGAATCTCCCATTCACGGAAGGTGAGATTCGGTGGTTTCGTCCGCAATTTTCGGGAGTTTTCCCTTCTCCTTCAGCTACTTCCGGCGAAACGACCAAATATCTTTGAATATGGTCGGGCGAAGGCTCGTCTCACTCGCCAATGACTATGAAAGCGAAATTCCTAGTTGCAGCTGGAGTCGTAGGTCTGAGTGGAATGGTAGCGGCTTTGGCAGATGATGTTCAGTTTGTCACGTTGCCGGAGACGGTCAGGACCGCGGTGATTCGGGAAACCCGAATCCCTGACGTATCGCGAGTAACCAGGGTCGTACGAGATGAAAATGGCTTGTACGAAGTCACCGTCCGTCGCGAGTCCGATAATGATGTGGTTTTTGTGGATCCCTATGGCCGAGTGGTCCGCCAGCAAACCGCCGCATTCTCGCAACCGGTCGGAGCCAACCGGCAAGTTGTCACCGAGACAGTTACGGAAGATGCTGAATATCCGACGGTCGACACGTTCGTTCGTTCCCTGGATACCGCTCGGTTCCAGTTGATCGAAAAGAAGGACAACAAAGAGGTCTACCTTGATCGCCGAACCGGGAAAAAATGGAAAGTGAAAGTCGAGAGTGACGATTAAGTCGAAAAATTCTTAAAACTTTTCACCCGAGGCAGGCAATTAGCCTGCCTCTTTTTTTGGTGAGACCGTGGGAGCAACGTGGGATGGCGATACCGTCTCGCTGTCGCGCGTCTACCGATCTCCGCGGCTATCAATTCCTCTCTTGCGCGTTCGAGCGCCCGTACGAAAGATTACTCATGTTCATCGTCCATGTTTTTGTGCAAGTAAAACCGGACTGCTTAGCGGCTTTTCGCCAGGCAAGCATCGAAAACGCCCGCCATAGCATTCAGGAGCCGGGCATAGTGCGGTTCGATTTTATTCAGCAACGGGACGATCCCACGCAATTTGTACTCGTTGAAGTATACCGGACCGAAGCAGATACCAGTTCTCATAAGCGAACGGCTCATTACGCGAAATGGCAGGCAACTGTGGAGGAGTTATTGGCGCAGCCACGGTCACGAATCTTTTACCAAAACATCTTTCCTGAGGACCAGAATTGGTAGAAATGCAGTTCGAATTCGCTACCAGTGGTCGGATCGTATTTGGCGCGGGTACCCTCCAGCGAGTTAGCGAGTTTCTCGGCGATTTCGGCTCGAGACTTCTAGTAGTCGGAGGCAAGGAAAGCAGCCGATCCGGACTGCTGATCGAGCAGCTTGACAAGCTGGGCATCGAACGGATCGAGTTTCGAGTCGCAGGAGAACCTACGGTCGACTTAATCGATCGGGGAGTTCGCTTGGCGAGAAGTTCTGGCGCAACCGGTGTCGTTGGTTTCGGTGGCGGAAGTGTACTTGATTCCGCTAAGGCAATTGCCGGTTTGACCAGGAACCCGGGCGAAATCACCGATTACCTGGAAGTGATCGGTAAAGGGAAGCCGCTTGCGACATCGGCCCTTCCACTTTGCGCCATACCGACCACGGCTGGGACAGGAGCAGAAGTGACTAGGAATGCTGTTCTCGGCGCCCCAGAATATCGGATGAAAGTGAGTTTGCGTAGTTCCATTCTGTTGCCGCGCGTTGTTTTGATCGACCCGGAAACAACCGTTCCGCTCCCACCAAAAGTGACGGCCTCAACCGGGCTCGATACACTGACCCAGTTGATTGAGCCTTACGTTTCAACGCGTGCGAATCCGATCACTGATGCATTCTGCTCATCAGGCATACCGCGAGTTGCGCAGGGGTTAGCTCGGGCATTTTGTGACGGGCACGATCGTTCCGCTCGCAGCAATATGTCGTTGGCGAGTCTGTTTGGTGGTATGGCACTGGCAAATGCGGGCCTAGGGGCGGTGCACGGATTCGCAGCGCCCATCGGCGGCATGTTTGATGCCCCGCATGGAGCGATCTGCGCTGCGTTGCTGCCACATGTCATGGAGATGAACATCCGTGCGCTGCGGCGCCGTATGTCTGATAGCGATGCGCTCGGCCGGTACGATGCTTTGGGCCCTTTGCTCACGAACGCGACAACTGCGAAAGCCGACGATGCAGTAAAATGGGTGCGTGAACTTTGCCGAGGGTTGAATGTTGGAGGGTTAGGGGAATTTGGGATCCGGGATGAACACATTAAGGAATTGGTCGAAAAGGCGCAAAAGGCGAACAGCATGAAAGCGAATCCCATTTTGCTGGAATCTGATGAGCTGGCGGAGATCCTGAGAGCAGCGCTTTGAGAAGATAGCCAATAGCCGATAGCCGATAGCCAATAAGGAGAAAACCAAGTTCCTATCGGCTATCGGCTATTACCACCGTCAGCACTGTCCGCGGAGTAAGCTCAACGTAAAGCACGCCACCCGAATACTTCGCCTGATGCGATGCTTTACCGTTTATTGGTCCACTCGCGTCGAAACCGCGGATCGAGGAAATTCTTCCCGGAGGCGCACCATCAAAATCGACCTGCAGGTTTCGAGTTGTCGATGTCAGATTCGCTAGCGCGACGATCACTGTTTTTGATGTTTGGAACGCGGCTCCGGCAAATCCAAAAAGGCTTTGACCCGGACCCGCTGCCCGGACGTTTTTAGGTAGTAGCTGGAGAAAGGATTGAAGAGCGCTCGCGACGGGTTTGCGTTGGCCCGTTTCATCAAGCAACCCAAATGAATCATTGGTCCAGGAAGGATCTTCGGCCTGCCAAAAGGAAACCTGGCTCGCGCCATCGGCAATCAGCTTCAGTGCTTCGCCCGCCACCGAGACGCCAAAATCGGCCGAGTTGGCTGCGTTATTCTCGCTGCGGGCCTCGGGTCCGGAGTCGTAGGGAGCTCTGCTCCAGCGCGGACTTTCGCTGGTAAACTCGGTGACGACGATCGGCAATCCGTGAACCTGGCTCAACAAATTAAGCGGGACACCGGCAAAGCCGGCTGGTTCCGGGCGCTTGGTTGTATCGTAGTCGTGCCACGAGAGCTCTTGCAGTATCGAAATGTGTCCGGTTCGTTCCAACTCTTGCAGATACGCGCCCGTGGTGAAACCGGTGCTGACGCCAGGTCCTTCGATTCCAGCCTTGATGCCATGTTCCTCAAAGTTTGCTTTTACGCTGCAGAGTAAGGAATCGTACTCCTCCGGAGTGTAGTTGGTGTTCGAAACTCCGTCTGGCTCGTTGATCAATTCGACCGCCGCGGGAGCGATCCCAAATCGTTTGAGATAAAGCAGGTGGGCCACAATCCAATTTGAAAAATCCTGAATATGGCCGGGCTCAACGTGAATGCGTTCCCGGCCGTCGCTCCCATGGACCGAGACGCACCAAGGCGGCGGCATCTGCCAAAAAACTAAATGGCTTACGACTTTCAGCGCGCCGAGTTCTTGTTGAAACTGTTGCATCATTTCGGCCTGCTGCTGATCCTCATGTCCAGTAATGACATTCAGAATCTCGCTGACCGACATGTGGTCTTTGAGCTGATCTTCGGGGATCTCGGGCGTGATGCTGAACCGGACCCAGCGAACATTCAGATCGCGAATTAAAGCATCTCGTTCTGCTCGATGATCGGTCCGTGGCCATACTTGAAGGCCGAATCCGTTAAATTGATGAGCTGCTTTGAAATGAAAGGTGATGCGGTCCTGTGCGAGCCCACTGACCGGCCCACTCAAAAGATGTGCAAGAAATATCACACTCAAAAAGACCGGTTGATGGATACAACGCATGAGGAAGCCAAAGGTGCGCGAAAGACGGCTGTGCACAAGCGGGAGTAGCCATGCCGTAGCCTGATCCTTTGGCTATCGGCTATTGGCTATTTTTCTCAAAGCGCAGGCTGCGGCATGCGCGCTCACGCATCCGCCTATGAGCCGTTCTCCGGCATTCCCGGAGAATCAATAAACGGCAGCGATTGCTTTTTGAGACCAAGTTCGGCATCCAACAGGTTCCGCGATTGTTCCAAGCTTGTCTTCAATGATTGGTAGGTGGCAACGAGCGCAAATGCACCGGCATGTCTGGCGTAGGTGGTATCAGCGGGAATACTGGGCGGCTCGGACGCGTGGGCCGTCATTTTGTCTTCGATTCGATTATAGTTTTGATATTGGTCAATCAAACGTTTGGCTCGCATGAAGGTTCGCACCAGACTGGTACGAAGCATTTCATTCTCGATCAGGCCAATTTGAGCAGCGTTAGAATCGAAGATGCTGAAGTAGCTCTGGTAGCAGGGCCAATATGGTAGAAGCTTTTTCTTTGGATCGAGTGTTTCGATCGGTCGGGCGATGTCCTCGGCCATCATCAACCAAAGCTGAATCAATTCTTCCCGAATAGCGTGCAGAACGCCGCTGACCCGCTCTCGTTCCGCGGCGCGCACTCGTAAACGATGAAGTTCTGCTTCGTCGAACTGGATCTTACTTGCGTTCCGATAGGCGAATCGTGCAGCCAGCAGCGCTCCGGTTACCGCGATGAAGGCGGCAAACGCGGAAGTCAGCGACAGCAGCCAGGCGGAAGGAGAAAACTGAGAACAAAAATCGGTGATGGCGTGAAGCAAATGTTTCAGCAAAAATCCGGCATCCATTGTTGGTAAAGCAGATTCGATAGAAGACCTTTCATCTCAACCAAACGTCCAAGTTCAGCCGGATAGCGGCACGCCCGCTTCTCCATGTAATTAACTAAAGAGACGCTCCGGACCAGCCCAAAGTTTACGCCGGAGCCGAATTTCCTGCCCTCGACAGCGCCGGGAGCGACGCGAGCGACGTCAGCAATGAGAGGTGATTGGTGATTGGGGCGTTACCGGCGTTGTCGTCGTTATTCCCGGTTGAGAGACGGACTGATCCGTGCATCATCTACCCATGCAAGGGACCCAGGAGTTCAACGAAGACGATCTCAAATACCAACGCTCGATCAGGCGCAAGGTCATCTGGCGGCTTATCGTT
>WNFQ01000958.1_pt1 | contig 29383 bp, 30 predicted proteins | sample 5400171 | NCBI WGS metagenome assembly WNFQ01 (sample SAMN13153356, study PRJNA577476) | soil metagenome | isolation source: 20 cm soil under Madrone tree | place: USA:California | collected 2016-06-14
TGCCAGCAACCATTCCTCGAGTGTTGCGGCCATCCCGCGCTTCAACAGCACGGCCAACCTTGATCGACCGGCCCGCTTTAGAAGCGAAAAGTTCTGCATGTTGCGGGCGCCGATTTGAATTACGTCGCCGTACTTTTCGATAAGATCGACATGCGATTCCTCAACCGCCTCGGTGACGATCTTGAGCCCAAATTCATCGCGGATCGCGGTCATGATTTCCCACCCCTTCTCACCCAAACCCTGGAACGTGTAAGGCGAAGTTCGAGGTTTCCAAACGCATCCGCGAAAGAAACGCGCACCGCTTCGTTGCACTGCCTTTGCTACGGCGAACGCCTGTTCGCGACTCTCGATCGCGCACGGTCCCGCGATAATCGCAAGCTCGCTTCCGCCGATCGTCGCGCCGTCGATCTGCACAATCGTCTTCTCCGGACGCAGATCGAGCGTGATCAGCTTATATGGTTTCGTGACACGGATGACCTCCGCAACGCCCGGGAGATTTTCAAAACGCCGCCCGTCGATTGGACCCTGGTTGCCGGTGATGCCGATAGCCGTGCGCGTAGCGCCAGGCATCGGATGGGGGCGGAGTCCGATTGTCTCGATGATCTTGAGTACCGCGTCGATGTCGCGCGCGGTGGCGCTGGGTTTCATCACTATCAACATATTTTTAACAAAGGGATGGTTAGTTTCACTGGGCAGAGACAAATCTCCCTTGTGGAGAAGAGAGAGAAATCAGCGCCCGTTGAAAAACGGTCGCTTATTATCGCCAGACTATGAGCGCTGACGCAAAGACAACACGGCTGCTATTAACAGCGTGTTTGTAACAATGGATTCCAGCGCTCATTAGAGAGTATCATAAAACGCTTTTTGCAAATGTCGATCAACTATTGCGGCATCAGAATGGTTATCCGACAGCCTGCTGGACCCGGATTCTCATAGGAGCACGAAAGATCAGGTAACGTTTGTGTTACTAAGCTCCTGAATTGCGCGCGCGACGTCGTTCCGGCACGATTTCAATTTGACCCTGCAAAGAGAATTTATGGCTGAAGAATCGAGCGCTTTGGAAGGCCCGGATTTCGAAAAGGGTTGCGACATCGACGAGGTGCCTGATGGAGGAATGCTTCTGGGGCACGCGTTTGGTGAAGCAATTCTCGTGGCCCGACAAGGGTCTCAACTTTTTGCGACCGGCGCTACCTGCACGCATTACGGTGGGCCGTTGGCAAAAGGATTGATGGTCGATTGCACCGTGCGCTGCCCGTGGCACCACGCCCGCTTCGACCTTCGCACGGGTGAGGCGATCGGTGCGCCGGCGTTGAGCGATACGCCTTGCTGGAATATTGATAAACGGGGCCGGCGTTTTTTCGTGGTCGGCAGGAAAGAGAAAAAAACAGCGCGCAAACCAAAATCGTCGCCAGCGAGCGTGGTGATCGTTGGCGCAGGCGCAGCCGGCAACGCCGCGGCGGAAATGTTGCGCCGCGAAGGTTACGACGGGTCGGTCACACTTATCGGCGCTGACGAATTTCTCCCGTACGATCGGCCGAATCTTTCCAAAGATTATCTCGCAGGCACAGCGCCGGAAGAATGGATCCCATTGCGCTCGGCAGATTTTTATCGCGAGCAAAAGATCGACGTCATCACCAACACATCGGTGTTCGTGATCGACTCGAAAACCAAAAAGGCGACATTGTCGGATGGTCGCTCGTTGGTTTACGGCGCGCTGCTATTGGCCACCGGTGCCGAGCCTGTGCGGCTTGAAATTCCTGGGGACGATTTGCCGCACGTTTGTTATTTACGAACGCTAAGCGACAGCCGACGCATCATCGAGAAAGCGAAAAACGCGAAGCGCGCGGTAGTTATCGGCGCAAGCTTCATTGGCTTGGAAGTGGCGGCATCGTTGCGAGAGCGCAAGCTTGAAGTCGCAGTCGTCGGAAAAGGCTCGCTGCCGCTCGAAAAGGTTCTCGGCCGCGAACTAGGTCAATTGATTCGCGAAACTCACGAGGAGCACGGAGTAAAGTTTCATCTCGGGCGAACGCCAGCAGTCATACAAGATCGCCACGTGCAGTTGGATGACGGAACGGTATTGGATTGCGATCTCGTCGTGGTTGGAATCGGCGTACGTCCGAACACATCGCTTGCTGAAGCAGCAGGAATCGCGACAGACAACGGCGTATTGGTAAACGAATTTTTGGAAACAAATGTCCCGGGAATCTTTGCCGCCGGCGACATCGCGCGGTGGCCCGATCCGCGCGCAGGCCGCATTCGTGTGGAGCACTGGGTTGTGGCAGAACGGCAGGGACAAACTGCGGCGCGCAATATTCTCGGCGTACGCGAGGCGTTCGTGATCCCTCCATTTTTCTGGAGCAATCACTTCGACGTGGCCATCCGCTACGTTGGTCACGGCACCAGGGACGATCGCGCAACTGTGTCAGGCGATTTGAAAGCGAAAGACGCCTCCGCGGTTTTCCGTGCGGGCGACAAAGTCACTGCTGTAGCGAGTGTTGGTCGCGACCTGGAGAATCTTAAAGCCGAATTGGCTCTCGAACGCGGCGAGGAATTCCGCGCGGTCTAGTTTCATCAGGCAAAATGGACCCAGCTTGGACCAACCCTGGAACTTGCTTGGAACAAACGGCTAATTTCATTAACACCTGCCTTCAGGCAGGTGCAACGCCGCACAACCGCCGAAAAGCCGTTTAAACGGCTTCGAATTTCAGCTTGCGTGTTGCACCGCGCTGAAGCGCGGTGTTAATGAGAAGCGCCGAACCCATTGCCGAGGACTGCCGCCCAGGGGTTTTATCATAAGTAGGCTTTTGAAACCGACCCCGCGCTATTAGTGGTTAACAACGTTTGGCGATCCGTTAGGATCCGGCGCATGGATGAGTCGAAATTTTCTGGGCTCTTAATTTTTTTTGTAGCTAACTATTTCTTCAGCTTTCTCATCATCGGTTTAGCTGCCGGAGTGCTATCATTGATTAACAAGCCAAAGCCGCTGCGGACCGATGTAGTTGCCGAGGCATTGTTCTCTTACTACCTGCTTTTCACGATAGGGATAAACAATCTAGTGAATTTCGTTTTCCATGTCTTCGTTGGCGATCTGGCGGCAGAATTCATTGGTTGGGAAAACAGCCCGTTTCAGGCCGAGGTAGGATTCGCAAGTCTGGGTGTGGGTATTGCAGGAGTGATTGCATTCAAAGCAAGCTTGCCGTTTCGATTTGCAACGCTCATACCGCCTTCTGCGTTCGCCTGGGGCGCAGCTGCAGGGCACATTTACCAGATGATCGTGGCGCATAATTTTTCGCCGGGTAATGTGGGAGTGGTTCTGCCAATGGGCATCGTGATTCCGATTGTCGGATTCCTGTTTTTGTGGCTGTCGTACAAACATCCGAAACCCGGAGCGGCCAATCGCAGCTTAACGTAGATCGGATTGAGGAAAGATTCTCGTTCGCGCCATAAGGGCGCAGCGCTTGCCGTACAATATTTCTCCCGACTAATGTTCAAACCATGCACCGCCGAATCTCTTTTTGGCCCTTACTCATAATCGTTTTCTTGTTCAGCTTCTGCCTGGCAGCCTCCGCCGCGTCGCCTATCCAAGAGCGAGCAGATCGTTTTCTCGCGCTCGCTAACTCGGGCTATCAGGCGCTGTATGGCGTAAACAGCGAAGCGCAATGGCTTGCCGTCACCGATGTGACGCCGGAACATGACGCAGCGGCTGAAGCGACTGGCAAAGCTTACGCGGCGTTCAATGGCAACCCGGCAATTATCAGCGAGGCGCGCGAACTCCTGACCCATCAGAAAGAACTCAACGAGCTCACGGTCCGGCAATTAAAGCAGCTTCTCTTGAATGCGGCCGAAGGACCGATGACAAATCCCGACCTTGTAGCGAAACGCGTTGCAGCAGAGACCAAGCAGGCATCGATCCTCAACGGCTTCAAGTTCAAGCTTAACGGGCAGCCAATTACCGTGAATCAAATCGACGATAAACTGGAGAAGAGCGTCGATGTCAATGAGCGCAAAGCTGTTTGGGAAGCGTCGAAGGAGTCCGGCCCGGCGCTCAAACCGAACCTGATTGTGGTACGCGATCTGCGCAACGGGGTGGCCGAAGAAATGAAATATCCGGATTACTTCGCCTTGGAAGTTGCCGCCTACGGAATGACTACGGACGAGATGCTCAAGATGCTGGAGGACTGGATGGCGACGCTGCGGCCGCTCTACTTGCAACTGCATACGTGGGCAAAATACAAACTCGCGGAGAAATTTCATCAACCGGTGCCGAAGAAAATTCCGGCGCATTGGATCAATAACCGTTGGGGTCAGGAATGGCCAGGCCTGGTCGAAGCAGCGAACATCGACAAGTATTTCGAAGGACGAGAACCCGAATGGATAATCAAAACTGCCGAGCAATTTTACACCGGGCTCGGGTTCTCGCCGTTGCCGCAAAGTTTCTGGGAAAAATCGGATTTGTATCCGGTACCGTCCGATTCGAAACGGAAGAAAAATACGCACGCTTCCTGCTGGCACATTGACCTTCAGAACGACGTTCGTTCGCTGCAAAGCATCGAACCGAATTCACGTTGGTTTTTCACTGCGCACCATGAGCTTGGTCATGGTTACTATTTCAAAGCCTACTCGCGGCCGGAAGTTCCATATTTGCTGCGACTAGGCGCTGCGCCCGGATTTCACGAGGGCGTAGGCGAATTGATTGCGCTCGCGTCGAGCCAGGTCCCGTATCTGCAGTCGCGCGGCGTTTTGCCGGCTGATTTCAAGGCGGACAAGACTGCGTTCCTCTTGGATGACGCGCTGGCTCGTTCGATACCGTTTATTTATTTCTCCTGCGGCGTAATGCCGCATTGGGAGGCGGACATCTACGCGCACAATCTGCCGGCTGACCAATGGAATGCGCGCTGGTGGAAATACGTTAGTGATTTCCAAGGCATCGAGCCGCCGTCACCGCGCGGCGAAGAATTTTGTGACGCCGCCACCAAGACGCACATCAATGATACTCCTGCTTACTATTACAACTATGCGTTTGCGACCGTGTTCAAATTCCAATTGCACGACTACATCGCGCGCAAGATCCTGCATCAACCGCCGCAATCATGTAATTACGCCGACAACAAGGAAGTCGGCGCGTGGTTGAATAACATTCTGAAAAAAGGCGGCACGGAAGATTGGCGCAAAGTTTTGAAGGAAGCGACTGGAGAAGACATCTCCACGCGCGCAATGATGGATTACTTCAAGCCGCTCATGAGCTGGTTAGAGGAACAGAACAAAGGCCGCCAGATCGGCTGGGACTAATTGGAAATCAGGCGCAGAGGTCGGAGGTCAGCTGCTTTTCGCGCGAAGCGCTTTGGGAGTGCGATGCGTCTTCGCATCGCTTTGGACTGTGAGTTCGCACCTTCCTGAAAGGCGAATTGATTTTCTGATGCTGATCTCCAAGCTGCTATGTTAGCGCTGCGATTGATTTACTTTTGCCTGCGCTTTCATCATCTCGGCCTCGATTACCGGCATTAAATCTGCCATGTAAGCGCCGAATTTTTGCATCGCCGATTTCCCGACAGGCGAGCCATAGAAATCGGCCAATGCCTTTAGCTCTTCGGTCGTAAAATACTTTACCATTGCGTCTGTCATCGCTTTGCTTAACGCCGCGATGTCGAGGTCTTTGGTCATCATTTGCTTGAATTGCTGGCGTTGATCCGCGGGAAGATTTGTCGCCATCTTGTCAGCCATATCCTCGAACAACGCCTTTGGCGGAATGGCTTGGAGATAACGGTCGGCTTCATGGTGGCGTGTTTCGGGAGTGTCAGTGGCACAGTAAACTGGAGACCACGCGCAGAACGTAAGGACGACTAAAACACAGACTTGTAATTTCATATTGGCCGGTTGATAAGGCAGCGCAGAGAGCGAGGCGATCTTTTAATCTCGATTTGTTTAAATCAACCAGGCGGCGAGCCCAAGGAACACGAGCAGACAGCCAACATCGGTGAACGTTGTTACCACAATGCTTGACGCTGTTGCCGGGTCTGCCCCGAATCTCCTGAGAGCCAATGGCACCATGGCGCCGGCCACGCCGCTAAAGCAACAACTGATCGTGATAGCGAGAAACACCACCAAACCTAACGTCAGAGCCAGCGGGCTTTTCACCATCGTTGCAAAGATGAACATCGCGATCCCACCGGTTATTCCGGTCAAGGCTCCGTTTAATGTTCCAAGCAACATTTCCTTGATCAGGAGCATCCGCTCTCTGCCTTTCCTGAAAACATCCGACTACAAGTGCGGCGAGTAATCCGCAGAATAAATTTACCTGAAGCCAGGGATGCCGAAATTTCAGGCTTCGCAGCCACGGAGTGGTAAGCCGCTCTTCTCTTTCTACACCCACCATTTCTCCCGGTTGCGCACTGAGTTCGATTGCCTCGGCTTCAAATAACATCTGACCGCGCAATAGGCCGAGTAGTCGTCCCGTTTTGTCGCAAACCGGATAGACCGGATAATGCCGAACCAGCACCGCTCTCATTGCTTCGGGTAGCGACATCTCCGGCGTGAGATAGAACGGATTCGTGAGCATGATTTCCTCGAGCCGCTGACTGCTTTGTGCCAGCAGCATGTCGCGCATGACAACGACCCCCAGGAGTTTCTCTTGCTCGTCTGTGACAAAAGCGTAGGTGATAATGGTTTTTCTCGCGAGACGCCGAATCTGTTCGGTTGCCTCGGCCACCGTTGTTTGCGGACTGAAGACTGCCAATGGTGGCTGGATTAATCGTCCGATGGTACGCTCCGGGTACGTTTGATTCCGCATCCACTGCTGATTCGTTTCAGGCGAAGCGGTGGCCAGAACGGTTTGCCGCCGCGACGGATCGAAGCGTTGAAGTATCTTCAGTGATGAGGCGGGATTTAACAGCTCCAGCATTTGAACAATAAACTCGTCCGGATACGGCTCCAGCATCCTGGCCGCCTCGCGCGGATCCCGTTCCACTACCTTTGTAAATAGCGTTCTTACTTCCGGCTCAATTTCCTGGATAGCTCCGGATTCAATTTCTTTTGCGGTGTGATTCATGGGAGCGAGTCTGGCAAGCCAACACGGCAATTGGCAACATTAAGTATCGAAACGACGCCAATAATGTGTAGCGGCTGACTTGGAAATCGCCGCCGCCTATCGATCTTATCTTGTGCGTGTTCTCGTTCTCACCGGCGCCGGCGTTTCGGCTGAAAGCGGAATTCCGACCTTTCGTGGAAAGGACGGCTACTGGCGAAACCTCGATCCGGCACGACTAGCAACACCGGAAGCATTCACGCGAGATCCGAAACTTGTCTGGGAATGGTATCGCGAGCGGCGGCACCGCATCCGCAACGCACAACCGAACGCAGCGCACGCGGCAATCGCGACACTGGCCCAACACGCAGACGAGTTCCTGCTCGTTACTCAGAACGTGGATGACCTGCACGCGCGTGCGGGACTCCCGAAGGAAAAGATGGTGCAGATTCATGGCGACATTTTCGTGACGCGGTGTTCACGCTGCGATTTTTCGTATGCAGGTAGGGGCGGTTCACCTGAACCGCCCGCCGCTCGCGCAGTTCAACCCGAGAGCGGGCGATTGAGGTCAATCGCCCCTACCTTGGAAAACGATCTCGACATTCTAAGGTGCCCTGAATGCGATGCGCTCATGCGACCTGGCGTTGTCTGGTTTGGGGAGCAACTGCCTTGGAACGAACCGCAACGAATTGAAACTTATCTCGAGCGCGGACCTTGCGACTTGGTGATTGTAGCTGGAACCACGGCGACTTTCGGATACATCATCGATTGGGCGCTGCGGGCCAGCAGCGGTGGTGGCGAACTCGTCGAAGTGAATCCCGAAGGGACGCCACTCTCATCATTTGCAACACGATTAGTACGTGAGCCTGCTGCAATTGCATTGCCGCGCATTGTCCGTCAAGTCGTTAATTCATAGGACATCCGGAGAACGAAAGCGATGCGAGGACGCACACGCACTCCAAAGCACTTCGTGCGGAATCCTCGTCAGACGCCTCTATTATTTCGCGAAGCTTTTGGAGTGCGTGCGCGTCCCCGCGCCGCTTTGGATCTTTGGAGGTCCTATTCAGGCGCTGATGGCGCGCAGATAACGTTCGGTAGATCGCACAACTGATGCTTTTGCATCTGAGAGAACGTTCGCTTCCCACCAGCCACCGTAGATTTGATCGAATGAAAATGGTTCGATTCTCTCGACGATGCGGCGTATTGCCGCAGGTCCAAGCGGAATAAGATTTGGATAGCTTCGCATAAAGCTGACGTAACGCCGATCCTGCACGACGGTAATAATGTCGCCGGTGAGCAAGGCACCTTTGCCACCGGCACCTGTCGGCCAATGCAACACGGTGCCGCCTTCAAAATGACCCCCGCAATTGATCAGCGTTAGCCCATCCCAAAGTGACAACGTTGATCCTTCCCAGAATTGAATGCGCGATCCCGCGTCCGCGGGAGGCATGACCCATTCGCGATCAGCGGCATGCAAAAATATTTGCGCATCGAATCGTTCAGCCCACTCGATCATCGACGAGTAAAAATGCGGATGCGAAATGGCAATGGCGCGGATGCCGCCGCGCGCGTTCACCTCGGCAATCGTTTCGTCGTCAAGTAAAGAGATGCAGTCCCAGAGCAGATTTCCGCCCGGCGATTGCTGAAGCAATGCGCGTTGGCCTATCGCAAATTCCGGTTCGGTGCCGATCCCCAGAAGACGTGGCGCTTCTTCTTCGAGGCGATTGTAATGATCAGTCGTCAGCCGTTTGAGCGTCGTCCATTTCTGGCCAGCGTGACGAACAAATTGCCGTTCGTCTTCGCAAATGGGACAGCTTGGCGGTGGCTCGGCTTTCTCAGCAAACTGCGTCCCGCATTGCACACAGATAAAATTTTCCATGGCCATTCTTTCTGGCGCGATCTCTGATGTTTCAGTTAATGGATTGTCCCCCGCGTTGTCGATGCGGTCGGCGATTGTCGCTCCGGCACACGAGCTCCATCGGATGCGGATGAGGCGGCGCAAAGTCAGCTCAAACCGAAAACGCGTCGGCAACCAGGCGCGCTTGCTCGCGTTTGTGGCGAGCGAGTGCGCCGACAGCGGGGCTTGCGCTGGCGTCGCGTCCAGCGTATGCGATTTCGCTGCAAAAGAGCGTGCGCAATCGTGGCTCGATGAAAGTCCATGCGCCCATGTTTTGCGGTTCTTCCTGGCACCACACGAGCTTCGCGTCTTCCTGGCACCACACGAGCTTCGCGCTCTTTGGAAACGGCTTGAGCATTTCGCGCAGCCTTTTTTCTGCAAGTGGGTACAGTTGCTCGATGCGAATGAGCGCTGCGTCGTCAATCTTGCGCTCGGTGCGATATTTCAGCAGATTGTAATACACTTTGCCCGAGCAAAAGATGATCCGCTTTACCTTGTCGGTGGGACCGCGGGCGCGCCGAGAATTTCCTCGAACCGGCCATGGATGAATTCTTCCGCAGGCGACGACGCGAACTTGGCGCGCAATAGACTCTTTGGAGTCATAATGATGAGCGGTTTGATGAAGTCGCGTTTCATCTGGCGTCGTAACACATGAAAATACTGGGCGGCGGTGGTGAGATTGCAGACCTGTATGTTGTCTTCGGCACATTCTTGCAGAAAGCGCTCGAGCCGCGCGCTGGAATGTTCCGGCCCCTGGCCTTCGTAGCCGTGCGGGAGTAGCAGCACAATGCCGCTGGGCCGCTGCCATTTCGATTCCGCTGAGACGATGAACTGATCGATGATCGTTTGCGCGGCATTCGCAAAATCGCCGAACTGCGCTTCCCACAAGCAGAGCATTTTTGGGTAATCCAGCGAGTAGCCGTAATCAAACCCAAGCACTGCAGCTTCTGAGAGCGGGCTATTGTAAATGCAAAGGCGCGCCTGTTTTTCGGCCAGGTGCATGAGTGGGACGTAGGGCCTGCCTGTCTTCGCATCGTAAAGGACCGAGTGCCGCGTGCTGAAGGTCCCGCGCGAACTATCCTGTCCCGACAATCGAACCGGAATTCCTTCCAACAACAATGATCCAAAGGCGAGCGCTTCGGCATAATGCCATTCATAGGGGCCGCCCTCGTCAAAGACCTTGCGCTGGTGATCGAGGACGATGCGTTTTATCTTCGGCTGAACCTCGAAGCCTTCTGGTATGCGGGTAAGACCATCAACAATGGTTTTGAGCGTTTTTTCGCTGATCGACGTCGGCTCCGAAGTGCTTGTGTATTCCGGCTGAAATATTGCAGTCGATTCCTTGAACCTGGCCTTTTCACTGGCCTTCCGCTTTTCAATTGCGCTGACTTCGTCTCGCGTCATCTCCAACCGCAGAGCGAACTCGGTTTCCAGAGAGGCAGCGTCGTCTTCGCTTAGTGTTCCAGCTTCCAGTAGCTCGCGTTTGTAAAGCTGCGTGACCGAAGGCCGTTTCTCGATCTTCGCGTAGAGATCGGGCTGGGTAAATGAGGGTTCGTCACCTTCGTTGTGGCCATAGCGGCGATAGGAATACATATCGATCACCACATCTCGCCCAAATTGCTGTCGAAAATCGAAGGCCAGATCGCTAACAAACTTAATGGCCAGGGGATCGTCGCCGTTCACATGAAAAATCGGTGCCTCAATCATCTTGGCAATATCAGTGGCATAGGAAGATGATCGCGCGTCTTTGGGAAGCGTAGTGAAGCCGATTTGATTGTTCACCACGATATGAATGGTGCCGCCTGTGCTGTAACCGTGTAGTTGAGACAGGTTGAGTGTCTCGGCTACGATTCCCTGTGCAATGAAAGCCGCGTCGCCGTGCACGAGCAGCGGCAAAACTTTTCGCCGGTGCTCGGTATCCCCACGAATCCGTTGTCGCGCGCGCGCGTTTCCTTCGACCACGGGATCGACAGCTTCCAGGTGACTCGGGTTAGAGGAGAGGCGAATCTCGACCTCGCCGCCTGAAGCAAGTCTGCGCACCGCGCGATAACCGAGATGATATTTTACGTCGCCGTCGCCAGCCACCAAATCAGGAATGTAATTCTCGCTAAATTCCGTAAAGACGACCTTCAGCGATTTGCGCAAAAAATTCGCGAGCACGTTGAGGCGCCCGCGATGCGCCATTCCCATGCAAATTTCCTCGACGCCACCCTCCGGGCACCTGTGCAGGATCGTGTCGAGAATCACCATGAGCGACTCCGAGCCTTGAAGCGAAAACCGTTTTTGTCCCACGTAGCGTGTGTGCAGGAAGATCTCGAACGATTCGGCTTCGAGCAGCGCGCGCAACAGCGCTGCCTGAACCTCGCGCGGTGTCGAATGCTTTTGCGGCCGCGTCTCCAACCGCATCCGCACCCACTCGCGAATGCGCGGGTCCTGGATATGCATGAATTCCGAGCCGATGGAGTCGGCATAAATTCTCTCGAGGCCGGCGATCATTTCGCGCAAGGTCATAGGCCGATTGTCTAGGAAAAATTTCGACGAAACGCGAAGATCAAGATCTGATTCGGTAAATCCGAACTCACTCAAACTGAGCAACGGATTCTTCGGTCGCGAGTCTGCCAGTGGATCGACACGTGCAATCGTGTGCCCCAGCGAACAATACGCATACACGAGACCGTCGACACGTGTCTGCAACGCTGCCTCGCGAGCCTCGGCTTCCGCCACCGTCGCCCCGTCGCGTTGCGGCAGATTCCCCAGTTCGAATCCTTCGAAAAACGCAGACCATCCCGAATCGACTGACTCAGGATTTTCCTGCCAGCGCCGGTAGTTCTCCTCGATCAGGTCGACGTTTGCGCGAGCATCCATTGACGTATGCATGGCGATTTAATCTCCGACGATTACGTAGCGCGGCAAGTGGTGTAGCCATCGGCCTGTGGCCGGTATTCGGGCTATAAACGCGACCCCCGACGGCCCACAGGGCCGTGGCTACACGGCGGGCGCGGCAAGTTGACAGTGGGAAGGTCGCTTCGTTATTTGCTGCGCGAATGACTGCCGCAGAAATCTACGAATCGGTAACAAATGGGGGGGCGAGCGATTTCGCTGAACTCGTCACCGTGCTGAACGAAAATAAGCCGTGGTGCTTGATCGGGGGACTGGCGGTGAATTGCTACGTTGAACCCGTTTACACGGTGGATGTCGATCTCGTTGTAGTCGGAGCAAACGTTGAACAGATCGGACGTGAACTGGAAGCCGCTAGGTTTCGTCCTGGGAGCAAGCTAAATGTCCAATTTACGACGGATGTTCGCTATCAGGACTTCCTCGCTCGTGCAACAGAACGCGAAGTTCTCAGTCGCCGCATTCCGGTCGCCAGTTTGGAAGATATTGTCCGCGGCAAAGTGTGGGCATGGAAAGATGAACAACGCAGGTCGACAAAGCGGAAAAAAGACGAGCTCGACCTCATGAGAATCGCCGAAGCGTATCCACAGCTGCGCCCTTTGATGCCGGCCCACATTGTGGAGCAACTATGAGCGTGACATCGCGAATTCTGGGGAGCGCATGCGTCTCGCGTGCTGGCGAGCGCGTCCTCGCGATCGCGAACTTTCTGCCAAGCACACGTCTGTCCGCTGCGGGCGGAAGGCAAAGAAAAGATTGTTTCGGCGCGGCGCCGAAACCAGCATGCGGGACGCGTGCGTTCACCAGATACGCGATCTACGCGCTTGCTGGCCCGTTCATGCTAGCCATGTCGGCATCTTGCTTTGCACAAGCCGACCCGGCTTCGGAACCGGCCGTTTTGGCTGTAGCCAGGGTGTTGCCGGCGGTGGTAAACATCAATACCGAGCGTGTAGTTCGACGCACCGTGCGCGATCCATTTGAGGATGTGTATGCGCAATTCTTCGGCTATAACCGGATCCGGCCCCGCCAAATTCGCCAGACATTGCAAAGTCTCGGCTCCGGTTTCATTATCGATCCGGGTGGCTACATCGTTACCAACCAGCACGTGGTCGAGCGCGCCGCGGACTTGAAAATTCACGTGACGACAAACGACGGCAAAACCTATAACGCTCACTACATTGCCGGCGATGACAAAACCGATCTCGCATTCATTAAAATCGATGCGCAAAGCGCATTTCCGTTCATTAGCCTCGATAACATCTCTCCGAACTTGCTTGGCCAGACAGTGATTGTAGTAGGCAATGCCGTTGGCTACGGCAGTTCCATCAGCCGGGGCGTCCTTAGCGCTATGAAACGCAATATCACAGTGGACGATACCGAATATAAAGACCTCGTGCAGACCGATGCGGCGATTAATCCCGGTAACAGCGGTGGGCCAGTGATTGATGTCTCCGGTCGGCTGGTCGGCATCGCGTCGGCGAAGATGGCGTTCACGCCGCAAGGGGTCCCCACGCAGGGTCTTGGTTTCGCCATTCCGGCGCAGGTCGTGCGTGATAGCGTCAATCGATTCAAGAAGACGGCGCGCATACAGCCCACGACAAAAACCGCGCCTGTTACCGAAGAAACATCGACTTCGAACGCGGAGAAGTTATTTGGAATGCAGCTGCAAAATTTGAGTCAGGAATTAAGTGATGCGCTCGGTTATGCGAAGGGGCGAGGCGTGTTAATTGCTGCGGTCGAACCGGGCAGCCCCGCAGATGAAGCGGGCGCTGAGCGTGGGTTGGTGATTTATCGTGTAGGCAAATATGATGTTAGCTCAGTTAAACAGGTCGAGGAGCTGCTTCGATCCGTAGACAGCGGCGCGGACGTGGAATTGACCGTCGGCGTAATCGGGGCCGATGGAAAGAACCGACAACTTGCGAACGTGAGCCTAAAGGCGCGCTAAAAATTTGGCAACGCAATCGCGCCTCAGTTGTCTCAAAATATCGCAGAATGATTAAGGTTGAAAATCTGACAAAACGTTACGCGGGCCAGCCTGCCATTCAGGATTTGAGTTTCGAGGTCAGCCAAGGCGAAATCATGGGATTTCTGGGGCCAAACGGCGCAGGTAAAACGACGACCATGCGCATTCTCGCTGGCTTTATGCCGCCTACTTCGGGGCGTGCTACCGTCGCTGGATACGACGTTTTTGAGCAATCGCTCCAGGCGCGGACGCACCTCGGCTACATGCCGGAAAATGTGCCGCTCTACAGCGACATGCGGGTGACGGAGTATCTCAATTATCGCGCGGCGCTCAAGGGAGTGCAGCATCGGCGCATCGCGGAGCGTGTCGGCGATGTAGAGGAATTATGTGGTCTCAAGGACGTCAAAAAGAAGCTGATCGGCACTCTCTCCAAAGGGTATCGACAACGCGTCGGCCTGGCGGATGCGCTGTTAGCAGAGCCTGATCTTCTCATTCTCGATGAACCGACGATCGGTCTCGATCCAAATCAAATCCGGCAGGTGCGCGAACTAATCAAGAACCTGGGCAAGCACCACACAATTTTGCTTTCGACGCACATTTTGCCGGAGGTAGAGATGACGTGCAGCCGGGTGATCATTATTCACAAGGGTCGAATCGAGGCGTGTGATACGCCGGATAATTTGCTCGGAAAAATCAGGCAAGCTGGCGGCGTAGTGCTTGAAGCAAAGGTCGGAAAGGACAACGCCGCGGAGGAACTAAAGAAGATTTCAGGTGTGCGAGAAGTGGTTACCGGCGGTGAGGATGAATGGAAGAGGTTTTCGCTGCGGGTGGAGTCGGGGGCAGATGTGCGCGAAGAGGTCTTTCGGCTGGCCGCCGATCGGCATTGGGCGGTGCGCGAATTAACCCAGCGTCGAGCGACCCTCGAGGATGTGTTCGTCGAGCTCACGCATCCCGACCTGGTTTAAGAGTGGAGTCCTGGAGTAATGGAGCGTTGGAGTAGTGGGAATATGAATTACGAGACTGAACTTCGAAATAAAAACCGCGGCTACATGAAGCTGATTGTTTGGCAAAAAGCCACCGAGTTGTTCGAGCTCGTCTGGGCGACCGTTTTCACCGAGAACAAAATTGATTTCAAGCTGCGCTCGCAAGTAGCCGATGCCGCGCAGTCGGTATCGGCAAACATCTCTGAGGGATACAGCCGAGGATCGCTTAATGAATACATTCAATTTTTGTATTACGCGCTTGGCTCATTGGCTGAAACGATGACGCGTGCAATTGGTCTTAAGCAGACCGGGCAAATTACAGAGTCGCGTTTCCACGACGTCGACGTTCTGCATTATGAAGTCGAGAACCGTTTGCTGCGCCTGATTGATAAGCTGGAGCAAAAACGTCGAGACGAAGACTGGATAGACCGTATCGCTGAAGATCCTGAGGAGTACGTCACCACTCCATCACTCCACCACTCCTTCACTCCAGCGCTTCGCGCCCATGCGTAAATTTTACACGCTGCTCTTGCGCGAGGTGCGCGGCTATTTCCATTCTCCGATCGCGTACATCGTGCTGATCTTTTTCCTCATCGTCAGCGGGATTGATTTTTATTTTCAGGTCTCCTTCATGAACCAGCGCCAGGTGCAGTACACGGTGCAGGAAGCGTTTTTCAATTCGATCTTCTTTTGGTTCGCATTCGTTTTGATTTTTCCCCTGATCACAATGCGCCTGTTCGCCGAAGAATTTAAGCTCGGCACCATTGAGCCGCTTACTACTGCGCCGGTGCGCGACTGGCAGGTGGTACTCTCGAAGTTTTTCGGTGCACTGATCTTTTACCTCATTCTCTGGATCCCGACACTGCTTTACTTTTGGATTTTTGCGAAAATAGCAAACCAGCCAGCCGCGCACTCCGCCGGAGCATACTTTGGCTCCTATTTGATGCTCTTATTGCTAGGAATGTTTTATCTCTCCATTGGCTGTCTGACGTCTGTTCTGACCAAGAACCAAATCATCGCTGCGGTTATTTCTTTCTGCGCAATTACCCTGTTATTTTTTCTCGGCCTGGTTCAGTTCATCCTTCTGGATGTTACTTCTACAACGCGCGATTTGCTGGGTTACTTTTCCGCGATCGAACACATGGGGACATTTTCTCGGGGCGTAATCGATACCCGTCCGATCGTGCTCTATCTGAGCATGACCGTTGTGATGCTGACGCTCACCTATCAGGCGTTCCAATCCCGCAAATGGAGGCTCTAACGGATGCCTGACAAGACCAAAAAGGCTCGGACGCGCTCAGAGAAGAAAATTGGCCGGATTCGCATCGGCTTCAACGTTCTCGTCCAGATCGTGTTGATCTTGTTTGTCGTTGCAATGGTGAATTCCTTCGCCTTCAAGCACTACGCGCGTTGGGATTTCTCCCGGGATCAAAAATATGCGCTTTCAGATAAAACGAAGCGTTTTCTCCATACCCTCAAGAGTAAGATGCGCATCACGGTTTTCTTTGCGCCGAATACGCCGATTACTGGAGACGTTCATAATTTGCTTACGGAATATCAGTATGCCGGTAAGGGAAAGGTCGACGTCGAGCATATCGATCCTGAACGGAATCTTTCCCGCGCCAAAGAGTTGTTCGACAGATACAAGGTTGTCACGGACGAAAGCCTTTTGGTGCTCGATTACGAGGGTCGCAATAAGACCGTTAAGGCATCCGAGATGGCCGATTTCGACCAGAGCGGAATGGCGTTCGGCGAAGGCCCTCGTGTGACTGCATTCAAAGGCGAGCAAGCCATCACCAGCGCGATGATGGATCTTGTCGAAGGGAAAAAGAAGACCCTTGGTTATGTCACCGGTCACAAGGAACCGTCACTTTCGGAAAGCAGCAGCCCGATCACCGTGCTGAAAACGTTTATCGAAAACGAAAACATCAAGTTTCAGGAACTGAACCTGCTCGATCTCGATGCAATCCCAGCTGACGTGAAAGCTGTGATGATTGTCGGGCCACAATACGATTTTTCCGATCGCGAAATGAAACTGTTACGCGACTTCTGGGATAAACAGGGGCGAATACTGCTTTTGCTGGATCCAGCGTGGAAAACGCCGAAGCTCCGCGGCTTTGTCAACGAACTGGGCGTCAAAATGAATGACGACAGACTGATGGTTTTCTTGCGGACCGGTATCCAGGAGCTGGCATTAACGCGAGACGTGCAAGCGCGTTTCCTGGGGGATAGTCCAATTACAAAGCGGCTGGCCGATGTGCGGGCGCTCTTCTTAGGAGGCACATCTTCGCTTACCCCTGAGCAGGACCGGGTCCGCGCCGCCAACATACGGGTGGAGCCGCTGATCCAGGCAGAAAAAGGCTATTTTGCAGAAACCGACTACAACACGGACGACCAGGCAAAACTACAGGCCGATGCGAAGCAAAGCAGTGATGTGCCGATCACAATCGGAGCGGCAGTCGAAAAAGGGGGCAGTGCAGATCAGCGGGTCCAGGTGAATTCGTCGCGGTTGGTAGTAGTTAGTAACGCAACCTTCGTTCAGGACAACGCGATCACGCAAGATCAGCAGGGGCTCGATTTCATCTCCGGCAGTGTGAACTGGCTGCTTAGTCGGGAACAGTTTATCGGTATCGCGCCGAAGGTTCCGAAGCCACTCACCTTCAGTCTTAACGAAGAGGCGTTGCGGCAGTTGCGCTGGATTCTTTTGGTGTTCATACCGCTGGTGCCAGCGTTGATCGGAACGATGGTGTGGTGGCAGCGCCGCGTTTAGTATGAAGTGGAGGAATACCCTCATCCTGGCGGTCATCGCGCTGGCCGGCGTCGCTTACTTCAGGTTCTTTGAAATGAAGCGGCCGAGCACGGAGGAGGCAAGACGGCAAGCCCAGAACGTTGTCAATTTCGACAGAAGCAAAATCGACGGCATCGTCATTCAAAATGGCGACCAAAAGATTGAAATACGACGCCGCGAGAACAAGTGGCGACTTGAAACGCCGATCAAAGACCAGGCAGATGGAGCTCTTGTTGAGAATTTGTTGTCCGACTTGGAGACGTGGCAGAAGGAGGGGACTATCTCCGCCAAAGATATTGACGCCGATAAGAGCAAACTGACCGAGTATGGCCTGAACAATCCGAAACTAAAGCTCAAGCTGCTCGGCCGCGATAAACCGCCGGAAATTTTGTTTGGTAAAGACGCCGCGTTGGAAGGCAAAATGTATGTGCGCTTCCAGAACTCAAAGGAAACGTTTCTTGCGACGCAGTCGGTCAAGAAAGATATCGACAAAAAACCGGAGGAATTTCGCGACAGAAAACTTACAGATGTGACGGCTGCGCAGGTACGCCGCGTCACATTGAAAACGCCCGCTGGTGAAATGGAGCTGAATAAGAACGGCGAGCACTGGGACATTCTCAAGCCGCTTCGCGCCCGGGCCGATGATGGGAAAGTAAGCGACTTGATTTCGCAGATCACCTCGGCCCGCATTCAACAATTTATAGCCGATGATCGTGGCGACCTGCGGCCTTACGGTTTGGCGGAGCCCCTCGGGTCGATCACGTTATACGATCAGGAGCAAAAGAAAGATCAGAAGGTCGAGCTCGGTGACTCGATCAAGGTGTTCGGGCGGGAGGACAAAGGTCAGACGCTGCAGATCGGCACTGTTCCAGAGAAAGAAAAAGACCAGGTATATGCGCGGTTCACCCCTCGCGGATCCGTTTACGCGTTGCCGAAAAAGATCGAAGAAATACTTAACACAAAGCCGTCCGATTTGCGGGACTCTCATTTGGTTCGGATCGATACGAACATTCTCGATCGGATCACCATCGACGCTCCAGGCAAAGGCAAAACCGTTCTCGCGCGCAAAGATGGAAATTGGACACTCGTTACGCGAAACAATGCGCCAGCGGATCCAGGTGCGGTTCGGCGCTTGATCGACACGCTGCAAAATGAGCGGGTAACAAGATTCGTCGAAGACGTCGCGTCCAATCTGACGAAATACGGCCTCGACAAGCCGCAGATTGAATTGACGTTCAGTTCATTTGCTTCTGAAAACACGGCTGAAACCAAGGCGGGCGAGCAACCGTTTGCTGGGATCGCCTTTGGAAAAGGAGACGGCGATAACGTTTACGCGCGGCTGACCGATGAGCCTTTCGTCGTCGCAGTGCGCCGCCGTTTACTGGACCAGATTTCACCAGATCCCCTGCAATGGCAGGAGTTGTCGATCTTTAAGTTCAAGCCGGAGCAAATTCATCGTTTAAGCATCACAGCTGAGAAGGAGCTGTCACTTGAGCGCGACCAGACAAACCAGTGGCAATGGTTGAAAGGAAGCGGCCAAATCAACGAAGCTAACCTGCAATCACTGCTCAAGACATTGTCGGCCTTGCATGCAGTGCGGTGGCTAGGCCCAACTACGCCGCAACACGGCTTCGAAAAGCCACAGCTGGCTCTCGCCTTCACTACTTCACCCGACAACAAAGAATCACATAAGTTGATCATCGGGGCTCAAAACAATGACGGCACGTGGTGCGCGCGCGTGGACGGGAGTGAAGGCACGTTTGAGATCAGCAATTCGGACTTGAACACTTTGAAATTGCAAGTGGCCAGCCAAGCCATTGCGCCGCCGAGCGCCTCAGCGACAGCAATTGCATCTCCCAGTCCCAAGCAATAAAGGCCAGTGGCCGCGGGCCAACTCTGAATAGTTTCGGAATTGCTGAAGGATCGGGATTGCCCGGTCGCTCCTTTCTGCAGTTACTGCTTCGTGGCCGTATAAATCGTGACGATTCCACCTGTGAGCGGTTCGAACGTCGGGGACGTGAAACCGTTCTCCACCATCATCTGACACATTGCATCGCCACTTGGAAATTCCTCGATCGAATCGCCAAGATAATCGTAGGCATTTTTCTCGCCTGTTAAGGAAGAACCAAGTAGAGGTAAGCAGCGATGTAGATAGAAACGGTAGAGTGCGCGTAAGATTGGTGTTGTTGGCAGTGAGAACTCCAGCACGAGCAAGTGACCGTTGCTCTTGATTACGCGCGACATCTCGCCAAGCGCGGCTGTGCAGTTTTCCAAATTGCGCAGCCCAAACGCGATCGTGACACAGTCAAACGAACCATCGCCAAATGGCAGGTTCATCACATCAGCAAGTACGGGTTGGCGCAGACCCTTTTGCTTCGCGAGTTCCAGCATCTCCGGCAGGAAATCGACACCCACGATCTCGGCATCTGGCAATTTCTTTTGCAGCGCCAGCGCCAAATCTCCGGTGCCAGTCGCAAGATCTGCAACACTATGAGGGTGCCAGCCCGTGACAATTCTAGCGGCGCGTTCTCGCCAGGAGAAATCTATCCCGCAGCTAAGCAAGTGATTTGCGATATCGTAGCGTGCGGCGATGGAGCCGAACATTTCTCGAACCCGCGCAGCTTGCGTAGTCATTTCAGGATTTGATAGAACACCGGTTCGCAGTTTTGGAACAGTTAATTTTACTGGTTATTGCATGTTAACTACCAGGCAAAGCCGACCAAGGCACCTCACCCATTAACTTGTTATGAAAAATAGGGATTGCTATCCCGTCAACTCAGGCTATCTAACAAGGATGGATACATCTGTTAAAGCTCTAGAAGAAGCGATTTCAATTCGCCGACAAATTGAGACTCTGGAAAGCCGCCTTTCCTCAATTCTGGGAGGACGTGCGCTTCCGGCGACGACGACGACGACGCGCCCGGCGGGTGCCCGTTATTTTTCGCCTGCTACTCGGGCGAAGCTTGCGGCTGCCGCCAAAGCTCGTTGGGCAAGACTAAGGGGCCCGGCTCCCACGACTCCTGCAAAGAAGAAAGGCCAGCTCACGCCTGCCGGACGAAGAAAGCTCTCCCAGCTAATGAAGGCTCGCTGGGCGGCGCGGAGGAAAACCGCGGGCAAGAAAGCAGCTCCTGCCAAGAAAAAAGGCACACTCACGCCTGCCGGGAGAAGGAAGCTTTCTGAGCTAATGAAAGCACGTTGGGCGGCCAGAAGGAAAGCTGCGAAGTAGCCTTTCATTAACCGTCGCGTTTGTGTGTCCTCCTGATTGCAGGTGGGACAGGGCTTCTAATGCTCGCGAGAGGACTCGAACCTCCACGGGTTTCCCCATACGGTCCTGAGCCGTACGCGTCTGCCGATTCCGCCACGCGAGCAAGGCAGTAAGAGTACAATGGGTGGTCACCAGGCGACCTGCAAGGTAAAATACGGCGCGCTAACATCGGATGAAAGCGACGAACGTTTGGTTGAATCAGCCCGAGCGCTTCTTCCGGGCGCGAACCTCCAGCTGGTGCGCTTTGCGGACCTGGCCAATGGAACGCAAAAGGTCGGCATAATTCGAAACAACGATATCGTAATCCTTCGAGGGTTTCTCCGGCACCTGCTCCCACGTTTTTAGCGAAGATTGATAAAGTTCCGCGGCTTTTGCGTAATCACCGCGAGAATGATAGACGACCGCCAGGTTGCATTTTGATTGCGCAATGTCGGCAAGCGGAGGTGGATTTAATTTCTCCCGGATGCCCAATGCGCGAAGATGTATCTTCTCAGCTTCAGTGTAACGACGTTCATTCGTGTAGAACACCGCCAGGTTATTTAGAACCGATGCAACATCAGGGTGGTCGGGGCCAAGTTGTTTCTCATAAATCTCCAAAGCACGCACATAGCATGGCTCGGCGGCCTTTTGCCGGCCCGATTTGCGCAGGATCAGCGCAATGTTGTTTAACATCGTTCCGATATCGGAATAGGGAACGTCGTCGATCTGGGTACCGGCGGCTATTGCTTTCTGATAAAAATTGATCGCCTCCTCAGATTGGCCAAGGCTATCGCATAAGGATGCTAGCCGCCGCGCTGAGCGGTAGATGGCACTCGGATCGGGTGGTTTCCCTTTTTCCAGGATTGCATGCGCCTTCAGCAGGTTTGCCTCGGCGGCAGTGTAATCTCCCTTTTGTTCGAGTAGCTGGCCTAGCTTCTCGAAGCTGGTGGCAAGTGGAACCTCGTTTCCCTTGAAAGCGCGCTTGGCGATTTCAAGCGCAGTTTCGGCAACACGAATCGCTTCAGGCAGCTGATTTGTGGCACGGAGAGTATCAAGTTTATCGTTGAGGATGGTCCAAAGTCTTTCTTCCCCCTTCATCACTCATCACCAACCCTCGCTTATTTGGCTAACTAGCCGGGTGGCGAGATCCTCAGTAGCCAGCGGCAAGGCTTGCCGTTCATCAGTGGTTACGTCGCTACTCACGAAGAAGGTCGTCGTTCCGACCGCTTCATTTGCCGCCGCAAGCTGTTCGCCATTTTTTCCGGTTAGCGAGTACTTTACGCTTAGTGTCAGAGCAAATTCGGTTGTGGCCAATACGTTGCCACGTACCGAGCGAGCCGGCGCGCGGGCGATTCGGTATACCTCACCATTCAAAGTAGCGTCCGCTTTGTCCCCGTTCTCAATCTGAAACGTCCCGTCCTGTTGCAACTGCTTGATTACTGTATCAGTGACCAAAACTTCGATGCGGGGGACGAGGGTGCGGTTTTTAAAAGTCGGGACTGCGATGCTGTGAACATCGCGCAGATAATACGGTTTTACCGGCCCAACATGATAGCCAAGGCAACCACTCAAGGCGAGGCAGAATACTGTCGCAAGTGAGGCTTTCAAGGCGCCGGTGAGGCGGATGCGTCGGGAGAGGCCGAGGTGCCTGCACCGGGAGACGTATCCGAACCTGTACTTGTGCCCGGCAGAGGCGGCAGTGGTTCAGGCGCAGTCGTAGTATCGGGCACCAGCGAAGCCGGCGGCGGAAGCGAAGAATCAGTCTCCGGTGCAGGTAACGGCGCGTCGTTATTTGGCGCACCCGGCTTTGCGGAGCCGGTTTCGGCAGTCCGCCTGCCATGCGCTTCGCCCTTTTTCTTGCCAGTTTGTGAGACGGCCAAAGCCGGCTGAAGCGCAGCGTCCCCGAACTTTGCGCGTAGCTGATCGATCCGCTTCTTGGCCTCATTGCTTTCCTCTGACCCTGGTTGCTGGCGAATGACCTCGTTGTAATAGATAACGGCCGCCCGGTAATATTTTTGTTTATCGTAAAATTTCGCGACCTTGTACGAGTTGGCCGTTTGCTTGTGTTCGAGAATGTCGAGGTTAGCGCGCGCCTGCGCTGCTTTCTCGCTCTTTGGATAATGGAAGAGGAAATCCTGGAACGCAGTTTTGGCGTTGGCTGATGCCGCCGCGTCCTTTGTGCCGGTTTGGGCTGCCGTGAACCATATGTAACCGATTTGATACTGCGCATCCACTGCCACCGGTTCATTCGGAAACTTGTCCGCTACTGCCTGGTAAGCTTGTAGGGCCGCATCGTTTGCGCCCTGTTTCTCGCGCGCAAGCCCAATATCAAACTGCGCACGGGCTGTGTACTTTCCGTACGGCGCGGTGCGAACAACATTGGCGAAAATAGTCACCGCGCGATCCAACGCAGATGCAAGTGGAATGCCGAGAAATTTCAATTTCTTTCCGTTTAGATAAATCTCGCCCACACGAAACTGAGCCTCGATCGCTTCCTCGAAATGGGGGCTGCCGGGATATTTTTCCACCAATTGGCTAAATGATTCGGCAGCCGGTGTGTAGTCGTGGAGCTGTTCCTGCAACTGAGCGCTGCGATAAAGCGCGGCAGAGGCCAGTGTGTCTTTGGGATGATGTTTAACGAGACTTTTGTAAGCTTTGATCGCGCGTTTAATGTTGCCTTCTTTTTCCGCAGTTTGTCCGATTTGATACATCTGTGCGGCATCGCCGCTTATTTCCTCTTCGCCGGGCGATACGTACTTCGCTTTTTGTCCCGGCTTGAAAACGACAGAGCCCTTGCCGGATTCGGGCAAAAGAAACGCAGCAACCGCGAAAACTAAAAAGGCGCGAATAATGAATTGCATTCGGCTGTGGCAGGGTAGTTAACTTATCTTGCCAGTCAAGTTTTCAGCAGCTGCCGCGCATCGCGCAGCCGGCGTACCGCCGTATTCGTCGCATTTTGCGCTATGAAGGCTTTTCGCAAGGGACAAACTGACTAATCTTTCATTTCCTTTGAATCTGACTGATCAGCAAAAAATTCGCATAGGCACGTGCGCATGGAGCTTTCAAGATTGGCGTGGCGTTTTTTATCCCGCGGATCTACCGGAGTCTCGCTGGCTGGAATTTTACGCCAACTATTTTCCGGCAGTTGAAGTGGATTCCACCTTTCATGCTGCTCCGGCGGAAGACACTGTTCGTCGCTGGGTAGAAATGACCCCCGCCGCTTTTCGCTTCACCTGCAAGCTCCCTCGCCAGATCACGCACACGTGCCGGCTGCATAATTGTGCCCTCGAATTAAGCTCGTTTCTCCGAGCCATCGAGCCGCTAGGACCAAAGCTTCAGATAATCCTCATTCAGCTCCCGCCTTCTTTGGCCCCAAAGGATGGCAAGCCGGCGCTTCGCAAATTCCTAGCGCAACTGCCGCGAGATTTCCGGTTTGCGATTGAATTTCGTCACCCTGGCTGGCATCGGCCACAGTTCATTGGGCTCTTGGAAAAATATCGCATTTGCTGGGTCTGGGCCGATACCACTCCACTCAACCAACGAAATCTTGCTCCTTTTGAATTCCTGCCGTGCACGACAGATTCTCTCTATCTGCGTTTGCTTGGTGATTACGCAACGAAGTACGACGTTGACGGTGGCCACGTCCATCGCTACGAAAAACTGCTCTGGAAACGCGAAGCCGCACTGGAAAGCTGGTCCCTTAAGATCGAACGGCATCTTCCAGAGGTGCGCAACGTCTGGGCATTTGCCGGCAACCACTTCGAAGGATTTGCACCTGAAACGTGCCAACGTCTTGCCCAGCGTCTCGACTTTATGTTACCGCTGCCTGCGCAGGCAGAAAACGCGTTTTCAACAGGGGAACCGCAGCTCGACCTGCAGCTATAATAGGAGCTGGGTGCGCCTGTGCCCTTCGAAAACGCAGACCTCCTGAATTCCAAGACTCGCCATTCTTTGCGCCAGGCTCGCAAATTTATCCCCAAGTTGCGCGTGTGAGTGCGCGTCGGATGCAGTGGTGAAGGGAATACCTTTCTGCATTGCGAGCTCAATGATCCGGTCTCCTGGGTAAGCTTCGTTCACCGGCTTGCGCCATCCGGCAGTGGAAAGCTCGATCGTGAGATTCTGCGCACGAATAAAATCAAGCGTTTCATTGACCAAACCACCGATCTCTGCACTCGGCCGATGACCATGGATTTTGATGAGATCGAGATGGGCAAGGCAATCGATCAAACCCGTAGCTGCTATTTCTCGGACGCGACCAAAATAATTAGCGTACATTGCGTCGACATTGCGGCCTTTGAATTGCGTCGCGCCATCCGGCACGCTGTCGAACATCTGATCGGGGCGATCGAGGAAATGAATCGAGCCCAGGACAAAATCGAGTTTGTCCCAATGCTTCTCAATCCAGTTTCGGCCGGCCGCCGAGTGAATGGGATCATTATCGAGCTCAATGCCGGCGCGGATTCGCAAATCGGGGTTTCTCTCCCGCAGACGATCGATCTCATCGAAATCGATTCCGGCGTGATAACGATCGTGATCGGTAAAAGCAATATCGGTCAAACCTAAGTTACGCGCTGAATCCGCCCAAGGCTGAAGTAACGTCTGGGTGTATCGTTGCACCCGATGTCCCTGTGGATGCGTGTGGTAATCGGAGAAAAGCTGATAGTCTGTAGTTGATCGTTGATTGGTACCCACGGTTGGCTTTATCGGCTACCTGCTATCGATGATGAACCGGCTCAAGGGACAGCGAGGAATTTTTGCCGGATTCGCAGCTCTGGGTATTGGGGAAAGAAGACTTCTGCAATAAAAACCTTGTTTGGAGTGAGCTCGCGCGTCGCGATTGTCTCGTTGTACTCGACCCGCTCTTGAGAATTTATTAAAATCGTGACGGGTTTTTCGGCGATTGCGTGGTTGTCGGACCATTTTGCCAAAATGTCTCCTGCGGAATCCATCAGGTAAATCTCGATCCGCTGATTGGTGGGAAAGTCGAGGGGCACAGGACGCTTGGATAGATTTGCCAGCGTCACTTTCACGCCAAGCTGACGTACCTCATACAGCTTCACTGTCTGCGGTGTAATTTGGAGGTCAAGAGCCAGCCCACGCAACCTTGAATCTTTGTAATGCGGGACCACTTCCGGCGAAAATGGATGGAGAATGCGGCTCAACCACCCGCGCCTCCGCGCCGGAGTCGGTGTGGGCGTGATATCCTGGCCAAAGATGTCCCCGGCCATTAAAAGCAATAAGAGAAGCAAAAGTATCCGGCGCGTCATGAGCAGGCTAAACAGCCCAAAAGTTTTCGGAGTTGCAAAATTCGTGTCAAACCCTTTATCAAGCGGCATGAAGACTCTATGTGTATTCGCGATTTGCCTGGCTTTTTCGCTGGCTGACGGCATCGCGAAACAACGACATTGCACGTTCCGGGTGCACGCACAAGCCAACCCGCGGGATAGCGAAGTGTTCGCAACGTCTGTTCGCGCCCAGATCTCGGGAAAAGACGTGGCCATCGAAAAGATGCCGTGGATTTCGGAGCACGATGTCAGCGGGTTCTCTTCTTATGCGGCCCAGAACGGAACTTATGGCGCGCTGATTCAACTCGACGAGCACGGACGCGTGGTGCTGGACACGTTGAGCGTTGAGCGCCGCGGCGGGTTCCTCTTTGTGTTCGTCAATGGAAGGGCGATAACCGAACTCCAGATCGATAAGCGCGTCTCCGACGGAAAGATTTACATCCCGTCCGGATTGACTGCAGCCGACATTGATTTGATGAAAAAAGACTGGCGGTCGATTGGCCAACAAAAACCTCAACGGCCCTGATAAATCATGCGATTATTCGCTGCCGCAATTGTGCTTGCTTTTTTCTCGTCAATCTCGATGGGGGTTCAGACTTCGCTAAGTCAGGGATTAGATCTTGTTCTGCCAACGGACAATGACGGGTTGTTCTCGGGTGACGGTGCCGCGTTTTACCAGTATGTGGAACGCAATTACAAAGGAGTGAAATCGACCCCATGGGAGGGTGGCCAATACGGGTTTGTGCGCGATCCCACCGACACCGCAGGCGGCGTTGTTTATACTCGCTTTCACGAAGGCATCGATATTCGTCCATTACACCGGGATGCAAATGGCGACCCGCTGGACGAAGTGCGCGCGATCGCCGATGGAAGAGTCGTCCACACTAGTCTCGTGCCCGGCTATTCGAATTATGGGAAATACGTCGTGATCGAACACCACTGGGACGGCTCCAACTACTACAGCCTGTACGGACACCTTAGCTCGATTGCAGTGCAGTCCGGCGAGATGGTGAAACGGGGCCAGCGCATCGCAGTAATGGGTTACACAGGAACCGGCCTAAATCGAGAACGTGCGCATCTCCATTTGGAATTGGACCTGATGTTCAGCCGTCAGTTCGAAGCGTGGTACAACACATTTTTTAGAAGCGATCCAAATCAGCATAGTATTTACAACGGCATGAATCTCGCAGGTCTCGATGTCGCGCGCCTCTTTTTGGCGCTTCGGAAAAATCCGGCGCTGACGATTCCGGAGTTTCTCAACGACGAAGAGACCTTCTACAAGGTTGCTGTGCCGAAAGCTCGGCATTTCGATTTGCTAAAGCTTTATCCTTGGATGCTCGCGGGAGGCAAACGAAGGGAAGGATCATCGTGGGAAGTTTCGTTCGCCCGCTCGGGTGTGCCTCTGACAATCGCGCCCAGCGAAAGACACGTGACCCAACCGGAACTAAGCTATGTCAAGAAGAGCTCGATCGAATCTTCCCATCTCACTCGCGACATAGTTTCAGGTCACGAGAATAACGCGCACCTCACAAACTATGGCAGCCAGCTCATGCGACTGCTGGTTTGGCCTGACTGAAGGGCCTACAAGAAAGCGGCGGAGGATTGCCGCATTCCAAGCTTCAGCATGATGTGGGCGTGCCTTGCGCGAGCGCGACACCATGCGGGATTGCGCCTTGCACGAAACCGAGACATTCCACAGCGCCACTGGGTTTTCCGGGCAGCGCGATCACCAATGAATGATCAACAATGGCTGCTAAACTGCGCGAGAGAATTGAGTTGGGCGTGATTTTCATGGATTCCGCCCGCATCACTTCTCCGAAGCCGGGCAGCTCGACGCGCATAATCCCACGGATCGCTTCCGGGGTGACATCGCGCGGTCCGATTCCTGTGCCACCAGTCATCAAAATTAGTCCGCAACCCTGCTGGGCGAACGAGCGAATTGTTTCTTGGATGCGTTTCAAATCATCCGGCACAATCGCTTCCGCGAGAAGCTGCCACTCCCCTTTGTGCGCCTCGTCTTTCAGCGCGGGGCCGCCGAGATCTTTATAATCGCCGGCGCTTGCGCGATCCGAGATCGTGATGATGCCAACGGTAATTTGCATGTTCGTGTAGGCTAAGACTTCCGTTTGGTTCGTGAGTCATTCGTTGTAGCCGTCGCCTTGTGAGCGACTCGACGCTGAGATGCTCTTACATGGGGCCGATGCGGTTTGCACAGCGAAACGGCTACAGTACTTTTCGTCTTCTCGATTAGCCGGACGTCGTAAATCTGCATCTCTTTATCTACTGCTTTGCACATGTCGTAAATGCTGAGCAACGCGACAGTGGCGCCAACGAGCGCTTCCATTTCGACGCCCGTCTGCGCAACTGTCTGCGCCGTGCACTCCACATTGGCGCTCTCGTTCGAAGTGACAATGTCGATCTTAACTTCGCCGAGCGGCAGGGTGTGACACAGCGGAATTAGCTGCGCCGTTTGCTTCGCAGCCTGGATGCCGGCAATTCGCGCCGTCGCGAAAACGTTGCCCTTTACGATTCGATCGTTCTTGATCAGGTCGAGTGTCTCGCGCCGGAGTCTGATTTTGCCGGCCGCAACAGCTCTTCGCTTACTCATCGGTTTTGCCGACACATCAACCATCTGCGCCTTGCCATCGGAACTGACGTGAGTCAGGCGTTTCATTTTTGCATCGTTGTCATTGTGAGCGAAGCGAAGAATCTCAGATATTGTTGCGGCAACCGTAATCAGAGCTGCTTCGCTTCGCTCAACATGACACGTCCTTCAGGGTCAGCCGCCGATGGCGACCATTTTGCGGTTCGGTCGGTAATTGTCTCTGAAATCGTGCTGTGCAGGTTTGCGCTCGACGACATCGAGAAAGAATTGCCTCAGCTCCGCATCACTCGCGCCGGCCCGCATCGGTTTCATAATGTCGAACTCCAGATAGCTGCCGAGACATGGACGCAATTTCCCGTCACATGTGAGGCGAAGTTTGTTGCAGCTTTCGCAGAAATGCAGGTTTGTCATCGCCCCGATGAAGCCGATGCGCTGTTTCCGACCGGGAATTAGGTAGTACGCGGCGGGACCGTTCGTCCGAAATTCCGCCTCTGGAATCAAACACCCGTACAATGATTCGATTAACCGTTTCGCTTTAAGAACCGAAATGAAATTATTTTCGTCCAGAACGTCGATTGTGCTCACCGGCATCATCTCGATGAAACGCAGAATCAAATCGCGCGCCCCGGCGAATTCTACCAACGGTATCAGTTGATCTTCGTTTCGGCCACGCATTAATACGGTATTCAGTTTGATTTGATCGAA
>WNFQ01001007.1_pt1 | contig 29378 bp, 29 predicted proteins | sample 5400171 | NCBI WGS metagenome assembly WNFQ01 (sample SAMN13153356, study PRJNA577476) | soil metagenome | isolation source: 20 cm soil under Madrone tree | place: USA:California | collected 2016-06-14
ATATCAAGTTGCGCACCTCGTCGCGGGTGCTCGAGGTGAGCTTCGATGATGGGTCGCATTTCGAACTGCCCTTCGAATACCTGCGGGTTTTCTCCCCCTCCGCGGAGGTGAAGGGGCATGGCGGTGGCGAGGGAGTGCTGCTGATGGGCAAGCAAAATGTCGGCATCACCGGGGTCGAGCCGGTGGGGAACTACGCCTTGCGCCTGCTGTTCGACGACGGCCACAACACGGGCCTGTACAGCTGGAGCGTCTTGCACGAGTTGGGCCGCGATCGCGACGTCAACTGGGCGCGCTATCTGGAACGCTGCGCCGAAGCCGGGAAATCGACGCGCAATCCCTAGGTGTAGCTCTCGCCCGGGAGGGGAAGAAGCCTCAAGGCAACGAGGGAGCAGTTGCCTTGAGGCTTCTTCCCCTCCCGGACGATTACTAGAATCGGTCAGCATTCGAGTGCCGACGGTACTGGCGGGTGTTGGACACTAGATTTTCCAGCCGACGGGCGCGAATGAGGCCACACGACGAGTATGGCCGCTCGGAAATCGTCTTCCCGCACACGAATGTTGACTGGCCCAGCGTGAAAGGTCTGGGGGGAGAGGAAGAGTCCAGGCAACTGCTTCTTACGTTGCCTTGACGCTTCCTCTCCCCCCAAGCCAGGCAGAACCTAGGGTTAGCGTGCCAGTCGGCTACAATGGCGCCAACACTTTGAGGAGCGCCATGGACAACTCCGATGCCAAGGTCGATTTCGGATTCGAAAAAGTCGCCTGGGGCGACAAGGCCGGGCGCGTCCGCTCGGTGTTCGCGTCGGTGGCCGGCAAATACGACGTCATGAACGACTTGATGTCGCTGGGCGTGCATCGTTTGTGGAAGCAATTCGCCCTCTCTCTGACCGGTCTGCGGCCGGGCCGGAGCGCGCTCGACGTCGCCGGCGGCACCGGCGATCTGGCTTTGGGAATGCTGCGGCAAGTGGGAAGATCAGGGCGGGTCGTGCTGTCGGACGTGAATCCGGCGATGCTGGAAATCGGCCGTGACCGTCTGCTCGACAAAGGCTGGGTGGGCAATGTCGAGTGCATCGTCGCCGACGCCGAACGCCTGCCCTTCGAAGACGACTCCTTCGATTGCGTCACCATAGGCTTCGGGCTCCGCAATGTGACCGACAAGCCTGCCGCGCTCAAGTCGATGCACCGCGTGCTGAAGCCCGGCGGCCAATTACTGGTGCTGGAGTTCTCCACGCCGGTGGCGCCCGGACTGAAGCCGATTTACGACGCCTATTCCTTCAAGGTGCTGCCGCTGCTGGGCCGGCTCGTGGCCCAGGACGAGGCCAGCTATCGATATTTGGCCGAATCGATTCGCATGCACCCGAATCAAGAAACCCTGCTCGAGATGTTGCGTACCGCCGGCTTCGCCCAGACGCGCTACCACAATCTGACCGGCGGCATAGTCGCCGTGCATCGCGGCTATAAAATCTGACATGCCCGCGACCGCTGCCTGGCTTGCATCGGCCGAAGCTCTGCTCAATCGATGCATCGACTCATCGGCGCAGGCCCTTGGGACGGCGCGTCGCCTTCAGGGCACTTCTGTGCAAATCGATATCGAGGGAATAGCGCGCATTCGCGCGAGCGCGCACCAAGGCCGGCTCGTGCTGCTCGCAGGCGACGATTCCGCGGCGGATGCGGTGATCTCAGGATCGCCGGCGGCGCTTCTGCAATTGTTCAGGGGCGGGGCGAATCGCGAACCCGGCGCGCCCGCAGCGCAGATTCGCGGCGATGCAGAGACGGCCAACCGGTACCGGGAGCTGTTCATGCTGGCGCGGCCGGACCCGGAGGAAGAGCTGTCCCGCTGGATAGGCGACCTTCCGGCGCGACGCGTATCCCTGTTCGCCCGGCGTGCGCTGGAGCTGGCACGCCAGGCGCGGCGCACGGCCGGCGAAAACATCGCCGAATATCTGCAGGAGGAAGGCCGGGATCTCGTGAACAGGACGGAGCTCGAAGAGTTTCTGCACGGTGTCGACTCACTGCGCGAGACGGCCGATCGGATCGAAGCACGGCTCGTGCGGCTGGAACAGCGCCTCAAGGGTGCGGTTTGATGCGCCCGCGAGTGCTCGCCCGGCTGCTGCAAATTCAGCGCGCACTGGTCAGGCACGGACTCGATGATTTCGTGCGCGCGACGCATTTGTATCGGCCGTTTCGCTTTCTCGCCTACCTCTCGCCATGGACGTGGTTTCAACGCAGCATCGGCGTCACCCGGGGCGAGCGGCTGCGCCTGGCGCTCGAGGAGCTGGGGCCGATCTTCGTCAAATTCGGCCAGGCGCTGTCGACTCGGCGCGACCTGCTGCCGGCCGACATTGCCGATGAGCTCGCAAAACTGCAGGACCGCGTCCCGCCGTTCGACAGCGCGATCGCGGTCGCGACCATCGAAAAGTCGTTCGGGCTCCAGCTCAGGGATATTTTCGGCAGCTTCGAGCCCAAGCCGCTCGCCGCGGCCTCGATCGCCCAGGTCCACGTGGCCACGCTCAAGGACGGCCGCGAGGTCGTCGTCAAGATCCTGCGCCCCGGGATGCGCGAGATCATCGATCTCGATCTTGAAGTGCTGCGCTACGTGGCTGAGCTCGCCGACGAATACTGGGGTGAGGCGCGCCGTCTGCGTCCGGTCGAGCTCGTGCGCGAGTACCGCAAGACCGTTCTCGATGAACTGGATCTGCTCCGCGAAGCCGGCAACGCCGCGCAGCTGAAGCGCAATTTCGCAGGCTCGAATTTGCTGTACGTGCCCGAGGTCCATTGGGACTACTGCCGGGTCGACGTCATGGTCATGGAGAGAATTCACGGCGTCATCGTCAATAATCTCGACGAGTTGCGCGCGCGCGGCACCGACATACGCAAGCTCGCGGAAAACGGCGTGGAGATTTTCTTCACGCAGGTGTTCCGCGACAATTTCTTCCATGCCGACATGCATCCGGGCAATATCTTCGTGCAAATCGACGATCCGCAGAATCCGCGCTATGCGGCGGTGGATTTCGGCATCGTCGGCACGCTGCAGGCGCGCGACCAGCACTATTTGGCGGAGAATTTCATGGCCTTCTTCGACCGGGACTACGCCCGGGTCGCGGCCTTGCACGTCGAATCGGGCTGGGTGCCGCGGGGAACGCGGGTCGATGAGCTCGAATCGGCCGTGCGCACGGTCTGCGAGCCGATATTCAACAAGCCGCTCAAGGAAATCTCCTTCGCCCAGGTGCTGCTGCGGCTGTTCGAAACCGCGCGCCGCTTCGACATGCAGGTACAGCCGCAGCTGATCCTGCTGCAGAAGACGCTGTTCAATATCGAAGGCCTCGGCAGGCAACTGTACCCCGAGCTCGATCTTTGGCAGACGGCGCAACCCTACTTGCGCAAGTGGATGCGCGAGCGAATGAGTCCGTGGGCCGTGCTGCGCCGCGCTCGCGCGCAGCTGCCCGATGTCCTGGTGGCGCTGCAACAGGTGCCGCAAATATTTCAGACCGCCGTGCGCGACGCCACGGAGGGACGCCTCCGTGTTTCCGTGGAACCCGTGGGCGCGGTGCAGCTGCGCGATGAAATGCGGCGCGGCAATTTCCGGCGGGATGCGACCATCGCCGCGGCCGTGCTCTGGGTATGCGGGTTGATGTGGCTGGGGTTGTCGGCGCACATTTCCTGGTTGGGCTGGCTGCAAATGACGGCCGCCATCGTGCTTTTCGTTTGGTCCCGATCTTCCAAGTCGCGCGGCGCGTGAGAATCCCGATCGAAAGCTCGACCAGCTATCGCGGCCGCAATTCGCGGCCGAACTGGCTCATCCTCGCGGCCTCGATCGGCGCGGCGCTGGCCGCGGGCGCGCTCGCCGCGGTCTTCTCGCCGCGAATGTCGGCGGCGGCGAACCACTGGTATGCGATGCTGGCGAAGCCCGCCTGGGCGCCGCCGCGCAGCTGGTTCGGGCCGGTCTGGATGGCGCTCTATGTCTTGATGGGCACATCCGCGTGGCTGATCTGGCGCGAACGTTATCACCGCCGTCGAAGCGCGGCGCTGACTGCTTACGCGATTCAGCTTCTGCTCAATGCCCTCTGGGCGCCCGTGTTTTTCGGCGCCGGAAATATCGGTGCGGGACTGTTCGTGACCGTCGCGCTGTGGCTGTCGATCGCTTGGACCATCCGAGAGTTTTCCGCCGTGAAGGCCGCGGCGGCGTGGATGATGGCGCCGTACTTGATCTGGGTCGGCTTCGCGAGCGCGTTGAATCTCGCGATCTGGAAAATGAATCCGTGATCCGCACTTAAAGTTTGGTTCTGTGTAGGTGTAGGATTACGCGCGCATGCGCCGGACTCCGACCGCCCAGAGGAACGCATTCGATCAATCTAGCCACGCTGCATCGAGTACATCACTTTCCTTGAACATTCTCCGCGTCACCCACCGAAGCGAGTACCGCTATCGGCACCCGGTCGCCCTCGGTCCCCACCGGCTGATGTGCCGGCCGCGGGACAGTCACGATCTGCGGCTTCTCGACACGGGGCTCGCGATCACACCGCAGCCCTCCGAGCTGCGCTGGATGCACGATGCATTCGGCAACTCGGTCGCCATCGCCGCTTTTTCGGAGCCGGCCGCGGAGCTGGTGTTCGAATCGTCCTTTCGCGCCGAACACTTCCCGCTGCCCGAGCGCATCCTTGTCCTCGACGACTATGCCGCCACTCTGCCGCTCAGCTATTCGGCTTCGGACGATGTGGATCTGGGGGCATCGAAGGCCCGGCACTTCCCGGATCCCGAGCACAAGCTCGACGCATGGGTGAAATCCCTGCTGGAGAAGACGCAGGGGAATGGGACGCTGGATGTGCTGATGGCCATGATCGCCGCGATCAAGTCCGAGTTCACCTACCGGCGGCGCGAGGAAGTCGGAGTCCAAACTCCGGTGGAAACGCTCGAGCTCAGGTCCGGCAGTTGCCGCGACTTCGCCGTGTTCATGATGGACGCCGTGCGCTTCTTGGGGCTCGCGGCGCAGTTCGTTTCGGGATACCTCTATGACGAAGCGCTGATCGACGCCGGCGGCGGACTGGTGGGCGGCGGCGCCACGCATGCCTGGGTTCAGGTCTTTCTGCCCGGACCCGGGTGGGTGGAATTCGATCCCACCAACGCCTTGATGGGCGGCCGCAATTTGATTCGTGTCGCGGTGGCGCGCGAGGCGGCTCAAGCCGCGCCGCTGGTCGGCTCCTTTACCGGTGCCGCCGACGAGTTCCTCGCCTTGAACGTCGCCGTCGAAGTGACGGCCGAATAGGAGCCACTCTTGCAGGAAAAATCGCCGCGCACCCACTTATTGTCGAACGGAAATTATTCCGTCATGTTGACTGCGGCCGGCTCCGGCTACAGCCGCTGGCGGGATCTCGCAGTGACCCGGTGGCGTGAAGATCCGACTTGCGACCCCTTCGGCTACTACGTCTTCCTGCGCGACGCCGCCGACGGCCGGGTATGGTCGGCCGGATATCAGCCTGTCGGATGTGAACCCGACAGCTATGACGCAGCATTTTTCGAAGATCGCGCGGAAATCACCCGCCGCGACGGACCCATCCTCACCTCGACCGAGATCCTGGTGTCGTCCGAGGATGACGCTGAAGTCCGCCGAGTCTCGGTGACCAATGAGGGGAACCGGACGCGGGAAATCGAATTGACGACGTACGCGGAAATGGTGCTGGCCGCGTCCGCGGCGGATTCCGCCCATCCCGCGTTTTCCAAGCTGTTCGTGCTGACCGATTTCGTTGCCGAGAGGGGCACCCTGCTCGCGACCCGCCGGGCCAGGGATTCCGGCGAACCTGAAGTATGGGTCGCCCTCACCAGCGCGCTTCAGGGCGAAGCCGTTGGACCCCTGCAATTCGAGACCGATCGAGCTCGCTTTGTGGGGCGTGGGGTTGACTTGCGCAATGCCGTCTCGATCGTCGATGCCAGGCCGCTGTCCGACACGGTGGGTACGGTGCTCGATCCTGTCCTGGCGCTGCGGCATCGCGTGAAAATTGCGCCCGGCGAAACCGCGCGCATCGCCTTTTGGCTTGGGGTGGCGCCAAGCCGCGCGGAGGTGCTGGCGCTCGTCGGCAAGTATCGCGACGGGGCGGCGTTCGAACGCGTAAAGGCCCTCGCAAGGACTCACGCGGAAGCGCAGCTCCGGGATTTGGGCCTCGAGTCCGAAGAGGCCGAACTATTCCAGCGCCTCGCCAATCGAGTGCTGTATGCCGATTCCTCGCTGCGGACATCGCGCGGCATTCTCGAGAACAACCGCCTGGGCCAGTCTGCATTGTGGCCCTTTGGGCTATCCGGCGATCTGCCGATCGTGCTGGTCAGCATAGACAGCGAGGACGATATTGGAATCGTCAAGCAACTGCTGCGTGCGCAGGACTATTGGCGGGTCAAGCAGCTGCACGTGGATCTTGTCGTTCTGAATGAGCGGCCGCCGTCCGAAGCACCGGGTTTGCAGGAGGCGCTGGATGCCGTCATCAGCGCCTCCCAAAACGGCCGCGCCCAGGACTTCCCTCAGCGCGGAAAGGCTTTCTTGCTGCGCGCCGACCTTGTGCCTCGCCCAAGCCGCGATCTCCTGCTGACGGCCGCGCGTGCGGTGTTGAACGCGGGGCGCGGCGCATTGAGCGATCAGCTCACCACGCCGGGGGAGACCGATCCGGTGCCGCGCCGGCGCCGGCGGAACGTCAATGAGGCAAAGCCGGACTTGGGTCCGCGCGCCGCGCCTCCGCTCGAGTTCTTCAACGGACTCGGCGGGTTTGCCGCGGAGGGGCGCGAATACGTCGTGACGCTCGGCGAGGGGCAATGGACGCCGGCGCCGTGGATCAACGTGGTCGCCAATCCGGAATTCGGGTTTCTGGCGTCGGCGGACGGCTGCGGCAGCACATGGTCGTTGAACGCGCAGCAAAATCAGCTCACACCGTGGTCGAACGATCCCGTCAGCAATGCCCCCGCGGAGGCCATCTACATTCGCGACGAAGACACCGGGGATCTTTGGACCGCAACTCCGTTGCCCATTCGCGAGCCGTCGAGTGCCTATGTCGTCCGCCATGGCTTCGGTTACAGCCGCTTCGAGCATGCCTCGCACGGCATCGAATTGGATCTACTGCAATTCGTGCCCCTCGAGGATTCGATCAAGGTGTCGCGCCTCAAGATCGTCAATCGCTCCGCCGACACCCGGCAACTCTCGGTCACTCACTACTTGGACTGGGTGCTGGGAAACCAGCGCAGCAAGACGGCACCGTTCATCGTGACTGAAATCGAGCCGAAAACCGCGGCGCTGCTCGCCCGCAATCCCTGGGGCACGGACTTATCGTCGCGTATCGCCTTCATGGACATGGCGGGCCGGCAACGAGCTTGCACGGCCGATCGCGCGGAGTTCCTCGGCCGCCACGGATCGCTCGCGGAACCCGCGGCACTGCTGCAAGCCAACCCCTTGTCGAACCGGGCCGGCGGCGGCATGGATCCCTGCGGTGCGATGCAAACGGCGTTCACTCTGCGGCCCGGCGAAGCGACCGAGCTCACGTTCCTGCTCGGCGAGGAGGTGTCGTCCGCCGCCGCCGTCGCTCTCATAGAGCGCTACCGGGCCCTCGATCTCGACGCTGCACTCAAGGAGGTAACGGACTTTTGGGATCAGACGCTCGGCGCCATACAAGTGAAGACCCCCGATCGCTCCATGGACATCATGGTCAATGGGTGGTTGTTGTATCAGACGCTCGGCTGCCGAGTGTGGGCACGGACGGCGTTTTATCAATCGAGCGGAGCTTACGGCTTCCGAGATCAACTGCAGGATGTCATGGCGCTCGTGGTGTCCCGGCCGGGGATCGCCCGCGAACACATCCTCCGTGCCGCGGCGCGCCAGTTCGAAGCGGGGGACGTTCAGCATTGGTGGCTGCCGACATCCGGCCAGGGAGTGAAAACCCGCGTCTCGGATGACCGCGTCTGGCTGGCATTCGTGGTCGCTCACTATCTGGAAGTCACTGAGGATTTCGAGGTGCTGGAGCAGCAGGTGCCGTTCTTGGCGGGCGGCCCACTCGCGCCCGAGGCCCATGAGAGCTTTTCGGCCCCTGAGCCCAAGGCCATGGGGACGCTGTTCGATCACTGCGTCCGTGCTCTCGATTCGAGTCTTGCGATCGGCTCGCACGGGTTGCCACTGTTCGGCGCCGGCGATTGGAATGACGGCATGAATCGAGTCGGCGCGGCCGGGCGCGGCGAGAGTGTCTGGCTCGGATGGTTCTTGCACGCCGCACTGCTCAAGTTCGCGCCGATCGCCGAGCGGCGCGGGCAATCCTCCGCCGCCGCGGTCTGGCGCAAGCATGCCTTTACCCTGCAACAGGCCATCGAGCGTGAAGCCTGGGACGGTGACTGGTACCGGCGCGGTTACTTTGATGACGGCACGCCCTTGGGATCGGTCGCGAGCGATGAATGCCGGATCGATTCCATTGCCCAGTCGTGGGCGGTGATCTCCGGTGCCGCGGAGCGCGAACGCGCGGTGCGGGCCATGTCGGCGGTCGACTCGCAGCTGGTCAGCCGCAGCGACGGTCTCGTCAAATTGTTCACGCCGGCGTTCGACCGCACTCGGCACGACCCAGGCTACATCAAGGCCTATCCGCCCGGCATCCGCGAAAATGGCGGCCAATACACTCACGCGGCGATGTGGTCGACCCTGGCGTTTGCGCTGCTGGGCGACGGCGATCGGGCCGGAGAACTATTCTCCATTCTCAATCCCATCAATCATGCAAGCACCCGCGCCGCCATTCATCGCTACAAGGTCGAGCCCTACGTGGTCTGTGCCGACGTGTACTCGTCGCCGGAGCTGGTCGGCCGCGGCGGCTGGACTTGGTATACCGGGTCCGCGGGGTGGATGTACCGCACCGCGGTGGAGGGCATTCTCGGCATCCATTTGCGCGGCGGAATTCTATCCATCGATCCTTGCATTCCACGCGGCTGGCCGGGCTTCGAGATCACTTATAAGCATGGACGGTCGCGATACCGCATCGCGGTTGAAAACCCGCGGGGCGTGAGTACAGGCGTCAGTCGCGCCACTCTCGACGGTCGAGAGATGTCGGGCACCCCGTGTGAAATCACCCTGGTGGATGACGGGACCTATCACTACGGACGCATCACACTGGGTTGACCGGTTCAGCCGGCCGATGCCTATTCTTGTTTCGTCCGCAGTGCCGCAATAGTGCGCAACAGCAGCATCTTGCCGACTGCGCCGACGGGCAGTATGCGTAGAAGACGCAGCGCCAAGCCAGGACGCGCAATCAGAAGACCGACAGCGGCCGCACCGATGGTTCCGAGTCCGCGGCCGCTCATGAGCGCTTGCATGGTGCGGCTGCGGGGGAATCCCCCCGTGTGACCGCCGTGTGTCGGGTTGCCGGCGCCTGCGTCTTTGCGCGGCGGATCGAGGGCGCGCCGCAATTCTTCCCGTGACGCCGCTAGCCTCCCGAGAATCAAGGCTCGAGCTGCGTCCTCTCGGTCGATCATGAGCGGTTCAATCCTGGTCCGGCGACAATATGCGTTCGAGGATCACACGATCCTCCTGCCATTCCCGGCGCACGGACGCAAGTAACTGCGATTTCGCCCGCACGGCATTCGCCCGGTACGCGGCCGCCCCGATGGCCAGAGCCAAAAATCCGCCGCCCATCCAGGCGATGGCGCTCACTCGGTGGGGCGTGTCCCAAGTGCAGGCCACCACGACGAGGCAACCCATGAAAACAGCAAACAGGCCGCAGATGGCTGCGATAGCGGACGCCAGGAACTCCGCCGCCATTTCACGTTGCGCCCTGGCTAAATCCAAGCTCGCGAGGTCGACATACGCCACGAGATGCCGCAGCAGCGCCGGCGTCGCTTTCGCCAGTGACCACAGCAGCAGTCTCACCGTCTCGAGACCTTAAGAACGGCGGGTCGCTAAAATCCCCACGACGGCGCCGACCAGAGCGGCAATGCCAACCGCTTGCCACGGGCTATCGCGAACGCCTCGCACCCGCACCACGTCCGCGTCTTTCAAATCCACGATCCGCGCCATGAGCTCTTCAACGTCTGCGATCAAGTTCTTGATCTCGCTCGAAGCAGTCGCCTTGATATGGTTCACGCCTTCGCTCAAATCGTTCTTGAGGCGACGTCCGGCCGCACGAGCCTGCTCAGTGGTTCCGTCGTATGTAGTTTCCATTTGTTATCTCCTAGAGAACACAGAGACAGTATCACAGGTATCGTCGCGGCGGCCGAGGAGCTGCGCCATCGGTTGCGCTTGGCCCTTCCTGTAGGAATCGCCCCACATGCTAAACTTTGGGGTTATAGCGCGGAAGATCACATGAAAATCTTGGGCGAGGAATTGGGCGAAGTCGGTCGATGGTACATCGCCTTGCCGCCGCTGCTGCTGATCGGCTTCTTGATCGGTCTATTTTTCCTGGCTGCGGCCGGGCAATCGCGGCTCAATACCGCCAATGAGCGGGTGCACGACTCGCAGTTGCGGCAGCAAGCCCTGAGTGAATTCATCGCGCTGATAAGCGATGCCGAGTCCGGCCAGCGCGGCTACCTCTTGACCGGCGAAAGCTCCTATCTGCAGCCCTACACCGAAGCGGTGGCGAAGGTCGAGGCCGCGCTGGATCGCGTGCACGAGGCCTACGGCGGCAACGACGACAGCCGCGAGTTCCAGGAGCTGCGAATCCTGACCGGGAAAAAACTCGGCGAGCTCGAGGATACCCTGGCGCTATTCAAAAAAAGAGGCACCACGCCCGCGGTGAACGTGGTGCGCACCGACGTGGGCAAACGCACCATGGATGAAATATTGCGGATCGTCGGCGACATGCGCCTCGCGGAGGCGCACGAGCTTGCCGCGGCCACGGAGCAGTGGCAGGCGGATTTTCAAGTGTCGCGCTGGGTATCGGCCGCGGGGGTCATCCTCAATATCGGACTGGTTCTGCTCGCGACGCGTCTCGTCTATGGGGATATGCGCCGGCGCGCGCGGCAGGCCATCAATCTGCGCGATCAGAAGCAGGAACTGGAACGTGAGGTCGACGAGCGGACCCGGGAGCTGACCGCGCTCTCCACCCACCTGCAGGGGGTGTCGGAACAGGAGAAATCCGCCCTGTCGCGCGAATTGCACGACGAACTCGGCGGCCTGCTGGTGGCGGCCCGGATGGATTTATCCTGGCTTCAGCAGCGGCTGCCCACCAGCGATCCGGCCATCGAACAGCGCTTCAAGCGCATCCACGAATCGTTGAGTTCGGGAGTGGATTTGAAGCGCCGCGTCGTCGAGGAGCTCAGGCCCACCTTGCTCGACAACATGGGCTTGTTCACGGCGCTGCGCTGGCAATTCAAAGAGACCTGCCGCCGCGCCGGACTCAGGTGCACGGAAACGATTCCCGATTCCGAGCCCGAATTCAATCCAGATGCCGCCATCGGCGTCTTCCGTATCGCCCAGGAAGCCTTGACGAACATCCTCAAGCATGCGGAGGCCAAGTCCGCGGACCTGGTCATCGGCATCGATCGCGATACCTTTATCCTGCGCGTCTCGGACGACGGCAAAGGAATCCCGCCGAATCGGCTCCAGACCATTACATCCCACGGCCTCGCATCCATGCGCCACCGGATCACCGCGCTCGGCGGCAGCTGGGACGTGCGCAGTCCGAGTTCCGGCGGCACGATCGTGACCGCGGTCATTCCGTTGCCGAGAATGCTGGGGGCGAGCCCGCGTGATGCGCGGATGTGAAGCGCGGGCGCTTCGAGGCGATTCAGTGTTTCGCGAGATGGGCTTCGCAGATCTCGTGCAGGACTTCCGGCAGCCTGCCGTAGTCGCGCGCCTTATCCAAGAAATGCGAGGCGCCGAGGGCGATCGCGGCATTCTTGTATTCGGGCAGGTCGTAGTTCGTCAATACGATGATTCGCGGCTTCAAATGAGCCGTGGCCAGCGCGCGCATGACACCGAAGCCCGTGCCCTGCTTCAGATGCAGATCAAGAATGATCACGTCGACCGAGTCGCGCTGCGCGGACGCCACCGCCGTCGCCTCGGTGTCCGCGGTGCCGATCAACTCCACCTGAGGGATTTGGCGAATCGCTTCCGTCAATCGCTCCGTCAGCACCTTGGAGTCTTCGACCAATAAGACTCTCAAATGCTGAGCCATTGACATCGCGCCCATAGTATTGGTGGTGTACATGCTTGTCGCAGTTTAGCGTCATGCGCAGTATGCCGGCCAGACCGGCTTCGCAGGTTCTGATGTAGGAAGATTCTCACACGCGTCGCTTATTGAATGAGCCCGTTGCGCAATGCATAGGACGTAATGTCGGCATTCGCGGTAAAACTCATCTTTTCCAAGATACGGCTCCGATACGTGCTCACCGTCTTTACGCTGAGACTGAGCTCATTGGCGATATCGGAAACGCCGCGCCCTGCCGCCAATTTGCAGAATATCTGAAACTCACGGGTCGAAAGGCGCGCATGCAGCGGTTTGTCCGGGTCCCCGTCCAGATCCGCCACCAATATTTCCGCCAGCGCCGCGCTGACATAACGCCGGCCCGCCAGTACGGTGCGCACGGCTTTCATCAACTCCTCGGGCGCGCTGTCCTTGGATAGATAGCCGCTCGCGCCGGCGCGCAGGACATTGACCGCGTATTGCTGCTCCGGCAGCCCGCTCATCACCAGCACTCGCACGCCGGGGTGGCCGGTTTGAATATGCCGCAAAATATCCAGGCCGCTGCGATCCGGCATGTGAATGTCGAGCAGCACCAGATCCCAATCTTGTTCCCGCAGCAAGTCCAGGGTCTCGTTGCCGCTGGCAGCCTCCCCCACGGCATTGATGCTCGCGTCGGCTTCGAGGAATTGCTTGAATCCCGCTCGGACCACCGCATGATCATCCGCGATCAGTACTCTTGACACGTTCTAGTCTCCGTTGAACTACTCGGCGGCACGCTCGAGTGCTCTTGCACCCCCCGCTCAAGAATTCGCGCACTCTTGGTTCTGTGAGTATCCGTTGAGCTTGTTATACAGCGTCTTCAGGCTGCAGCCCAGCGCGTCGGCCGCGCGCCGCTTGTTGCCCTTGAAGTAATCCAGGGTCGCCTCGATCAACGAGCGCTCCATGTCGTGAATGCGTGATCCCACGCGAATATTCAAGCGCTCGCGGTCGCCGTTGGGTTCGCCGTCGCGGGCGGCGCCCCCGGGGATCAGCGGGGCCAATTCGAGAACGGCGTCGCAGAGAATGTAGGCGCGCTCGATGCAATTCTTGAGCTCACGGACATTGCCCGGCCACGTATGCTGCTTCAGCATCATTCGGGCCAGCGCCGAGAGCCGCTTTTGCGTGCCCCCCTGCGCGTTCAACTCAGCCAGGAAATGCTCCGCCAGCAGTTCCACGTCGCCGCCTCGCTCACGCAGCGCCGGCATGTGGACCGGAAACACCGCCAGTCGGTACAGCAAATCCTCGCGAAGCAGGCCGTTCTGAACCGCCTGCAACGGGCAGCGGTTGGTCGACGCGATGATGCGCACATCGGTGGCGAACTCGGTGTTCGCACCAACGCGATAGAACTTGCGCATCTCCAGGACGCGCAGCAACCGTGTCTGCATATCGAGCGGCATTTCCGTCACTTCGTCGAGCAGCAGCGTCCCCCCTTGGGCACGTTCGAACACCCCGGCGTGTGCGCGCACCGCCCCGGTGAAGCTTCCCTTCTCGTAACCGAACAATTCAGCCTCGATGAGCCCGGCCGGTATGGCGCCGCAGTTGATGGCAATGAAGGGGCCGTCGCGGCGCGCGCTGCGCTCGTGAATCGAGTGAGCCGCCAACTCCTTTCCGGAACCGCTTTCACCGGTCAAGAGCACGTTGGCCTCGGTGGGTCCGACCCGCTCGACGAGTCGAAACACCTCTTGCATCGCCGGGGATGCGCCAATAGGGGACCTACCGCCGTCGAGGGAGCCGGTTGCCCCGGAATCCGCTGCTCGGAAAGATCATAGCTGACACTGTTCATTACAAATCTCCTCCTGGTCGCGCTCGTGTAATCGTTACATCGAACACTGCCGGATTTGTAACCTGTGCCGACCGAGGTAGCCATGGATAGGCGCTGAACCTCGGCTCAGAATTCGCGCGATTTTATGTCAGTGTTTGTCCGACACGCACTTCAAACATTTGCCATGAATCTATGGCACATACGATGCATTCGATCCGCACCGCCAGCAGCTGGTGAACTGCGGTTCGAGCACCTCGCCGCAGTGTTCGCAGGTCCAGGAAACGCCGGTCGGCGCGGCTGCGGCGCGGGCCAGGGCGCGCAGGGCGGCCTCAACATCATCGTCCTCGACATAGAGCTGCGGCCAGGTTTCCAGCATCGGCAAATCGCCGAGGGCACCCGCCAGATATTGATTGCGCAATTCGCTTTGGATCCCGGCGGTCAGCAGCACATTGCGCGCATGTGCCACCTGGATGAGCGACGCGGCACGGAACACTCGCTTCATCGACCCGCATGCCTCGTGCTGGGCGTCATGCTCAAGCCCGACGCAGGGACCTCAGGAAGGCGCCGACATCCTCGCCCCGCTCCAAGACCTCCACCAAGGCGGAGCCAACCACCACGCCGTCCACGTGGCCGGCGAAGCGCGCAACCTGCTCTGGGGAACGGATGCCGAAGCCGGCACACACCGGAATGTTGGAGCAACGTTTGACCCTGTCCACGTACTCCAGCACCTCGAGCGGCACTTCGGTGGCTTTGGGCGACCCGGTCGTGCCGGTCATGGTCACCGCATACACGAAGCCTTGTGCGTCCCGGCACAGCATCTCCAGCCGGTCGGGAGGCGTCACCGGCGTCACCATCTGCACCAGCGCCAGGCCTTCGAGACCGAGCGCACGTTTGAGATCGCCGCTTTCCTCGAAGGGTAGATCGGGAACGATGAAGCCGGCCACCCCGGCCGCCGCCGCCGCGCGTGGCAGCGCATCCAGCCCAAGGCTTAGCAGAGGGTTCAAATAGCTCATCAGCAGAACGGGCTTCCCGTGCCCCTTCATGGCCCCGAGTTCCTCCAATATCCACGGCAGCGTGACGCCGTTGGCCAGAGCGACGTAGCTCGCCCGCTGAATGGTGGTTCCGTCCGCCATCGGATCGGTGAACGGCACCCCGATTTCAACCACGTCGCAGACGCCGGCGACGGCAGTGAGATTGGCCTTGAACCCCTGTCGAGTCGGAAATCCGGCCGTGAGAAACCCGACCAACGCCGGCCGGCCCTGCCGGGCCGCCGCGTGGATGGCCGCGGAGACGGTGTCACGCGGTGCCATGATCGGCGCGTCCCTCACACCTAAAAATCCTTCAACAGAGTGCGCTGCAGGATGGGCATGTCCTTGTCGCCTCTGCCGGAGCAGCCGATGAGAATTCGCGTGCCGGGGTGTGTTTGGGCGTAACGCCGCGCGCCGAAAAACGCATGCGCACTTTCGATTGCGGGCAGTATGCCCTCGAACTTGGCGCATTCGGCAAGCGCATCCAGGGCTTCGTCGTCCGTTGCCGACTCGTAAGCGACTCGCCCGCTCTTCATCAAGTAGGCGTGCTCCGGGCCGACACCGGAGTAATCGAGGCCGGCGGACACCGAATGCGTCTCGCGCACCTGGCCAAAGGCGTCCTGCAAAATCAGCGTATAGCTCCCCTGTAGAACGCCGGGAGTTCCAAAGGTCAGAGAGGCCGCGTTATCCCCGAGCCCCGGGCCGCGGCCGCCGGCCTCCACGCCGATCAGTTTCACTCCGGTGTCGCCCAGGAAGGGATGAAACAAGCCGATGGCGTTCGAACCGCCGCCCACGCATGCCACCGCCACGTCAGGCAGGCCGCCTGCCCGCTCCAGCATCTGCGCCCGTGCCTCGCGGCCGATCACAGCCTGGAGTTCGCGCACGAGGTAAGGATACGGGTGCGGCCCCACCGCCGAGCCCAGGCAGTAATACGTGCCGTTGGGGTCGGACACCCAATCGCGCAACGCCTCGTCGATGGCGGCGCGCAAGGTCGCCTCGCCGCCCGTCACCGGCACCACGGTGGCCCCGAGGAGCTGCATGCGTCCGACGTTGGGCGATTGCCGCTCCACGTCGACCGCGCCCATGTAGACCACGCAGGGCATTCCCAGCCGTGCGGCCGCGGCGGCGCTCGCGACACCGTGCTGGCCCGCACCGGTTTCCGCGATGACGCGCTTGGCGCCCAAGCGCCTCGCCAACAGAATTTGGCCCACGGCGTTATTGATCTTATGGGCGCCCGTGTGCGCAAGATCTTCGCGTTTGAGCCAGACTTGGGCTCCCCAGCGCTTGCTCAAGGTGGGCGCATGCGAGAGCGCGGTTGGGCGGCCCACCCAACTTTTGAGCTCATGATTGAACTCGGCCAGAAATTCGGCGTCGTGCAAATACCGCTCGACACCCGTTTGCAGCCGATCGAGCGCGGGCACCAGGGTTTCAGGAACATAGCGCCCGCCAAAGGCGCCGTAGCGGCCGCGGGCGTCGGGAACGCCGGACATTACCGGATCGCTGCGCAATACTGAATTCATCATGTATTCGGCACGGAAACCCGGGTCTTTGCGCCGGGTAGGAAGTGCCGCTCCTTATATTGAATTACCGTCAAGAATCGCTCTCCAGGCTTGCCGCTGCTGCGCGCGCTGCGCGGACGAATTCATGAATCTTTGCCGGGTCTTTGATTCCCGGTACTTCCTCGACGCCGCTGCTCACGTCCACCCCGAACGGGCGCACCGCCTGGATGGCCTCGGTCACATTCTGCGGCGACAGGCCGCCGGCGAGAATCAATTCAGTTTGCCGCGCGAGCTCGGCCGCCCGTCCCCAATCGGCGAGCTCGCCGATGCCGCTCGTCGGGCCTTCGAACAGCATGCGCGCCGGCAACGGGCTCGGAGTCTTACGACCGAAGCGCACGACGGGAAGCACTTTGATGTGCGCCGGGATTTTCAATTCGCGCAGATCTTCGACATCCGTTTGAAAATAATCCGGTTTGAGTATTCGACAGATTTCGTCGACCTTCATTTGCAAGGGGTGCTGCGCCACCGCGATCCGCAATATGCCGGGCGGCGCCAGCGCGGCCAGCTGCGCCGCCTGGCCGGGCGTCACTTGCCGCGGACTGGGCGCGAACACGAAACCGATGGCGTCGACATTGGCCTCTGCGGCCGCAGCCACTGCGTCCGCACTGGTGATGCCGCAGATCTTGATCCACATGGCGCCGAGTGTAGCCATTTAAGGTTGCACTGTCCGTGTCGCATCGAATATATGGCGCAGCAGCTGCGACGGGTCGCCGCTCGCCATCAGAGCGGTACCGATCAACGCCAGACGATATCCCAGCTGCTGCATCCGCCGCGCATCCTCACCCGAGGCGACGCCGCTCTCGGCGACCGCCGGCCAGCCGGCCGGCAGCAGAGGCGCAAGCTCCGCGAAACGCTCCTGAACGACCGTCAAGGTCTGTAAGTCGCGACAGTTTACACCGATCAATATCGGCTGGACGCCGCCCACCGGTTCCGCACCGCCCGCACCGTGGCTCGCGCTCGGCGCCGAGCGCGCTGTCTCGAGATCGTGCGCCATGGCCAGATCGACGTCGTCGAAGGCTTCGAGCAGCACGAACATGCCATGCTCGGCCGCAACATCCAGCAGCTCTTCAATTCTGGGACGCGTCAACATTCGCAGGATGACCAAGACGCCGCCCGCTCCGGCGGCGCGCGCTTCCAAGACCTGGTAGGGATCGACAATGAAATCCTTGCGCATCGCCGGCACGCCGAGAGGCGCCAGCGCCGCCGAGGCTTGGCGCAAATGCTCGAGCGATCCATCGAAACGAGAAGGTTCGGTCAGAACCGACACGGCCGCGGCGCCGCCGCGTGCATAGGCGGCGACGCGGCCCAGCCAATCCTCGCTCTCGCCCCCCAACCGGCCGGCGGCCGGGGAGCGCAGCTTGAGCTCCGCGATGACGTCGAACCCCGACGCCGACAAACGCAAGGGGTTGCTCGGCGCCGCCCGCCGCGCACGGCGCTCCAAGGCACTCGCAGACTCATGCCGAATCGCCTCCGCCACGCGCGCCGCGCTCGAGCGGGCCATGTCGTCCAAAAACCCGCTCATGACGTTCCGCCGTTCAACACATTCTCCTCATCATTGGCTGTCCGCCGCGAATTGCCGCAGCCGCCGCAGCCATTCATCCGCCCGGCCGCTGTCCACGGCCGATCGCGCCATGTCGATGCCTGTCTGAATGGACGCGGCGCGGCCGGCAATGAACAAGGCGAGACCGCACTGCAGCGCCAGCGCCGACAAATGCGCACCGCGGTCACGGCCTGCGAATACCTCGAGCAATGCCGCGAGGTTCGCGTCCGCATCGCCGCCGGCCAGATCGCCGGCCTTACATACCGCGAGGCCGAAGTCGCGCGGATCGATTTCGCACCGACGGATCGCACCGCGCGTAACGTCGAACGCCAGGAAGGGACCGATGGGCGTGGCTTCATCCCAACCCGCCGCGCCGTGCACTACCCAAGCTCGTTCGATGTCCATCCCCGCCAACGTGCCGGCCATCAGCTCCGCGGTCGCCGCATCATAGGCGCCGATCAAGCGAAAGCGCGGCGCGGCCGGATTGGTCAACGGCCCCAGCAAATTGAATACCGTGCGAATGCCGAGCGCGGCGCGGATCGGCGCCAGAGCCTTCATCGCCGGATGAAAATACGGCGCGAACAAGAACGTGAACCCGGTGGCCGAAAAACACCGCGCCGCCTGGGTCTCGTCCAGGGGCAGCGTAAATCCCAGCCGCTCCATCAAATCCGCGCTGCCGCTGCGGCTTGAAATGGAGCGATTGCCATGCTTGACCACGGGCAGGCCGCAGGCGGCCGCCAGCAGCGCCGCGCCCGTCGACAGGTTGAGACTGCCCGAGGCGTCGCCGCCGGTGCCGACGATGTCGATGGCATCGAGCGCCTCCGGCAGCGCCGGTTTTCGCGCAAGCGAGCGCATGGCACCCGCAAAGCCGCGTACCTCAGCCGCCGTGACGCCCTTTGCGCGCAGTGCAGTCAGGAGCGCGCCGGCCATCGCGGGCGCGACTTCGGGCGTCGTCAATAAAGTCAGGAGCGCCGCGGCTTCGGTCTCGGCAAGGTCGCGCCCCTGCACCAGGATGTCGAGCGTGTGGTGCGGGCTGGTCGCCATTTTCAAGTCTTCAGAAAATTGCCCATGAGAATCGGACCATCCGGCGTGAGCACGCTTTCCGGGTGGAATTGCACGCCTTCGATCGGCAGCGACTTGTGGCGAACGCCCATGATCTCGCCTTCCGCGGTTCGCGCCGTGATGTCGAGCTCCGGCGGAATGCTGTCGGCGGCCGCGATCAGTGAGTGATAGCGGCCTGCCTCGAATTCGCGCGGCATGCCGACGTACAGCCCCTTGCCGTCATGCATGACGGGCGACACCTTGCCGTGCATCAGCCGCGCCGCGCGTACGACCTTGCCGCCGAATACCTCCACCAGCGACTGATGGCCCAGACAAACGCCGAAGATCGGTATGCGCCCGGCGAACGCCCGAATCATCGGCATGGAGACCCCGGCGTCCCGGGGCGTGCCCGGACCGGGCGAAATGACCAGGTGAGAAGGGTTTAGCTCGAGTGCCTCGTCGGTGGTGATCGCATCGTTTCGATGGACCTCGACCACGGCCCCCAGCACCAAGAATGCCTGCACCAGGTTGTAGGTGAAAGAATCGTAGTTATCGATGAGCAGGATCTTGGGCCGCATGTCAGTGTCCTACAGACCTTCCGCCGCGAGCTCGAGCGCACGCCGCAGCACGGCGCTCTTCGCCATCAGCTCGGCGTATTCGGCTTGCGGGGAACTGTCGGCGACGATACCGCCCCCGGCTTGGTAACTGTAGGAGTCGCCTCGAAATACCAGGGTGCGGATCGTGATCGCTTGATCCATGTCGCCGTGCCGGCCGAAGTAGCCGACCGTCCCGCCGTAGAGCTGCCGGCCCACCGGTTCGAGCTCGTCGATGATTTCCATCGCACGCACCTTCGGAGCTCCCACCAAGGTACCGGCGGGAAAGGTCGCGGCAAACAGGTCGAAGGCATCCTGTCCCGGCCGCAGGCGGCCGTTGACGCCGCTGACGATGTGCATGATGTGACTATAGCGCTCGATCACGCGGTAGGGATCCACCACCACCGAGCCCGCCGTGGCGACCCTTCCCAGGTCGTTGCGCGCCAAATCGACCAACATCACGTGCTCGGCATTTTCCTTGGGATCCGCCAGCAGCTCCGCTTCCAGCGCGGCGTCGCGCACGGCATCGGCGCCGCGCGGGCGGGAGCCTGCGATCGGCCGCAATTGCGCGTACCCATCGTGGCACTTGACCAGCGCTTCGGGCGAGGAGCCCACCACCGTGATGTCGCCCAGCTCGCAAAAATACATATACGGCGAGGGATTGAGCAGCCGCAACGCTCGATACACTTCGAAGGGCGCGAGCTGCTGGCGCCCCTCGAACCGGGATGCGAGCACCAGCTGATAGACGTCGCCGGCGGCGATGTACTCTTGCGCACGCCGCACCCGGGCCGCGTGCGCCGCTTCCGTCAACGAGGGACTGGCCGGCGAAAATCGCCCCGGAGCGAGTATGGCCGGCACGGCGCCGCGCAAGGCCTGCACCACGTCGCGGCGCAGGCTTTGCCGTTCGGCTTCGCTGCCGTCATGCAGCAGCGCCACCGTGCGGGTCAAGTGATCGAACACCAGCAGGGACTCTGGGGCAACATAATGCGCGTGCGGAGTCGGGGTCGCGTCGAGATTGCGTCCCGGAACGCGTTCGAAGTAGCGCACCGCATCGTAGGCGGTGTAGCCGACCAACCCGCCGAGCAACGGCACCCCTGGTATCTCGGGCTGCGGCTGCGGCGCTCGAGTGAGGGCACCGCGCAATGCATCCAACAACTCGTGCCTGGATCCGGGTCTGCGGGAATGCACGCCGCCGATGTTGAGTCCGGCGGCGTCGAGGCGCACTTCCAGACAATCGCCGAATCCGATGAAGGAATAACGCGCCAGCCGCTCTCCCCCCTCGACGCTTTCCAGCAAGAATCGCGGGCGAAAGGGCGCCAGCTTCAGATAGGCCGACACCGGCGTATCGAGATCGGCCGCGATGTCAAAAGGAGGCTTCATTTAACTGCAGATCTCACGGACAATAAAAAACCCACCACCGGTTTCGAGCGGAGATGGGTTCTGGATACCGACGAAAGACTAAATGACCGACCAGCGCCCACTCCTCAAGGAGTGCGCCACCACCAAGCCTTGCGAACGATGCGCGCGGTCGACATGAATGAAGTATCGCCTTCCCGGGCGAGCAGCGTCAAGCGGAGCCCCACATCACGCTATTTTCCCGCCTCCGCCTCGAGTTTCTTCTTGAGCTGGCGGGTGAGCTCGACGAATCGCGGCGTCAGGCCAATATCCTCGTAGAGCGGATCGCCCTGATCGTCGCGCGAAATGACCTTGGGGCCCCGCTCATACGGCATGGCGGCGGCAATTTCGTCCAGACCGGCATGCAGCAGGTCGGTAATGATCACTTCGAGCGGCTGCCCCGGAAACAACTCAGCCAGGGCATGCAGGCGCGAGGCATCATCCAGCTCCAGCCGAATCGCGTACTCCTTCGCCGTTCGCGCCGGCGCCGTCTCCTTCTTCCAACGATCGAGCAAGGGCTTGAATTTCACGACTACTCCGCCATACCGGACACTCAGGATGTGGGCATTATAGACCGCAGGCGGAGACTAACCGGCGCCCGATCACATTCCTTGCAATAAGGGAATCGACATGAACGAAGTAGTGAGCAGTGAGGAACGGGGCTGGGCGATGGCGGCGCATCTCTGCGGTTTGCTCTGGGTATTGGGCGGCGGCGGTTTGATTTTTCTGCCGTTCGGGAGCCTGGTGCTGTTCACCATCTTGGGTCCCTTGATCATCCTGTGGTCGAAGGGGGGCACCATGCCCTTCGTGGCGGCCCAAGCCAAGGAGTCCTTGAATTTTCAGATCACCGTGTGGCTGTTGGGGATGGCCTTCGCCCTGTTGGCCATCGTGCTCATCGGCTTCGTGTTGCTTTGGATTTTGGGGCTGGTGAACCTCATGTTGGTCGTCATCGCCGCGATCCGGGTGAGCGACGGCACGCCGTACCGCTATCCGTTCTCCTGGCGCTTGGTGAAGTAGCAAGATTTTGGCGGCACACCCTTCACCCCATCACGCCGGCTCGCCGCCCCTGGGCCAAGCCGCTCCGGGCGATCAAAGCGGCTCGCAACGCGGCTTGTTCGGTGTGTTCGCCTACAGCAGCCGCGCGCTGGCGCTCGTCTGGACCACCAACAGAGCGCTCAGCGTCATGCTGGCCCTGCTCACGCTGGTCGCCGGAGTGCTGCCGGCAGCGATCGCCTACGTCGGCGCGCAAATCGTCGATGCGGTCATCCATGCCGCCGATGTGCATCGGCACACCGGCACGACGCTGCTCACCCCCGTGGTGAAGTATGTGGGACTCGAGGCCTTGTTGGTCGCCGCCACGTCCATGGCACAACGCGGGATCTCGCTCGCGCAGTCGTTGCTGCGCGCGCAATTGGGCCAGCGCGTCAATGTCATGATTTTGGAAAAGGCGTTGACCTTGGATTTGACGCAATTCGAGGATTCCGAGTTCTACGACAAGTTGACGCGTGCCCGCCGCGAAGCCTCGAGCCGTCCCCTGAGCCTGGTGATGCGCACATTCGGGCTCCTGCAGAATGCAATCTCGCTGGTGTCCTTCGGCGGCCTGCTCATCCGCTTCTCGCCCTGGGCCGTGGTGCTGTTGGTCCTCGCCGGACTGCCGGCATTCGTCGCGGAGGCGAAATTCTCCGGCGAGGCGTTTCGCCTGTTCCGCTGGCGCGCCCCTGAAGCGCGTATGCAGATCTATTTGGAATCGGTGCTGGCGCGCGAAGATAACGCGAAAGAAGTCAAACTGTTCGAGCTCGGACCGCGCCTGCTGGATCGCTACCGCGATATCTTCACGCGCCTGTACCGCGAGGACCGCGACCTGACTCTGCGCCGCGATGCCTGGGGCTTCGGCTTGGGACTGTTGGGCACGGCAACGCTCTATGGCGGATACGCGTGGATCGCCGCGGAGACGGTGTTGGGCGCCATGACTGTGGGCCAAATGACCATGTATCTCATGCTGTTTCGCCAGGGGCAGACAGCCGTGAGCGCCGCTCTCTCCGCGGTCAGCGGCTTGTACGAGGACAACCTCTATTTGTCGAATCTCTACGAGTACTTGGAGCAGCCTAACGGCCGCTCCGGCGGCGAGGCCAAGCGCGGTCCGAGTCCCGGCGACGGCATCCGCTTCGAGAACGTCGAGTTCATCTATCCCGGCGCCGCCACCCCCGCCTTATCGGGAATCGATCTGCATGTTCGGCCGGGAGAGAGTCTGGCCCTGGTCGGGCAAAACGGCTCGGGCAAAACCACATTGATCAAGCTGCTGACGCGGCTCTACCAACCCACTCAGGGGCGAATCCTCCTGGATGGACTCGACCTTAAGGAATGGGACGAGACCACGTTGCGCCAGCGAATCGGCGTCATCTTCCAGGACTTTGCCCGGTACCAAATGCTGGTCGGCGAGAATATCGGTGCGGGCGACGTGCGCGCCTTCGACGATGAGAGCCGCTGGCGGAGCGCCGCAGCCCAGGGCTTGGCCGCGGAATTCGTCGACGCGCTGCCGGCGGGTTATCACACCCAATTGGGCAAATGGTTCAAGGACGGCCGTGAGCTATCGGGCGGCCAATGGCAGAAAATCGCCCTGGCCCGCGCGTTCATGCGCAATGAGGCGGACATTCTCGTGCTGGACGAGCCGACCGCCGCCATCGACGCGGGGGCCGAGGCCGAGGTGTTCGAGCACTTCCGCGAGCTGACGCGAAACCGCATAGCCATCGTCATTTCACATCGATTCTCGACGGTGCGCATGGCGGACCAAATATTGGTGCTCGAGGAAGGCCGTATCGTCGAACGCGGCAGCCATGAATCGCTGATGGCGGCCGACGGCCGCTACGCGAAGCTGTTCACCTTGCAGGCTCGCGGGTATCGTTGAGGGTCACTACCCTTGGGCCAGCTGCTCGCGGAGACTTGAAATGCCCTCCTTCGACGTCGTATCCGAAATCGATACCCATGAATTGACGAATGCAGTCGATCAAGCGGTCCGCGAGCTCGGGCAGCGTTTCGATTTCAAGGGCACGGACGCCAGGTTCGAGCTGGAAGAGACGACGGTGACCCTGATTGCGCCGGCCGACTTTCAGCTCAAGCAAATGCTGGAAATCCTGAAGCTCAAGATTGCCAAGCGCGGCATCGATGTCGCCTGCCTCGAGGTGAAGGACCCGGAGATCAACCTCGCCCGAGCCAAGCAGCTCGCGATACTCAAGCACGGGATCGACGCCGAAACCGGCAGGAAGGTGTCGCGGCTGCTCAAGGACTCGAAGCTCAAGGTACAGGCGCAGATCCAGGGCGAGAAGGTGCGGGTCACCGGCAAAAAGCGCGACGACTTGCAGGAAGCCATTGCGTTCCTGCGCAAGGCGGAACTCGGGGTCCCGCTGCAATTCAACAATTTTCGAGACTGAGCAAAAGACCGACGGGGAGCTCTCGCCGGCCGGGTCTACTCAACGTGCGGATGGGAGAGCTCCTGGTATATCTCCGGCGTCATCGCAGGCATCTTTCGCACGAAGGCGACGATTTCCCAAATCTCCGCGTCGCCGAGCATCTTGCCCCACGCGGGCATTGCACTCATTTTGATGCCGTGTTTGACGATCCAGAACGCGCGCTGGGCCGGCTGCATTTCTTTCTGGGCAAGATTCGGCGGATGCGGATAGAGCCCTGCACGAATGTCGGATTTCGTCACTCCCGGCGCCAGGTGACAACCGGCGCAGAGGGCCGCATAGCGCTGGGCGCCGGCGGCGATCCTGGCGGGATCCATGACATAGTGCACGTCAATCGTGCGCGCGCGGACCTCGATGGACCGGTCGCGCAATTGCTCGATCAGCGCCAACACCGGCTTCGTGTGGTGATCGTCGGCGCCGATGTCGTAATACCCCGACTCGATGAATAGAGCGCCGCCGGTCGCGAATGCCGCGAGGATCGCGGCAATACTCATGCCAAATTTTCTTTTGCCCATCATAGGATTCACTGGACAACGATCGTCCCAACCATGCGCGGGTGAATCGAACAGGTGAAGTGATACGTGCCGGGCGTGTCGAACTTGAAGGAGAAGCTCTCGTTCGTATCCATGGCGCCGGAACGGAACAGCCCTGTGTTGCTGACCACGCTGTGCGGCTCATCATCCATGTTGGCCCAGGTCACGGTAGAGCCGGCCTTGACCGTCAATGTATTCGGCATGAACATGAACTCCTTGACCAGGATCCGATTCGGATCCGGCGTTTCCGCGGTTGACGGAGCGCACAGCGCAATCCCCCACAGCGCCGCCACGCCGGCAGCCGTCAACCATGATCGGCATCGCCTGAGAGTCATGTGCGTTTTCTGCTGATTCGGCATGATCGAGACCTAAGCGATAGTCGTGTCGCTGAGCGACAACGAACGAGGGTGCTTCACTTCGGACACACTGGTGATTCCGAGCATCTTGGGAAGCTGATCCGCCGGCACCTTGAGAGGGCCGGGTCCCGGACCTTCGCCGGCGGCGGGTTGCGGATAGGATGTCGCGCGTGCCGTATGAAAGGTCATGTTGCCTTCGACTTTCTGCACGATCTGATGAATATGGCCGTTCAACACCGTGACCGAGCCGAAGCGGCGCAAGCGGTCCATGAGCAGTTCCGCGTCGCCGGTTCCCCAGCCCCAGGGTTCATAAATCGTCCACAGCGGCATGTGGGCGAAGACGACGATGGGCGTACTGGCGGATTTGCCTTTCAGGTCCGCGGTCAGCCAGGCGATTTGATCCGCGCCCAGCGTGCCGAGGCCGCCCGGCTTGAACTGCAATACGTTGATCAGCCCGATAAAATGCACGCCGCCGTGATCGAAGCTGTAGTACCCCCTATTGCCGGAGGCTTTGCCGAATCGATTGAAGTATTCCGTCACCGTGGGGTCGGTCGTGTCGTGTTCGCCCGGCACCGTATGCATCTCCGTCGTGCGTAAGCGAGAGAACATCTGCTGGGCCAGATCGAATTCGGCCGGCTTGGACAGGTGCGTGATATCGCCCGTGTGGATGATGAGCGCGGGCTGCTCGGCCATCCCGTTCACGATGTCGATGGTTTGTGTAAGCGTCCCGTTGACGTCGGGATTCGCTTCTTTATTGAAGCCTATATGGGTGTCGCTGATCTGGACGAACAACGGTTTCCCCAATCGGGCCACGCCCTGTTTGTCCGTCCCTGCCATCGCCAGATCGATGGGGGTGAATACGCCGCCCGACAGCGCGAACAGGGTGCCGGCCCCGCCGTAGGCCAGGCATTTCAGAGCATTGCGGCGCGATTGCAGCGAGCTATCATCCGACACGTTCATCTCCTTGTTGGGGTTCAGGAGAGAAGACTTCGGATCGATGGATTTTATTCCTTGAGGAGCCGGACCAAACCCAAAAGCTCGTCCCAACCGGTATCCGAGACGGCGCAATACTCCAGGTCCCCCGCCTTCCAGAAGGCGAGGTGATAGCCGCTGCGGGTCACGTCGGCCGGCAATGCGCGTCCTTGCCCGCCCCAACTGAACACATTGATGACGTGCGCGCCATGTTGGTATACCACCACGGCGGAACGTTGGTGTTCCAGATAATCCACCCGGCCGCCGACGAGCCGGTATCCCTGCGGCTCGAAATCGGCGACCACCGGCGAGACGTCGGCATGACCCGCAAACCAGGGTTTCACCGTGTGCTTATCGGTGGATACCACGTCGATGAGATGGGACGGCATCAGCGAGCGCACATGCGCGCTCACCAGTTCGTCGAGCAATGGATTGGTGAACCGCGGCACGAGGAGAAGGAATGCGAAAGTCGCGGCAATGGCTGCACCCCCCGCACCACTGAGGGCCCCCACCCAGAACGGCCGTATGCGCCCCTTCGGCGAGACCCGCTCACGTGGCCGCGGGGTTCCCACCAACGCCAGCAGTCCTTCTAAGGCCGAAGTTCCCTCCAAGGCCGAAGTTCCCTCCAAGGGCGGGGCTCCTCGTTGGGCCCCAGTCCCTTCTGCGGCGGGAGTTCCTTCCGCCACGGGAGTCTCGGCCGCGTTCTCTTGATCCAGGGCACTCATGATCTTGGCGCGAAGCAGGGATGGGGTACGCACGTAAGCCGAGTCTCGACGCAGCACGGTGCGCACCTGCTCGAGGTCCTGTAGCAGCGCGCGGCACTCGGCGCAATGTTGGAGGTGACGTTCGATGTCCGCGGCGGACACCGCGTCAACCTCGGCGTCGAAATAAGCCTGCACGCGCAGGGATTCAGCGCACCGCACTCGGCTCTCCCTCGGCTTCCCGCAGCCATCGCGCCTTCAGCGCGGCCCGCGAGCGCGCCAGCCGCGACATCACCGTGCCGATCGGCACCTTCGTGACCTCCGCTATTTGGCGATAGTCCATTTCCTCTATTTCCCGCAGCATCAACACGGTGCGGTGCTCTTCGGGCAATGCCGCAATCAACCGTTCGAGGGTGCGCTGCTCGTCCCGGCGGATCGAGGCATCTTCCGGATCGGGTGTGGTGGCGGTCATGGCGTAGCCATCTTGTGCATCGTTTTCCTCCGGTAGCGGCACGAAGGCGCGGCGTTGCTGTTGTTTGACCGCCGTCCAGTGGCAATTTCGGACGATGGCCAGGAGCCACGACTTCGCATCCGAGCCGCGCAGGGTGTCAAACGCGCGAAAGGCGCGCAGGATCGCCTCTTGCACGACGTCGTCCGCATCGCCGGGCCTATACGACAACCATCGGGCAAACCTGTACGCGGCGTCCAAATGCGGCAGCACCTCCGCTTCGAATCGAGCGCGTCTCTCATCCATGGATGCGACCGAACGCTTCTCTCACACTACTCCACCGGCTGTTACTCAAGATTAAGACTCGCCGCAGATGGACTTTATTCCCCTCAGGGGTACAAATCGTTATAGGCTGAGGAGGTGCGTAATCGCGATGAGCAATGCTCCGATGCCGACCGGCAGCATCCCGTAGGACCCGAGGTACGGGAATCCCTCATTGACGCCGCTCCGCCAACCAGAGGAACAACCGCTCTTTGGAGCCGACCCCGCTTCACGTCGAAGGTCGAATGCGGCAGTATAACGAGAGTCGTCGCCGCTATCACGCTTATAATACAGTGCCTTAGAGTAACGGCGGTGGCCCATATCGTCGTTTCCGCGCACCCGGCGAAGCGGGGGCGGTCTCGGTGCGGCAGATGGGGTCGTGCGAGGAGGTTTCGGCGCCACAGCGAGGTGAGTGCGCTCGAGAGGAACAATTTGAAGTTGTGACCTATCTAACATAATACATTGTCGTGAGTTGATCGCGGTCACGCTATGCTCAGGCGACTTGCTTTTAACTTTGACCGGGAGTTGTGATTTGCCTGAGTAGAGTTGTCTCCAAGTCCTGAACGGAGGTCCGACGACGATGGGAGCATCACAATTTAATCCAGAATCCAAGCCCGAGGAGTTCCTCGAGTCGCTGAGTGCCTTCAGCAAACAGCATCGCGCGCAGCGTTGGGAGGGAACGCTCGGAGATTTCCTGACCAAGGTCGTGCCGGTCAACCCGATGGCGCTGGTGCGCACCAGCCACGAATATATCTGGGACATGCTTCTCTGGCATGGCCGCGCATCGTCGGCCAGCGACTCCCTCAAAGCGCGGGAGCTCTTCAAACGTGAATTGTTCGGCGTCGATGAGCCGCTCGGACGCGTCGTCGACTATTTCAAGGCGGCCGCCGCGGGTTCCGACGTGGGACGCCGCTTGCTGCTGTTGCTCGGGCCTCCGTCGGGAGGCAAGTCCACCATGGCCATTCTCCTGAAGCGAGGGCTGGAGGAATACAGCCGCACGGACGAGGGCGCCATCTATGCCGTGAAAGGCTCGCCGCTGCGCGAGTCACCGCTCAATCTCATACCGATCAGCCTCCGCGCGGGGTTTCGCGAGACCTACGGGGTCGATATCAGCGGTGAGCCGAGCCCGTGGGCCCGCGACTACGTGGATCGCGAATGCGAAGGCGACTACCTGCGCGTGCCGGTCGAGCGCATTTTTCTCTCCGAGGCGGCGCGCTGCGGCATAGGCACCTACGCGCCGCACGATCCCTCCACCGCGGACATCGCGGATCTGGTCGGATCCGTCGATCTGTCCAAGGTCGCGCAGGTGGGCGACGAAGGGGATCCGCGCGCATGGTCGTGGTCCGGCGCGGTGTACGCCGCGAGCCGCGGCGTGCTCGAGATGATCGAAATTCTCAAGGTCAAGCGCGAGTTTCTCTATCTGCTGCTGACGATGACTCAGGAAAAGAACGTCAAGGTTGCGCGTTTTCCCCTGATCTATCTCGATGAGACGATTCTCGCGC
>WNFQ01000449.1_pt1 | contig 29358 bp, 36 predicted proteins | sample 5400171 | NCBI WGS metagenome assembly WNFQ01 (sample SAMN13153356, study PRJNA577476) | soil metagenome | isolation source: 20 cm soil under Madrone tree | place: USA:California | collected 2016-06-14
GGTTGTCAGATCTGCGTGCGCACCGGCTTTCTCCGCTCGATTACCGACCTCCAAGCTTCACTAATGGAATGGCACCTGTCATCTTTTGTATGCCGCTCTTGCCAACTATCCGCTCCATCCGCTCGACTGTCCCCGGGTTGAATGCGATCCGATGCTGTGCGCTAACCCACCTCACCTCTTGTGACGCCGGTTGAATCTGTCCTTCCGTTGGGCCACCAACGTGTTGCCCCGGATGTTCTGGCTCTTCCGCTTCTGGGACGTTCTCTGCTCTCAATTAGTACCTTTCACCACCAAAACGGTAGAAGCATATTCCTAACCAACATATGACATCCAACCTCGGTCGCCTTGGAACCAGTGATCGTGTTTCCGCTCCGAATATCTGCGCAACACACGTGGCCAGTTAGTTTGATCCGCTTTCGAAAAAAAAAACAAGCCTCCAAACCCACTTGCGCATTGGCCGGCCATCCGAGCCTAACGGCGAGAATTGCTTCCTGGCATCCTTGGCCGCAGCCATGTAATTCTCCGCTTGTAATCGCTGCACCGCAGCCGATATACGAGAAAATGACATGGGTGAAAGTGGGTCCCGCTCGGCAATACATGGGTCATCCGCTAGATAGGCCAGAATTTCCAACCCATGGGAAATATACACATCTATAGGATCTTTTGGAGGTCGCAGCTCCGATCGCGCTTCTGGTAAGCGCGAAAGGAACTGCAGAAAAACTCGGTTGCAAACGGAAGCAGTCGTTGGTACGACGCTGATGTACCCTTGACCACCTAAATAGCAATGGCATCACCTTACATACCAACAAAACATCCAAAGCCGAATATACCTTTGATCGTGTACATCCTGGCACCGTCTCTTGCATTGACCAAGTCTGCAACCATGTCAAAAGCGTGCTGTATCGGATGTATTTGGTTTTTGTCCCCATGGATGAGAAGACAGGGTTGTCGGATAGCGGCAAGTTCTTTTTTTGTCAGTGCTTCCCGCTGTGGGGTCCCAAGTGTCAAAATCTCAGCCAAGTCATATGGGTAATAGATTTTTAACTTACGTTCATGAGCACATTCCCGATTTGGGCCAGCCTGTGACGATTGAATGGCGCGTAGGCGGTTTCATAATGTGCAATGAACTGTCCAGCATGACGTAAAGAAGACAAATCTCGGTTTAGATGGAAAAAACGTGCACCTCGTCCGCTAAATCAGTCGACACATCCTGGGGCTTGTATGAGCAATACGAGCAACGTCATGAAAACGGTGGGAATGCGTACTGGTCCGGCAATATATGTTACAATCTGCATCAAAGCGAACTCCAGCGTATCCAGATCCTCGGAATGTGCCCACATATGTAGGAGCTCGTCGCATGTATGAAAATATGCCTCGAGTCTGTTGATTTCAAAATCAGAGACAACAGTACTCCATCGAAAGCACAACGTCGGGGGACAATACGCACTCTGTTGGGGACGGAACGGACAGCATGGTAAGACTGAGAACCATATGCGGGAACCTGAAGAATACGTTTCAGACAGGGTCGAGGCGGAAATGGGGATGCGTACAGTGCAGCAAAGCGGATACCCAAGTTGGCCGCTGTCGTCTCACTTGCCCAAACATGCGCTGGTGGTAACCAGAGCGCCTTGAGAATACAGATTTAGTGACGATGGGTAGCGAGGCATATGCATCACATCACACACATGACATGCGAATGCAAGGTCCGCGGCGTCTGTCCATGAGTCCTGTTTCTCATTCGGTCGTGAAAGCGTCCTGCCAGCGGCGCGCTGGTCAAACGCGATCAAGTTATAGCCCTCGTTTAGTCGTGGATCACAGAACTGCGAGTCAAGCCATGTCGAGTCGAGGAAAAAGGGATGCAGCAGAATCACAGTAGGCTTATTGGGGTCGAAACTACTGACGTGCCCCGTGGGTGAGTTGGTGATGTACCATAGGGAGGCGAAGTCGTTCCCTTGGGCGATATCGACGTATGGCATCCCCGTAGCCTTTGGTGTAGGAACTAAGACGAGAACTGAGACTCGAGATTCCGCCCGAGATGGTGGTGTGAAGATGAGGCGAAACGCAGGCCCATTCCAAAAGTAGAGACAAGAAAAGGCATAAGTAAGACAGGCCTAGGGTAGCGGGAATCCAAGATGGTCTATTGAAGCGATTGACACTAAGACCACAGATACAGTATGTAATAAGGTCTTATTTACCCGGCGATTTCAGGGGTCCCGATTCGACCCTCGTTCCTGCCCCAGCTCCATCCAATTGGTGCGCCTACTTCACGTAATCCCCATTTCCCGTCCCACTTCCTTCCTGCCTCCCCATCGGCCTCCTTCTCACTTTCTCCCATTCCGGTTTGGACGATCTCTTTCTGCGGAGCAGACTGAGAATCGACTTCTGTCCGCTCATGGTCGCGAGGTGAAAATATGACGTGCTCCTTTGGGTGTGCGTACGCACTGTTGACATTACGGCATTGGCCCTTTCCGCGACACTGTCCATATACTTGCTTTCGTGGATGCCTATTCCAACTCCCGTTGTAGTTGGGATGCTACCAGCTAACAAATCGTAATATGCTTGTAACCGCATAAGTGCAATTTGTTTCGCCTGTATGTGGGCCTGCGCCTGGTTCGCTCCTGTGTAGGTATAGGCAAACCCGTGCGTAATGTCGTGTGACGTTATAGGCATCATGGAATCGCGGTTTGTTTCCAACCGCCTGCTTATATTGGTTGTCTCAGGTAATACCAATGGGACAACTTTGCGGTTGCCATGCGAAGGTAAGGGTGTTGGAGAGGAAAAAGATTGAACCCCGATGGATGAGAGCGACGCCTGTCTCGGGCTAGATGTTGCGTTAGGTGTGAAGGGCGATGCCTCGGGATCAAATACGAATTGATCGTGCCTCCCATTGGCTACAGACTCCACCTTTCCAGGGCGTTTCGTGGAAGGACTTCTAATTGAGCCGACTTTGAGATCGAGTTGCGGTCTGACCTCCTGCTCAGTCAAGGGAACATGCCTCTGCGGTGGTCTAGCATGCCTTCCAACTGCATCAACCGAGCGTTCGCGAGTACGTCGCTGGAAATACTCCTTGGCACGGCGACGGGTGGAAGAGGGCAGTGGCTGTAAAGTGGACACATCGCCCTCTGTAGTTGGATCCGGTAATTTTGTTTCCCCACAAGGCGACAACGCATTGGCTGCGGACTGACGGTGATCTTCGTCCGAAGCGGGACCACCGGCGGTCTTAAAGCCACCGTCTTTGTCCGTAAAGCCGAGGCCGGTCAACTCTGATTTCTTTCGAGTGTCTCCCTGGCAAGCCAAAGGCCGTCTTCCGCGGTGCTTTGTGCTTCGACCGTCATCCCAAGCTCCATTGACGTGAATATGGCGCCCCGTGGTCTTGACATCATCCATCGCTGCCTTCGTGGACCGACTTGCAACGTAATTCACGACGTTGGCCGTCTCCACTCCTTCCACACTACTCGTTGCTCGGCTACGCCTGGGAGCGGGTCTAGTACCGACATCAACATGTCCTGACCCACGCGCACGCCGCCGCCGGCGTACCGTATTCTCTTGGTTGGCCGGAGGGGGGACGTTTTCTGCGCCGTCCCGGACGGATTCGGTAACTTTGCCCTTACGTTTGCCCCTTCCCCTTCGGGCCCTCTTTTCGGCTTGTGTACCAATCTTTGGGTCTCTAACGTTGATTCGCCCCAAGACTTTTCTCCCTTGGTCAGGTGCCTGGGTGAGGGTGGAGCCATCTTTGATTGCCTGTGATGAGACGCCGACGAATAGTGCTGGTGGTGTTTCAGATGGGGAAACCGCATTGGTGGACTCTGGGTTACGGACGCCAATGGCACCGGTTACGGAAGGTGGAAGGATAATCTTAGAAGCGGCTTGGTCAGGGAATTTCGTGGCGGGCTGAAAGGCGTTAGGTTAGTCGCAGTTTATTCGCCGAGAGAAGTGGCATAGCTGACGTTTGTTGTCTGAGAGAGTATGGCGGTCGTAACATCACCCGGGCCCGTGCTCTACAAGGATCAATGACTTAGTTCAAGGAAAGCTGGTCACGGAAAGATACACCACCTCTGTCCGTGTCGCATCGTCTTTCTTGAGATCCTGCTGAGAACAGAACAATACGGCGGACAAGATGAGCGCCCGCCCCGCCTAGCAGTAGTCACAAACAGGCCTCGAGACGTACCTCTATGTTCAGAGAAGCCGGGGTTTCTTTAGCAATGTTAGCAGCCTGAGGAAGGTTTAAGCGCATGCATGGATGAGAAAGTCGAGTGAAACTGGATGACCTGTGCTATGTCCTTAGGCGTGTTCGCATTTGTCGACTCTCGGAGGATAGTCTGAGACTGGGTAGATTTGCCGCCGCGTTGGGTAGAAGAAGCGCCGCCCATGATGATAAACCGTGCAGTAAAGATGTTCCCCGGACCCGCGAGGACGATATGGTAGAATGAAGGCAAGTTGAGTTGTTCGTGGGGAATTCTGACCCTAGTTGACGACTAACAAGTTTGTTTTCAATTGGTTTATGGATTACTGTCCTTATCAAATACAATCGGAATGACGAATTCCAAGTCAAGCACGCAAAGCAGCCGTAATCATGTCCACCCTCTCTGTCAGTCGGATAACCTCGTAGTTCGCAAGCGTGGCATTATTCTCAATCGTAATCGCCTCAGTGAGAGCTGGCAGCGTCGTGGCACCGTACCCTGAAGGGAAAAAAAAATGAACACTTTTTTCATCTTACATCAATGCCTAGCGAGGTCTTACCAAGCCACTTTCCCGGCGCGACACCCAGGTGCCTATACCATTCACGATCCTTGATGCCATCCTCGTGGATAAAACCACGCTCGAAGGAAACTAACTTCTGATTAATCTTGCGCACGACCTTCAACGCCTTGATGAGCTTGGGAGGTAGACAATGCGGGTGTTTGGGTTTTCGGGGCAGAGGGAACCGAGGCCAGTTTCGAGCCACGATGTCGACCTCGTGGTCATTTCCGAGTCCGAAACCTGGCGCCCTATCTAGCCCAAGCTGGGGTCTCCCATCCAAAAACTTTGGCGTAGACTCAGCGACGTCATTGCTCTCTTCTGTGAAGAGGGCCTTGAGGCGGCGCATAAACCATTTCGGGAACCCAACTTTTCGCTTATGTTTGCGTTGGTCCTTCCGCCACTTACGCAAGTGGCGCCTGAGGACACGTTCCGCTGTATGCCTCTCAGCATCCAGTTTCAAACTGGCGAACTGCAGAGATCTAATAGCTGCGCGAAGAGGTGTGAAATTGATATTTGCCGACGGCGATGCAGTCAGTCCTTCAACCCTACCAAAAACACACATCAGAATATTTTATCGCTTGAGAAGAATTACTAACCTATCGAGGTAGTTTGCCAATTCAAAGGCATAGTGGGTTGTATTGAAGGGTAGAACCAACGCGCCGGCAAGACGGAGCGTCTGTAAACCCATGTTTTTTGCAACGACAACCTGGTACGAATATTTGAGCAGAGCGTTCCAAGTTTGACTTCCCATACATACATGCTTGACAAAACCAGGGTCCGCATAAGTTTCTTGGAACCTTTCAGAATCGAAGACGGAATGATAGTGGTAGACGGGGTCAGAGCGAGTGCTATGAAAACCACCGGAGTCTATGCTTGCAACCTGATTTACTTATTCAGCACCCAGAAAGGAAGGCGACGGGATATTAAGACGGTACCCCGAGACGTTGTAGGAAGACTGTATAATCACTTCCCGAGCCGAGAGGTTTGATACCAACACTGTCGGCAGCAGCCTGAGTTTCGACCTCTGTGCCTAAAGAATTGACGTCATCATATTCGCCAAAGAGCTGACCACGGTCCGCGGAAGCGTCCCAAAGAGTGCGCTTGGGATCGGTCGGATGGGGTAGATCTTCGGCTATCTTGCGGATGAAATGTGATAGCAAAGGCGAACCCGCGACACCGAATGTCGACCCTGCCACTGCGGTGTCGAGGTTGACATAGGCAACAACGTATTCTTGTATCCATTCCGCAAAGTCTTCGCCCCATTCAGTGCTGCCAATAAGGCCGTACTGTGACAAAAAGGAGGTATTCAGGGATCGCCTGTAAGGATAATAAAGGGCCAACCTCTTCTGCATCCCAACTGGCAATGACAATCGTTCTTAATGGCTTCCAGCCCTCTTTAAGCAGAGCACCCAACCCACGGATAACCTCATGGGTTGCGACAGTCCCTGAACTGGGGTCGGCCGCACCCAACACCCAAGCTAAAAACACTAGTCTTGGTCGTGAAAGTACTGTAAACGCGTTAACACTCACCATCTCGATGATTGCCGACAAGCACGACTTCATCCTTGATATACCCAGGGATAACGCCAATGACGTTCCAGACGGGCATAACTTTGGTATCAACTATGAGGATGACAGGTAACAACATAAGAACAAATACGGCGCTGGCGAATAAAAAAGTACCGTGATTAGTGAGCCTGACCGTCCTGTTCTTGCCCTCAATTTCATCTAGCAAGACTTTGGCGTTTGCCCAAGAAATAGGTATGCTGGGGATGCTTGGTATACTCGTAGCGTTCGTACGAGTGCTGTTCTCATAAGAAGGGTAACCAGGCGTGGTCGGGTCTCCAGGGTACATTGAGATAAATTGAACAGAGCCTCGCTGGACCGAGGTCGGATTGCGAGCGGGGCCATGGGGATAACTGTTGAGAAGGTTATTGAGTGAGCACGAGGCGTCGTGAATAGGTCTTACGCGGCATAGCCATTCTGCTCTGTAACTGTACCGTCATCTCGTGGGTCAGAATAAATAAGAACACCAGCCGCCCCAAGCTCCTGCGCGCCTTTGATCTGCGCGAATGAGAGTAGGGTTATTAAATGGGTCGTGACAGGCCTTAAGCCCGCTTACCTTAAGACCACGGAAAACACCACCATATCGGACAATTACAATTGCACCAGTAAAGTCAACTCCTGGATGGGTTTCAGTTCAGGCAAGGAATGGTAGTCGTGGGAAAATGTATTTGACCTTTCTGGACAAGTTCGTCGTAGTCCCTCTTCCTGCCATAGTTTGCATAAATGAGCCTGCCTATGGCCTCCCCATCGCAGCTAAGTCCATGCCAGGCACCGATAGATTTGGCGTATGCATGTGCATCACTATCAAGTTCATCCGCGACCTCTTCCAGCTCGGCCTTCCACACTGGAGCTCCGTCGTCCCCGAGGATCTCTAGGCTTCTGTCGAGAGGTGTATTGAGGACCGGGTAATAGATATCGATCCAAGCCGTTGGTTGCGTTAAATTAGTAATGGAGAGTGTCGCGTTACGTGATGCCTCTGAACCAGCTGGAAACATGGGATATTCGATGCTCTTTGGGATGGAGAACTCGCGTTGGAGAGTATTAAAGAAGTCCTTTGCCGTGCGTAAATCCCCTTCCGAACCTGCGAGGTGGGGACTCGTGGCATATCTTCGAGATGCGACAGTCGCGCTGGCCGAGTTCGGTATAGTACTTTGAAAAACTTATGAGCGACAACTATACCAGGAGAGGAGGAGAGCCTACAGAAAGAAATTCTCAGCCAATTGACCGTTGGAGGGCCCTTTCTCTGTAGGGCCAAAGGGATCTATGGCCCAATGTGTCGAGGAGTTAAAGGCCAATAGAAATAACCATCTGTGGAGTATGTACCACAGAAGGCCGAGGGAGACGACGTATTTGGCAAGTTTCTTGACTCGAGACTTGGGCCTGGGTGTATTCAGCAGTTTGGGTTCCATCGGTGGCCTGGCCTGAGCGAGGGAACGCGGCTGCGGAACCAAATCGGCTGGCATCACGTGGCAAGCGGAGCCAATAATATTATGGGGTGAGTGAATTGAGCGCTATCAGACCGGATCTCGCCTTTCTTTGGGCTGAAATGGCGATGACGTCAGGGCAGCCCGCGTATTTCAGTCGACTGTCCGATTTTCTTTTTTTATCATGGCGCTCGACGAGAAAGCCATACTCGACCTCGATTCCTGGCTGGAGCCCTTCCTCCCTGCCATTGCGCACAGGCATCAAGCCTTCACAAAGTTGAAGAACACCATACAAGAACATGAAGGAGGATACAACGCTTTCACTAAAGGCTATCTCAAATTCGGTCTCAACGTCAAAGAGGACGCATCTATCCATTACAGAGAATGGGCGCCGAATGCCACAGAGGCCGTTCTCATAGGCGATTTTAGTTCGTCTTGAACTCCGGCCATCGCCTCGTCTGGTTCATCATTCATTAAACCTACTAGATGGATGGAATAGGACCTCACACCCCCTCAGGAAGGACCAATATGGCGTTTGGGAGACTACTCTTCCTCCCAAGTCCCCTGGTGTATGCGCCATTCCTCATGATTCCAAGCTCAAGGTACGTCATTTTCACACGGTTGTACACAAGGCCGCGACCATGTCCTTAGATCTCCATGATTCTACCGAATGGAGAGCGGATCGAGCGCCTTCCTGCTTGGATCAAGCGTGTCACTCAGGACCTCGCGATCTCGCCCGTCTATGATGCACGCTTTTGGAACCCACCTCCCGAGTCCAGATACACCTTCAAGAACAAAGCTCCCCCTAAGCCCGGCGGCCTGCGTATCTACGAGGCACATGTGGGAATCTCTTCATCAGAGCCGAAGGTCGCAACATACAAGGAATTCACCACCAACGTCCTACCCAGGATAAAGGATCTCGGATACAACAGCATTCAGCTTATGGCAATAATGGAGCATGCTTACTACGCCTGTCGGTCCCTTTTTACACTTTATCGTTGATGCGATTCGATCTTGCTTTCAGCGTTTGGATATCAGGTCACCAATTTTTTCGCTGCCAGTTCTCGCTTTGGCATCCCTGAAGATCTCAAAGAGCTGATAGACACAGCCCATGGTCTTGGTCTTGTAGTTCTTTTGGACGTTGTCCACTCCCATGCCTGCAAAAATGTTCTCGATGGCTTAAATCTCTTTGACGGTAGTGACCACTTGTACTTTCACGAAGGCAGTAAAGGTCGCCATGAACTTTGGGACAGTCGCCTATTTAACTACGGCTCTCACGAGGTTCTACGCTTTCTTCTGAGCAATTTGCGTTTCTGGATAGATGAGTATCAATTCGACGGATTCCGTTTTGACGGCGTCACGAGTATGATGTATGCCCATCACGGTATCGGGACCGGTTTCTCTGGTGGATATCATGAATATTTTGGTGGCGGTGTCGACGAACAAGGCGTTGTTTATCTCATGCTGGTGAGCTCCCTAGGGCTTATGACGGTTGGGCGCAAACATTAACATCTCTTATAGGCAAACGATGCATTACATTCCCTTTTCCCCAATATCATCACCGTTGCTGAAGATGTGTCTGGGATGCCGCTTCTTGGTATTCCTGCAGACATCGGAGGCGTTGGTTTTGACTACCGCCTTTCCATGGCAATTCCAGATATGTGGATTAAACTTCTCAAACACGTGCAAGATGATGCATGGGAGATAGGCAACATCGTACACACACTCACGAACCGACGTTATCGTGAGAAAAGTATCGCGTACGCAGAGAGCCATGACCAGGCTCTTGTAGGCGATAAAACGCTCGCGTTTTGGCTGATGGACAAGGAGATGTGTAGATATCCTTCGCCCTTTGAAGGAAACCGGTTTTGACAGAAATATAGACACGAACATGTCGGACATGAGTCCGTCGACACCCGTCATCTCTCGTGGCCTGGCTCTACATAAGATAATTCGGTATGTGATTCCCTATTGCAGTCGGCGAATCTGATCGCTGGTCCTAGCTTGATTGTCCACGCTCTAGGCGGAGAAGGCTATCTTAACTTTGAAGGGAACGAATTTGGGCACCCCGAAGTGAGTACGAGCGCGAGTAACTAACTGTTTTAACTAAATTCGGCACTTTTAACAAGTGGCTTGACTTTCCGCGCGAAGGGAACGGCAATTCATTCCACTACGCTCGGCGACAATGGAACGTCGTTGATGATAACCTACTGCGATACAAGTACCTGAACAACTTTGACAAAGCCATGCAACACCTCGAAGAAGAGTACCATTGGCTCGAATCCACTCCAGCCTGGGTTTCGCTGAAACACGAGGGCGATAAAGTCATCGTCTTTGAACGGGCTGGGCTACTCTTTGTGTTCAACTTCCACCCTACCAATTCATTCGCGGATTACCGCGTCGGGGTTGATGTCGCTGGAGAATACAGGATTGTGCTTAGCAGCGATGACAAGCAATACGGAGGATTCGAGAATGTGGACGTGAATGCCAAATTCGTCACAACACCGCTTGAGTGGAATGGACGGAAGAACTGGCTTCATGTGCGATGTTTTTTCTCAGGCCATGATATTCGCGTGCCTCACTGCTTTGCTTCAGGTTTACGTTCCTTCCCGAACAAGCATAGTTCTCGCGAAGGTCAAAGAATGAACTTACCGTCGTCATGGTAGGGTAGTCTGCATGACAGGGGTTGGGTACTGTAATGGTAGGCTGAGTCGTAGAGATCTGGATTTTCTTGAAATATGGCGGAGATTGTACGTTTGAGGCGCGTCCGAGAAGACCGAGAGTATATATAAATCAGAATAGCCGACTAGTCTACATGTTTTCAACTAAGTTTCTGTCTCTTAGTACCTGCACGGGTTGTCGACGTTGCCGACGTGTCAACAGAAGACACAGACATCGATCTCCTATCATTTGTGGTCCCCGTCTGTGGCGCATGTCACTAAGCACCGAGGGGATGATCGAGTCGAGTCAGGAACTCACCTGCTTCCTGCTCCGCCCACTACGCGTACTAACTACGCTGTGAGCTCTCCCTTCTCCAGGGGTATCTGGTGCCTGCCCGTCCTCGTCCACACCTATGGGTCCCTCGGCTGGCGTCACGCTTTCGCGCATGCCAAGCCGGATTTTCGCCGTACGAATATCCTGATCGACGCGATCAGCCACCTTTTTCAGTTCGACGAGTGAGGTGATGGTTTCTAGAAGCGCCTCATGTGCCAGGAGGGTGTCACGTGTTGGCATCACCAATCTAGACAGAGAAATACCGAGCTCATTGGCTATCTGTGTAACCTTTGCCGCGACCGCCGTCTTGGGGAATGCGATGCGGAAGGAACGGAGATATGCCGCTTGATGTGAGGCCTTGGTCGTGGTGCCTGCGGGCGTGATTCCATCCGTGCGTTGGATGCACTGTATCGCATCTGAGGTCGCTTGGTCGGACAAAAAAGGAGGCGGTTGATGGGGAAAGAGGGCGATGATGAATACGTACCTTCTGCAGCCGATTTAGCCGATTGCGCACGCTTGGGAATGGCAGATGCGAATAATGAGCTTGAGGGTGTCGCTGGACTGTCTAACTCATTTGCCACTCCCCTTTTTCTCTTCTTGGGGTCGCCTAATGGCCCATCCTCGTCGATCGGAAGGTCAGGCAACCCACATTCAGCACCGAGTAACGTGCGCAATAGTCGGTCACGATCCTGCTTGAAGCGCTTCTCGTTCTGTTCTATGCGCTTGAGCTCGATGTACAGCGCTTCTTCCTCCGCAAGTTCCTTGGGTGTGCGGTTTTCGAGGCTAAGTAGGTACTTCTTCCGCATGACCTCGCGTTCTGCAGAGTAAGTAAGCAAGGAGGCATAGGGAAGTGTGTGGCATTGGGTGTCGGCGCACCTTTGTCGAATTGAAAGGTTGATACGAGTTGTGATTTACTAGATTCATCTCCTGGCCAGGACCTGTTCCTAATAAGCTTGCGGCACACACTGTAATACCTATCCTTCAAATCCTAAGGCGAGCCCTTAGTACGTCAAAGGCCATAATCTATTGCAGCTCACCTCCATCGAGCGAGGTGGACCACCAGGGAAGTCATAGCGGTCGTTGATGATGTAAAACCGAGAATCGTATTCGCGGATGAGGTTGAAAAGATAATCTGTCTCTTCCTTTGTCCATTCTGGGTCTGCCAATGATGTGAGTGTGCGTAACTGGACTATGAACAAGCCTTGTACCTTCTAGGAATTTGGTATACTCCTCCTGTGAATACGTGTAGTCCGGAGACTTGGCATTGTATCTTGCAAAGGGGTATTCTGAGTTATTTTAACGCTCAAGTGATAACTAATTGGAGAGAAGAAGAAACGGACCAGCATCTGGATCAGTGTTGGTTTTGACCCAGTGACCGAGTTCCAGCCCATCCGCTCTTGCAGAGTTCTTGAAAGACCTCCACACCCTGCGCGATATTTCATGACTGCCTTTCACAGCGGAAAGGTCTAAAAAAATATACCATTTTGAACTTCCGCCACTGCCAAGATTGGGTTTCTGCTTGAGGCGGGGTTTAGCGACTTGAGCGACTAATGTAGGAGCAGAGGGGCCAATGAGAGAGTATAGCTCGCGAGAGATGCCTGAGGGCTTTCTTGACAAAGGAGTAGCTGCCTTCTTTGGCTGAGCAGGGGTTGGTGTTGAAGAGCTGGGCAAGGAAAGGATACTGCGAACGTCAGCAGCGGATGCTCCAGCCATCGTCGTCGTCGTTAACTTCGCGCCTCGCGATTCGCTTCACCCGTCACCGGTCCGCGATCGGTCCGTAGCCTAGCTTCAAGTCGAGCTCACTCGTCTTGCGCATGCTGTCAAACATACTCCGCTCACGAGCTCCCCTGAGAGCATTTCATACCGCGAGAGTACTGAGAAACCAGAAATGGTCCCAACTGACAAATATCCTTGCTGGCGAGATCCCCCCGCCTGTGCAGGTCAAGTCCATCACAACAGCTGGTGTACTGCTGCAGGACGGAAGATTATTGCCGTCTGCGTGCATCTTCCTTGAAGGAGAAGTCCTTCTGTGGGACGTCCCACCAATAGCGTGGAAGGGATGGGACGAAAGCAGATTTGAGGTCTTTGATGTGGTCGTCCCCAAACCTGGTGCGTCTCCTCTGTCAGCCCATAGGACTCGAATTGACCACTCTGTTCCTTTTTTATTCTCTCCAGAAATCTTGCTCATCGGTACGGGAAAGTCTGTCAATCCCCTCCCAGCCGTTTTGCGACAACACCTAAACAAGCTTGGCATTCAAGTCGATGTTATGGACTCGGTGAGAGACGCCTCTCTACTTGCTCACTCCTCCCTGACTCTGGAGTAATCTCGTAGTGGACTGCTTGTACGACGTATAACCTACTATCGGAAGAAGGTCGCCGAGTAGCTGCCGCCTTGCTTCCATTACAACACCGTCCGTGGAGAATGACGTGCTCTGATCCATCTTGAATACCACTTGTATTATGACACCCTCTGATAAACTCGAAGCAGTGCTGCCGGTTTGGCCGCAACTGCTCGATATGCCTTGACCCTGAACCTATCGTTATAGTACAGGGCACATGATACGGAGCGTCCTCGCACGGCATGGTAAAACAGATATGGTAGACCAGTCGTAAGGATATTCTACAGACAACCCCAGAGAAAACAGCACGATTGATGACCTCGGATGACTTTTTGAATCAGTCTCTCACATACGATTCGATGACGTTAATCCACCGCCTTCCGTTTACCTTTTCTGACGCTACTCTCTTCGAACGTCTCATCAATGTCCATCGCCAGGCCATTTCCAGCTCCGGGCGTGCCAGACACCTCATCTTCATCATCCATTAGTGAAGGGATAGTAACTTCAACCGGCAGTATTTGGCCTGGAGAGATATGAAGCTCGGTCTGGTGAAGTGATCGGAGACTGTGACATCGCGCGCACCAGAGTCGTCCTTGAATTGCACGAAAAGAACAGCCCAATTACCCACGACATTTTTCAGCACCTGGTCATCCGTCAAAACCTCGTACGAAGTGGCATCGTTTCCCCTCTCCGTAACCTCCCGCGAGAGCACAAAGTCATACAAGCCGGAAATTTTGGGAACATCGTGAATTCCTTTAAAGACATCATCCGAGAAGGCCGACAGAACTTGTTCTTTCACCACCGAGATGGTCGTCTCGTTGGGCAGTGCGAGAAAGACCGTTAACTTGTGTGTTTTTACGAGAACCTGAAAGATTTTTGGGTGCGATCTTGGTGGCTTTGGGGAAAGAATTAAAATATAGGACAGCACGTTATAGACTACGCGCAAAAACGTACCATATGCGCGATGTTAGGATGTTGGAAACAGTCCAAGAGAGTGACGCTGGTCCGCGTCGCGATCGTGGCGTCGGGAGGTCTTCCTAGAATGGGAATATCCGGGCCCGCATTCCCGAGGCCCGGGCCGTCCGGTGGGAAGTCCGAATCTCGTACAGGACACAATACCGACGGCCGCGACGACGATGAGCACCTTCCAACCCGGAGAATCCTCGTCCAACCCTTTCCGTGAGCCGGAGCCTCTCCCTGCCTCTATTCCAAAGGTCAATGAAGTTGGTGCCACGAGTGCTCCCTTGAAGAGCGCTGCGTTCTTCTTCGGCGCGTACTGCAAAGAGTTCAATGGTGGGTGTGGCACATATTCGTGAAATCGTATTCCAAACTGACTCGACGCGTGACATACAGAGGACTTTATGCTTTGCAAGGCGGAAAACCGAGAGCCCGCTCATTGTCTGAAGGAGGGTCGACGGGTGACCAGATGCGCAATTGACCTGTGACGCTCTTCTCGTATCTCCCTTCAACAAGCTCTGACCATGAAGGTTTTGTTGTTTCACACTCTTTTTGATTTGTGCATACAGTATCAGCAAGATGCGCGAAAACTGTCTACAACAGTTCGATGCACACTGGGGTTGCTTGGAATTGAATAACCAGGTCAGTTTCTGGAATGTACAACCCGGGAACTCTGTGCGTTCTCAACGGCCACATGCATAGAACTATGCACCTTGTAGAAAACCTGAACGCGCGCTCAACAAGTGCATGTTCGAGAAATTGGTGTGTTAATCTCCGCTCGCGTCTGTGCTGTGCCGTTGTCTCAACGTTCTCTATCACACTTCAGGGCCTTGTCAAGACTATTCCTGGAACCTCACCCGGCCAGACGCCCATACACGAAGTTGAAAACCCTCTGTATGGCCGCATGCAGAAATGAACGTTGGGGCATCTTTGGTGTTCCGTGGCTGAGCCTCTGGGAGCCCCGCATACGTCTCCGTAGTGTCGACTAGACAGTTGCTTGTGTCTTTCGTCATCGTCTGAAGAAATTAGACCAATACAAACTGTGCCATACGCATGGGACGGGACCAGTGTGCTATCGTGTAAATATGAGTGTAGGCAATGGTAACTGAAGACAATCCATGCAGTGCCTTGAGCACTCCTTGATGCGCCCTCCCTTGACGCGCCTCCTCCAACGAGGCCCTCGTCACTTCTCCATCCCTCAATCGCCCTCGCTAACCGCAAAGCACGGCATCTACGTCTCTCACTCCAGTGACCCTTACTTCAATCTCTCATTCGAGGACTGGTACGCTCTACCCCCCGTGTCTTCATTTATTCGGCCTTGAATGAACGAATGCATGCCGATGCCCAGGCTGTTTAAAGAGAAGCCTATCCAGGAGCCTCTCCTACTCATCTACCGCGACAAGCCATGCGTCGTCATAGGACGAAATCAAAACCCGTGGAAAGAAGTGAACTTTCCTGCATTACGTCGCGCCGACATTCCCTTCATACGCCGGCGCAGTGGCGGAGGAACGGTGTACCATGTACGTCGTCCTCTTCTGCCTTGATTTGGTTCAATAGCCAGTCAATAACCCCATGGGCCTTATGAACTGAACTGAACTTGGAGAAAGGACATGGGGAATACAAACTTCTCCATCCATCTTCCTCGAAGCTCGTTCAATCGCCATGCTACTGCGCAGCTTGTCCTGCGCGCCGTGCGCTCACTCGACATCGATGCACAAGTCAATGACCGCAATGATATCTGCGTTGGGTCTTATAAGATGAGTTTCTCTTGGCTAGCCAAGCGAAACTCATGAACCAATCTCTCCGATATCCACGTGTCTGGCTCCGCCTACAAGATTGCGAAGGATCGAGCGTATCATCATGGCACAATGCTCATCTCGTCACAGCTCAGTACCTTAGGGGACGTGCTACATGTCTCAAAAGTATGGTTCATTTGTCACAATACGCTAGTGCATATGTCTGACTGTTGCAATGGACCTCAGGAATCTATGATAACCCGAGGAGTCGCATCGATCCGCTCACCAGTAAAGAATTTGCAGGAATTTAGTCCAGCTGTAACTCACGACAAATTCGTGAGAGCCATGGTCCAAACCTTCCGCGAGGAGTATCACGTAGAGGAGCCCGTACGACTGTCCCACAAGGTCATTTCATTGTCCTTCTACTCATCACTGCCTTTTCCTTCTGGCCCAGGTGCAATACATCCAAGCGGAGGATGCCACAAACATACCACACATCCAAGAAAGCATAGCTAATTTCCCTGTAGGTCTCACATTCACACTATGGACCTGATCGGTGAATGGTTCTGTTTTCAGGAGTGGGATTGGGCATTCGGACAGACTCCAGAGTTCACATACTCGATTGGCCGGAGTTTTGGGTGGGGCAACGTGGTCAGTCTACCAACCAGAAGTACGCATATGATGGCTTGACAACATTGTAGGCAGCGAAAATCCGCTCAAAGCACGGTGTCATCTTGTCCTGCACCTTATCTGTCGATGACACGCCAAGCTCGGAATGGCTAGAGAAGTTGGGTCGCAAGTTAGAGGGTCAGAGGTATGGTTTCCTCGACAATAATGTAACGGGGTATGATGGCGGTGGGAGGACACAGGAAGTACGGCAATGGTTGATAGAGGAGATGGCCAGCTGAGCCCAGATCTGGATGATATATGGAATTGAGGATAATTCTACGATCTATTGTGTTCTTTCTGTGTACCAAACACTGTTCGTCTCGAAGCCCTCAGGCGCTCTAGGTTCAGACTGTGACAAAGGTCAAATCAATGGCGTAGGTGATGGGAGGAAGGTCAGGTACGTACTGTCTGTTTCCGCGCATGTCCGGTGAGTCGCTGGTCTCTGTCCATCATCATTTCCTCCCAAGAGTCGATACGGTATCTTGGAGGCTGGGATGAGGCACACGGGGTGAATGAATGGATAAGGGTTGATAAACAGATATCGACTCGCCTTGCCCTGGTTTTGTGCGCGTTTGGATACATTCAACAGTGTTCCAGCAGTGCCGAACAATGCAGTGACCAGACCTAGTGGAATCAGGAATCAGCAGAAGACAGGACAGGAAAAAAGAGCTAGCTGACCGAAAGGAATAAGGGCCTCCCAAGGAACAGGCATGCTGATGACAAGCAGAATACAGTACTCGCCGTTGCTGGTCAAATAAACTCACGCCGTATTTGGCACTGTTTGATACTTGTCTATTACAGCAACTCCGAGAGCAACAAAACCACCTATTTCCAGCCCAAGCGATCCTTCTCTACCAATACTCGTGCCCACATTTTGAAGACAATATACAGACTCCCATCACAAAGCAAAGAACCGATCAAACCCAATGATGCGACAGGAATGGGGAGCATAGATGCCAGAAGCGTCTGTTCGAAAACGTCCAGCCAGTTCCACGACGTTTTCAAATTATTTGTGCTGGGAAACAAGTTCCAGTCATTCAATGATGGATGACCTGGAATATTTGCTTACGACACAGTCATAATTAGGGTTAGCCCTAATACGGTGAAACCATAGGTGGTGGTGACCTATCACAGTTTCTATAAGTGAGAACAGCGTGGAGCCCAATGACACCGCCCACTGAAGCATTGTGATCCCCTATGTATAGCGCTCAATGCGCAGCGGGTATGGCAACATGTCTGGTCAAACTCACGGATATCGCTGTCAGGAAGGTCATGTTCGCTCTGTATGCAACGAAGTTGAAATCTTTAGTTTTCGTAACAGACCCACGCCACGAAAACAGTCGCCGTTTGGCCAAAAGTTGAGTGAGATCGAAGTCGGCCAAGGGCTAGAGCGCGGAAACGTACAAGGAGAATCGCATCTGCAAAGAAAAAATGTCTAAACTAGAGCTTGGGTGCCGTTGGATAGCTACAAGCTTCACCAGACCATTCCACGAGGTTTGCCTGCACGAATGCGCGAAAATTCGCGAGAGAAGCATGGCACGCAGGGTGAACTCGATGAAGTCGACCCCTGTATATGAGGTGCACGCCGAAGGACGTGCAGGATAAAAGGCCATCTAGGATCTTCGACGGCTTGGCAAAGGGCTGGGCACGAAAGCGTGCTGGCGTACTCTCACTATTTGCAGTGCACGATGATGTGCATGACCCTCGATAGATGCCAAACGACAGCACTGTTTGCGGCACTTTCACACTCTGTTCCGCTGAGACGGCTATTATGTACAATAACCATGAAGTTAGTAGTTGCAAGGACGAAAGGATTCACCCACAGCTACGCGCTCACATTTCAGTTCTAGGAATAACTGGATGAGGCGCCGACACTCTTGGTGATTGAATCTTCCCTTGACACTTTCTTGACCGGAGATGTGCCCTACAGTAGGTCATTGATCAGCAACGATCTAGCGACTAGTAAGAGCCACACCACTCCGTCAGCGCTGTAGGCCAGGGCTTCGAAGAAGGCTACCTCTAAAGTGCCTCGGGAACACCTCAGACCACGAGTAAGTCAGTGGACCTAGTGTCATACGATGGGATTGGCGACTGATGCGATACAATAGTAGCATCGGTAACCCTGCAACAAACTTTTTTGGCTCGTACGAGCTCGTACAAGCCAAAAAAGTGACAAAAAGTAAGAAAAAGTGTGAAAAGTGCAAAAGTTGACAAGTAAGAGTGCGTTCGGCGCAAATTGAGGTGCGACAGCGGCAACTTGCGACACGCTGTCGCGTGCCCTCGCGACAACGTCCCAATTTCTCGCTTGTCAGAAATAAATAGATGTGTTCGGTAAAATATCGAAAATATTGCCAGATTTTCCAATTCATCTCGATGTCTGACAAAGCGTTACAGCACGTGAGCAATGTGACTGAATCTGTGCTTGCCGAACAATTTGATTATGATTATTATCGATTAGATTACCTGCATCCTTGTACACGTGCGCATGGATACCACGATCAGAGTTAGAGCGTAGGGGCGCTATTTCTATTATCTAATCTACATTACTACGGTCCAAGCGCTCCACCCCGCCTATCCGGACTTCGGAGTACCGGATTCATTGATCCGTTGATCCGGGCTCACGCGTGTCTCAACACTGTATGCCTCGTATTTTGATAAAGTCCCCCAGCAGAAAATATGACTAGCTCTAGGATTAGCTGTATAATTCGTAGTCGTACTGTGTGCAATACATTTTCGTCTCGTGTACTGTGTGAGCGCATGTGTATTGATATCGGCTAATGCCGCGATCACTAAATATCTAGATTACAAGTACTTTATCGTGTTACGGTTGTGTTACAGAGGTGTTACGGGACGTCACATCACGCGCGAGAGTGCGACAACAAAAATAAAAACAGGTCTAGACCTGTTTTTATTTTTGGCGGGGCTGTCGCATGTTGTCACACTCTCAAATTTCTGAGAAATCGCTCCCGAACGGTCACGCTTCCACAGATTACCACGTCCGACACGTTTTTTATTTTTGGCTGGTGTCGCGCGTGACAACACTTGCGCCGAACGCACTCTAACCTACATTTCATGGAAAGTTACTTTCAGCTGCTTCGAAAAAAGTTGAAAAGTTGAAAAAAGTTACAAAAGTATGAAAAACATGTATTTATTATCATTATTTTAGTATGACTGAAACATACCTTTTTCACTTTTTCACTTTTGTACTTTTCACGGCTCAAAAAAGTCGAAAAGTCGAAAAGTTTATGTACATTTTCCCGATGCTATGAGAGGACGAAGTAACTTGCGACGAGGATGATGCGTAACCGGATTCCGAGTCTGAGTCGTCTCTTGGACTCGGACAACACGTGAATTTGACCTCTGATATGACATGAAACTCCCAATCGCCTCTCTGCAGTAGGGATTATCAAAATGAACGAAAAGTTCGAGGTCGTGTGGCAGATCCTCCAAGACTGCTTCTTCCAGCCACCCTTGATCTTGCTCTGAAATAAGACACGATCGAAAAAGGGATCAAAATGTCAAGGACTTCCTCGAACAGATGCGCAACCCCCCAGACATGGAGGAGCGAGATGTGGCATGACATGCCAGCAGCTCATTATACCAAGATACAATGAGCAAATCTTCAAGGAACGTCACATCAGATCAGAAGGATGCTGGTCTAGTTAGAGGCGCCATGTTGCAAAAGGCTGCACAAACCCCGCCAGAGGACCACGGAAGGGCGCCTGGGTTGGAGGGATGAAAGATGAAATACTAGAGTACAAAGCGCTCCCGTTGTAAGCGCCCAGGTTCAGTGGTCATGTTAATCGGAGCAGAGTACAAAGATGAAATATAAAAAGCTAAAGATCCTACAGAGATACAGCACTGAAAAATACCACACAAACTACATATTTGCTAGATCATTTCTTTGTCTGTCCGTGGGGGACTGCCTGACAAAACGTCCCGTCCATCATCTTTGGGCGGAGAGGTCATCGTGCCCTGCGAGGAATCGGCAGAAGGTGGATGCGCTGATGATGATGTGGTTGTGTGTGGAAGCGGAGGTTCGGTATCGGATGTTGGTGGTGGGGTTGGGTCATGACCACGATCCGTCACAGTAGCAACCTGAGTCGGAGAGGAAGTAGATGGCTGATGAGGGGCTGCTTGTGACCGTTGTTGTTGCCCCTGGTCGCGTGGATGAGGTATCAACTCCCCAACCATAGGTGTCTCATCAGATCTCATGCTTGGGCTACCCGCGTCGCTCGCCTTGGCTTTCCCCTTCCCCTTATCATTCCCAGATGTACTGTCGTGATCTTGTGAACTGAATACGGCTGCTTGATCAGCAAGGACATCCAGCGCAGAGCGTGTCCTTTCCAACCGTTCTGAAGTGCCCCTGACATCGGATGCTGCAACAGCCCGAGTCAGAGAGCGGGCAGCCTTGCTACTTGCCACCCTTCTGCGCTTTGTTAGCACAGGACTACCGAAACCAGGGGTTGGCATTTGCCGCGTTGATGGCTTCGAGGAAACAACACGTTTCGGGTTTGGTTCCACACTGTCATCGTCGGGATCGCCATCTTCATCTTCATCTTCCTTATCCTCAATCATCGAGATGGTGGATGCAGCGGTGAGTAACGAATCCAACGAGGTAAGGGTGTTCACATGGGCAACTCTTCCTTGAGTCGCGTGGCTGCGAGCCGATTTTCGGGAAGTGAGGGGAGTTTGTGCAGGTGAAAAATCGGATGAGACTTGCTCCACTGATGCGGTATCCGCTGTTGCAGGGATAGGGCTGTTCAAGTAGATGACACCAGTGCTAGAACCGTTACCGACACCCACGGTTTGGTGTTTACGGGGTGTTCTTGGGACAGTGTCGGTTTGATCGTTGTCATTCTTGGGGTCCTTGTCCTTGTCACGGCCTGCTGCAGTAACAGATCCGGCCAGAATCGAAGCCCGTTCCCTTCCAATCCTGCGCGCCGCAAGCAGCACGTGTTCGGCGCGTGCATCGGCGAGCGTGGCACCGCCTTTCTTCTGAGCCCGTCTCCGATGCCTTGAATTGTCCACGGATGGTTCTGTATCCCGACGTCGGTAATAGTCACCTCTGGGTCTGGCCCGAGGTGTGCTACTCGAAGCCATGGCAGTATTGTCGGGCTCATCTTCAGTGGCATCCGGGTCCGCATCACCCTGCTTCCTCCTCTTTACCCGTCTTGTGACATCAGCTTTATGAGCTGAGGAGTGCAAGAAATAATTGTGTGCGGGAGGGAGGCTGTGGGTGAGTGCGTATGGCTGCATGAGGAGTACGGGCCGCAGCTGAGCTAGCTCTGCCTCAACTGACTGGACCCTTACGTGGTATTCGGAGAGCTGTGGTGGGATGAAATGAGTACAAGAAATAAGGTGTAGTCAAGTCGAGTCACTTTTTGGCGAAGTGCTTTGTTATCGGCATCCAGAGTGGCGACCTGACGTTCTAACTGCTAAAATTTACAGTCAAATATTTTTTGATAGATATTTTTCGGAAGAACGGACCTCTTCACGGTAAGTGGATTCGCCACCGTGACATCGTCTGGCAATGAGTGCCTCGGCCACTCGGTCGAACCCGAGCCTCTCTGCATCCCAACGAGCTCGTTCCTCCTCAACTTCCTTTATTATAAAGTCTCGTTGATGACAGAGCTCTTGTATCGTATTTGCTTGAGTGCATAGTTGTCCGACATCGGGCGTATGTGCAGACGTGAGCCGAATGATCTTCAGGCCAAATTTAGCGGTGAAAATCATCTCAAACAAACCGAAAAAAGACGCACCATTTCTAGCAGCTCCTTCTCTCTGGAGGATGTATTCATTTTAGAAGCACCAGACACGATGAGTTCCAAAACTCTCTTGCGCATCAGCTCGATCTGCGCATTATCTAATGGCTCAGGTGTAGAGCTCTCAGCTGCAACGATCTTCTCTGCATCATCTTCTGGGGGGATGGGGGTGTCGGAGCCAGCTGCAATACCATGCATGATGTCAGAGAGAGCGAGCACAGGGCCATCGAGGACCATGACGAGAAGAGGAGACGGGCCAAACACGACCAAAGCCATCCAACGCGTTCTCGCCTGTCACGTGTCGCTGGGCTGTTGGATCACGGGGACGGAACATGTTTCCTTGTTTGGAATATTGGCTGTGCCACGTTGTCTTCCCCAACGCAGGGTGTCACGCTTGCCGTACGACTTGCCCCACCTGAATGCGTAGAGCTGCACGGGCAGTTGCTGTGCTTTACTCCTGACCAGCATGGCCGTAGCAAGTTCCTATCACTGTCTCACCTCTTTACTTCTCATCTCCTCTTTGATCCTCCTTTCCTATTTCTTCGCTCAGTTCCCACACGCGCCCCAAGGATACAGTGTTCTCCCATCCCTAGCGAGCCTCGGACCAGAAACCAAGGCCAAAGATGTCTATCCAGAAGACTACTATTCAGGTGGCGCGTATGTTTCACTTCCCTTCGGTAACGTGAGTCCTTATCCTTGTTTCCTACCACTGTTCCAATACCAGTGCTCTCATCGTGGCAATCGTGTGTCTCAGGTCCGTTACTGGTTATTCGGCCCCGAATCTGGAAAGAAGGTGGCACATCGCCTTTTCCTGATATTTCGATTTGCTGAGCTACCACGATTAGATCGTCTTCATTAACGGCTTATCTATCCCTTCATTGATTTGGAAGGACGTGGCACCAGCTCTTGGATCGCAGGGCTATCGCGTCCTTTTGTATGGTACGTGTGCACTTGTGTTTGTCAGTTCTCTAACCTCGTCAATCGTTGGCAGATCTTTACGGCCGCGGCTACTCGGACGCTCCGGAAATCACTTATGATGCCTCCCTATATGCGACTCAGCTTGCGCTCCTCATGCAGCACGTCAAATGGCCCAAAGCTTACGTCGCCGGCGTATCGATGGTCCGCGTTTTCCCCATATGCTATTGTCATTGTCGTTGACTGGTTCGAACTGTTTATTCAGGGGGGTGGTATTCTTGCGGCGTTCACTTCATTCTTCCCGGACCTGGTTGATAGCAAAGTAGTGCTCATCGCTCCGACTGGGCTAGTTGAGGTATAGTCGTCTGTCATACATTGTGTCTTATCTCCCTCAGACTCGCTTCCAGTCCAAAGACCTGTCAAGAACAACCAAATTCATGTCTTCTCCTTTCGTTCAATCTGTGACTTCAAGCGCACCTTTCCGAGTACGTGTGTCCCCCTGTCGCTTGTATTAAACGCTCACCTTCTCAAATCTGGATAAGTTCTACCTCCAACGGCTGGCAAACTCTTCATCAAGTGATCCTGTGTCCGAGGTTTACCATATCCTTTCTTTACTTTCTCGGTCGGTCTGATCATCGCTCTGGTGTAGATCGTGCGAATACAATCTGCGCATCTTCCAGGTTACAATGCGGCTATCGCATCTTCCCTTAGAGATGGTCCTATTCGTGGCCTGCACGAATCGTATGAAAGATTGGGTGTGTCAAATCGCAAAGTTTTACTTATATGGGTATGCTATCTCAATTTTCCAATTCGGCACACACCTAACATGCCTTTAAGGGCACCGCGGACCACACCGTCCCCTACAAATATGCGTCACGCATACAAAAACTCCTCCCTCATTCGGAACTCATTACCGTTGAGGGAGGGGGGCATGATCTAACGGTCAGCCATCCCGAGACCATCGTCTCTGCGTTGGTGCGATTTCTTTCCCCGAGGTAGTTGCTTCTTGCCCTCTTGCCAATCCTGGCGACCCTCATGATTCGTATGTGTCAAAATCTGGAAGATGTTCACCGAATAACACCTTGCTAGGTAATTTATACACATGCATCCCATTGGGACTTACGCCAACTCTCTGAACTTTCTCATGAAAGTTGTAATGATGCGACACCCTTGGCCACAAACACTCACTTATCTTAATTATGAATGATATAATACCACTACGGACCCTCGACGCGCTCATTACCTTTTGATTTGTGACTGGATGGCTAGGGCACCCGACAACCTCGAATTCCCCTGGTCTGCTCCACAATTTTGCTGTGTACTTTGTTCATTGATGATACTTCTCGTGTATGTGTACTATTTGTGTCTCGTTGTCACCCCTACTGCTATCCAGCAACCTTTCTCGTATCTTTGTTTTCTATCCCTGGGAATTTCGCTCAACCTATTAGGATAGACCAAAACGTATCGGGACTTTTTGTTCCGTCTATTCATTCCATCTAGGAGCTGTTGGATATGTAAAACATTTTGAAAAGCTCAGGATACAACGCTCCATGCGGGGTCGCGTACTATCCCACTTTAGCTTGTGGCCCGGTGACCTAGGTAATTCTCAGGCTGTAGGGTCTACATTTCAGGTCTGCCGACGCTTAACACCTGTGCGCAAGTGGTTGGAAGAATCTTATTTAGCCTGGTACCAGTATATTCACCACCAGCCGGATGTAATTTGAACGATACGGGGCACAGCCACGAGCCGACAGCTCGGAAAACACGACGCAGTTGATTATGGTCAGTTTACATAGTCATATTCACAATGTGACGGGGACCATGGGATGCTACGGAAATGCGGCAGTAGATCTACATGTAGCATTGGAGCGAAATCATACTGTAGCTCCGTGAGCGCCAGCATTGTCCCCGACGTTCCTTTATAGCCTGAGTCGATATATACTGGACGGAGTTGATCGCCAACCCTAGTCCTAAAGATATTGCACTAGCACTTCCTTGAGAGTGCGATTCTCGCATCCTAACCATACTCTGTACGATGGTGATGGCATTGACTTGTGCACGGCCTATTCTTGGCCTATTCCACAAGCTCGCGGCGCTGGAGAGCTCCCATAAGCTGCAGGAAAGTACCCGGTGATGACGAAGCACCCTTGCCACGGGCACCTATGAAACGCTCCAATTCCTCGGATTCGAGCGCATCTCGATATGTATTCAGATATTTGTCGACCGTTTGAGATTGCAGGCCCGTCAAACTAGCTATCTTGCCCACAAGCAACGACGTTTTGGAAATCTGAAGCTCGTTTACGCAGTGATCATGAACCCCAAGAAATGTCTGGCCACGACCTTTTGTGGTGAGCAGGTGCGGGAGGGTGAAGTAACGGTACGGCTTTGAAACGTATCGCACGCGGCGGTCCGACGGATCAAGACGGGTGGACGGATGAGAAAGATCGAGGCCGATGCGCGGAGACTTATATATCTGGGGCGGCGCGCGCGTTGATGTTGTCGCGGTTTGTTTGACGCCAATAAAGAGAGTTACCGGATTTGAATCAGGGTCCTCCACCGAGGATGGGGCTCGAAATGCTGATATGTCGCCCAACCACTTTTCGTTGACGAGTTCGGGGATGTCATCCGCCCCGCTTGATCGCAATAATTCGTCGACCAGTAAGGAAGGACCTGATATGACAGTTGAATCGGCGACCCTCCGGAGGCTTCGCAGTAATATGCCACCTCGAATTGGAACGGGTTGGGCGTTCGAGGGATCCGGGGAGTTGAGAGTCCCAATTGTCAGGTCTAATCCTTTCCGAGAGCCGCTACGGTAAGCGGGGGGACCTGAGGTGGCAGAACCTTTGTGCCGCGGAACGCGATGAAAGTACCTTACAGTCCGGAAAGTTCGGTTCGATAATGCAGAAAGGGGACAAGAAAAAATTGGACCGACCAAGCCCCTGATAGACGCTGATCTACTCCATCGTGAGTGAACGGATCAGAATGACACTCTGGTTTGATGAGATAAAATTCGAATTCGAGCAACTCGTAGAGAACCCGCTTCGGACTGCCGTCACGTTTTGTGGAGCAGCAGACTAGGTAGGAGCGCTGAAACAGATGTTCCGATATTCTATCAAAATGCTCTATGATGGAGGCATTAGAAGAAAGAGAGGGAGACGAAAAATCGAGGAGGGGGAGAAGTTCGTGGTCGATGGCGGGAAGGTCTGGGGACGAGTGAGTTGATGAGACGCGGAAGAGAAGAGGAGAGCGGACCTTGTGCCTGTGATTGCCTTGCCTTTTTCTGGGCTGTTTGATCGGCAGAAGAGGGGATTTGAGAAAAGTACCGTTTGAGGCTCATGGAAGGTGATGTCATCTCACTTGAGCGCCAACTTCCATCTCATTCCTAGAATGCGCCCATTGCCTCAACAAATCGTCCGCGCAACCCGTCGTGCGCATTATAACAACCCCTCTTCCATCTTTGCTCGCTACTTTGCACGCACGCATCCCACCTATGAACCCCCACGGACAAGTTCTAAAGATCACTCAGCTGAATCCTACTTCAAAGAAGTCGACAGCTCCCCTCCGGCCGATTCTTCCACTTATCAGGTAGACACCTCTTCCGATGCAGTACAGCGACCGCACAAGCCTCCGTCTGGAAAATACAGCCAGGCGGGCGTCGGGTCGGAGGAATATAGGCTGGTAGACAAAGAAACGCCGTACAATCCGCCCTCCCAAGGTGACGCGGGAAATAAACTACGCTACGGTGGAAAGAGCCAATGGGCATCGGAGAAAGGCAGAGAAACGAGCCGCTCTAATGAGGGTCCCAATGGAGCTAGCGCTGCAGGACGGAAGCCGGAGGGCAAGAAGTGAGGGGAGAACGAGGGGTAAAGGTTGGTCAGAGGATTGAGGACATGAGATGAAGTCATCAACTTGTTGTATTTGTGAATTGGGTATTGGGTCCTACTATCACTCCGTGTTGACTGTTCCTTGCTATCACTCTGTGTTGGCTGTTCCTAGGCTCCATTCCGTGTTAGGTTGTTCCTTGGGTCCGTTGGCCAATACTGTACAACCGGTTGGACGGACCGTGGCGCCGATGTGATGTCGATGTTCAATCCGATCTGATTTCGTTTCGCAATCATGGCCACTACGGCCACGACAGCAGATATCAACCCAACCCAGCCAGAGAAGCAGGCAACGCCTCCCGTACAGGTGTTCTACTGCGGCGGTTAGATCGATCTCTACCACAGGACCACGCCCATTGATCTTGCTGTTCAGTCTGCACATTTCCGCCAGAATACTGCGAGTTTGGCAACAGCCTTTCAAAATGTAAGGAATGGTTACAAGCACAACGCCCCGATCTATACGACAAGTATTACTCTGACGGTACGTAACTAATATCTGAGAGTAGCAGTCTTCACCCTCATCGCCCTTCTCAAGAGGCTCTCAAGGCCAAGCTTGGGACGATAAGTCAAGAGGCACAGAGCAAACTAGAGGAGGACACAGCCAAGAAGGAAGCAAAAGCAGAAGCCAAAGCTGACGCAGCGAGGAAGAAGAAATTAGTGCGTTCTCAATCTCTCGAGACCTATTTAGCTAATTATTCTCAAGGCCTCTCAAGTGGGTTTCGTTCTCTCGTCACTACCTCCTCGTTTTCCTCCTCCCTTTTAGATTGTCATCAAACGAATAGAACGTAACAAGCGGAAATTCATAACCTCCGTTCGCGGTTTAGAGGCTTTCGGCAAGGCCACTTATCTGTGTACTGCATCTGATCTAATCCCAAAGCTAGGTGTTGATTTAAAGAAAGCAGCCAAGCTATTTGCCCAGCGATTCGCAACAGGCGGGTCAGTCACCAAGAATGCAGCTGGCATAGACGAAATCGTCGTGCAAGGGGACGTCTCTCACGAAATCTACGATATGATTGTTGAGGCGAACGACGGTGGAGAAGGCGGAAAGGGGGTAAAGAAAGGCCTCGATGTGCTCAAGGGAGTGCTGGTAGATAACATTGAGATGGTTGAAGAGAAAAGGAAAAAGGACGAGTAGGCCACACCTCACTTTGTGCGATTGATTGGATTACGTGATCTTCATTTTCCCCTTTCCTGTTTCAATGACACCCACCCGAACTGATACGACCCTGCAGCAAAGGAGACGAGCTTTCAACGATATCTCTCTGAACAATACCCGCTCCGACGTGCATTCCTCTGATATGACGCGTTCAAAGGTGGGACCCGGAGCATGTTCGACTGCCCCCGAGTCGTCGCGTGTAAATAACGAACGGGGGTCTAACAACACGTGCGGAGACCACACCAGAGAACGACTCATCAACTGGTTGATGAACAAGAACGCAATCGCTTCGTGCTTTATTAAGGACGTGCTCTCTATGTCAGAAAGTGAACACGCAGGTGTGTGGACGCACTTCTCAGCCTCGGTTGTTTCTAGCTTATCCCAACACAGCAAGTGACAGGGTTTCCCTATTACTTTCTCGGTCGTGTACCCTGCAGATCAGTTTCCCTGGTTGCCATCGTAGTTGGAGCGGCAGCGTACGAACGTCGTATTGTCTACACACGTGAGCCGTATTACTTACCTCGAACGGTACCACGCCAAAGTTCGTTTTACAGTGGATGATGGGACTGGCACTATCGAGTACGCATTTCGCCTCAGTGACGGCGAGGGCGAGGGTAAGCTAGAAAGCAAAGCGAGTAAAAATAGGGACGTTTGCCCTCCCTCCGTTCGAGAGCCGACAGATGGGTTTGCAAAACCTCCTAAACCTCTTATCCCGGTTGGTTCTGTGGTCAGTGTTCAGGGCAAAGTCCGAGTGAAGCACAACTCGAGAGAATTATATGGCGAAACAATCGGTCCGTGCTCTATTGTGACCCCATCCGAGAGAATCCTGCTGAATGACAGTGAAGTACGGTGTAGGGGCCTGCGTGAGGAACTCGAACATTGGCAACGAGTCACCGCTTTGCACAAGAACCATTACTTCTTGCCCGAGCGATTCGTCATTCCTTCTTTATCTAGCATCAACGCTGCCGGTGCGCAAGACACCCCACGTACTCCCAAGTCCACAAATGTGATCGCTTCGCTCGCTTCAACGCCGAGTACTTATTCAACCACATCCTCATCCACCACGTCGAGTCCCACAAAATCTTCCGAGGGCAGTTCGGTGCGTTCAAGGCCCCCACAACTTATTACGCCACGAATTTCTGACTTGAGTATATGCCAGCTTCTACCGCGACTTCGACATCCATCTCGTTTCCGCAGCCGAGATCTCACAGAAAAT
>WNFQ01001999.1_pt1 | contig 29313 bp, 27 predicted proteins | sample 5400171 | NCBI WGS metagenome assembly WNFQ01 (sample SAMN13153356, study PRJNA577476) | soil metagenome | isolation source: 20 cm soil under Madrone tree | place: USA:California | collected 2016-06-14
CCGATCATGCCCAGTCAATCAATCAGCGAGGATTCCGGTCCCACCCCGCGCACCGCTCCGAGTCGAGTGCTGCTCGTGCTGCCTCCGGTGCTGCTCGCGTTCGTCGCACTCACCGTCGCTCTGGTGGCCAGCAGGACAGCCCGGGACCCCTACGAGACTCCTTTCTCTCACGTCTTCTTTAGCGACACCCTGCATATGAAGGCATGGCTGATCACGGCCGCGTTGCTGCTGGCATTGGTCCAGCTTCTGACGGCATCGCGCATGTATGAATTGCTTCGCTTCCCTCCGAAGGGTCGCTTCTACCATCTGGTGCATCGCTGGTCCGGGCGCACCGCCATGCTGCTGACACTGCCGGTGGCCTACCACTGCATGTTCCTGCTCGGCTTCGGGACGGACGACACGCGCGTCGTCATTCACTCGTTGCTGGGGTCATTCCTCTATGGAGTCCTTCTCGCCAAGGTCCTCGTTGTGCGCTCGAACGGCTTCCCAGGCTGGGCGCTGCCGCTCGGCGGCGGCGCGCTGTTCGCTATTCTGGCCGGCTTGTGGCTGACTTCCGCATTCTGGTTCTTCGGTGTCGTTGGCATCGGCCTATAGCCTGTTGTGTTCACCAGTCATTCGTTGACCCTTGTCCCGAGCGTCCGTGTCCGGGGGCCCCCTCGGACACGCGATCCTTCAGCACATCAAAGGTGCGCGCACCGACCTCGGGCGGCATCGGGGCAAGCCATGGCGAGGCGAGCAACGTCGTCTGCGCGTCGACCAGCCCTTGTGCCCAGCGCGTGTGCATCGTGCTTCGGCTGAATTCGTAGTCTTTCGAAAGTCCCTGGGGATCCATCGGCCGGTAGATGAGCTCCACGATATCCATCGTGGTCACACAACCAAACTCATAAAGGAACTTCGCTTCCGGCGTCTTTCGGAGCTCCTCGGGCAGTCGATCCCAGAGGCTGTTGATGTTGTGGCGGACGTCATGCATCCTGCGAAACATATCGGTGATGGCGCGCGTCTTGCTGGAATAGCGGATGTCCTTCTCGCGCTCGCCGACTTCCTCCAGGTCGGTCGGCTGGCAGCCCCGGGCATGAAACAAGTCGACCTGGAATGTCAGCCGGCTCCGACGCGGAATGCTTTCCAGCACGTACTGCAGCGGCGTGTTGGATACAAGACCCCCATCCCAGTAGCATTCGCCGTCGATCTCCACGGCCGGGAAGCCGGGCGGCAGAGCGGCGCTGGCCATCACATGCTCCGGCCGGATCCTCATCCGGGCGTTGTCGAAGTACGCGAAATTGCCGGTGCGCACATTGACGGCACCGACGCTGAAACGGATCTCGCGGGCGTTGATGCGATCGAAATCGACCAGTTGTTCGAGCGTTTCCTTCAGCGCACTCGTTTCGTAATAGCTGGTTGGCGCAGCGCCGAGCACCCAGTGCAGCGGCGGCCGCGGCGCGAAGAAGCCGGGTTGCCCGAACAGGAGGGCGTTGAGCGAGCTGGCGCGGCGGCTCTGGCCGGTTATCGCGCTGGACAACGACGGCCATAACGACGACGGTGCCGTAATCCCTTCCCAGAATGCTCTCAGACGCTCGACTCGTTTCGGCGGGGCGTTGCCGGCGATGATCGCAGCATTGATGGCGCCAATCGAGATGCCGGCCACCCAAATCGATGCGATGAGGCCCGCCGAGGAGGAATGAAAATCGAGAAAGCGGACGCCTTTTCGCGGGCGAAAATCCAACCGAAGGAGCGCCGATCGAATCAAAGCAACTTATCGTCCGCTCTACTTAATCGGCCTCAGAGCCTGATTACCCTCCCAAAGCCCGCGGCGCTTGTTAGCTCATCCGGAATTGTGAACGATGGCTTCCGCGACCGTGCCAGCGACCAATTTCTGCCCCATACATATCCGTCGGGTTTTCCCGCAGCCTCCCACTCAACGTAATCAGTTAGGCGGTCGTCGCAGAAAGTCGACGGTCTTGCGTGAAATCCCCGCGTCCGCGAGGAACCGCACGTTAAGGCGCGGCTGCGCAAATTTTTCGGGGACAGGCATGGTCAGCCCTAAAGATTAACCGCTAGATACCGTATACCCGGGAGAGGATGGCCCGGCTTGCGCCGCGGCCTGCGATCGGTGAACGCCAGCTTCCATCACGGGCCGGCCGCCATTCAACGAAAGAGGCAGCAGATGGATTTCGCGAGTCGATTCACCGTTTCGATCGAACCAAGCGGAATTTGCCGCCGCTTTGCCCGCGTCGTGGCTGGCACGTTGGCCACAGTGGCAACACTGGCGACCGCGCCCGCGCAAGGCGGTGAACTCGCGAAAGATCTGCTGGAGGCCATCCACGCTCCGACAACGCCGGCAGTCAAGTGGGCGCGCGACGTGAACGGCAGGCGCTTCGTTCAAGCCCTGCTTCTGAGCGACTCCGCCGATCCCGATATGACCGATCTGCGGGCTTTTGTGGTGCAAGCCGGCGGCGCAGTGCTGAAGCGTCATGACGCGACACATGCGTTGACGGTGAACGTTCCCACGTCGGTCCTCCACGCGTTGGCGCGGCGCGCCGACGTGGTAAGCGTCGCGCCGAACCGAAGCACCCACCACACGGCGAGCACGCTCGAAACCATCAGCGGCACACTGACGAGCAACGTCCGCACCAACAGCACGAAGACCTCCTACAGCGGGCTGGACGGCACCGGGATCGGCATCGCGATCGTCGACTCCGGCGTGATGAAGCCGCACGACGCGTTCCGCAATGGGCTCGGCCAGAAGCGCGTGCAGCGCAACGTCACCATGCTGAAACAGACGCTCGCCAACTGGACCACCGGCGTCGACAGCACCACGTCGCCGATGCCGGGAAGCTTCGCGCAGATCCAATACGAGAACTCGATCGCGAACGACAACAACTCGAACCAGGATCCCTTCGGCCACGGCACCCATGTCGCATCGGTCGCCGCGGGCCGCGCGAAGTTCTACGCGTCAAGCACGCCCGATACGACCGGCATCGCGCCGAACGCAAACATCTATGACGTCCAGGTGCTCGATGGCAACGGCGCCGGCACGATCAGCGAGGCGATCGAGGGCATCGAGTGGGTTATCTACCACGCGAAGCAATACAACATCCGCGTGATGAACCTCAGCCTGGCGTCGTCGTCGACGCAGACCTGGCAGAAAGATCCGCTGTGCGCCGCCGCGCGCAGCGCGACGGCAGCCGGCATCACGGTCGTCGTGGCGGCCGGCAATTTCGGCCTGTCGACGAGCGGCCAGGAGGTCTACGGGGCCATCAGCTCGCCTGGCGACGACCCGTCGGTGATCACCGTCGGTGCCGTGAACTACCACAACTCGCTGTCGCGCAGCGTCGAGACGGTGGACCACTTCAGCTCGCGCGGCCCGACGCGCGGCTCGTATGTCAACGCCAGCGGCGTCACCCAATACGACAATCTGCTCAAGCCCGACCTCGTCGCGCCGGGCAACAAGGTCGTTTCGGGAGCCGCGATGACTCAAACGCTGCTCCTCTTCACGAACTGGAACTACCTGGCCAACACCTACTACAAGTACTTGGTTGCTCCGCTGAACATTCCCGAGATCTACCCGCAGACGCAGATGATGCTGTCCGGCACGTCGGTCGCAGCGCCAGTCGTGGCCGGCTCCGCCGCGTTGCTGCTGCAGGCGAATCCGGGCCTCACGCCGCCGTTGATCAAGGCCATCCTGCAGTACACGGCGCAGCCGCTGCCGGGATTCAATCTGCTCGAGCAGGGCGCGGGCCTGCTGAACGTGGACGGCGCCGTCGCACTGGCCAAGGCGCTGCGTACGGACGTGGCCACCGCGATCCACAACGGCCAGATCAGCGCGGGCAGCCCGATGCTTGCATCGGGCATGTCGATGCCGACGCAGTCGTCGACGGTCAACGGCACGAGCTTCAACTGGTCGCGTATCGCGTTCGCCGGCGGCGGCCACATCGTCAGCAAGCCGGCACTATTCACCGAGTATCAGCCCATCTACGATCCGCGCGTCACCTGGGCCGACGGCATCGTACGTTTCCGGCAGGCGGTGTACTGGTCCGGCTCGACCATTCCGCCCAACACGTACGTTCAGCGCTTTATCGACACGCCCGGCTCCAACCAGACTCTGCTCACGGCCGGCCTGGTCATGGCCGACGCGCTGGCCGGCAGGAGTGACCTGGCGGCGAACACCGGCATGTTCGTCCCGACTGCCTCGCTGTCCGGCTGGCTGATCGCCGGCAGCGGCACGACGCTGACCCAGGGCGTCGTGCTGAACGAAGGCGTGGTGCTCAACGAAGGGGTGGTGCTGAACGAAGGCGTGGTCCTGAACGAGGGGGTGGTCCTGAACGAAGGCCTGGTCCTGTGCGAGGGCGTGGTGCTGAACGAGGGCGTCGTCCTGAACGAAGGCGGGCTCCTCAGCGGCCTTCTCTATGGCCTGCTGAGCATCGTCGGCTCGATCATCAATTTCGACCTGACCGGCGCCCTCTACGGCGAACCATGATTCGAAACCGGCCGGCCTGCCAGCCGTAGCTGCGCCCATGAGCGGCCGGAGACCGTTACCTATGTCTCCGGTCTGCACACTTTGAGGGTGGCGGAGAGAGTGGGATTCGAACCCACGATAGGCTATTCACCTATACACGCGTTCCAGGCGTGCGCCTTCAACCGCTCGGCCATCTCTCCCTTCGCGATCGGCGCGCAATTCTAACGGCCCGCCTACGCTGCCCGACGAAGCGCGTCAGCGCGAAGGCGGGCTACAACTGCTCGAACTCTGGCAGGCCAGTGTTTACTGCACGATGTTCAGCTGATCCAGGATGGCCGGATTTTCCAGCGTCGACACGTCCTGCTTGATCTCCTCGCCCTTGGCGATCGAGCGCAGCAGGCGCCGCATGATCTTGCCCGACCGGGTCTTCGGCAGGTTGTCGCCGAACCGGATGTCCTTGGGCTTGGCGATCGGTCCGATCTCCTTGGCGACCCAGTCGCGCAGTTGCTTGGCGATCGCCGGGGCCTGCTCGTCGGTCGGACGGGCCTGCTTCAGCACGACGAAGGCGCACACCGCCTCACCGGTCATATCATCCGGGCGCCCCACGACCGCGGCCTCGGCCACCAGCGGATTGGACACCAGCGCCGATTCGATCTCCATCGTTCCCATCCGGTGGCCCGAGACGTTGAGCACGTCATCGATCCGGCCCACGATCGTGAAGTAGCCGGTCTTCTTGTCTCGGATCGAGCCGTCGCCGGCCAGGTACAACTGGCCGCCCAGCTCGGCGGGGTAGTACGACTTCTTGAACCGCTCCGGGTCGCCCCAGATCGTGCGGATCATCGCCGGCCACGGCCGCTTCACCACCAGCAAGCCGCCCTGGCCGTTCGGCACGTCGTGCCCGGCCTCGTCGACGATCGCCGCCTCGATGCCCGGCAGCGGCAGAGTGCAGGATCCCGGAACCAGCGGCGTCGCACCGGGCAGCGGCGAGATCATGTGACCGCCGGTTTCGGTCTGCCAGAACGTATCGACGATCGGGCAGCGCGAGGCGCCGACATTGCGGTAGTACCACATCCACGCTTCCGGGTTGATCGGCTCGCCCACCGTTCCCAGGATCCGCAGGCTGCGCAGGTCGTACTTGGTGGGGTGCGTGGTCGGGGCCGCCTCGTTGGCCTTGATCAGCGAGCGGATTGCGGTCGGTGCGGTGTAAAAGACACTCACCTTGTGGTCCTGACACATGCGCCAGAAGCGACCCGGATCCGGATAGGTCGGCACGCCCTCGAAGACGATCTCGGTCGTTCCGGTCGCGAGCGGGCCGTAGCACACGTACGTGTGTCCGGTGACCCAGCCCACGTCGGCCGTGCACCAGAACACGTCCGATGGTTTGATATCGAAGGTCCATTTCATCGTCAGCATCGCCCACAGCAGATAGCCGCCGGTCGAGTGCTGGACGCCTTTCGGTTTGCCGGTCGAACCGGACGTGTACAGAACGAACAGCGGGTGTTCGGCACCGACCCACTCGGGCTCGCAGCTGGCCGGCTGGTTCGCCATCAGCTCGTGCAGCCACACGTCGCGGTCCGCGTTCCAGGCGATCTTTCCGCCGGTGCGCCGGTACACGACCACCTTGCGCACGGCCTCGCAGCCCTCCTGCGCGAGTGCCTCGTCGATAGCCGGCTTCAGCGCAACCGGCTTGCCGCCGCGCATCTGCTCGTCGGCACAGATCACCAGCGAAGCTCCTACGTCGACGATCCGCTCCTGCACCGACTTGGCCGAAAAGCCTCCGAACACGACCGAATGTATGATCCCGAGCCGCGCACAGGCTTGCATCGCGACCACTGCCTCGATCGACATCGGCATATAGATGATCGCGCGGTCGCCCTTGCGATAGCCGAGCGATTTCAGGCCGTTGGCCAGCTGGCACACCTGCGTGTGCAGCTCGCGATAAGTGATCTTGGTTACGCGACCATCGTCGGCCTCGAAGATGATCGCCGTCTTGTCGGCATTTCCGTTCGTCAGATGCCGATCCAGGCAGTTGTACGAGGCATTCAGCTCGCCATCGTCGAACCACCGATAGAACGGCGCCTTGCTTTCGTCCAGCACGCGCGAAAACGGCCTGTGCCACAGCACGTTTTCCTTGGCCAGCCGGCTCCAGAACCCACTCGGATTGCGCTCAGCCTCGGCGCACAAGGCCCGGTAAGCATCCATGCCTGAGACGGCTGCGTCGCGCACGGCCTCGGGACTCGGCTCGAACACTCGTGTCTCGTGCAAAACGGATTCGATGTTGCTCATGGCGCAGCGCTCCCGACGATCGATTTTGTACGGTCCCCACTTACCTTACACGAAGCAAGGTGAAGACGGAATTCCCAGCGCGCAACCGGTCCGGGCTCAATGCCCGAACCAGTCCAACCGGTCCCTCAATGCGACCACGTCACCGATGAACACGATCGCCGGCGGCCGCATTTCCGCACGAACTACGCGCGCGGCCAGGTCTGCCAGCGTGCCGACCACGGTGCGCTGCGATCCGACCGATGCGTCGCAAACCGCGGCCGCCGGGGTCGCCTGGTCCAGCCCGTGCGCCATCAACTGCTCGCAGATGATGCCGATCGCCGCCACTCCCATGTAGATGACGATCGTCTGCCCCGGACGGGCCAGCGCGGCCCAGTCCAGCTCGCAGCGGCCATCGGTCAGGTGGCCCGAAACGAGCACACAGACCCGGGCGATGCCCCGGTGCGTCAACGGGATCCCCGCATAAGCGGACGCCGCGCTGGCGGCCGTGACGCCGGGAACCACTTCGAACGGCACGCCCGCGGCGACCAGGTCGATGATTTCCTCGCCGCCGCGCCCGAACACGAAGGGATCGCCTCCTTTCAGGCGCACCACGCAGCGGCCCGCCCGCGCCCGGTCGATCAACAGGCGGTTGATCTCGGGCTGCGGTAGCTCGTGATGACCCGGCTCCTTGCCGACGTAGATCCGCTCGGCTTCCGGTTGCAGCAGGTCCAGCACGCCCTCGCCCACCAGATGATCGAACACCACGGTATCGGCCGAAGCCAGGATGCGGGCTCCCTTGCGGGTGAGCAGCTCGGGGTCGCCAGGACCTGCGCCGATAAGGAACACCTTGCCGGCGCCGGTGTGCGGATCGCTGCTGGAGTTCATCCGCTCGCGGTCCCGGGCTCGGCAGCCGACGGAAGGACGGCAAGCATCCACATAGCGGGCAGGATGCGCGTCGCAGAAAGGGTCGCCATCGGATCTCCGTGCCGGCCCGGGTCCCCGGCGGGCCGCCAAGCCCGCATCTTGCCATGCCATCGCCTGCGCCTGAATTCGGTAAGCTTTGCCGCTGCAGCTATTTATTAGCAGGACTCCGCGGGAGAAGTCGCAATGGGTGTGTGCATCGTCGGTTGGGCCCACGGCCCGTTCGGTCGGCACGACGGCCTCGATCTGGAAGGGCTGGTCGCCTCGGTGAGCGGCCGGGCCATCGAACATGCGGGGGTTCCGGCCCAGGACATCGACGCGACCTGGCTGGGCAACCTGAACGGCGGCTTCGTGCCGGACAACTTCTGCTCGTCCTTCGTGCTCGATGCCGATCCGGCGCTGCGCTGGAAGCCGGCGACGCGGGTTGAGAACGCGTGCGCGTCCGGCTCGGCCGCGGTCTACTCGGCCTGCGACGCGATCGAAGCGGGCCGCGCCCGCATCGCTCTGGTGGTCGGAGCCGAGAAGATGACGGCGGTCGGCGGCGAGGAGGTCACGCGCGTGCTGGCCAACGCGTCGTACGTGAAGGAAGAGGCAGCCACTGGAATGACCTTCCCGGGCATCTTCGGCCAGATGGCACGCCAGTACTTCTCGCGTTACGGCGACCACCGCGCGACCTTGGCGCGGATCGCGGCCAAGAACCATCACAACGGCGTGCGCAATCCCTATGCGCAGGTTCGCAAGGACCTGGGATTCGAGTTTTGCAACACGGTGTCGGACAAGAACCCGCTGGTGGCCGATCCGCTGCGCAAGACCGACTGCTCGCTGGTGTCCGATGGCGCCGTCGCGCTGGTGCTGGCGGACGAAAAAACCGCTCGCAGCTTCGCCCGCGCGGTGCGTTTTCGCTCGCGTGCGCAGGTCAACGACTGGCTGCCGATGTCGCGCCGCGACGCGAGCGAGTTCGAGGGCCCGCGCCGGGCCTGGAGCGCCGCGCTGAAAACGGCCGGCTGCCGCCTTCAGGACCTGTCGCTGGCCGAGGTGCACGACTGCTTTACGATCGCCGAGCTGCTGTGTTACGAGGCGATGGGGCTGGCCGATCGCGGCGCCGGTTCACGCGTACTGGACGACGGCAGCGTCTCCCCGGAAGGGCGCCTCCCGGTCAACGTTTCCGGGGGCCTGAAAGCCAAGGGGCATCCGATCGGCGCCACGGGAGTATCGATGCACGCGCTGTGCGCGATGCAACTCACCGGGCAGGCGGGCGAGATGCAGGTGCGCGATCCGCGGCTGGCGGCCGTTTTCAACATGGGCGGGGCCGCGGTCGCCAACTACGTCAGCATCCTGGAACCGTTCAAATAGGTCGGCCCCTCCTTCGCGCTTCGCGCTTCGGAGGGCTTGCCCTTCTTCGCGCTTCGCACTTCGGGAGGGCTTGCCCTCGTTCGCGCTTCGGGAGGGCCTGCCCTCCGAAGCGCGCGCAGCGCGCGAAGGAGGGTCAGTCGCCGGCCTCCTTCACGATTGCCCAGCGCACGGAGGTGACCCCGGTCTCCAGACTGATCCGGCTCACCAGTTGCTCCAGCTGAGCCTGGTTTCCCAGCGTTGCGGTCAATTCCGCGCTGACCTCAACCCGGCCCGGCGCATCTTCCACGTCGATGCTGGTCAAGGACTGCAACACCAGCGACATGCCGGCCACCGCGTGCAGCAGCAGCGTGCGCACCCGCACTTCGTCCTCCTCGCGGCACGTCACGGTCACCCGGTAGCGGTGTTCCGACTCGGTGGCGCTCTTGACGTCCTGGCGGTTGATTCTCTGGGTCATGCCACGCAGCACGATGTTGGCGCCGAGAATCGCGATCGCGCCGACCGAGGCCTCGACCAGCTGCCCCAGCCCGCTCAGAACCCCGACCGCGGCCGAGCACCACAGCGTGGCTGCGGTGTTCAGCCCCCGCACGTTCAGCCCCTCGCGCATGATCACGCCGGCGCCCAGAAACCCGATGCCGGAGACCACCTGTGCAGCAATACGCGCGGTGCCCTCCGGGTCGTCCGACAACGCCGTCACCAGCACGAAAAGCGCCGAGCCGGCCGCCACCAGCGCGTTGGTGCGCAGTCCGGCCAGTCGCTGCCGCAACTGGCGCTCGGCTCCGATGATCGCGCCCAACGCTAGGGCGGCCAGCAAGCGCACGATAAAAAGATGAATTTGCATTGCGAAGCTCCCCGATCGTTGTGATATATGGTTGCCGGCCTGGGGTGTTTTTGACGGACGGCGCCTCTTCTTACTAATCCGCACGGCTTGCTTGCGGACGCCCGCATGGCGCCCCGTCGATGACATTATCGCCGCCTTGATGAACACGTCCGAGATCTCGCAACGCGCCGATCGCGGGCTGCTGCGCCTTGCGCTGCGGCCCGACGATCTGCTGCTCGACCGCACGTACCGGCGCCTGTGGTCGTCGATCCTGATCAGCTCGTTCGGGGCCCAGGTGACGCTGCTCGCGCTGCCGCTGACCGCGGCCGTGCTGCTGCAGGCATCGCCCACGCAGATGGGCGTGCTGACCGCGATGGAAATCGTTCCGTTCGCACTGCTGTCGCTGCCGAGCGGCGTCTGGCTCGACCGGGTGCGCAAGCTGCCGGTCTACGTGCTGGGCGAGGTGCTGATCGCGGCCGCCGTGACCTGCGTGCCGGTCGCGTGGTGGATGGGCCTGCTGTCGATGCCTTTTTTGTACGTGGTTGCGTTCGCGATCGGCGCGGTGAACACGACGGCCGGCAGCGCCGGCCAGATCGTGCTCACCCAGCTGGTTGCGCGCGAGCGCCTGGTCGAGGGACATGCGAGGAACGCGCTGGCCTCCTCGACCGCCGAGGTGATGGGCCCGGGCGCGGCGGGTCTGCTGATCCGCTTCACCGGCGCGCCGCTGGCGCTGCTGGCGGACGCCGTGCTGATGGTGGGCTCGGCGCTGATCCTGCGCGGGATCCGTATTCCGCCCGAGGAGCGCCACCCGCCAACCGCGTTCTGGCCGTCGATGCGCGGCGGCCTGGACTTCGTGGCACGCCGGCGACTGCTGACGACGATGGCGATCGCCGTCGGCATCTGGCAGTTCTGTTACCAGGCCACGCTGGCCATTCAGATCCTGTTCGGCACCCGGATGCTGGGGCTGTCCGAACGCGCGGTGGGGCTGAGTTACGTGGCGCTCGGAGCCGGAACGATCCTGGCCAGCGCCTTCTGCAACCGCATCGTGCGGCACATCGGTCCGGGGCCGGCACTGGTGCTGGGATTTGCGGTGTGCGCGCTGGGCTGGTTGACGCTGGCGCTGGCCCCGCTCGGCCTGGTCGGCATCGTGGCGTATGCGGCAATGCTGTTTCTGTACGGCGTCGGAGCCGTGTTCATCTTCATCAACTTCCTGGCGCTGCGCCAGGCCGTCACCCCGGCGCCGATGCTGGGGCGAATGACCAGCACGATGCGCTGGCTGATCCTGCTTCCGGCCGGTCCGGGCGCGCTGTTCGGTGGCTGGATCGCCGAGCAGTTCGGGCTGCGCACCACGCTGCTATTCAGCGCGGTCGCCACGCTGCTGCTGGCGATCGCGGCCTGGCGTCAGGCGGTCATTCGCGAACTGCGCAGGCTGCCGGCGCCGGACCCGAGTCTGGACTAATCAGCCGTCTAATCGCCGCTGCTTCGTTTGCAGGCATTGCGGGGCCGGACTCGACGCGCGCCCCAGGCACCCAAGCACGCCGGACACCCCATGGCCGGGGATGGTAGTTATGGCATACGTTTGTATGGGAGTTCATATGGCATACTGCTAGTGTGCCTGTGTGGCCACTGCGCATTTTGATTGGGATCCCGATAAGGAGGCAGGGAACCTGCGCAAGCACGGAGTCTCTTTCGCCTCGGCTCAACTGGCATTTGCAGATCCGTTGCGGGTGATCGCCAAGGACGCTTCGCACAGTGCGTCGGAAAATCGCTACTACTGTTTTGGCGAGGTCAGCGGCGGCGTTTCTTACAGTGCGATTCACCTATCGAGCCTCAGTCATTCGCATCATCGGCGCCGGATATTGGCGCAGAGGAAGGGCAATCTATGAACGCGAGAATCAAGTACACCGATGAGCCGTTGGGCAGGGTCAAGGTCGTGCACGACTTTCTTCCGTCCCCGGCGGAATTGGCTTTCCGGGAAGAAGGTGTAAAGGTGACCCTCGCGTTGAGCAAGAAAAGCATCGAGTTCTTCAAGTTGGAAGCCGCGAAGCATCGCACGCAGTACCAGCGCATGATTCGCCGGCTGCTCGATGCATATGTCGATGCTCAGGGCAAAGTCGGATCAAGCCGGGCGCGTCGCTGACTCCCAGTGATCGTTGTCGGCAATCGGCATCGCCATCGACCTATCCCTCCCAGTGATCGTTGTCGGCAATCGGCATCGCCATCGACCTATCCCACCTCACCCGCTGCCCGACCCCCGCTGGTGCGCCCCATCAACGCCTGAAACCGCGTCGTCGGCATCGGAACACGATCGTCGAGCCACGGTCGCCGGCGACCTGCGTCAGTGTCTGCGGGTAGCGCAATTGCATCGCCTCGGGCTGCTTCGCCAGCATCTGGGCCGCCTCACAAGCACCCGGCAAAGCGAGGTCGGGTCACGGTACCCGGCAAACTGAGCGACGACCTGGCTCCCGGTACGCTGAACAGCATCGGCAAGCAAGCCGGGTGGAGGTAACATTCAAACATGCGCTATGCGATCGTCATCGAGAAGGCCGGCGACAACTATTCGGCATATGCTCCTGATTTGCCGGGTTGCGCGGCCACAGGCGCGACGGTGCAGGAAGCCGAGGCCGAAATACAAGCGGCGATCGCCTTTCACCTCGAGGGACTTCGGGCCGACGGCGTGCCGGTGCCGCAGCCGTCAAGCCACGTCAAATACCTGGACATCGCTGCCTGAATCCCGGCCCTTCGGTTTCCCGCGACCCCGTTCGCCGACATTCGCCTTATCCGGAAGGAGTGGAGCCGCGGTAGCCAGCTAGCCCGCCACCGCGATCACGGCACGTTGGTCACGATCGCAATGCCGCAGTTGATTGCTATATAAAGGTTGCCCTTATAAAGGGCGAGCCCGGACGGCGGACCGATCAGTCCAGGTAGGGTGCCCGGCGCAAAGCTGCCGACGTTCGCCTTACCCACGACCGTGGTCACGCTTCCGCCAGGCGTGATCTTGCGTACAGTGCTATTCAGACCATCGGCCACATAGATATTTCCCGAGCCGTCCGTGACGACGCTCGTTGGGCCACTGAATCGCGCCGTGGCGCCCGTGCCGTCGGTCGAACCGGCAACGCCCGCCGTTCCGGCCAGCGTGGTCACCACGGCCGCCGGCGTGATCTTGCGGATGGTGTTGTTCGTGTAGTCCGCTACGTAGACATTGCCGGCGCTGTCGGTCGCGACGCTGAATGGGTTGCGGAAACTCGCCGCCGGGCCCGTGCCATCGGCAATGCCTCCCAAAGGACCGGCTGTACCGGCGAAGGTCGTCACGACCCCTGACGGCGTGATCTTGCGGATCGTGTTGTTGAACGTATCCGCCACGTAGACATCACCTGCCGTATCCGTGGCAACTCCGGACGGATTGTAGAACCTGGCTGCTGATCCGGTGCCGTCATGGGCGCCCAAAGCGTAGGTGGTGCCCGCAAGTGTGGACACCGCCCCCGCTGGCGTGATCTTGCGAATGGTTTGGTTAGCGGCGTCCGCCACGTAGACGTTGCCTGAACTGTCGGCGGCAAGCCCGGCAGGGAAATAGAAAGCGGCTGCCGCACCCGCACCATCCGCGCCGCCAAAGGTGTTTGGCGTGCCAGCGAGGGTGGTCACCGCGGCTGCCGGTGTGATCTTGCGGATCGTACCGGCGACCCCGTCCGCCACGAAAACATTGCCCGAACTATCGGTCGCGACGCCCAGCGGGAGATAGAAACTCGCCGCAGCGCCCAAGCCGTCTGAGTGCCCCGCAACGCCTGGGGTACCGGCAAAGACCGTCACTACCGCAGCCGGCGTCACCTTCCGGATGGTGGCACTGTCGGTGTCTGACACATATACATTGCCGGCGCCGTCGGTGGCGACGCCGTTGGGCTGAATAAAACCGTTTGCGAATGTGGTCACGACAGCCGCCGACGTGATCTTGCGGATCCTGTTGCCGCTCGTGTCCGCCACAAAAACGTTGCCCGTGCTATCGGTGGCAACGGCGGATGGGTTGTTGAAGGTCGCGGCAGTGCCCGTGCCGTCGGCGCCGCCCGCAAAGCCTGCGGTTCCCGCCAATGTCGTGACGACGGCCGTTGGGGTGATCTTGCGGATCGTGTTGTTGCCGCTGTCCGCCACAAAAACATTGCCGGCACTGTCGGTCGCGACGCCGAACGGGGTGAGAAAGCTCGCCGCTGCGCCGGTGCCGTCAGCGTGGCCCCCAACGCCCGCCGTTCCCGCGAAAGTCGTTACGACGCCCGTCGGCGTGACCTTGCGGATGGTGTCGTTGCCGCTGTCCGCCACAAAAACATTTCCCGCGCTGTCCGCCGCGACTCCGCGCGGGCTGAGAAAGCTCGCCGCAGCGCCCGTGCCATCCATATGGCCCGTGATGCCGGCCGTTCCCGCAATCGTCGTTACGGCACCCGCCGGCGTGATCTTGCGGATCGTGGAGTTGACCTGATCAGCAACGTAGACGTTGCCCGCGCTGTCGGCGGCGACGCCCGCGGGCATATTGAACCTGGCCACGGCGCCGGTGCCGTCGAGGCTTCCATAGCCGTCCACATTCCCGGCGAAAGACGCCACCATCGGCGTTGGCGGTGGCATCGGTGTCGGGCTGCCGCTGCTGCTGCCGCCTCCTCCTCCACCACAGGCGGCAACGAGCAACGCGGTTGCAACGACGGGGCGAACGCGCCCGCTCACGCCCGTACGACGGCCGTTTTCTTGCCACATGTTCGATCCCCTCGGATCGCCGGCCTGCGCAAGCTGTCGCTTATCTTGCTAGTCGCTCGCGCTGCGGCGTTTCCGCTCCTCCGATCGAAGCAGTATAGGCGTCCGGGGTCCGATGTTGCCCGAACATCCTGACCGAAGGCCCGTCTATTTCCTTAAGCTTGTTCCTTGCCGGTGCGCCCCATCAACGCCTGAAACAGCGTCGTCGGCATCGGAAACACGATCGTCGAGCCGCGGTCGCCGGCGACCTGCGCTGCTTCGCCAGCATCTGGGCCGCCTCCAGCAGCGCCTGCGCCGCCTGCTTTTCCCCTTCCGCGTGGATCACCTTGGCGCGGCGCTCGCGCTCGGCCTCGGCCTGGCGTGCGATCGCCCGTACCATCGATTCGTTCAGGTCCACGTGCTTGATCTCGACGTTGGTGACCTTGATGCCCCAGGCGTCGGTCTGCGAGTCGAGGATGCGTTGCACGTCCAGGTTCAACTTCTCGCGCTCGGCCAGCATCTCATCGAGTTCGTGCTTTCCGAGCACCGCGCGCAGCGTGGTCTGTGCCAGCTGGCTGGTGGCGGTGAGAAACCTCTCGACCTGGATGATCGCCTTCTGCGGATCGACCACCCGGAAGTAGACGACCGCGCTCACCTTGACCGACACGTTGTCGCGCGAGATCACGTCCTGCGGCGGCACATCCAGCGTGACGACCCGCAGGTCGACCCGTACCATCTGCTGCACGCCGGGCACGAGCAGCACCAGGCCTGGCCCCTTCACGCGCCAGAACCGACCCAGCAGGAACACGACCCCGCGTTCGTATTCGCGCAGCACGCGCAGCGCCGAGACCGCCAGCACGACGACCAGCAGCAGCCCCAGCCCGACGCCAAATTGCATTTCGAAGAACATCGTCAGCTCCGTGGCTGTCCGGCGGCACTCACCTCGAGCGTCAGTCCGTCAACCTTTTCGACTCGCACCGCCGTTCCCGCCGCCAGCGCTTCGCGGCTGCGCACCCGCCAGGAAGCGCCCTGCACCTGGGCCCAGGCGCCCTCCTCGTCCACCCAGGTCACCACGCCCCCGGCGCCCACCAATCCCTCCCGCCCGCTGACCACCGGGCGGCGCCGCGCACGCACGGCGAAGCTGCCGAACCCGAAGATGATCGCAGCGCTGACGGCGGCCACGCCGGCCAGGAACGGGAACGGGATCGCAGCGGCGCCGGCGTCCCCGTTGATCAGCATCATCCCGCCGACCACCAGCGCCACAATGCCGCCCACGCCCACCACCCCGAAGGTCGGAAGGAACACCTCCGCGATCATCAACGCGGCCCCGAGCAGAATCAGACCGACCCCGGCCCAATTCACCGGCAACAGGTGCAGCGCATAAAGCGCCAGCAACAGGCAGATGCCGCCCGCGACGCCGGGAAGCGCAGCGCCCGGATGCACGACCTCGATGAACAGGCCATAGACGCCCAGCATCATCAGCACCAGGGCCACGGTCGGGTTCGACAGCACCGCCAGCACCCCGATGCGCCAGTCCGGCCGCACCGTCTGGACCTCGGCGCCGGCGAGCGCGAGCCGCACCTTGGACGCACCGAACGCGATCTGGCGCCCGTCCAGCTTGCGCAGCAGATCGTCCACGTCGCTGGCGATCAGGTCGATGACGCCGGCACGCAGGGCTTCCTGCGCGGACATGCTGTGCGCCTGGCGCACGGCGCGCTCGGCAAATTCCGCGTTGCGGCCCCGCAGCTGCGCCAGGCTGCGAAGGAAAGCGGCCGCGTCATTGACCGCTTTCTCGTGCAGCGTATCGACCGGACCCGAAACGCCGCCGGAACGCCCGGGCGCGGGCGACTGGCCGCCCGGGTCGGGCGGCTGCGTGCCGATCGCAATCGGGGTGGCCGCGCCCAGATTCGACGCCGGCGACATCGCCGCGATATGGCTCGCATACAGGATGTACGTGCCCGCGCTGGCGGCGCGTGCCCCGGTCGGACCGACCCAGGTGGCCACCGGAACGGTCGAGTTCAGGATGTCCTTGATCATTGCGCGCATCGACGTGTCCAGCCCGCCCGGCGTATCCAGTTCCAGCACGACCAGCGAGACGCCCTGGGCCTGAGCCTGCACCAGGCCCCGCGAGAAAAACTCGGCCGTGGCCGGATTGATCATGCCGTCGAGCACCAGCACGACCACGTGCGGAGTCTGCGCATGTGCAGGAATGAACCAGCCCCAGCACACCGCCAGTGCGACGGCGGCGGACCGCACGATGCATCCGACTCGACCCAGCGCCGTTTTCATGTGGGTTCTCGCGCTGCCTTGGTCCGCGACCCGTTCCGTTTCGAATCGACCTTAGCGTTCCCGGATTCGATAGTTCTATTATGGGCCGGTCTTGACGTCGCGCGCCTCCAGTTCGGCCCAGCGCGCAAAGCACCGGGTCAGTTCGGCCTCGATCGCCTGCAGGCGCGCGCGGTCCTGCTGGATCTGCGCGGCCCCACGCCGGTGGTAGTCGGCCGTTGCCATGCTGCTGTGCAGCTCGCGCTCCTCCTTTTCGAGCGACTCGATCTGGGCCGGCAGGCCGTCCAGCTCGCGCCGTTCCATGTACGACAGGCGCTGCCGCGCGCGCTTGGGCGGGACCGCAGCGCCCGGCGGCGCATCCGAGCCCGCCGCGGGTTCCCCGCGACCCGAGGCGGGCGAGCCCTCCGAAGCGCGCAGCGCGAAGGAGGGCCGCTGGACCAACCAGTCCGAGTAGCCGCCTGCGTACTCCTTCCACGCACCGCCTCCCTCGGCCACGAGCGACTGCGTCACCACGTTGTCCATGAACGCGCGGTCGTGCGTGACCAGGATCAGCGTTCCGGCGTACTCGGCCAAGGACGCCTCCAACAGCTCCAGCGACTCGATATCCAGGTCGTTGGTCGGCTCATCGAGCACCAGCAGATTGGACGGACGCGCAAACAGCCGGGCCAGCAGCAGACGATTGCGCTCGCCCCCCGACAGCGTGCGTACCGGGGCCTGCGCGCGCTGCGGCGAAAACAGGAAGTCGGCGAGGTAGCCGGTCACGTGCTTGCGCACCCCGGCAATCTCGACCCAGTCGGACCCGGGCGCGATGGTCTCGGCCAGCGTCCGATCCGGATCGAGCTGCTCGCGCAGCTGGTCGAAATAAGCAATCTGCAGCTTGGTGCCCAGTCGTACCGAGCCGGTATCGGGCGCAAGGGCGCCCAGCAGCAGACGCACCAGGGTGCTCTTGCCCGCGCCGTTAGGTCCGATCAGGGCCAGTCGGTCGCCGCGCATCAGTCGCATCGAGAGGCGCTCGACCAGGGTGAGTTGCCCGAAACGCTTGCCGACGTCGCACAATTCCGCCACCAGGCGGCCAGAACGCGCCCCCGCATCGATCTGGATTCGAACCTCGCCCAGCCGGGAGCGGCGTTCGGCGCGGTCGTGCCGCAGCCGCTCCAGTCGCGCCACGCGCCCTTCGTTGCGCGTGCGCCGAGCCTCGACGCCCTTGCGGATCCACGCTTCCTCCTGCGCCCAGAACCGGTCGAAGCGTCGCCGCGCCAGGTCTTCGGTGGCGAGCTCCTCGGCCCGGCGCGCCTCGTAGGCGGCAAAATTGCCCGGATACGAGCGCAACACCCCTCGATCCAGCTCGACGATCCGGGTCGCCACGCGGTCGAGAAAACGGCGGTCGTGCGTGATCACGACCGCCGCCCGGCCGCCCCGCTGTTCCTGCGTCAGCAGCGCTTCCAGATGTTCTATGCCGTCGATGTCCAGATGATTGGTCGGCTCGTCCAGCAGCAGCAGGTCCGCTTCGAACGCAAACGCGAGCGCGAGCGTGGCGCGCTTTCGCTCACCGCCGGAAAGACGCGACGGGTCGAGCTGCTCGGAAAGCCCGAACCGGTGCAGCTGCTCGATCAGCCTTGCCTCGACCCGCCAGCGCTCGCGCTCGTCGTGCGATTCGGACAGGCCGCCGCGCACCACCAGGGCTGCGCGCAAGGACGCGGCGGCCGGCACAGCGGGCTCCTGCTCGACCGTCACGATGCGCAGGCCGTCGCGTACGCGCAGCTCGCCATCGTCCAGCACCAGGCGGCCGGCGATCGCGGCCAGCAGCGAGCTCTTGCCGCTGCCGTTGCGCCCGATCAACCCGATCCGTTCGCCGGCGCTGATGGAAAGCGCGGCCTGATCGAGCAGCGGCGTGGCACCGAATGCCAGTTCGGCGCCGGTGACGCTGAACAATGTCATCCGATCCTCACAATGCCGATTATCGTTTAGCTCCCTGCCGGGGTGAGGGTTCTGACCGCCGATGGCGGATAATCCGCGCAGCCGAAGAACCTGCCGATGCTGCTGAGGGAGCTGAACCGAAGCAAATGCAAGACCTATCTGGTCGCCTGTGAGCGCGATCGGGTCGCGGTGCTGATCGATCCGGTCCGCGATCACATCGACCGCTATCTTGCGATGCTCGCCTATTTGGAACTGCGGCTTGAAGCGCTCATCGACACGCACACCCACGCCGATCATCGCACCGGATGCTTCGAGCTAGGGGACCTGACGGGGGCCGCGGTGCTGATGCACCGCAGCGCGCCCGCGCCCAGGGTCGACCGCCATGTTTCGGACGGCGACACGCTGACGCTCGGAACACTGGCGCTGCGCTTTCTGGCAACGCCCGGACATACGCCGGACAGCGTCAGCATCGTGGTGGGCGATACGGTATTCACCGGCGACACGCTGCTGATCAGGGGCACCGGACGCGCTGATTTTTTCGGCGGCGACGCCGCAGCCCAGTACGACAGCATCGTCGGAAGGCTTTTCGCGTTGCCGGACCATACGGTCGTACTGCCTGCACACGACTATCGCGGCAACGCCGCCTCCACGATCGGCGACGAGCGGCGCTTCAATCCCCGGCTGGCGGGCCAGACCCGCGAGGGCTACGTGGCGTTGATGGCCAGCTTGCAGCTGCCGCTGCCGGATCGGATCCAGGAGGTGCTGCAACCGAATCAATCGGCGCTGGACGACGATGTGCTGAGGTTTCCGACGCTGGCTCAACTGAACGAGGTACGTCAGATACCGTCACGCGCCTTGAGCGACATGTTGGCGCGCCAGCCGCCGCCGCAGGTGATCGATGTGCGCGAAGACAGCGAATTCCGCGGCGAGCTCGGCCACATTCCCGGGGCGCTGCTGATCCCGTTGCGCACTCTGGCCGCCCGCGCCTCCGAGCTGGGATCGGGCAAGGAGAACCGGATCGTGGTGGTCTGCCGTTCCGGAGTGCGCAGCTCGACCGCGGCGGCTATTCTGACCAGCCTCGGCTTCGAAGACGTTTCAAACCTGAAGGGCGGAATGCTCGCCTGGCACGATTCGGGATTGCCGGTCGAACACGCCTGACGGCCGCCGAGGCGCGGCCGGCTTCTTCTACAGCCCGGCCGGGGGCGCGAAGGTCCCAGGCGTCGCGGTCTGCTGCAGCATCACGCTGGGCGGATTGTTCAAGACCAGGTCCGTGTAGCCGTCGCCGTTCACATCGCCGGCGGCCATGAAGTTGCTCGACGTGGTCGCATTGTAGGTGTGCGCAAGGCTGAAGCTGCCACGGCTGCTAGCCGTCTGCAGCAGCACTGAAACCTGCGACGGCGTATTGAACCCCTGGAAGCCGAACGACAACACGGCGATGTCCGGCAGCCCGTCGTGGTCCAGATCGGCGATGACCGGCTGTACGGCCCCGTCGGGCACCGTGATGCTGGAAGCCGCAAAGCTTCCTGCGACGATCTGGCGCATAACTGTCACGCTGGCCCCGCCGGACCCTCCAAACGGCGAATAGCCCGCGTTGGCCACCACGATGTCCGGCCGCAAATCCCCGTCCAGGTCGGCCACCGCGATACCCTGCGGGTTGATTCCGGCCGGCAGCAGCACCGGAGACAGGAAACCGCCGGCGCCGTTGTCGTACAGAATCGCGATGCCATCGGTCGTCGCCAGCACGATGTCGCCGCGCCCGTCCCCGTCCATGTCATGGATGGCGACATCGTTCGATCCTCGATTGGCGCCCAGGCTGAGCGAAACCGGCGCGGAGAAGGTACCCGGGCTCGTTGCGCTTTGAACGAACAGGATCGCGTGCGCGTCGCTGATGGGGCCGTCGGCGACCGCGATGTCGGCATGCCCATCTCCGGTCACGTCTCCGATCGCAACCGCGTCGCCCCCGCCTGCCGTACCCATCGTCTGGGCGGTCAGGAACGCCCCTGGGTGGCTGGGGTCGTGCCGCAGAATCGAAATCGCGCCGCTGTCGGGCACGCCCGGCGCAGTGCTTGGAAGCGTGGCGACCAGGTCTACGTGGCCACTTCCGTCCAGGTCGCCTGCCGCCAGCGCCCAGGGATCGGGGCCGACTCGATAGCGCACCGGCGCAGCGAACGTGCCGGGCGCCGTCTGCAGATAGATCGCCACGTAGCCCGTATGCGGCGGCGGTCCGTTGATGTAGCTTTGGGCGATCGCCACGTCCAGGTTGCCGTCGCCGTCGAAATCGGCAACGACGACCCCCGCGCCCTGCCAGAACGCTGGGAAGTTGTAGCTGTTGTCGTCGTAGCACGACGCCACCAGTAAACACCCCACACCGAGCAGGCCTGCCCGGAGTCGTGCGGAAAGCAAGCGCGTCATACGAGCCCCCGGTCCTGCGCTCGACACGATGATCCTACCCCCTCCAGCGACAGTCGGCCCCCCCAGTGTGTGCACATTCGGAAAAACCTGTATCTGATTGTGCGAACCGCGACCCCACCGGCTGCGCGGTTGGTTCCCATTCATGCTCGGTCGGTTCACAACAATGATCGCGCAATCGTGGTCGACTACACGTACTACGATCACGCCTCGATCCTGCCCACTCGAACGGAGGTCGCGATGTCCAACGTCCTGGTTCTGTACTACTCGTCCTACGGCCACGTCGAGACGATGGCCCACGCGATCGCCGAGGGCGCGCGCTCGACCGGCGCCACGGTCGACGTGAGGCGGGTGCCCGAGACGGCCCCGCTGGAAGTCGCAAAGGCCGCGCACTTCAAGCTGAATCAGGCAGCGCCGGTGGCGACCGTCGACGAGTTGGCGAACTACGACGCGATCATCATCGGCACTCCGACCCGCTTCGGCCGTGTCTCATCGCAGATGGCGAGCTTCCTCGATCAGGCCGGCGGCCTGTGGATGCGCGGCGTCCTGAACGGCAAAGTCGGCGGCGCGTTCACGTCGACCGCGACCCAGCACGGCGGCCAGGAAGCCACGCTGTTCTCGATCATCGCGAACCTGCTGCATTTCGGCATGACCGTGGTCGGTCTGCCGTACAGCCATCAAGGCCAGATGACGCTCGACGAGATCGTCGGCGGCAGCCCCTACGGCGCCACCACGATCGCCGGCAGCCAGGGCCAGCGCCAGCCCAGCGCGATCGAGCTGGAAGGCGCGCGCTTCCAGGGCAGGTTGATCGCCGAGACGGCCAACAAGCTCTTCTCAAGGCCGGCCGCCCGATAGCGAAACCGCCTCCTTGCCTTCGGGCGGACCCCCGACCCGTTCAAGCCTTGTTGGTGGGTCGGGGCGCGACCGCTTTGGCAAACTCTGAGTGGCGGCAGGGGATCGGATCCGATATCCTGGATAACACCAGAAAAAATCGGAGGGGGTTCAATGAGCGATCCCGCCGGTCCCCAGGCGCCGGTGCCCGGCCAGCCCACGGCCGGCGAGGTGGCGTTGACCAGCCCGGCCATCCGCTCGGCCGCGCGATGGTTCTGGTGGATTGCCGGGCTGTCGCTGGTCAACGTGGTCATGTTCCAGACCGGAAGCAAGGGCAGCTTCGTGGTGGGCCTTGGCATCACCGCGCTGTCCGACGTGCTGTTCGCCAACAGCAAGTCCGTCGGCTTCGTGATCGACGCCATTGCGATCGGCTTTTTCCTCTGGATGGGCTCACAGGCCTCGCGCGGCAAACTCTGGGCGTTTTACGTTGGCCTGGTGGTCTACTCGCTCGACGCGCTGATTTATCTCAACGTCCAGGATTGGATGCCGGTCGCCTTCCACGGCCTGGCCATCTTCTTCATCGGCAGGGGCGCGCTCGCTCTGCGCGAGGCACTGCAAAAAGCCTGAGCGAGGCAGTTCGTCACCGCTCCGTGAGTTACTCCCAGTGGTACCGCACTTTGTCGAAGCAGAAAACAGGATCGAGCACCGGGCCAGCATCTGGGTGCAGGTTCGGCCACTGAGGGAAGAGGTTGCGAGTGCCACGATCCAGGGCGGCGCCGCAGCCGCAAGCGCCCTGGGCCTGGCCTACCTGGTCGCGCGAGCCTGGCCCCGACAGGACGCCCTGGGGGTTACGGCGCTGGTCGTCTACGGCGCTTCGCTGTTCGTGGCCTTCCTGACGTCCGCGCTCTATCACGGCGTACAGAACGAACGCGTCAGGACGGTCTTGCGACAGATCGACCACTGCACCATTTTCGTCCTGATCGCCGGGACCTATACCCCGCTTGCGTTGCTGCCCTTGCGCCATCACGACGGCGTGCCACTGCTCGCATCGATCTGGGCCCTGGCCATTTGCGGCATCGTTGTGCGCCTCGCAAGTGAATCGCTCTATCGGCGCATCGCCATCGTCCTGTATCTCGCGATGGGCTGGGTGGGCCTCGGCTGGAGCGTGCCCCTGCACGAAATGGCCGGAACTGTCCCGTGCTTGTGGATGATTGCAGGGGGCCTGACCTATACCGGTGGCCTCCTTTTCTATCGGTGGCATCGCCTCCCGTTCAGCAACTCCATCTGGCATCTTTGCGTGGTTGCCGGCAGCGCCTGCTTCTTCCTCGCAATCACCCGCCTGCTGCCGATCTGACAGCTCCCTCGGGCCGGGTGACTTTCGGCACTGTCGTCGGCCGCCGATCGAGCGCACAGTGCAGTCACTGATCGCGCTGTACCGAACCCACTCCACCGAGGCCCAAAATGAACATGAACCGCCGCAGCCACCGAGAAGACGCCCTGTTCTTGATCGCCCTGCTGGTGCCTGCGATGTTCGCCGGTGCCCGCTACGTCGAGTCCGACCGCCAGATGACCCAGATCGCGCAGGCCCAGGTGTCGTCGGTTGCGTTCGAAAACCAGGCCTCGACGCGCTGGCTCGTGGCGCAAGCAGAAGGTCGGGTCCGCTGATCCTGCGGGCCCCCGCCGCGCGGGGGCCCTGAGCACAGGTCGCAGACAGAAGCGAGGTTGTGGCTCATTAGTGCATCTCCTAGTCGATCGGCCACGGCATCGCCCGCGGCAATGTGGTCGCCACAGGGCCGTCGTGCTCCGGTGCCGGCGCCATCGTGTCCACGAGGCGCCACCATGGCTCAACGTCTTCCGCATGCGCCGGCTCGACCGGTTCACCGAGGCGCGGCATCACGAGTTGCGCACCCGCTTGCGGACCCAATTCCAACAAGGCCTCGGCAGGCTGGTCCCAGGCATGCATCGCGAGGCTGAACGTGCCCCAGTGCACGGGCAGGAAGGGGCCGCCGCCGAGCAGCGCCAGTGCCTTCAGGGCGTTCTGCGGTCCGAGGTGGATATCGCCCCAGGCAGGATGGAAGGCACCCACCTCCAGCATCACAAGATCGAACGGACCGAGCCGTTCGCGAATCCCCTGATATTCCGTCGTGAGGCCCGTATCGCCGCTGAAGAACACCGCGTGCCGCGGCGCACGGATGACGAACGAGGACCACAAGGTCGCATTGCGGTCTTTCAGGCTGCGCCCGGAAAAGTGCTGCGATGGCGCGGCCGTTACCGTGACCCCGGTGTTCGGCAACTGGTGAGATTCCCACCAGTCGAGCTCGACGATGCGCTCAGGCTGCACGCCCCAGGCTTCCAGGTGCGCGCCGACTCCGAGCGAAGTCACGAACGGCACGCTGCCCTTGGCGAGTTCGCGGATCGTCGGATAGTCGAGGTGGTCGTAGTGGTCGTGCGACACGATCACGAGGTCCACCGGCGGCATCGCGCGAAGGCGAACGGGCACGGGCTGGAAGCGCTTGGGGCCGGCGAGCCGCGACGGCGACGCGCGCGGCCCCCAAACCGGATCGGTCAGCACGCGAAGGCCCTCGACCTCGATCAGCACCGTTGAATGGCCGAGCCACGTGGCGCGAAGGCCGCTGGCGGGCGGCCTGGCCCAGGTTTCGAGCGGGTTCATCGATGGCAGCGGCCCTCGCGGCACGCGCCGCTCGCCACCGCACAGAAACTCACCGAGCGTCGGCATCGACGCGTTCGGGTCGCGCAACCCTGGGATGACCGGCTGCACGTTGCGGAACCGATCACCCACCCAGAGCGGCGAAGCCTTGATGCGCTCCAGGCGCGCGCCTGCCGGTTTTTTGCCCAGTGATTTCATGCTGCGACCCCGCGCCCATGTTCTAACGAATGGCCGATGCCGACCAGGGGCCACCCGCCACTGCACAAGCCGCAATCTAACCTGGGCCGTTCGGCTGTGCTACGGCATCATGCGGCCATGGCCCTGAACGCAACGATTTACACCTTCGACATCGACCTGGCCGATGCCGACCGGCACGTTTATGAAAGCCTGAACCTGCGGGTGGCCCGCCACCCGTCGGAAGCGCCGGATTTCCTGGCGACCCGCGTGTTGGCCTACTGCCGCGAGCTCGCGCCGGGCATCGGGTTTTCGGCGGGACTGTCGACGCCGGATGAGCCGGCCATTCACGTGCGCGATGCGACCGGAGCGCTGCTCGCCTGGATCGACATTGGCGTTCCGGATGCCGCGCGCGTGCATCGGGCCAGCAAGGCGGCCCCGCGCGTCGCCGTTTACACGCACAAACCCGCCGAGCAGTTGCGCAGGACTCTGGCCGGCGAGCGCATCCATCGGGCCGAATCCCTGACGCTGATCGAGGTCGACCGGGACCTGCTGGCCGAATGGACGCCGCTGCTGCAACGCCGGATGAAACTCGCGCTGTCGTTCAGTGGTGGAGAGGTCTACCTGACGCTCGGGAACCAGACGCTGACTGGAACGCTGCGGCCGATCGACCTGGATGAGACTTCTGCGCTATAGCCTTGGGCTGCGCCCGGAGAGCGGATAATCGGCGTCCGCAGCCTGGCCTCAGAAATTTTTACCACGACACGTCCGATCGCCTCGAAAGGAGCCAACATGAGCGACACCATCCGCAAGGTCGATTACTACTACGTCGTGGTGGCTCACAAGCCAGGTGAGGGCGCCAAGGTTCTATCTGGGCTCGCCGCGCAAGGCATCAACCTGCTCGCGTTCTCCGGTTTTCCAAGCGCGCGCAAGGGGCAGCTCGATCTCGTTCCTGAAGATTCCGCCTCGTTCAAACTCGCGGCCAAGACGCTGAAGCTCAAATTGAGTGCGCGAAAAACCGCATTCCTGTTGCAGGGCGACGATCGGGTCGGGGCGATGAGCGAGACGCTGGGCAAGCTCGCCGGCGCCAAGATCAACGTCACCGCGATGGATGCGGTCAGCAGCGGCGCCGGACGCTACGGCGCGATTTTCTGGGTGAAGCCGGAAGCGGTGTCCCGCGCCGCGAAGCTGCTGGGCGCCGTCTGATTTCGCCTCTCGCGTCTCCGAATAACCGTCGGTGGCGCCGGCCACGGGTTGGGTGCGCTTGAACGCGTTATGGTCCGACGCCAGGATGTCGCTGACTGGCAGCAGGTCCGTGAACCTTGTGCCATCGTAGCGATGAACTCCCATGAAACCGATGCTTCGCAAATTCTTCCTGCTTGTCATTCTCGGCTTTCCGGTCGGCACCGCTTTCGCCGATGAGGTGCAGGTCGCCGTCGCTGCCAACTTCATGGCGCCCATGGAGCAGATTGCCGCGGCATTCGAAAAAGACACCGGCCACAAAGTCAAACTCATTTTCGGTTCGACCGGCAAGTTTTACGCCCAGATCAAGAGTGGCGCGCCCTTCGAGGTGTTGCTGGCAGCCGATGCGGCAACGCCGGCGAAACTGGCCAGCGAAGGCAACGCGGTTGACGCAAGCCGGATGACCTACGCGATTGGCAAGCTCGTACTGTGGTCGGCAAAGCCCGGCCTGGTGGATGACAAGGGCGAAGTACTCAAGCGGGCGGACTTTTCCCACGTCGCCTATAGCAACCCCGCGCTCGCGCCGTACGGCGAGGCAGCTGTCCAGGCCATGAAATCGCTCCGTGTCTTCGACGCGCTCCAGCCGAAGCTGGTGCAGGGTGAAAACATCACGCAGGCTTACCAGTTCGTTGCGTCCGGCAACGCCGAGATCGGCTTTATCGCACTGTCGCAGGTATTCAAGGACGGCAAGATTTCTGAGGGGTCTGCGTGGATCGTGCCCAGCGATCTGTATCAGCCGATCCGCCAAGACGCAGTGATCCTGGAGAAGGGTCGCGGCAAGCCTGCTGCCGAAGCGCTGATGAAGTTCCTGAAGGGCGACAAGGCAAGAGCCATCATCGTGTCTTTCGGCTACGGGCTGTGATCCGCGCCGTCCTTGGACGCGCCTTCGGCGAGCAGCGATATTTTTAGCGCCGCCACGACGGCGCTCGCGATCTCGTCCTGCACTTTGAGTATATCGTCGTCCAGATTTCGGTCATAGCTCTCCGACCACACCTGATAGCCGTTGTCGGCCTGCACAAGCTGTGCACTGATGCGCAGATGGTTGCCCGACTTGCGCACGCTGCCCTCCAACACGTGCGCAACGCCCAGCGCATGGGAAATGCCGGCGATCGTCGATTGCCTGCCCTTGAAGTAAAACGACGAAGTCCGTGCCGGCACGTGCAGCTCGGGCACCTTCGAAAGCAGATTGAGGATTTCCTCGACCATGCCGTCGGCAAAGTATTCCTGGTCCTTTTTCTCGCTCATGTCGACGAACGGCAGCACCGCGATCGATTTGTCGCTGACGCTCACCGCCCTTGCGCTCGCGTCCTGTGGCATTGGCGTCGGTGCCCCCATCAGCGCCAGACAGCTGGCAGCCAGGACGGCAAACGCGGCTGCAGCGATGCCGGTGCGGTGCCGCAGCACGGATCGGCCCGCCCGATACAGCAGGCTATCGGGCCGCGCCTCCACCGGCTCGCCGCTCAAGTGCCGCTGCAAGTCGTCGGCCAGCGCTGAGGCCGAGGCGTAGCGCTTCTGCGGCTCCTTGGACAACGCCCTGAGCACGATCGCGTCCAGGTCTCCGCGCAAGCGTCGGGCCAGCTTGTGCTGCGTCGTGGCCCGAGCCGGCCCGGCTTCCACCGCCAGCTGCGTGCTGGGCCGCTCGATGCGGGCCGTCGCGATCGCCTGCTCCAGCTCCACGGCCGACACGCTTGCCTCGATCTGGCGCGGCCGGCTGCCGGTCAACAGTTCGTACAGCACCACCCCCAGCGAGTAGATGTCGCTCACCGTATCGAGCGGCTCCCCGCGCAACAGCTCCGGGCTCGCGTACTCCGGTGTCAGCGCCCGCCCGTACAGCTGCGTGAGCTGCACGTGCTGCTCGTCTTGCCTGGTCAGCAGTTTGGCCACCCCGAAATCGAGCAGCCGCACCTGGCCCGCCGGTGTTACCAGGATGTTCGAGGGCTTCAGGTCCCGGTGGATCACGCGGTGCGCATGCGCGTACTGCACCGCATCCAGCACCTGCTGGAACAGCTTGATGCGCTCCCGTAACCCCAGCCGACGTGCATCGCACCAGTCGGTCAGGGGCTGGCCCGGCACGTACTCCATCGCCAGATACGGCAGGCCATCCGAGGTGACCCCGGCGTCATATAGACGCACGATGTTGACGTGCTCCAGGCTCGCCAGGATCTCGCGCTCGCGCGCAAAGCGCTGCGCCAGATCCGGCCGCAGCCGCAACAGCATCGGCACCTTCAACGCCACCTCGCGCTTGAAGGCGCCGTCGGCGCGCTGCGCCAGCCACACCTCGGCCATGCCACCGGCGCCCAGCAGGCGCACCAGCTGGTACGGGCCGACACGCTCGCTCGGCTTCAGGCCGCTTCCCGACACCGCCTGCGCGCCGGAGCCGGCCCCCATCTTCGGCAGCGTATCCAGCAGGATCGAGCCGGAGCGGGTGTCGTCTTGCGGAAACAGCGCCTGACTCAGCGCCGGTGCCAGCTCTCGGTGTTCCGGGGCGAGCTGCTCCAGCCAGCGGCGCCTTCCTGCCTTATCCAGCGGCAGTGCGTCGTCCAGCAGCCGACTCATCACCACTATCTCGGTGACCGACAGCGCCATCGTCGCCCCACGTCGTTTCGAATCTTCCTCGAACAGATTCAGCCATCTGGAGATGGTTCACCGCAGCTCATATGCGCCTGCAGGGCCACCTGTAATGGCCGAGGTAACCTGCAAAACAGCTTCTTGTTGCCAGTCCGCTCGACGACCGGCGCCAGCCCGGAGGCGTCAACTTCGAGCCCAAGATGGACGGCCGGCGGGCAGAAGCCGGCGCGATCTGCGCGCTTGGCCTTGAACGGTTCAAGCGTTTCGGTGTTCGGTCGATACGTCGAGTTCATGGCTGGCTCCCTATGAGTCCGGTTCCGGCAGGCGCCCTGGGTGCGATCGAGATCTTTCCAATCGTCGTAGCGCTGCGTATGCGAGGGCCTCAGCGGCCACGACGCTCGGCGTACGCGACGCGCAGCTGCGCCCGCGCGTCGACGGCCGCCAACGCACCTTGACCTTGAGACTGGGCCTGTTCGATCTGGACTATCTGGAGTTCGGACTCGACGTAGCGAGCGCCGGCGAAGACAGCTGGCACCAGCAGGGCGACCACGAACAACAGATCGTCACGGTAACTGCGACGGTTGAAGTTCATCTGGGGCCTCGGCTCGGTGGGTTTGAACACGCAGCCAATGTACAAAGGCGCGCGCAATAGTTCTGTGAACTCGTTCACATTTGCCGTCCGTCCCCTGCGCGGGCTTT
>WNFQ01001112.1_pt1 | contig 29274 bp, 27 predicted proteins | sample 5400171 | NCBI WGS metagenome assembly WNFQ01 (sample SAMN13153356, study PRJNA577476) | soil metagenome | isolation source: 20 cm soil under Madrone tree | place: USA:California | collected 2016-06-14
GTGGGTGGGACAAAGACTTGATCTTGGGTCATATGTGAAGTCGATGCATGATGTTTCGCATGCGTTATACGCCAGGAAAGGTAAGGAACTCCGAGACTGACGGTTATAATGCTCGGTTAGGGCCAATTCCCACTCGGGACGGGTCAATAGGAAAACGGAATCGCACTGACCCAGTGTGGAGGACCCAGCCAGCGAGGTTATTGATGAACTTGGACTCTGCGAATGCTTGATGACCACATTCATGACCGATGTCCCAAAGACCGGTGGCGATGAGGCCAATGGCAAAGCCGTAGAGTGACCAGAGGGCAAAGCGGGCGAAGGAATAGGCGAAGGGATAAGGAAGAGAGATGTGCCCCGGAGTAATGAGAAATTCGATATACGTGGTAGCTTTATAAATTGTGCCGATAAGGAGGAAGTCCCACAGTCTATTTGATGGGTCGGTCACGCGCCAGAATGTACGAACTAGGGTAGGGCTTGCTTACACGTAGAGAGTAGAGCGGAGGGCTGAACGCTGGAAGCAATGGGGTCTAGACGAGGTACACGGTCTACGATCAGCACAATGCGACGTAGAGAGAAGGGAGAGCGACGGACGGTATGGCGGATAGCAGGTCCTTGATGGTGAGATTGGGTATGGCGACCACGTTCTGGCCCACGACGCTCGTGACACCGTCTTTCGTGACAGTTTTCATGGGAAAACCAAGAGAAAAAAAAGGGTCTGGGGTTTATGGAGGACTCTGGCAAAGAAACAAAGGAGGAAAATAAGCGGGGGGGGCAGGCCATGCGCCCTTTATCAAGTATCATCTTAGGGCCCTCCTCCCCTCCGGTGGCCAAATGTGTATTCGACCACAGCCATCGTCACATTCAAACCGTGGGAAATAAATGGACAGGCGGAGATTGATTGTTACTGTCAATCAACGGCAACGGCGTTCCAGAAACTCCTACGTATCGCAAATGCGTGGCCGGCCTCAAACACAGTACAACACTAATAACGAAATAAAATGGACGCCCGTACAGTAACTTACCATTTGCTTCATGGGAGCTGTCCTCGGCTATCTGCTATTGGCGGATCCCCCCGCCCCAAGAGCATTTTTCCCTTCAAAGCCAGTGCATCTCCCGCTGAAGCAGACCGTCCCCTCGGCAGAGAACATCTCACTCCGCGCATTGCTCGAGTCACTTTGCCCGAGCGTTCTGTCACCATTCCGTCCAGCCTCGTGGTTATTCAAGCAAGTAGATGTCCAGCTCGTTCTGATGTTACTACACACTAAAGCAACATAGTGGGCACCTACAGACCATATATGCTGTTTTGGGCGATTTCTCTGCCATCGATCCGGTTGTATACGATAGGCGAGTCATCATCTCACTAATACACCAATTGTCGACTCATATTCACCTTGGCAGGCGGCTACTCCAAACCAAAGATGGCGGAACATTGTCAGTTATAAGGTTTGATCTCGAGGAGCTCCGCTCATTTTTTTTTCCGGCAGGGGCCTCGACTTTACACCGCCTACTTCAGACTGTGTCCTTCCGGACGAAACACCTATCATTGTAGTCTTGCCCGGCCTGTCTGGTCGTAAGTACATAAACCTGACTATTGTTTATTCATGGGCCCTGACCTGGCAGTCGTAGACTCACACGAATCTTATGTCCGCGCCATTCTCGCTCCCGCAGTAAAGCCAATTCACTATGGTGGCCTCGGATACAGAGCAGTGGTTGTCAACTCCCGTGGATGTACGCCCCCGACTTAGTTATGAGAGTCTAGACTTATTAGGTGTATCAGGTGCAGGAGTTCCACTCACGAGTCCACAGATACATTCCTCCTGTCACACAGATGATCTCCGTCAGGCGCTGCTTTACATCTCACATCGTTATCCTCAGGCACCATTACTAGGTCTCGGATTCTCTTTAGGTGCCAATATCTTGACAAGATATGTCGCCGAGGAAGGAGAAGAATGCAGACTAATCTCGGCTTGCGCCCTCGCTTGTGTAAGTTCGTACCTCCTTCAAAATATTGCTTTATTTAAGTTTAAGATCCTGTTTCAGCCATGGGATCTCGCGGCAAACTCTATCTGGTGTGTCTATGTTCAATGCCTCATCCATATTTCAGATTTTCGCTCACACCCCTCATAGTGCACACGGTTATTGGCTCCACCGCAATCTCTATGCTAAAAGATTGGGTGGGAACATGAAACGACTGGTCTCTAGACACGTCGATACTATTATGAAGTTTCCGGACTCACGACTCGCGCAGTCTCTCCCGGAGCTATTCTCCCAAAAATCTCTTACAATGGTCGAGTTTGATAACCTAATAACTGTGCACTCCGGCGGCAGCTCTCCGCCATTTCCGTTCAAAGACGTATACGATTATTACACGTATGCCGCATCTCACCAGGTGCTCGGTGATGTACGCATACCGTTCCTCGCGATCAACTCGGACGACGATCCATTGGTAAAGCATCTTCCCGTGAATGAGACCGACAACGAGTGGGTGATCTTGGTGGTCACACGTGGCGGGGGGCACATAAGCTGGTTCGAAACGACCGGGAGGTGGATGTCGCAGCCAGCTCTTGAGTGGTTTAAAGCGACAGCGGAGAAAATTGATGTACCGCGGCGGGTGGTGCGTAACATAAGAGTAGTGGATGGTTGGTTAGTGGAAAGTGGAAGGGAGCACCTCGGCTGTAGAGACGGAGGGGAGGGGGGAAGGATAGAGCGGGCGATGAAGCAGAACGGTATGCTTGCTGGTTTGTAATTTGTTTCGGGTAAAACGTGTGTCGTTGGCTGCTACTGTATGGTGATCCGAAGAGGGTCGGGAACACAGGTCTTCTCGGACAGTCAGAATGATCACAAGGTATATTAGCTAAGCAGAGGTATGCGTGCGAGAGGACAGTGACAGGCAAAAGGAAAGGGAAAAAAGAGGTCTAAGGTCGCCCCGGAGACTCGGGCGGCCTTTTATGTCTTCTCGTGGTAGGAATCCATATTCTGCGGGAAACCGCGAGGAAGACGAGATGCTCAACGAATGGCGTGATCGGAGCGCGACAGGCAATGAACGAGAAGAGTTGTTCGACGTGAACGGAACGAGAGGAATAGCCCGTGCCTGTGCCAACGTGTAATCTTCAGTTACCAACATGATTATGTCAGCACGCATTGACTGAAGTCAAATTCGTGTTTTGGTTTTTCTCCGACCCAAATGTTGTGATCGTCTGGGAACGAGACTACCACTAAATGCAGCCGGCTTCTTTAATCTCAGTTGAAGTCATTTCGTACCTAGGTGTCACGATTCTTTGAGAAATACATTGCTTGATACATAGTAGGCATTGGAGCATCATCGTCATCATTTGATAGACGGCGGTAGGTGTTATTTTCCTATGCAATCCAGGAGTTTGTTTGACAGTAGGAACATGGAATTTCAGGGATGGTCACACTGTACTACCAGTGGTGGTGGACCACCGTCCTCCAACATCCAAGTTCCAACGCAGTGAAAACGACGCCGAAGATGGGTCATAAAGATACTTTCAAGGGTGTAGGTACTAACAAGGGAGTAACTCAAGTTACAGCAGCAACACATTGACCTTCTGTCAGATGCAACCGTGACCCTCGACCGGTTTTGGAAAGCCGCTATTCCACGGAGCTTAGGCTGTCTCGCCTCGCCGGGATAGCACTCATCATCCTTTATGGAACCTTCGTCTTCCTTCTTTGATGGGTTCACTGTCTCGATTCTCTTATATGGCTGGGACAAAGATTAAGTGCTGGCATCACGGACATTGGAGGCTTGGAGCAGGACTCATACCAATGTTGTTACTGTAGCCCTGCTGGCCCTCGAGTCTTCTGCACAAAGTCGCATCCTTCAGGTAACACTTGTCCTGGTGAGGTCTCCGCAATGGTACTAGCGACAGTTGTCTCTCCAGTTGTCTACATATAACAACACGGTTAGTACGTGATCCGAGATAGTCTCACACGACCAACAATCGCGTGGCCGCCACTATCAAGTTTGCCGGAATTGCTATATTTTGGCTTATTTGCCAAGGTGTCCAATGCGGCCGAATACACCAAATCAAGTCACCAAGTCACGCCATCGAGCCCGGGCCTAGCTGAACACCGGGCCTCTCGAGATTTCATGTTATCACACGTGTTGGACATTTTTTACAATATAAACCAATTCAGTCGGCTAAATACTGTAATCTGATTGGTCAGTCGAGAGCAACCGAATTGGATTATATTGTAAAATGCCCGCAGTGTCAATGGCCTGAAAATCACAGAACCCATGAATCATACCACACCAATCATGTTTCGTTCTCTTCACATACACAGTACCCTCGACCATGTGTTGATGCTGAGCCTAACTTCACAACCACTCAGCCTGTTCAGTTTTACGTCTCGAAGTAATCTCTCAAACTCGCGCTCGCCAAATCTACTACTTCTGGGGGGCTGTCGTACGACTGCCTACAGTTGGGCGACCTTGAACGTCCGCATTCAAGTTGCAGCCATTGGCGCACGTTTCGATTTCCTATTACTCTTCAGGTCCTGATACTGCGTGAGATCCCCACTTGGAGACAGTGCTTGGAGCAACTGGCCACGCTACTTACCAGTGATCCTGCACTCAGGCTCACTGTTGTTAGTTTCAATCGGCTACTCTCAGGACACCTCTTACTTTTTGCGCCTTCCGTAGAATCCGTACTTAGCGCATCCACTACTTTTCGAACTCCGGGCTCATGCAACTCCTAACCCTGACATCCACTGTAATCACCTGATCTTCACATCAAACCGTGCGAGACGAAATGACAGGCGTTACGCCTTGTCAATAGGTGTTCCAGAAACCTACTGTATCCAGCAATTTAACGCGTGGTCTCAAACACAATTAAACAACTAATAAAGTCCAGTAATAGAATGAACGCCCGCACAGCAACATACTCTACTTCCCTTGTTTCATGGGTGCTGTCCTCGGTACTCTGCCAGGGGGGGATCTGCCCACCTCAAGGGCATTTTTCTCTCCCAAGTCAGTGTATCTCCCGCTGAAGCAGCCCGCCTCCTCAGAGAACATCTCGCTTCGTGCTTTGCTCGAGGCCTTTTGCCCAAGCGTTCTGTCGCCGTTCCGTCCAGCCTCGTGGTTATTCAAGCAAGTAGATGTCCAGTCGTTCTGATGTAACTTCGTACTAAAGCAGCACAGTGGACACCTACAGACCATGTATGCCGGTTTAGGCGATTTCTCTGCCATCGATCCGGTTGTATACGATAGGCAAGTCGTCTCTCACTATTACACCAATTACCGACTCATATTCACCCTTGGCAGGCGGCTACTCCAAACCAAAGATGGCGGGACCTTGTCAGTTATCAGGTTTGATCTCGAGGAGCTCCACTCATTTTTGCGATAGGGGCCTGGACTTTACACCGCCTACTTCAGACCGTGTCCTTCCGGACGAAACACCTATCGTTGTAGTCTTACCCGGTCTGACTGGTCGTAAGTACATAAACCTGACTATTGTATAGTCATGGGCCCTGACCCAGTCGTAGACTCACACTCATCTTACGTCCGCGCCATTCTTTCTCCTGCAATAACGCCAACTCATGATGGTGGCCTCGGATACAGAGCAGTAGTTGTCAACTCCCGTGGATGTACGCCCTCGATTTAGTTATGAAAGTTTAGACTATTTATCAGGGGCATCAGGTGTGGGGGTTCCACTCACGAGTCCACAGATACATTCCTCGTGTCATACAGATGATCTCCGTCAGGCGTTGCTTTACATCTCACATCGTTATCCTCAGGCACCATTATTAGGTCTCGGATTCTCTTTAGGTGCCAATATCTTGACAAGATATGTCGCCGAGGAAGGAGAAGAATGCAGACTAATCTCGGCTTGTGCCCTCGCTTGTGTAAGCTCGTCCTCCTTCAAAATATTGCTTTATTTAAGATCATGTTTCAGCCATGGGATCTCGCGGCAAACTCTATCTGGTGTGTCTATGTTCAATGCCTCATCCATATTTCAGATTTTCGCTCACACCCCTCATAGTGCACACGGTCGTTGGCTCCACCGCAATCTCTATGCTAAAAAATTTGGTCGGAACATGAAACGACTGGTCTCTCGAAACGTCGATACTATTATGAAATTCCCGGACTCACGACTCGCGCAGTCTCTCCCGAAGCTATTTTCCCAAAAATCGCTTACAATGGCCGAGTTTGATAACCAAATAACTGTGCACGCTGGCGGCAGCTCTCCGCCATTTCCGTTCAAAGACGTATACGATTATTACACGTATGCCGCATCTCATCAGGTGCTCAGTGATGTACGCGTACCGTTCCTCGCGATCAACTCGGACGATGATCCGGTAGTGAAACACCTTCCCATGTATGAGACCGACAACGAGTGGGTGATCTTGGTGGTCACACGTGGCGGGGGGCACCTAAGCTGGTTCGAAACGATGGGGAATGGTTGTAGGAGGTGGGTATCACAGCCAGCTCTTGAGTGGTTTAGGGCGACAGCGGAGAAAATTGATGTACCGCGGCGGGTGGTGCGTAACATAAGAATAGTGGATGGATGGTTAGTGGAAAGTGGAAGGGAGCACCTCGGCTGTAGAGACGGAGGGGAAGGGGGGAGAATAGAGCGTGCGGTAAAGCAGAAAGGTATATTTACTGGTCTGTAGAGTTTTTTTTTTTCATTTGTTTGGGTAAACGTGGAAACCAGGGACATACTGTAGGTTCTAGCAAAGTTACAGTAAACGATATCAACCGTGCAAATGTGTGATGCCAACATGATTATGTCAGCACATGTGTCCTCAAATCAATCTACAGTGCACTACCGTGACTGTACCTTCTTTCAAGTTATGTCCTCCACGAACAATGTCCCAGACCGACACCAGCGCTTCCTCCTCGTCAGAGTCCCTCCCTTATAACTTTCAATCTGTCCTCGATGCCGCTTTGGAAACGTATGAAAAGAAGACAAAAACCAAGCTCTTCATTCATCCCCTTGCCACCCAATTGCAGTCTTGCGACTCTCCCACCGTCATTTTGTCCGTCCTTCAAAACCTCACCCAACAATTTGATCGCTGTCGCAGTAGCGTTGAGATATTATAAATTGGCTCAAACCGTGACCGACCGTGAACGTTCTCTACGCACTCTCTGTCTCTCTCGGTCAAGGTGTTGGTATTGTTGGTTTCAACCGCCTGTTTTTATAGAAGGTGCAATCCGATCTTCGTTCCTTGGGTATTCAAGTTTTCACCTGCAAATGTGATTTTTTCTTGTATCGGCTATCATGACACGGACAATCATCAGGCGGCTAAAGATGTTGATGCGAGCCAAGATGTGCTCATCGACATCTTCGTGCGCATAGAAAATTTCCTCGAGCGTCTCGAGTCATACAAGGAAGTGCCGCCAACTGTTGTCATGACTGACATGACTGTAAAGATAATGATTGAAGTACTTTCGATTCTTGCTATTGCTACAAAGGAGATTAATCTCCGACGATCGAGTGAGTTGATGTCAAACGACCTTTTAATCGCTCTTGGCTTACTTTCCTAGAAAAAATTGTGAGGAAGCTACTTGGCGGGAATGATGTTGAAGATGCATTAAAGAAGCTGGATGCACTTACCATGGAGGAGGCTCGAATGGCGATCTCGGGAAACTTGAACGCCACGCACAGTGTGGACAACAAAGTGACGGTGCTCATTGCGAGCGGGCAAGAAACTTTGCAGGTTACCAATAGGGTAGACGGCAAAATGTCGGTGCTCATCGACGGTGGGCTAGATGCATTTTCTTTGGTCATCCACGCATTCCTGATCATGGGTATGGCTAGATATGAAAGAAAGAAACGCAGCCATACGGCGGTCTGTCGAGGCCGCAGGTGAAGAGAAACGTTTGTACTCTAATTTCATTGTTAAGTTCGCGGGGCTTATTGATCGCCACAGAGAGTCAGTTATGAGAGAAACTGCAACAGTGGCTCTCTCCTCCGGATCCGTCGATAAATCACAATATTGCGCACAAGGCTCACCACGAGGGAACAGCATCCTGGTTTTACCAAGGCGGTGTTTTTGGAGATTGGAAGTCGTCGTCTTCTCTCTTGTGGGTCCATGGCAAACGTTCGTCTCTTTTTCGTCTCTGCTATTCCACATCCCACTAACTCCTGTATTCATAGCGGGATCAGGCAAAAGTGTCCTATAGTATGTTATTTTCTGTTGATGCTTCCAGCAACAACTTAAATTATCGCCCAGCTCTGGGATCATTGAAGACATTATGGCACAACACGAAGCAGGATCGGCGATAATGGCGTACTTCTACTGTGACTTTCGTGATGAAGCTAAACAGAACTACCGTAACCTCGTCCTTTCAATCATCTCGTAGCTATGCGCTCAGTCGAATCTTTGTTGCGACACAGTATCCCGCACTTATTTGGCACACGACAAGGGCGCACGAAAACCCAGTGACGATGCTTTGACAAAATGCCTGACGGAAATGCTCTCACTTCCGGTTCAAGTCCTCATGTACCTCATCGTGGACGCACTCGATGAGTGTCCAAACAATTCCGGCATGCCAACTCCAAGAGAAGAGGTCCTCGATCTTATTGAGGATCTTGTTAATTTGCACCTCCCGGACCTGCATATATGTGTCACGAGTCGACCCGAGATCGACGTACGAACTGCTCTTGAGCCTTTGACATCTCTAAGCGGACAAAAGAAGGATATCGCGGATTATATCAGTGCCATCGTTTATTCAGACAAGAAAATGCGGAGATGGCGCGAGGAGGACAGGAAGCTGGTAATCGAGATGCTCTCCGAGAGAGCCGACGGAATGTAAGGGGTGTCCTCTTCTATGCCTTGATAAATTCTCATATTATAGGTTCCGCTGGGTGTATTGCCAACTAGAAGCGTTACGACACTGACTTGCACCAAGTGTGCGAAGAATTCTTGAGGAATTGCCCGATACGCTGGACGAGACGTACGAACGGGTTTTACGGGAGATCAATAAAGCAAATCGAGAGCATGCGCGTCGTCTCCTGCAATGTCTTACTGTCGCGGTTCGACCCTTGCGTGTTGAAGAGCTTGCAGAGGTCCTCGCGATTGACTTCAATGCGTGGGCCCACGGGGGAATCGCACAGTTAAACGCTAATTGGCGGTGGACAGATCAACACCAGGCCGTATTGTCCACATGCTCCAGTCTGATTGCGATTGTCGATGACGATGGAGGTTCCCAAGTGGTGCAATTCTCGCACTTTTCGGTCAAGGAGTACCTCACGTCCGATCGGCTGGGTATTTCAAGTGTGGATATCTCCCGCTATCGCATTCTTCTGGAGCCTGCCCACACTATCATTGCCCAAACTTTCTTTGGCGTTCTTCTCCGTTTGGACGATCACGATGGCCGGGAGAATGCCAAGGAAATCCCCCTTGTCGAATATGCGACCCAATACTTTTCGACCATGCGTGGTTCGAGGCTGAACTTGGACAGCGCCTGTTGCACGTGGCAGCAAGTCCCATTGTCCAACGCGATCTCGTCAATGTTCTGCAGTCATTGCTGGACCATGGTGCAAACCCTAATGCACAGGATGGTTATGGTTCTACTCCACTCCACTACTCATCGTGGTGGGAGAAAGAGAATTATCCAGTGACCCGGGGGACATTCGAAGGTACGCGCCTACTGCTCAAGCACGGCGCGCTTGTAGATGCCAAGGACGACGAGGGTAAAAGCCCAATGCAACTAGCGTTGGAGCATGGATGTCATGACTTGTGAAATGCTTGTCAGAACTTGATGCTACGGGGGAAAATGAAGCAAGAACAGGTTTTCTGGTGGATTCAAAAGCACGAGAATCTAATAGGTATCTAATTTATGGACGCTAATGAGTGACTGTTTACAGTATAGTTGCATGGCCAGGGATTATACAGATGAAGCCGCACATGGATATTACTGTACCAGTATTTCGAGAATAAGATGCATAGGAGAACGAAGTGACTCTAGTAGCAGAGGCGGGCCCGCGTGTGATCACGAGGAATGTGGCAAGCAGGAGCAAACAAGGCACGCGACGCGTCAACAAGCACGCTTAATTGAATGAATCGAGTGTCCGCGTCGTTTGAGCTTTGGCTTCACTTGTCCTCTCCACCTCTCTCCCTTCCCTCCCTGTCTCATTTTCTCACCCAGTTATCACTTACTATCACTTATTATTGAGGAACGGAATACCACTATCATCCGGACACCCTACAATGACTCTCATGACACCACCTCACTCGCGTTTCGACAAGGAAAATCGATGTGCCGCCCGCTCTATGAGTGCTCGCGTGGCATGGTCACAGGTGAACGAGTACCACTCAGCCACCAGTCCAGTCTGCAAGAGGAAGTTTGCTGCTAGCGCATCAAAGGAGTTGCCCGTTCGCTCCATCCTCAAGCAGACCTCCTATCCCATTTTGCCCCTACTGTTTCCCGAGAACGAGCGTCAAGTCACTCCTGAACCAGGCGATCCACTATCAGACCTCCACTATCTCGACCGTCCCGTGAACAAAATTCTTGCCCATCGTTCAACTCTTCTCGATCTCATCGAGGCATATTCTGTTCTCACGGCTCGGCTCAGAGCTGCCGTCCAAGAAACCACAGACAGCAACTGCTCATGGCCCTTATTCCAGCCCATACAGAAGCGCCGCCTCGCTTTCGTCGATTCCGTTATCCGAGACCTGGGCCGTGCTTTGGTTGACCCGATGGAAGGGGACGACCAGTTAGGCTGCCTGGATCCAGAGCCACCATCGGTTCTCCCCTCCCCGGAGAAGAGCCCACGAAAGAGAAGATGTGGCATGGACGAAGAGCAGGTCAAGTATGCGCGCGACCTCGCCACCGTATCGCACGCTGTGATCAAATTCCTTGGCCTTGTTTTCACTCTTCCCGCGGTCTACGCTCTCTTCGATGGTTCGTTAAGCCAGTTTCATCTGCACTTTTTATCCGTCTTGACTAGCGCCCTTCTAGGCCTAGATCTCGGTTCCATGGTTACACAAGCGCTTGCAATTCCGCTGGCGCCCGAATTGCCGACACCAAATTCGCGGAAAACCTGCGCGCTGGCAATCTGGCTACTTCAGACACAGCGATTGCCCGCAGATGTTCTCGCACCTGCCAAGGATCGAATAACCTATGCCCTCCGACGCGCCATCGAGGGCGAGCTCGGAAAAGAAGGTAAAAGGGGATCAGCAAGCGATGGTATGAAGGTAAGTCGCATCGCGTGTCACTGGCACTGGAACTCACTGGGAAGAACTGATTGTCATCTGTGCAGGCCATCCACGATCTTTCCATTCAAGAGCCCTCTATTTTCGTGCCTGCGTTCACCGAACTGCTCCCTTCCCTCCTCGATAATCTTCTTGCACCTCGACTTGCTCTGCGAGCTCAGGCGTGCCATGCACTTGGTGGCCTGGCCCTCGGCGCGTCCCAGATTCCCCTCTCGCACGTACATACGCGGCTCTCCGACATTGTCAACGCAGTACTTGCAGATACTCCTGCATCATCGCCAACTTCACCTCCTGGCACACCCAGCGCCAGAAAATCCGACTCGATGCTTATTAAGACATTGCGCACGACGCTGGCCACGCACGATCCATCATGCGCTGCGCAGGGCCCCGTCTGGGCACTCTGCACGCTCGCTGCCCTCATAGTGCTGCTTGGCCCCGCGTTGGTAACAAGCACGAAGCTGATGAATGCTGTCAAAGGACTTCTCGCCCTCTCCGTACGTCATAAAAAGTCGTCTGTGCGCGCGCTTGCATGTGTAGTCTGGCGTCCGCTGGCATGGGCGTACTTCCGGCCACCCCTCCCGCGAAAGAACGACGAGGAAGAGGAAGAAGAACAGGATTCGGAGGATGAGCGGATGACAAAGCCTGCTGCGTGGACACCAGCAGAAGAGATGCGTCGGGACGACTTTTGGAAGATGGTTACGACGATGGTGGACATGGGCGCTGGCGTTGGAACCGTTGGCGCATTGCTCGCGCACAAGTCAGATGACGCGCGTAGCGTATCGCGTGCAATCGCGCTCCTTGAAGCTATGGTGAGACGAGGGGGCAATATGTGCCACGACGCCGTTCACACACTCTGCCGGCTCGTCACTGCGCCGGCGCCCGAGGTAAAGGCGAATGAGGTGGCGGGAGCAGGAGCAGATGACGAGGGGGATTCGGACTGGGACTGGGCGAAGCTACTCCCCAGTGGACTGTTCAGCGCCGACCCGGGCCTGCTCACGATCAATTTCGCCTCACTGTCAGAGGAGGTGCGCCATGTGCTGAAACAGACGGCCACCGTGGCGAACGTGCGCGCGCTTAGTGCAGCAGAGCTGTGGATGGCTGGTGTGATGGATGGTATGATCAAAGTGTGGCGGATTGCATTGACGCAAGTATGCTTGAGTTGGGACGCGGAGCTCCCGGTAAGTCGGCCCCCGAAAGGTAGTCGCTGGCTGATTAATCTGTTTGTTCTTGTTGTGTTCAGCCCGAACTCGTCCAATCATGGAACGGTCTTCTCAAGGCTGCCCCCCGAGGTATACAAGGCTCAACTGACGACAATGACGATGATGACTTGGCGCGGAAAATCGCCGAGCTGACCGTTTCACTGATGCAAGATATCCTCGGCGATCCGAAGGTCCAGTTAGTCCCCTCTGGCGATGTGCCGACACCCTCGCACACCGAGTCTGAGGTCGACCTCGCGCCACACACACGCTCGAACGCGGCGATGAAACTAGCCGTGGTACGGTCACTCTGGGCGCAGGCCCATGCAGTGCTCTCCGCGCAGGCGCTGGCTGGGTCTCCGAGCGAGGCACTACTCACCTGGTTGATGAAGAAAGAGACGGAGCTCGTGTGGGAGACGGACACACCGCATGATGCGCGCACGCAATGGGCAAACCTCTGCGGCGAGGTGGTCCTACGCACCGGTACCGTAGGCTGTTCATCTTCCCTCCCGCTCCTCTCCATGTTTTGGAGTACCCCCGGCGCTAGCCAGCGCTGGGAGTGGAACTGGAGCATGGACGTGCGCTCGCGAGTTTGGCGTGTATTCACGGAGCGGTGGAGAACGCTCGCGAAGGGATGGGAAGAGGCCCCCGTACTCCTCAGTGTGCCATTCGCGTAAGTCTTCCTTTCCGTTATCCCCATGTGTCGGTGTGCTGATGGGTTTGTGTGTGGGTGTATATGATAGTGACAAGAATGGCTGGGAGATGAGCTCAGAAGATCTTGATGCGTGGGACGCAACACTCCAGGTCTGCCTTGCGCGCGTACTTGACGATGGCGCAGACGCCACGCGTGTGCTTGACCACTTCGCGGGGACCATTGCGAGCACGCACATCCCGACTGGCGCATCTGCGATGCGTGCGGCAGAGCTCATGCTTAGCTACCTTGAGACACCCCCTGATGCGCCTGCAGTGCTTGGCTTCGCGAATGACACGCTTGTCAGCACGTACCCACCCGAGCCGCAGAACAAAGTCGCTTCGATGTGGCTCATTCGCACCGCTACGAGAGTCTTGGACACGTGCCCCGTCAGCAAGCTGTGCGAGGTCGTGGGTTCCCTGCAGGAGGGTCTGAGTGTGTGGATCGCGGACCAGTACCGTGTGTTCACTGCAGAGGAATACACGTTCGATGTGAGTGTTTATTCAATTCTCCTTCGCTCCTTTGGCATGATACGACATAACCCTGGTATTCTAGATCATCTCTTTATATCAGACAGCCTTGGTGTGTCTACAGTCGCTTGGCTCATCGATCGGTGTTCTTAAAGCACTGGGCCCGCTTTTGGAAGCTGGTTTTACCGGCCGCGAGGACAAACCACAAGCTGTTGTAGAGGCATTCCAGGACTACTGGGACTTGACTTTTGCCAAAGTTTCTGTCCCGAAAGGCGGGTGGCCTTCGACAGTGATAACCTGTCTCAAAGCATGTGGGAGGGCGGTTACCACCGGGCCGTCGTCACTTTGTGCAGAGTCTGGCGACATCGCTGCTGCTGAAAAGACCCAAGTGCTCATGCTCGAACCCGTGTTCGCCTGGAGCTCCTCATCGACCATCGCCGATGATGAGGACAACGCGTCTGATGTGACAGCGACCTCGCAAGACTCCAATGCATTGGGTGCCGCTGTCCAAATAAAAGAGGTAGAAGTGCCGTCGACGCCGAAAGCGGCAACTCTTACCGTGTCCTCTCCTCAACGGCCATCGAAAACCGCGACCATCCGACGGACACCTTTCGTCAAACCGACGATGCTCGACTATAATTTTGTCATGGGCACAGCATCATGCACCGCCTCCTCTCCATCTCGATCTCCTCGGTCTCCATCTCGATCTCCTCGGTCTCCACTGCGCTCACCAAGGAAAACTTCAGATGGCCCGTGCTCCTCCGACAAGGAGAACACACCGCCAAAGCCCGTGGCTCTGCCCTCCCTGCTGGACCGCATTGCGATGGCGGCTTCTTCGCCTGGTACACCCAGGCTCGGCAAAAGACGAGCGAGCAACGTACCATTCGATTCCCCGCCTAAGAAGAAAAGCCGCGGCGGGCGCGTAACGAGAAAATCGAACGATGGTAATGGCGACGGCGACGACCGTGGCGCCGATACTGAGGATGATAGCGAGGCGGAGTGTGAGGAGGTACGGCAGTGCCTATTGTCGCCAATGACACCCAGCTCCGCGGCACAGCGTAACCCGCAGCACGCAGCTGTCCTCACGGCCTTCGCTACAATGCCTCCTCGCACGCTGCCACGCCCGTGCAGCCGGAGCCCGTCACCAACGCCACAGCCACCGCAGCACAAACGCAAACGCAGGAGTGTCTTCATGGACGCAATCGTAATACCAAAGCCGCGGTCGGCACGAGCCCTACGCAAAACTCGTAGCGTGAGCTTACAGACGGGTATCACGCCAATGACAAGGACGTCGCGCGAACGCGTTACATCGACATCAGAGGAAAATACTGTATTGTCGCCACCGCCGCTGGCGCCACTGTCATTGTCGTCGTCGTCTGGTCCAGGGGCACACCAGAACCTGCGGCGCGCCAAGTCGCTATCTAGCACTTTCATGAGCGGCGACTCGGGTGTTCCCGATCGGCCGCCTATGAACGCCACGCCCCAAAGACCAGGGAAGCGCCAGAGAGTATTCGCTACACCCGCTGTTGTCTTGGCTATGAAGACGAAGAAGTCGAAGGCCTGGACCGCAGAGTCGAAGGATATCGCTGCTGCTCCGACAATTATTAGCAGTGTTGCCGCTGACGACGACGACGCTTTTGCTGCTGCTGCTGCGCGTGGTTCATCGTCGCCTATCTCCGCAGCACTAAAGAGGGCCCGGGTGCTTTTCGGTAGCGGTAAGTCTATCATTTGTCCTGCCGTCCATTCGCACTGCACCGCACTGCCCTTTGTGCCCCATTGCCCCCGTGGACCCTCTTTATGTTTTGTTCGCCTTGACTGATGGACTCGTGATCCACTTTAGATGATTCTATGGCTGCGGAGATAGAGCATTCAAACGGCGCTGTGGCCCCGACGTGCGAGTCGTCCGATGACGACCCTCATCTTCTCGGCCAAGTCACGCCACATCATATTTTCTCGCCGGCGCCGCGCCGCATGTCACTCGCATCCCGCTTCTTTTCCGTACACGACTAAGGCGTAATACAGGTGTTATCCTTCAGGTCTGGCTTTTTTTTCCCTTTGCGTGATCTGTCTTTGTTCTTTGTGCTTTTTTTTATCCTTCTTGCATTATCAAGCAAACGTCGTTTACCCTTTTTCTTTCAATGTTTTGTCCCATCAATCGCATTTGTACGTACGCAAAGTTTTCAACTCACGCATATATCTGTTTGACGAAATTATCTGTTCTGATTGATCATCATTATCCATCATATCGTGTTCCTTCAGAGCTGTGCATATTGAGCGGCGATTAAGGCGTCGTACTGTCGCTTATCACCATCCATGATCCTAGGCAACGCAGAATGTTGGTCCAAGATAGAGATAGGGTGTTGTTCTCCGAGTTGTCCCAAGATGACCGGAAGTTTCTCAACGCGTTCAATCCCCCAGTCCCGCTCTTCCAACTCCAGCCAACATGTATCGAATGTGCTTATGTCCGAGATGATGCCACGACTTCGAGGTCCAATCCACCTCCATAACGAATCGAACGGGTCGGCTTTACAGAATGCGTACGTACAGCAACATCATCCTTTACGATTACGGCGTGAGATTCCGTATGCGGCTCCATTTCTCGAAGGCAGACATCGCGTCGGGCCTAGACGCGTTCATAGACCAATCGGTTTGTCGTAGGGTTGTCGCGCGAGAATCATGAAAAAAGAGAAAGAGGGTATGGCAACCGACCCTATCGCTTCCTGTCCGATTTTTCATTTTAAAACACTGAGGGCCGCCGCCGCACGGTTTGGACGTACTAGCAAAAAGCAAAAAGCCTGGAATGTTGGGAAGGGGCGACCGATGACGCGATGACGTCAAGCGCGAGACGATTCCGAGATACGAGCCAGAAAGACCCGTCCGTGTGGGTGTTTTTACTGAGACCGGCAAGTCGGAACCTCCCTGGCATCATGACCAGGAGTCACCGACTGCTATACCAGCGTGATCCGCCACGATGCAGAATGCGGCATGCCGGAAATCAATCAGCCTTCTCTCAGTGGTGGCTACTCTCGTCACCCCCCAATTGAAAACAACCCTGAACGTGAACGGAAAGCTCACCGTGCAGAGCGTGGGATCCAGGATCCAACTTGAACCCGCGGGCACTCATACATACATATGGGGTGGGAGGGGGGGGCAGCGCGAAGCACAAAAGCAAAAAGTCGAAAAATTCGGGGGAACGAGTAAGCGAAAAAACCAGGTCCCAATGATGAACATCAGTCCTCGAAGGAAGAAGCTCACCAGACGAAAAAAAATAATTGTTGATAAGGTATAGCCGTAGGAAGAAGAAATGCCTTGGCAGGAGCGTGTGCGATTGGGGAAATTGACTGGTATGTTATGGCGGGGAATTTCACTCGCCTTTGGCAATAACGTTCCAAGGCCAAGAGGCAGTCCACCATGGAAACAGAGTATGAGGTACCGGTTTGCTTGTACGGTCCGCGGCTTTTTACATCAAGGCCGGTGGTGGATACCAGAGTGCTAGTGCGTGCTTCTGAAATCTGCTCTAAAGACTCTCCGAGATGTCAGATTCCGAGGCACAAGGGATGATATGTCGAGAATCGTCAAAAATCTGCGAGAAGACAGACACGACTGCGTGGTCTACGGCCTCTCAGGTTAGTTGATGAAACGGCGGTCCCAGGAAAATGAAAGAGTGCTGCGAGACTACTACTGTAGCGAAAAGAGAGGATTTGACTCGCCTGTGGCCGAGATCCGAGCATCCAGGACGGTTTGATTTGATGGGTGCCTTGATGAGTTACGGTTTACAAGCCAATCTCGATCTCGCTACCTTGCTTGAGGGCCGGTCGCGTTGAGAACACGTAAAACGCACCCAAACCAGGATTGGGAACGAACGGGATTATTGCGGTCACTGGCTGGTGGAGCGGGAAACATCCCTGTCTCGGCTGGCACCGGCCAGCGTGGCGCGGGCGCACGACGGAGCGCTTGGCAAGAAGGAAGCAGGAGGATGTTAGGCAGTACGTTGTCTCGAAAAAGGGTGCGTCGCATGCGTCTCGCTAGAAATGGTATGTACACTCCTTCATTTCATTCTTCTTTCTACACATTCATGTACGCTCCACTCTACAAAGTACGTCAAAACACGAAAGAAGCACTATGGCCGCTCCGGCACCACATCTATCAAAGGGAAACAATATAAATAATAGCCGGCACAGCGGCCGCCTGACCAGAGGCACAAGAATCACCATCTAGGTCGTCAAATGCACGGTCCAGAGTCGTGAGGTATAGTGGAGAAAGATTGTGAATCTAAACGGTAGCGCAAAGTCACGTCGCGCACATCTCCTGCCAGAGGACCGAACAACGCGCGCCTCCACTTCTACTTGTATACGCTCCAGTTTATGTGGACCACACCGACGTCAGGGGAAGCAAGTCGGTCGAACGTAGCAGGGGACATGTCTGCCAGAGAAATTCAACGAGTGGAAACAAGTCAATGATAACATGACACTTACCAACATCACCTTTGCCACAGCTGGGGCAGCTATCTTTGACCACTGCGGTAACAGACTTGCCTCCGGAATGGATCGTAATAGTCTACGAAAGGATATCAAGACGGGTATATTTGGGCTCAATGAACTACACACCTTCCCGCAATACTCGTTATTGAACTGCGTGGAAAGAGCGACGATGTAGTCGGATGACCTGCTGGTTCCACCACAACTATTGCTGCCAGGTGTAAACCAGGTTCCCTACAAGCCCAAGGGTCAGAATCATGACCAAGAGGGAATGAATGACACCAACTCTTCCACTGCCAGTGAAAGCGACAGTCTTCCCGTTGATTTCGTCAGATGCTGGAACAGGAACGGCGAGGATGGGAAGGACAAGAGAAAAAAACGTGAATAGAATCAAGGTGAGTTTGTACATTGTTAAGATGAGGTTGGGTAAAGCGAGAAGCGTCCCGGGAGGTTTCTACGAGAGATTGGATAGTAGGGTGCGAGTGAAGAGGAGGGACGCGTCCGTTTGACGGAGGAAAGTGGTAGCAACAAGAGCTGCTTTTATACCTGGAGAGGGCCCTTACATGATGTGAACCCCATGCGTTGGTGGCGGGGGCGCCGCTACGCGTCACTATTCAGGAGAATTGCCCCAGGAGGGCCAAGCAGCTGTGCAATTCGGATGAGGCGCGGCGGAAGCGGGGAAATGACACGCGCGATGCCGTACAGCAGGTCACGCATGAAAATAAAAAAAGGGGGGGGAGTGTGTGAATCAAGATGAGCGCCGCAGACTACGGAGACTGATGGAGGAAGGTCTCTGGACACGTCTTGGGAAAAAAAATGCAAGAGACGAACGATTCCCAGGAAATAAAGGTTGTATGATGCCGTTACCACCGAGAAGTCACTGAATGAGGCGTGTGTTCTCTTCCAAGGTAGCCTTCAATTTCGCAAATAACAACCCCCTGCAGTTCACCTGCACAAAGTTTGCCTCGAGGGAGATGGCAGGCCCTGGCAAAAGCTACGTGTACACGTGGGCATTTTTTGTGCACACAGACCCAGTGAGAATCGCGCACCACAAGGCTCATTGCAAGGGGAGTTGGACGAATTAGAGTGTCAAAGGAGCCGAATCGGGGTAACTGGTGCGTGGCGTGGCACTGATGAACCATGCCTGATACAAAGAAAAGCAATCTTATCTCGGCAGCTTATCTCACCGTTACCCCCTTATCGATTTATCGCTTTCCATCCGCAGCCCCATGACAACTCCCCGCCTTTCCTCCTTACATGTAAAGCTAAAAAAAATTCCGAGCGGGCCGCCAAGGGCAACCATCATTGTCGTTCTCAGCTTTTGGAAAACGATAGGTGCGCCGCCTCCCCACTTCAGTTGGCTATCGCTCTGAGGTGCTTTCGCCAGCGGATGCGAATCGTTTTGCACTACAAGGACCGTTGATGGGGTTTCCCTGACTTCCCTCATTCCTGTTCCACCCACTGGCAGTACAGTATACCCATTTCAGTTTCGGGGTGACGAATGGGGTTTGCCTGAATCACTGCCGCCAGTAGCATGATGTGCGTTCCTGGAACGGCCCAAATGGCCGCCAACGGCCAATGCTAATAGCTCTCATGCCTGTGGACCCCCGGCGCAGGCGCGACCGTTGACGTTGTTCGAAATACGTCCATCATTCTACGAGTTTCAATGATGACTTTTCATTGGTGCAGCGGCATCTTGCTATTGCGCCGTCTCTTGCCAGAATTTGCACCGGCGTTTTTTTCGACAATCTGGGTTGCATCTGTCACTTGCCACCTCTCCCATCTATTGTTTATGTTGAGCGGGAGTCCATTTCCGGCCCCGTTTTTTCGTGCTTTTATGCCGAGTCTCACAAGTGCGACACTCACTCTTTGGACGCGCGGCACTAATAACCATACTAATCCATCGATGTCTCATTTGTAGCCCTCTATGAGGTGGTCTTCGCATCGGTTAGGACTCGCTCAAGGCCAAAGATCTTGTGGCCGCATGTTCTGCGGAGGTGGTCGAACACCGGCCCACCCGCACGTTGGTCAACGTTTCGTAAGTACGTGCTGTGCCGCAGCAGCGCGAGATCCGTTGGTACTGTATCTTGCGGGATCGCCAGGTCAATTCATCGAAAATTTCATCTGCCCTCTCAGGCCGTCAAACACCCGGATGTCAATGTACTCGTTTCTGCGGTCCACCGATATTAAAAGATGTGGGAAAAGCTCAGGCCGAGCTATTGGCGATATTGTCTCATGCTGAAGGCAAGTGACAGTACAGACTGGCAGACGGGCTCAAGCAGACCGGGTGTATTTTGCCGTGGCAAAGTAGTCCTCCTCATGAATCCCTAACCCCGCACTAACTTCCACTCTGGTGACTATCGCGTCTAGATTCATATGAAATTTTTTTTAAACTTGTGTACACATGCCAGTGTGAGGAACAATTTTGGGGAGCCAATCGGCGGACAAGTAACGCCCGCTCTTGGCATTACACTGGTTCAACTGTTTGCGCGTATAGAGTGGCCTTACACAGATATGCGATGCTGTGTTAGCACTCGGACCCCGGCTTGAGTTGCATCCGATGGACAATGGTCATCCCATGATCGTGCCACATACCGATTTCCCGTGAATGTGCATGATGCCACTGGCAGAATAAGGACATACAGTAGATGGATATTCTTGTTACGATCGCTCCGGCTTCCCGGCTCAGGAGTCGTCTAACTCCCTGTAGTTACAATTGGGCTGTAAGGAGTTAGACTCTGAGGAGAAACGATCTTGCGCTTAGCGCAGTCACAGAGCGCGCGTCCAGTGCGATAACGTATTTACGGCATGTGCCGGTGCCGGGTCGGAATACAAGTGGACCGTGTAAGTGGCTGTATGCGCGTGCGCGCGCCTGACTGGCATACTACCAAGGTACGTCTCTTCCAATGCCATCGGCTGCGCGATATACCGCCGATGCTGACAGATGTGTTCGTAAACGAAATCGAAACTGCTCCGTTTGGAAAGGCTGCATCAGCAGGACGTCGAGAAGGACAGTCAGAGACTCGACGAGTCAAGTGAACGGTCATGAGCTACGGCGAAAGTCTCCCGGTATCCACATTTCATGTATCCATACGAGGGTAGGTGCTGATGCCAGGCTAGGATCAGGTAGACTGTGTGGCAAATCTGTCGGACGCCCAGGCTGATATCTTCAACGACGTAAGCACATTACACCTCCCGCAAATACGTGATCGTTTTCGTGCGACTCGAGACTCCCGGTCAGATCCGCGAGCTGTATCGCGAGCGTATAGCCCTCGAACGCGACTATGCGGCGAAACTGTTGGCCCTCGCCCAGAAGAACGTCGAAAAGAAGAACAAGAAGATGGCGCGGGCCGTGCTGGGTGATGAGCCGTACAAGCAATGGAACGATGAGACGATCCACCAGAGGCGAGGGCTCTATCCTCACTTCTTTGCTCTCCGTCTGACCTACGTTTCAGCACATTGGAGAACGCATACTCCAAGATTATCGCGTCGCTCGTGAACTCTCAACAGGAACATCTGAACCTCGCAGACGCACTGAGCGTACAGATTATCGGCGTATTGGTTTCATTGGCGCGGAAAAACGAAGGGCACAGAAAGAAGGCAAGTCGCGGATCGTTATGACCGCCTTGTGAATTCTTACTCAGGCTACTTAGCAAGCACAATTCTACCAGAAAGTCCTTGCAGAGAGGGACCGCGTCTATAGCGATCGTTCGAAGGTGGGAAGTAGCATCTATCACCTCTATCACGGACCCACATTTGACCCCATATAGAGTAAAGTCAAGGTATGCGGGCGCTGCCCGAGCCATGTCACCGGTGAGGCTTATCGTGTCTACTGTAGTATGACGAAGAGTGCGCCGAGGCCGAGACCTATCGTCAGAAGCAGGTCTTAACGCCCTCCTCCCCCCTTTTGGGCGGTATTGATGACCCCATATTAGGGACGTGCGCAGGACGACAAACATTCTGGTCGAGCTGCGAAACAGTACCAGCAACAGATCGTGGATATGAATAACGCGAAGAAGTGAGTTTACGCACGTTTGGTGCATGATAGCAGATTCGAATTTACTTGACAAGCATGTATATCATCTCTACCGCCATCGCAAACAAAGTGAAGGATAGACATTTCACGGAAGTCCTTTCCGTGATAGAAAACGTAAGACTTACTCTTTTATTCCCATGGACGGTGGAACCTAACTTCCGGATAAGCAACATCGTCAGGGCTTTTCTCGTAGTCGATGGTTAGCCACTGACGCAATGCAGAACACTTCCAGTCAATCTACATCACCAACGTCGCGGCCGTGCTCCACTTGACACAAGCGCTCCAGGCGAGTCATTACGATGCCCTGAAGAACCAAGTCTTGGTCGTCGATGCAGCGATAAGCTCGGTCGACCCCAAAAAAGATCAGGAACTCTTCATCGAACATAATCTGCGTCCCTTCTCCACCCCGACCGATTGGACTTTTGAGCCCTGCCCTAGTTACTATGACACTGTGAGTGGAATGGACTTGTTGGGATGGTTGTCGGCATAAACGCGAGTTTTTGTAGGCAGAGCTCAGCGTCGAAGGTGGGGCAAAGATTATTTTGCAGAACACGCTTTCGAGATCCCGTGGAAAATTGCATGAGCTGAAGCCGCTGCTTGGGGCAAAGAGTAAGTGTACGGATTGCGAGGACACAGGCAAGCTGATAGGACCCCAAAACCCACCTTTTTTTTCCGGTGGTAAGAGAAAGAAGCGGAACAGGTCATGTCATTTGTCGATGCAGGAAGTGGAAATCCCTCGTCTGGGAGTGTAGACGCCATGGATGTACGTCACTGTTCCCCTCATAACAACGCTGGAATCCACATGACCACCGGCGATTTTTGGGCAGGGTTTGTTAGATGCACAACACCAGGTGACGTTATTCGAGGCCTCCAAGTCGATTCTTGAGACGGAAATTCGCATTATTGAGACTGCTCTTGGGGGTAAGCGCTGGGGAAGGTGTTAGAGGGAAATCTTTTCCAATTTATGTGTCCTTTTCAGGCGATGAGGGTTCCCAGAGACCTCATTCGTTCAAGAGTTCCTCTTTCACAATACCCACGGAGTGTGGATACTGTGCTGTGCGTGGGACGTCAATCAACTTTTTATGGTTTGACTAAGGCCTTCTGCCAGACGTCTATCTGGGGTCTCAGTAAGCAGGGGAAAACGTGCAAGGCGTGCGGTCTCTCTGTTCATTCAAAGTGCGAGCTGAAGGTGCGTTTTTCATGACTCTGGCTTGGGATCTGGGTGATTTCATTGGATAACCCAGGTCGCCGCCGACTGCTCGGGTGTTCGCGGCGTGCGGAAGAAATCAGTGGATTCTGTGTCTAGTTCTACATCCGTTCTTTCTAGAAGGAGTTCAAGAGGTGAGGCTGACTTCTGACCATATCGGATCGAGGATCTAACCCCCTCACGTGTTCTCAAGCGTCTTCATCATTAGCGCCCACTGCCTCGTTCTTTACGCAACCCAGCCTCCTCACCACTCCGGAGACGGAGTTCCCCGTCGTTCGTGTCACCTACGATTTTACCCCTACATCCCCTTTCGAGCTTGCCGTGCACGGTCAGTCTGCGTGTATCGGAACCGCGCTAGTGTGCTCCCGCACTGACCCCGTCCGTTCTAGCGGGGGCTACCGTGCGTGTCATCGAGGAAGATGATGGCTCCGGATGGGTGAAAGTGCTTGACAAAGACGGTGGCCGAGGACTTGTACCCGCGTCATACATAGAGTCGGCAGATGAAACACAGGCACCTAGCCCGGGAACTGCACCATCTCTCGGCTCTGGTCAGTTCGGTGAGTGCCACACCATCTCAGTTGATTTTCCAGGGTTCTTATTGTCGGAAGTTCGTGGAGTATACGATTACCGCTCCCAGGGTTCAGACGAGTTGGACGTTTCGGAGGGCACCCGAATTGAACTGACCAACGGGCCGTCGGGTGGACAGAACTATGGTGACGGATGGTGGGAGGGTCAGCTGCAGCGAACACCTGCATCAAGTCGTGTCATACTGATCTAAATCGTTCTCAGGCATTGATGGACAGGGCAGGAAAGGAATTTTCCCTAGCAACTATGTGAGCGCCCATTTGTTTTTTCATCGAGCTAGACGGTTAACACGATGCAGGTGGAACTTATATAGTAGTGGGGATGTAATATGGACGTTACCCCTCAATTTGACCGGGTTTGGAGTCACCTCTGCGATGAGGAGGGCAATACGATCACTAGAATGGGCCGAGCCCGAGCCCGAGTCGGGTCACTTGGCCTTTGCACTTGTTTTGCTTTTCAGACGCGCAACAAAGTTAGTCTGACTTTGTACCTCACCCCGGCTGGCATAAACGGGGTTCGATGCACCGACCAAGAACCGTATGAAGCAGGGCCACAACCCTTTGCGCGAACATTGGCCACGCAAGCTTGCGAGGTGGGGCCTCCTATCATGAGCCCGTTCATGTGTACATACATGTCGGGACGCAAGACTAACATGTTATTGGGTCGATGCGTGTTGGGCGTTCACATCACTGCTCCAAGTCAGACCACGTGGTCGATGAAGTGTTAGCGCCGGAAGTATGCAAGACTGGCAACAACCGTTCCGTCTGGTTGGACCTGCACTCCTCCCAATAGCATCCAAACAATGTCTGGTCCAAGCAATACCCGCTACCTTGAATTGTGAATGGGTTGGGCCCTGATGTGTGCTGGATCAAATTGCTGTGGGTCCCTCAGTACTTGATTGGGTAAAGATTGAACCTACTTTCTTAAATTAATGTGGGACTCACTTCCTTGATATAATATTCTTCCCCCCACCCTACGGTGGCTGCCAGAGCACCTCTTCTTTTTGTTGGCTCCGATATTGTTCTCAACTGAATTGTCAAAGCTGCAATTTGATATGGCCATAGCACGCACCAAACGCATGCACACACACCACACACATGCATATACTTTATACGGCGAACGGCGAAAACAATAAAGAGCTCCCACGTACATATGACGTACGAGGGGCGAAACGCGTACAGCGCCGCGGAGAAACGATGCAAGCAGCAATGTATTGGGGGAGTACACACTTGTTTCCCGTGAGAGATTCCCTCCAATACATCTCACTAATGAGGACACCTGAGCAGAACGACTGAATTGCAAAGGTTCTCACCGCAGGACTGGGTCAACTGCCCCCGTGTATCTTTCTTGTCTGTTTCTCCTATCTATCCATCTACCATCAGTTCGAGGGTCACTTCTTCCCACACCTTACGTTCGATTGAGGTCTAGCTGTATCAACAACTGAATGTGACCGCCACTGTAATACAATACTGTCATGTCAGTACTTAGTTGTGCGCCACTCCCCAACAACAACAAACTTTCGGAGCCGTGCGCAGCCAAACGCTCGATGGAGCGCAGCGCGCGCGCCCACAAAAAGGAAAGGTCGTACCACCGTTAGGGCCGTTCTGTTTGTACTGTACCCTCGTGTCATGAAGGTGGCTTCGCAGGCAGACAGGCACCAGGGAGAGCGCCGACCTTTCCTTCTCGATGCGCCCCCTCGTGAACCTCTCATATCGCCAATTTTGAACCTATGTGCCTTGCTGCTGTGCGGAGGGGGCGAGAACTGTTAGCGCGTTGGCGCAGGGGCGAGAAATTCGTTGTTGTTTTGCCTCTGCCGTTTGGACCGGGCCATGAGGGAAGGGCAGGGGGGCAGGGGGGTAAACGGGGGAAAGAGGGGGGGGTAGTAGGGTGGACAAATGTGCAGAAGCCAGCTGCATGATAGATAGATAGAGCAGCCCAGGCACTTAGAAACTCATGGAAGCGGAGCAAAGTCAAGAGTCAACCCTGCATACCGAGGCACTGTTAGACTTTTCTTTTCTCATCGCGTAGAAAGGAAGCGGAAGCACCCCCTCTCACCCTTCTTTGACCGACTCCGAGTCGGAAGAGGGCGTAGTAGCGCAACTGTAACCGGACGCGGCCGCGTCATTCAGTGCACCATCTGGGCTCCATCAATTTGAATCAGCAGCCTTTGTCGTTTCATCATCCCATTCCCTTCTTTCTTTCCTTTCTTTCCTTTCTTGCACCTTTACTTCCTTCCCGAGCTTTTAGAATTTAATTTGATGGGAAGACGGCGAAGTGAGATAGTCGATCAATCAATCAGAATCAGTTCGTTGTTGTGGTAAAGTCTAAGAGCGTATCGCCGATATGGCCGCCGTGCGTCCCCAGCGCCTTCTTGTTGATTGGGCCATTCGCATGTCGAGATGATGCGCGCTTGCGCTCTGTTAACGACGACGATAACGACCGCTTGTGTGTTTGCCGTGGCGATCATTATATCGGGATCTTCCAGATTTACGTTAGTATCCCCATGGACATAGATGGATTCCCTCCCCGTTCTTCCGAGGTTGACCGAGGCACTAGTACAAAAGAAGAATTTATTTCCCCCTTTTATTCGACCGCCGGGGATGGGCCTTGTAAGGAACACGCCAAAGAGACTCGTGGGAATTTAACTGGGTTGACCGCATGGTCCAACTTTGACTGATTGATGCAGAAGACGCGGAAGTTTGCATATTAACCTTAATCATGCGAGACAGAACCAAGTCCAGAGTCGGAAGGTGTTTGCTTCCACAATTGGGGGGATCAGAACAGAAAAGAAAAGATAGGGGCTGTGAGAGGAAAAAGATGGAGGTTGATACTGAACGAATAAGTACAATCACTCAGGAGGTTCTGGATCGGCTACAATTAGACTCGGAAAGACGGACAGACAGTGGGAAAAGAAGCAGGCGCAACACAACAAGTTACCTGCCTCCACCGCCAACGCCCATGCCTGTTCGAATGAACGCGCCATTCGTCGCCATGGGCCCGTAACCTGCTCCAGGCTGCATCTGTGCGGGAACCTGGAGACCGGAGGCAGCAGACACAGCTGAGGGCCCATCTGCGCGGCGGTCCTCACGCTCGGCGGGCGTCGCGCCTCCACGTCCAGGATCTGGCAGACCGTTCATCTGCGAAAAAGTATCGCCCAGTCCGTAGAGCTTGCCATTGAATTCTGAATAGTCGACCTGGTCGTAGAAGTACAGGTCACGCATTTTGAAGAACGTGGACGCCGTGAGGAGCGAATCTGAGCCGGCCTGGTGGGAAGGTCCAATGCGCATCACCTGGAGTATGTTCATCACAGAAATTTTTTTACATTAACATTAAGATGGAGAACACGTGTGTGTTGTGCAACACTCTTGGGTAGGGGGAGAGGACTTACTCCAAGGTCGTCGGCGACCTCTTGAAGGCCCCCCCGGAGTCCCTTGGCCACGCGCATCATCGTCTTCATATCGTAGCTGATGGGAAACCATTTTCGCAGCCTTTCAAAGAAAGACTCTTCAGTCGTGGGGAGGGACAAAGCGGTGAGGAGTTTGAGGAAATAACCAAAGTCGTAGCCGCTGACCGGCAATTCTCAGTTCAGAGGTGTTCGAGAAGATAGCCGTACGACACACCTATGGAAGGAGATCCACCTCGTCTCGTCTGTGAGCACTAGGCCCGACGTGATCATGAGCTCCGAAAAATCATTCGGAAGTATCCCAAACTCCTCATGTCGCTGAAAATCGATGCCAGACTTTTGCAAAAGCTCTACAGACTCCGGTGCGAACATGTCTTCACTGGACCGGCGATTAGTAACCCCATTGATGGGTGCTAGAGTTCTCCGCGAGAAGCATGAGCAACTTACTTTACGCTAAAATGAAAATTGAACTGCCAAGTCGACACATCCTGCGGGTAGTTGCCGTCTTCGTCGGAAAGGGTGAGTCCAATCTGGATGATCTTGAGCAGGTCCACGTTACAGCGCATGGTCTGATAGTGGTAGTCAGACGACGTCTTGAAGCTGCCTATTGGACGCGCTACGACTCCAGGAAACTCGGTGTCCTGGACGGAGCATGGGAGCCGTCAGGTTAGTGCGTGGGGGCATGTGGTCCGCGCGGGGGCCATACCAAAGCGACGAACGGATATTTGTCTATGAGATCCCGTATGTTCCGCATCTCGAGGTCAAGATTGGGCGCCCATACCTCTCGTATGGGAGACATATCGCCGAATTGCTTTCAACTTGATGTTCTGCTTCCGGAGGGCGAAGGCGGAGAGTCCGAGCGGGTGGCGTGACTCATCAACGGAGCACGTGCACTATCTCACACGTGATGCATCTGGACTCGAGGTGGCGGCGAGGCTGCGCAGAGAAGACTCCTGATGAGGGAGTATAGGGTGTATGTTATGTTTGGGACACGATATGCTTGTACGTCTATCTGACACATCAAACAGGCACATATGGAAGCACCTTGCGGAATATGAGGTCAACCTCTTCTCGGGGTACGTATAGTCGGCTACCTCGGAACTAGTATCTACTATCCACCACTTACGAGCAGCAGATAGCTAGCAATGACCTGAACTGGTTCTGTAACCCGCTCCTCCTCATAATCTGGAAATGGTTTTGGGCATACAACGGCGAAACTCTATTGCACAGCAAGGGAAAGACCCCGCTCCAGAAGAACCCAGACGAAGTACATCTCGCGATCAAGGCCCGGGGGGAAGTAGAAGAAGTGCCGCGCAGCAACTCCCAGCATGGGGGATCGCGACCGTGAGAGAGAGAAAAAGGATACCGGATCTTGTCACGGGTTGGAGAGGCACAGCTCCGTAGGGACGCTGTGATAGGGGCATCAACAACACGAGTCCATGTCCACCCATGGTGGCGTGGAGCGGTTGACTCTAGCCAGGGAACGCGCGTCGCGTCATTCTACTTGCCTCTCACGACCCTGCACACGTTCAATATTCAAATGCTCACGGGAAAAAAAACGGTCTACACCCGAAATTTGCCGTTTGGTGTCCCCGGCCGTTGGTGCCCCATGGGAGGTTTACGGAATGCTGACCTCGCTTTTCCGATGTGGCAAATATTGATGACGGATGGGCTGTGGGAGAACTGGGCTGTGGGTGAGTAAACCCTGGTAATCGATTTGGAAGTTGTTTGTTGGAAACTGCGGAGGGAGAAACTTTTCAGATTACAGATCGCTGCAGAGTTTTTCGTTTGGGAGGAGCTGAGATCGTGTCGGAGGTTGTGACGCCACGGTTGATCGTTAACACAAGTCAATCTAGACAATGATCGAGGGACTCTGTGCCGGCTATCTCTGGGCGTCTTAAATGAAAATAGAGAGAGGATGCCCTAGAACGACACGGGGAACATTATAACAAAATGTGGGGTAGGACCCTGTAGGCACTTTCTTAATCCTGCGTTGCGTTGCGCGAGTCCCCCCCCCCCCCCCCCCC
>WNFQ01001978.1_pt1 | contig 29228 bp, 16 predicted proteins | sample 5400171 | NCBI WGS metagenome assembly WNFQ01 (sample SAMN13153356, study PRJNA577476) | soil metagenome | isolation source: 20 cm soil under Madrone tree | place: USA:California | collected 2016-06-14
CGGAGTGGGGATCAACCTCGCCGAGCGGGGCCGAATTGACGAAGCGCTAGCCGAGGCCCGGCGCGCAGTGGAATTGGACCCCCCTGAGTCTTCCCTTGAATCAGAATCTAGCTGACAGTCCTAGGTGTTGCGCACCGCTATGACGACGCCATTCGTCAGTACCGACACACTCTTGATCTCGATCCCGCACACGTCGACGAGCACGACCTGATGGCTTGGACCTTTTACGAGTCCGGCAATACCGAAGCACGCCCCCGTTTCCGACAGTGCTGCGCCAAATGTATCCATTGATGGTCACTTTCACGGGTACTTTGGCTTTGCCCCAAACACCCCGCGTGTCGAAGGGCAGCGTGAACGATGCGCTTGCATCAGTGCGCGACTCGTCTCCGTTCAGCTTCGCTTGGAATTCTTTTCGCATTTAGTCATCCAGTTCAATTCGAATACTGAGGACTTGCACGCGGATCATGGTCAATGTTGCGGACGTGTCGCCTTTGTTGCCATGTTCTGCGACAGCCAGAACTGACTAAAGTGGTCGGTCAGTCTGGGTCAACGGGATGTGGGCTGTGTGAACTCCAGTCGATTTCCCCACGGATCATTGGCGTAAAAACGTCGGACACCGCTCAATGCTTCGTCCCAGACGCAACGGACTCCTTCTTGCTCTAATAACTTGAAAACGGAGTCGATGTCGCTGACGGAAAACGCCGGGTGAGCTTTGGTTGCTGGCTGGAAAGGCTCCTCGACACCAATATGAAGCTGTCTCGAACCTATTCTGAACCAGCAGCCACCCCGGAGTCGATTGTGACGCCTCGCTGGAGTGTTGCCACCCCCGCGCCACTTGCACGGCTCGCGTCCGCCGCCCGCATAGAAGCCGCTCCATCGACCACTCCGAGTTTTGCCACGACGGAACGAATTGGGGTGGATGCAGCGGGCAAACCAAAGGATCTCCTGCCGAGTGGATTAACACCCTGGACAATTGCGACCTGGATCTGGATTACGGGAGCGGTCGCAGTTCTTTGCTATGTGCTGATGGGGCACTTGGCCGCCTGGCAGCTCTATCGAACAACACGAAGGATACAGGATTCCTGGATTCAAGATGCGGAGCAGTTGACGAGGGAGGCAGGGCTTAGCGGGTCTTTGTGTGTCGTTGAATCCGCGGCAGTATCAACGCCGGTTGTGCTTCACCTGTGGCGCCCGATTATTGTTATGCCTGAAGCTGCCGATCGATGGTCCCGGGCTCGCATTCGCGCCGTTCTCTTGCATGAGTTCGCGCACATAAAACGCAACGACTTGCACATGCAAAGCCTCGCTCAGTTTGCGTGCGCGGTTTACTGGTTCAATCCTCTGGTCTGGTTTGCCGCTCATCAACTGCGTCTTGAGCGGGAGCGAGCGTGCGACGACTTTGTCCTGCTGGGCGGTACGAGCGGAGCCGATTATGCAACGCATCTTTTCGAAATCGCGCGTGGAGGTTCAGCTTCAACTGCAGCGCATTTTGCAGTCGGACTCGCCGAGTATCGTTCTGAACTGGAACAAAGGCTCGTTGCCATAGTGAATCCGCGAACGCCACGGCACTCGACGACGATTCTTGGCAGGTTTATGGTTGTGCTTCCCATGCTGTTGGTGGCACTCGCCGCCGGTGCGGTACAGATTACGGCCACGGCAATACAGGTTCCTGTCGGACCAATCAAGATCGCCGCTCCAGCTATACAAGTTCGCGCTGGCGCGGCACAGCTTTTGACCGGTCGAACACCGGCGAAGATGCGCTCCGTGCCAACGGAGTCTAGCGCGGGCAGGAATTCGCAGCCGGAAGAGTTTCATTGGGCCGCGACGATGCATGACCACCAGACGATTGAAGTGGACCTGGGGCGCGGGTCAATCCAAGTTTTACCGAGCAGGGACGGTACCGTTCGTGTGCAAGCCCGTTCAGACAATCCCAGCCGCAGCGAAATTCAGGCAGTCGCTACTTCAAGTGGAGTGAAGTTTTGCGACATCGTTACAATGGCTGGTGAATCACGCAATTATTGCGAGCCCGACGAAGAGACAGCGCGGATTCGGGAAGACCAGCCTGCGACGGAATTCGTGATTTATGTACCCAAGGGACTGCAATTTGCTGGCGGCACAGTTCTCGGAAACATCAGGGCCGACCATCCCAGTGCAGACTGCAATTTGGCGACCGTCAGCGGCGATATCACATTCGAACTGGCCACCGAAGAAGGCGCGAATTTCAATGGAAACGTGATTCAAGGTTTGGTCGACGCCGATTTTCCTCTGAACGACAACACACCAACCCTGCCAGCCGGCGTGAGACCGGCCATGAAGGCGCCCAGAATCGTTCAGGCGATTATCGGATCAGGCGGTCCACGTATCTCAGCGACGGTTGTGAACGGTAACATTCGACTCCTTCGCCGGCCGGCGGAGTAGCCCAGCAGTTCGTAGCAAAGAATCACACCTCAAAACAGGAGCTTAAGAAGAGCCTATGCATGTAAAAAGAATTGACATACTCCAATGTGCTAAAAACTTAGCACTTACATTGATTCTGTTCTCGATTGCAACCGGGATTGCGAAGCCGCAAGTCAGCCAGCAAGGAGCGCCGGAGGCTCGGATTGAGCGCGTCCTTAGCGGATTGCGGCCGCCGGTCGCCATCAAGGGGCAGCCTCCGGAGAAATGGACGCTTGCCGAAGGGATGGCTCAGAGCCATGTTCCAGGAATCAGTATTGCGGTTATTGACAACGGTCAAATCGACTGGGCACGAGGATTTGGGGTCAAACAGGCTGGTACAGCCGATCCAGTGAGCACCTCAACGCTCTTTGAGGCGCAGTCCATCAGCAAGGCAGTCACAGCGACGGCCACTCTTGTCTTAGTAAATTCCGGGCGGCTCTCGCTGGACAAAAGTCCGAATGATTACCTGAAATCCTGGAAGCTTGCTTACAACGAATATCAAGCGCAGGAAGAAGTCACACTTCGGAGAATTCTCAGTCATAGCTCAGGGCTGACTGTGGGCGGTTTTGCAGGGTATCGAGTCGGCGAGCCGCTCCCCAGCCTCTTACAGATCCTCAACGGGGAGAAGCCCGCCAATAATCCGCCGATTCGCGTGGATTTCGTTCCCGGCTCGAAGTTCCGTTATTCGGGCGGAGGGGCCGAAGTGATGCAGCAGCTCTTGCTAGATGTCACCGGCCAACCGTTTCCAGAACTAATGAAACGGCTGGTACTGACACCGGTAGGAATGACCTCTAGCAGCTATGAGCAACCTCTTCCGCAAGCGCGTTGGGCAGAGGCCGCCAGCGGTCATGATGGCGAGGGTACCGTCGTGAAAGGCAAATGGCCCATTCAACCAGAGATGGCGGCTGGTGGTCTATGGACGACGCCAACGGACCTTGCTAAGTGGGAGCTTGCAATCACCAGCGCGTGGAAGGGAGAACAAAACAAACTCTTCTCAAAACGGATTGCGACCGAGATGCTTACCGTTCAAAAGGCACCCTACGGCCTGGGAGTGGAAGTTGAGGGGACCGGTCCAAGCCTGGAGTTCTCTCATGGGGGTTCGAACTTCGGATTCCGCGCGCAGGTGGTGATGTTCCCGGCAGTTGGGAAAGGGGCCGTGATCATGGCGAACGGAGACCGGGCCGACTGGGTCATCAGCAGCCTGATCAAGAGTATTGCCAGTGAGTACGACTGGCCTGCACTCAAGCAAACGGAACGAGAAGTAGTTCCACTCAGCACGGCACAACTGGATGTTTTGGCCGGAGTTTACTCTTTGCCGCCGGGACCGTCGGCTGAGCCAGTCACGTACGAGATAACACGAACCGGGAACAGGTTATTTGCGGAGCTCAAAGGGTTGGGGTCTTATCCCAAGTACGAACTCTTTCCGTCGAGTGCGACCTCCTTCTTCAGCACTAGCGGACTGAATGTTGATTTCACTCTCGACGCTGGACGGGCAACCAGCCTCAAAATGGGCGAGATCCCCGGCACTCGCAAACAGTGATGCCAACTCAGTGTCATGGAGAGTTGGGATCGTCAACGCACGAAGGCTAATTTTTGGGGCATAGGGATCATCGGAGAACCAATCGCAACCGCGACTGAAGTGCATGATCTCGTTAGTGTGAAAGGCTGGTGAGCGTGGCCAACAGGACATCTCGGGTTTCTGTGGAACCGCTTTTGCGAGGGTTACTTAGGAGGAGAAAGCTGGGAAAAGGTAAAGGCTGTGACATTGGTTATGCTCTAGCCGTCAGCTCCTGCGAGGAGACCAACAGCGTGGACGCATGCACCGTCACAGCCCTTGATGCGATCACCGCTTTCGCGGTCCCAAACCCCAACTGCCCCTCGCAGAGCCGTCGGTTTTTTCAGGTCTGGCTGCTCTTCGGGTTACCCCGCCAAGCTGACCACTCAGCCTACTTTGGACTGGCAAAATTTTATTTACGCCAACCCTTTCAGCCGTCGACGCAAGCAAACTTAGAGATTTGCTCAAAGATTGTCAATGCCCCTTTTCGGTGCAAACGGCCTGCTGCGATGGATCAAAATCCAGAAACGCAAGCCGTTGAATCGTTGCTCCTTAATGAATGCGAGATTAGATTCTTTCTATTTTTCCACAGCCACATTCACAGATCCTCGAAGGCGTGGGCAAGAACTACAAGCAGTGTGCGCCCGTCAATGACCACAAGCCCGTTTCTGGATAACTTTCGCATGGGCGACAATAGGTCCGGTACGGTCTCTGAATTTCGAAAGGGCAATGATTCGCCATCTACTGCCCGCGATCTTAATCGAGAATGCTTTCAGAAAACCGGTCTACCTAACGAGGAACTCTCTTTTGCCCCCTCCGACTTCAACGTATCGGCCATGGGTCTTTCCCGGTCGCCTGGCTTCGTATTAATAATAGCGAAGAGCGCGGCTTTGTCAGTGCTGGATTATTCAGTGTTTTAAAGGAATTGAGCGACTTAACGTGGCCGCCTAAGTACTTGAGAAGTCGTGAGAGACACGGATCAACCGGGTGTTTGCCAAATTGAGAATCGACCTGATGCCTCGGAAAGGGGTTGCGCTCTCGCAGCGATTGTTTGGCGATCCGGGAACGAGGGATGGGGGCGATCTCGATCTCCTGGTCCGGGCGGAGCAACTGGTGCGGAGCGATCGCCTGCTTGAGGCCAGCGGATACGCTTTCCCAATTCTTCGCTAATCCAGAAATCGAAGAAAAATGATGGCATAGGATCATCATTCGTACTGGCACGGCGGCTCGCAGGTCATGCTGGAACTGCACTGGTACCTTACGCAGTGGATTTCCTGGGAGTTTCTAGAGTCCTCTGTTGCGACGTGCTCGGAGGATCAACCCCGCCGCCATGACGAGAAGTATCATCAGGACGACGGTCGCGAGAATCAATCCGACCGTGATCGCAACCACCAGAATCAGCACAGCGGACAGAAGAAGAGTAATCCCCGCGCAAAAAATCTTGATGCGCTGCCAACGACTTGGGCGAAACGGTAGCGCCGGCTCTCCTTCTGGAGAGCGGCGAGAACGCACGATCTGAAAGTGGCAGTTCACATCAACACCAGCTTTGGCTTTCCCTCATGGATATACGCTTCAAGGGAAATCTGACGTTTTACCAGAAACAAGGCGGTTCCAATCATCCATTGGGATCGCGTTGCACTACCCGGGCACACACCTGATGGCAATTCAGGACCAGATCCTTCAGAGTAGCTCCGGCCAAACTCGCAGCAGTCACTTTGTCATTCGGAGAGTGTACGACCGCGAGCAAGACCACAAATTGTTGCGCCGCCAGGCCAACAAAATTCGTGTCGAAGGTGGCGACGCGTGGCGTGCGCGCATCGATGTCGGAAGTGAGGGGCCGGGTGATCGAACCCGTGTCCGCAAGTTCCCAGCTATCGGGCAATGCCCCGCCGAATGGCCCGCCCGACATCAAGAGTTCGATAGCCGCCTTCCATGCGTCCGAGATCGCTATGGTGCCCCATTGCGTTACGTCGGATGGAAGCGGCCGTCGCAGAAGAGTGACCCGAACCTGGTCCTTGGCCAACGGGTGGAGATCGCGGTAGTGCACCAGCACGTCGACCTTGTGCTTGCGACGCAGCACCCGCGCCACCGGAGGCGGCGCCGGCCAGAGAAAGAATGGAGTGGGCGCCGGAACGACTCCGGCCTCGGGATCAATTCCGTCCTCGACCACCAGTTCGTAGAGGTCGGCTTCGGTGGGTTCTGATCCTTCCCAAGGCGGGGCGAAGACATTGGTGGCATTCACCACCGCATCCCATCGTGGCTTGTCGATCAGCGTTCCCTTGGCGGGATCGTTGTGCTTAAGCCGCTCCAGGAAAAACGCGTCGCTGTCTCCCGTCGGACGGCACAGCAGATCGATGGCGTGCAAAGCAGTCTGGAATATCCACAGCTGATAGCCGCGGATCAGTCCACCCGGGAATTGGGGAGTCGCCTCGGGAGCGACAATCGGCGCGGGTCGGATGCGGATATCGGGACTCGCATACCAGCGCCAGGCGACCGGGCCGTCCTTCATCGGATTGTCCAGAACTGTGGCTGAGCCCCGCCGGGAGTCGTTGGGATGCACGCGCAGGTACGTCCGTTTGGAAGGGAGAGGAGCGGCGCTCAAATCAAGTTCCCAGATTCCGCGAGCCTGAATCGCCGCCCGCAAAATCTTGGTGGGGGGGTTGCGGTAGAACGAAATGTCCTGTACCGCCGCTTCGGGCAGGCCGTTGTATAGCGTCGTCCAGGCCCATTGGGGATTGCCCCCCACAAAGGAGAGTACGCCGCTCCAAACACCCAGTGCCGTTCCTACATAAACCACCGAATGATCCGAGGGGTCGACTACGACGGCGTAGGCAGGCGCCTTGGTACCATTTTGCCTGAGACCCGTGGGCCACCAAGTGTCCTTGCCGTTGTACCACCATAGCGTATCCATACGGTCCGAAGTACCATCGCCAGTGGCGGCTACATAAAGGGAACTATTGGGTGCGAATGTGAGGTCGTGAACCGCCAGATCACTCCACGCACCCAGTGGCGGCAGGTAGGAAGAGTTCGGCTGGGAAATATCGCCGTTGCCGAAGTAAGATTTCTTGTTTGAGTGTTCGGAGATCACGTTCAGTTCCCACTCGGAGGCACTCTTGCGCGTGTACATGAGTACCGCCGAATCGGTGCCGTACTGCACATAGTCCGGCTGCATCAGGGCCACGACCCGGTTGCTGTCGATCCATTTGCAGCAAACGATTTTGCCCGTGCGATCGCCGTAGGTATCTTTGTTCTCGTCGGTTCCGGTACCTGTTCGCGGGTCCTTTCCACTCGGCAACGTCGCCCAGCTTGTTCCGGTTGTCGAGTCTGGATCCCAATCGTCGGCCAGCCATATGCGATTGGTTCCGACGACGAGGCTGGCTTTGATCCCGATCTGGAGAACATCACATCCCGAGTAGAACGAAGCTTTCTTTTCTTCGTTGCCTTCTGACGCACCTCCTGTACTCCGGTTCACCGGCTGCGAAAAGGCACCGTTGCTCGCCCACTTCGAGTTGAATATCTGCCGGACGTAATACCGATTCTTCACCGGATTCACCGCCACGCCGCCGCCATCGCCTCCTCCATCATTTGCCCATAGCGTGTCACCGATCCGTATGAGCACGCCATTGTCTTGTACTCCGGCCACGACAAACGCGTCGTTGACCGGGTGGCTTGCAACGTACCCGGTCTCGACCACGGCCAGACCCGTATTGCGCGCAACAAACGTATCGCGTTGTCCGCCGAACGCAGAGCGAAAAACGCCGCCGTCGCAGCTTACCCACACGTGGATGTCAGTTCCCACCTTCACATAGCGGATTTGATGAATATCTGCGTGAACGCCATTTCCAATGAAGGTGGGGTCGTTCCACGGACTCGCCTGATTGCCCAGGTTGAAGTTCGTCTGCAGTCCGGGTGGCGGGGCAACCGGCCCCACGGTGAACTGAAACACCGCGCCATCCGATCCGGCTGCCGCTCCTCCTATCGCAATGATGTCCTTATTGTCGGGATGAACCGCGACGGCCATGTCGTAATGCGACTGGTCGCCGCCTGAGGTGCCGAACATAGTGTTGGGCAGGTTCTTCACCTCGGTTGCAGTCACACCGTCGACCCGCCACATCCGCGGGCCGCTGCCCAGCGCGTAGATGACGGTCGGGTCATTGGGTGCTTGAGCCAGTGTCATACGTTGCAATGACCCGACATACGGGATCTGCTGGGGCAGATTCACTGGGGTGTATGGTCCGTCTGGCCCCGCGTCAGTCGTCCACAATTGAGCGGCGGCGTTGCTGGACTCATCCGTCAGCGCAACAAACAACCGCGGCGCGGGCATGGTCGATACCCAAAGAACGTCGGTGATGTATTTCCCTGAGTTCTCAAGGAAGTCGAACGGAGTAACCGAAACCTTCGCCCAGTCGGAATCTTCGGTGAACGTTGCTGTGCCACGTTTAAACAAACCGACGGAGGTGGCGGCTACTAACACGTCCGGATTAATAGGGTTGCGTGCCAGTCGATAAATGCCACGGCCCAACAGATTCTTGCCCTCGCGTTTCCAATGCTTCGTGAAAGGATTGCTCAGGACCAGGGGAACGGCATCTGCCAAATGCAGCACGCCCACTCCACCAAGGTGGTCTCCCGGAGTTCCCCGTATATGATTGTAATAGCGCCTCAGTTCACCGGTTCCGACATACACATCGTCCGACGAGGCGTCACCGCCAAAGCTGACTAGCAAACAACCGCAGGTTAAGGATGTCACCGGTGTGCTGATGTCGCCGGCCGATGGAGTGGGGAGCCAATTGCCAAGTGGTGACCACGAGTTCCCGGCGTCCGAACTGAACCACACGCCACCATTGGCTGACCCGGCGTAGGCGCGCATACCGTCCGGGCTGACCCAAATGTCGCGGACGCGCCCCGCCACTCGCGGGTTGGCTGAAGCCTGTCCCTTGAGCACTGTCGAGGGCCCGATCGGAACCCAAAGGAACGGATCGCCTGCCGGAGCGGCCCTGGGAGCCGTCAACGGCATGGCACGCGTAGCCCGTGCTTCGGCCGGCATCACGCCGCGGCTGAGCGCGTTGTACCTCATCCGCTCTCTCGGATTGTCCTGGTTCTTCCGCAACCTCGGCCACTGATACCGGCTCATCCTTCGCTCCTCACGCGTCCTCTGATCGTTACGCGAAACTCGAATCGCTCATCCCGCCCCGTCCGCCTTGGGCGGATTCGGATCGATTCGGATGTAGCCTTCCTGCACATCGGACGGCATGGTCGGAAACAGGGCTTCCTGGGTTGCCGCCAGAATCGGATCGTCTTTCCATGAGCTCGGCGTGTCGCGCCGAGTCCACAGTTGATCCTTCGGGAAGGAAGATACTTTCGGCAGCCGAATCTTGTCAGGATCGACCAGCACCGGACCAACGCGGACCGACGGCGCCATCACTGCCAAACCTGGCTGGACCCAGTCGCGCGCGAGTTGCAAATACTTTCGCGGCAAGACTCCCGAGGTCAGATGAACGCGTCCGGTGGGGAACATCAGCAAAGTGAGTCGCACCACCTGCCCAGGCCGTACGAACAAGATATCGTCGCCCGACACGTAGGGATGCGTAATCGGCTTGACGGGCGGTATCTGCACCGTTGAGCCGAGTTGAGCTAACCGACTTTTGCCGCGTCCCACGTCGAGCGCACTGTTGCGAACAACTTTGTCGACCACCCTGAACTGCGAATAGTCATCATCGATAAAGATCCCTAGCAAGCCGTCGTCACTGCGGGTCAGTTCGCCGAGGCGCACCGGGAATGCTCGATCGGCAAGGTCCTGATACGCGGCCTGCCTCTTCGCTTTTTGCTCGGGAGTGTTGAACGTCAATTCATCGAGGTCGTCCCAGATATCCAACTGCAGTGTGGCTCGCACCACGGCGATGGGACGTCCCACCAGGCCGGCGATGTGCTCATTGCCAAGCTGAGCAAAAGTGTCCACCGTCCACAGAGTTGTGTCGACGGCGCGAAGAAACGCTGACAGCGCGGACTCGGTTTCCGGCTGCGCAGGCTTCCCTTCACGCTGCTTGGCATCGGCCGCTACCATCCCGGCCGCGATCAAGCCGACGATCTGCTGGGTGGGATCGAGGCCATACAGCGGTCCGGAGTCGGCTGGACCGGAGCGGCCGGGCGCGATCTCCCATGTCACTCCGCCACCGAACGGCTCGCGCATGATCTGTCCCAGCGGCGTCCCGGCTGTGTCGAACGTCTCGAGTGATTCATCGATGTGATCGGGCAACAGAAATCCGGCAACCGGATTGATCATCTTCGTCGGTTCAATCTGATCGATCGTGGCTTCCACTGAGCCGTTCGCGCCGCTCTGAGTGATATCGGCCAGGGTGGGATCGACCAGCCGGAACATCCAGCGAGAAGGCCGCAGCAAACGCGGACGCAGCGCCATGGTTGGCGGCGTGACCCCAACGTCATCGCGCACTGGGATGTGCAATTTGTCTACCGGAAGATCGAGCGTTCTACCGAAGGCATCGAGAAGCCGCGCGCGCTTCAGAAGAAGCGTTCCGCTCAGTAGTAGTTGTGGAACATCGACCGGTGTCGGATGTATGACGGACCCATCGGGCTGACGTTGCCGGACCACGCCAAGCGCGTCCATTGGCAATCCCAACAGACGGTCCGCAAAACCGTCCAGCGTTGCCGACATGACATCGAGAAATCCGATGCCATTCGCCACATTCTGCAGTGCGTCGGCCGTGGGGCCGTCGATTTCGCCCTGGTTGTCTTTGTCGCGCTGCTCTTCCGCTTTCAGCCATTCCTCGATCGCAGCCGCCAGAGTTTTCGCGGTGCCGGTGTGGAGCGGACTGCGGCCCGTGAAGGATCGCGCCGTTCCTTTCCCGGGATCCTGAGAGTCGAGATCGAGCTGCGCGAGCTGCCATCCATCCAGGCGCGCCGTGGCCTTGATTTCCGCTTCCCATTCAATCCAGAGTGGAATCCAGGGCTGGGACCACGCCGTGATGCCGACAGGATCGACATCGACGCCCTGAAAAAGCGAGAAGCGGCGCAACTGATCGGTGACCCGAACGTTTGCGGAGAATGAAGTCCTGGAGACCACTGCTGCCGCATGCGTCGCAGGAGTTGCCAGGAAGCCGGTGGTGGCGCCATCGTAGGTGGCGGATGCTCCGAAGCGGATAGCCGCTTCGGCGGCAAAGCGATTCGTAACCAGTTGTTTGTCCAGTTGACGGCGGTTCGATTCAATCCCCGCCAGCCACGGGACCAGATAGGGATCCTGCACGACGGCATTGCGCGCCAGAACTAAAATTTCGTCGGGTATCGATCCGTTGGGCAAAGGATCGACGTAGTCCCGCCCGTCGATCAAGCCATTTGCCGTGGTGGGAACCTGCGACGGCCAGCGGCACTGCAAACGCTGATCGGGCGAAGTGCGGCCGTCTCCGCCATGACGCAAACTTCGCTTCGCGCCCCGCACTGCGACGAGAGGATCAAGAGGCCGGTAGTAACGCGGCGCCGACCGCCGCACCTCGCGCACTTCGACCTTAGGATCGGTCACTGGCGGCGTGCTGCCAGTGAATACCTCCATGGACTGGCGCTGGTCCTGGATCGTACCTTTCATCAGAGAAGTGCGCTTGGCGGCCACCTTGCTCAACGAAACCCCGCGCTCGATGATGCTCGCCATATTCACGCGTGCCTGCTCTCCGCGGGCGGCGCGCCCGATCGAGAGCGGGCCAGCTTCCGCGCCCTTGCGCAATCTTTCCACTGGGCCCTGTCCACCGGGGAGCGATACAAAACCAACCGCGTGTTCGTGTTCGTCTGCATCGATCGCGCCATCGGCCGTTCCCAGGGTCGGCAAGATCTGCCCCGTGAATGCAGACAGCAGCCGCTCCATGGCGCGCCGGTCGTCGGCATCCGTGATCCCCAGACCAGCCGCTGCGAGCGCCCCAGCGACATCGTCTCCGTGGTGCCCCAGCGCGACGTCGACGGCCGCGGCCGATGGCATCTGATCGACGACGACCAGACCTTTCACAGGCACGCCATGCACGCTGCCACTCAGCAGAGCCGATCGCGGCCACTTGGGATCGCTGGCGATTATGGCGCGCGCATCCGATGTGAGTTTCGCGGTGGTGGCAGAAAATGGCCGCGCCGGGGTGGCGGCCTCTTGCAACAAAGGTTCCGCTGCAGTCCTAGATACAGTGTCCGCGGCAAGACTGCCGTAACGGCTGGCAGTCTTCAATCCCAGGCTGTCACGCAGCACGCCCTGAATCTTGCGATTGGGATCGATTTTGTCGCCATTCTCCTGATCGTCCATCAAGCGCCAGCCCAGGTCGCCCAGTCGCACCGACAAACTGAAATCCGTTTCCGCGCCGTAAAGAGGATCGAGTTTCGGATCGGACCACCACCCCGCCACCACATAGGCCGCCAGATCGTCGACCACACCGTTGGGGGCCAGTTGAGCAAGATCGCTCAGCGGATCGTACAAAGACAGGCGGTTCTGCACCGCGTCACACACGCCAACCCAACTCACGGAACCACCTACCGTGCCTGTCAATTGATCTTTCTCAATCGTCTTGCCGGCAGGAGTTGCCGTAGCGCTTCCCGCTGGCCACTGCGCGAGCGGGACCGCTTTCGCGGTGTCGGCTTCCAGCACCCATCCTGTAACAATCGGCTTCGTTGCATTCTGCGGCGTGATGATTCGGAGCACGACCCAGCGGTCGGGCAGCGGCGGCATTCCTAACCGGTTGCGCGATCCATCATTAACGTCGGTCAGTGATCCACGCAATAAAGAGTCGGGCGGCGCCCAATGCAGATAGACGCCAGCAGGGCGTGTCGCGCCCGCGGCAAAAGGATCGGGCATCGCCTCGGGAGGGCTCCCGTCGGGCGTAGTCAACGCATAGGGCAACCGGACGTAGGGGGTCTCATCGCCGGCGGGAACATACAACGCCTGCACGTCCACCGGCACAATCACGCGGCACTCGCGGAGCAGCGTAGGGTCCCATTGCGCGATAGCTGCTGGCGAAGCGTCCAGCCGCACCAGTCCTGTCCACCGCGGCGTGACCATTGCATCTCGAATGACTTTTGGATCCAACGCCATAACTAGCCTCTAAGAGAATCCCCACCTGTCCAACTACGTCCCAAAAAATGTAGCCTTCAATTTCGCCATCGAAAGCGACACGCGAAAAACGTCGCGGATATTTCCCGTGGCACCCTGTGACGGATCGCCGAACACTTGCCGGTACGGAAATCGAATCATTTCCAGCGCGAACTCCGCCCCGTCGAGCGCCGGACCCACATGGGTCCCCGCTGTGCCAATTAACGACTGGGCTGTGCGCTTTAGATTCAGCACACCCGGGGAACCCACGCGAAACGAAACGGGTACATGAGTCCCTGCCGGCACATCCTGAGAGGTGGTTGCATCGCGAGCCATGACGAAGGCGCTGAACTGATTCGCCCCGCCCGCCGTTTCCAGACGCACGCCAAACTGCACTCCGCAACGCGGTTCCTCCAGGTGAATGACAGCCGGAACGCCATCGAACAGCACCAGCATCACGGCCGGAGCGAGTCGTTCCATCCGCAGCACCTTGATGCGATCGAGACTCGATTCCGGGATGATCTCGTTGTCGGCCCCCACTTCCTTACGGTATCCCCGCACGTGCAGACCGGGCCAACCCGACACCGCTCGCGAACGCAATAGGAAACCCGTGATCGTTCCCGCCGGCCCTTTCTGGACTTCCTCCCCACCGGGCTCGCGTACTACACGTTCTTCCTGATCGATCTCATCGCGAATCTGACGGTGCAGTTGCTCGAGCTGAGCGCGATCCGATGAGTTCACCGTGCCCACGCTCAATGCTCCCTGAATGAGCGCGTCCGTCCAGTTGCGATCGACATAGAAAAAGCGGATCGACTCCGGCGGCAGAAGCAGGCTGTCGGAAGTCAGATAGGCAAAGGGCACCGAATCGAGCAAACGCAAACGCGCCAGCCATTGACGGAGATCGAGTGGGACGATGCGGTCGCCCATGTCCGGGTCAACGTCCGACGGCTTGACCACAAACTGGGACAACGAGGCCTTCGTGGTATCCAGTACCATCTGACCGGTGAAAAACGACGTTTTCATTTCCTCACCTTAGTTGCTGCTATTCCTTTGCGTTCCTGATTGCGGCCGCGTCCAGCAGATCGTCGAGCGCATCCCGCTGAGCAGGGTGCGCTTTCCGGTCTGCCCGCAACCCGGCTGCCAGCCCGCCGACCAGGCTCGGCGTTTTGGTTACCACGTTCGTCGCAAGGCTCTCGACCGCTGAAGCAAGTCCGGTTTTCAGATGAGCGGCGGCGCGCTCGTCAAACCTGGCCGCCACTGCGCGCGGCACTGCAACCTGCGACAGCGCGCCTGCAACGCCAACCGTGCTGGCATTCTTGCGTACGGCGTCCAGGGAAAAACCGAATCCGTCCGCGATGACTTGATCCACTCCCTTCGCCAGGTAGGTTAGCGGCCTGCCGGGATCCACCAGCGGACGATCCGGGGCCAATACCTTCGCCGGATCCTTCGCGGTTTGGAGCACGATCTGCTTGCCCACCAACTGACCGAGATCGGCGATGGAGCCGGTGATTGCGACCTTGAGGGCAGTCAGTTTGGCGACCGCCATGCTCCCGAGTTGACGCGCACGGTCTGCGCCAAACTGTTCCCGCCGCCATCGCATGAGCGCCGATACGGCGGACGGCTGCGAAAGAGCGAGCAGGCGTCCGATCTCGAATCCCGCGGCGAGAGAAAGGTCCTCGCGCCCGTCCGGAGTAATGCGCCGCAACTGTGCAGGGTGAAAGGGCCGCGATACCAGGCGCGCAACGAATCGCCTCGGCGGGTGCCGTGATGCAAACCCACATGTCCAGTGTCTGTGACTTCGGGAGCAGGCCGGGGCGGATCGGTCGGCGGAGGCGCGTCTCCCTTGGCAGGCGGCGCACAGTCGGGCTTTGGACGTGCCGCCGGATCGGCGGGCAGCGTTCCCAACAAACCCACATCGAGCCCCTGCATGAGAGTCTCAAACGATCCTGCTCCAGTACTGGTAAACGACCAGTAGGAAAGCACGGGAAACCGGTACGTCTTTTCCAGCACGATCAACTCCACCGGAGACCGGAACCCCGCCGTCATCTCGTCGCGCACCAACCGTCCAGCGTCGGAAGGCGCCGCAGACGCCGCGATATTCGACACCTTCGTCTGACTCGCGCTCCAGCTTTGCGAAACCGGCGCCGCTCGCGAGACCGGAGGCGTTGTTGCACGAGTCGAGAAATCCGCTTGACTCGAAGCGGGCAGCGCCCGCAGAGCGCCAGGCGGAGTTACCGCGCGAATATTGTTCGCAATCCCCGCCTTGGTGGCCGCTTTCACGCCGGTGCCCATCACGTATTGATCGGCGCCGTAGCTCACGCTGGGAGCCAACGCACGGACATCCTGCACCGCAGACACGAAATCGAAGTTCAACGAGAAGTCTGGCGGATTTGGCAGCACGTCCAACTGGCCTTCCAGATTGACCAGACAAGCCATGTAACGCACCGGCTTGCAGTTGACGCGGTCATACTGCGGGAGGCGGTTGGCCATCACGATGGCGAGAAATCCATCGTCATCGCCCAACGCCAGTTCGGTGTCGTTCAAGTCCACTTCACGCACGTGCACCAGCAGTTGCAAGTCGTCCTTGGTGGGAAACACTTTGTCCACGACGGTCTGCGAAACCGAAAGGTAGACGCCGGTTGCGACGTCGTTCGGTCCATTCAGAGTTACGCCCGCGCTCGCGCAATCCTTCACGGGAGTGTCGCCGGAAATTTGTCCTTCGCCCTCCGCGATCACCACCAGAGCCAGCCAGGGAATTTCGCGATGGGCGGGATCCACTGCGCGTTCCCACGGCAGAGTGCGACGTTTCAGAACGATTCGCGGCAGCCGTGTTTCGAACGCGCCTTCGGCGTTCGCCGGCGGGAACGTGGACAAGATCTGGTCGGGAGGCATTTTGTAGCGCGGAGAATTCACACGCAGATGGCCCTCGTAGGGTTCGGTCGCTCCGCCCGTCACAGATTGATTCCCCGTCAGGGTGTAGTCACCTGCAGGCAAAGGAGGCACCGCCCGACTGTGCAACACGAAAAAACCTGGCTGCGGCATAGTTTATGGTTTCCCCTTCTTCGATTGCGCCTTCTTTGCGCCGGCCTTCTTTGCGCCGGCCTTCTTTGCGCTGAACTTCGACGCTCTGTTTTTCTTTGCGACGCTCTTCATTCCTACGCTCTTCGCTGCTTTCGGGCCGACTGGTGGCGTCGTTGGAACCTTCGTCGGCGGCTTGGACGGCGGCAGTGTGGGCGAAGGCGCTGGGGCCGGCGCGGTCGGAGTGCCCACTGTCGTCGGGTTTGTCGGAGACGGAGGCGTTGGTGCTGGCGCAGGCGACTGTCCTTCGACCCACGAAAGCTTAACTGTTCCATGATTTCCCGGCACGACCGGACCCACCAACGAATCCAGTCCGCTGGCCGCGATTCGATTGGCGAGGGTTTCGGGTGCGTCGTCACCCGCCATTACACCAGACAGATGCCACCCTGCTTGACTGCCCACCGAAACCGTCACCGGACCCGCGTCGGCCTTCGTGGGCACGACCGAATAAATCAGAGCGCTGCGATTGGCGACGATTACCGCGATCGGCGGGACTGCCTGACCCTGCTGGTCGACGAGTCGATCGGCGCCATCGAGCGTGAGCGACAACCCGCGCTCCGCATTCGAGCTGAGTTGATCGTCGATCAGAACCAAGATGGTGTGGACCGGCGCGTTGAATCGCGTGGAGACAATCGTCGTGCCCGTTACCAGTTCGGCCGCGTGCATCCATCCCGCGCGGAAGCGTTGCCGCGTATTTCGTACACGCGCGCCTTCGGCATGAACCAGGCTTCCTGCCGCTAACGCCGAGCCCCACCCCACATACGCGAGTTCCTGACCAGAGTGCCATCCCGACAATCCGTTAACGGCAGCAGCATTGTCGCCAAGCGCAAGGACGACAATCCGTTCGGTCCGCAAGGGGACATCGATCCCGTTCGCGGCTGCCCCATCGAACAGCACTTCGCTTCCGTGCGCTAGGGCGACCACGCGCGCGTTACCCTGCGTCGTGAATCGCGGACGCGGAGCCTTGGACTGGACGTCGCGTTTGGCATTCGGCATCTGCAGCACGACCACTTCGCCAGCTCGCAGAGGTTCCGCAGACGCAGGCACTGCTGCAGCCATTTCTCGGGCGACACCGGCGGCCTTATCTTTCAGACGGGCGGCGCCACCCAACATGTTGGTGATCGAATTCAGCCGGCTTTGCGCATCGGCGGGTGCGTGGCGTGCCGCGATGGCGGCGACGCCGGACCGCGCGATCCGCGTCAAAGGAACTGTGCCGGTGGCCACCATTGTTGTCTGCTGAGCCGTCGCCGCGGAGGGCAGTTTGACCAGCTTCGCCGCCACCGCCATGGGGAACTGCGCTTTAACTGCTTCCATGGTTGGAGCCGCGACGCGTGTTCCTGCTTGCGACGTCACAACGGTGGTGCGAGCCTTGGGTATCTCCGCCAACACCGGAGATGACAACACAGCGATCGCGCGCGGTGAATACACTTTGTAGTCAATTGGTGGCGTGACCGCGGGCTTGGTCAATTCGATGGTTGGATCCGGCATCTCGTCCTTCGCCAGATCCTGCGTCAACGACCCCAGCCGAGGCGGAGATGTCAGTTCGCCTTCCAGCGCGGCCAGAGCCGTGTTGCTGTAGCCTCCCTGCCGCAGCCACGGTTTCGCGACGACAAAAGTCGCGGCTGCGTTCGCCGCAGCGGGAAGACGGCCGGAAAGGTCCTGCCCACCTGGTTGTACTTGACTGGTTTGGGAAGTGTTCCCGCCAGCGTGGCAACCGCCTCGAAACGTACGCTGTCCACGGCATTCACCACATCGCCGGCCGGAATCTTCCGATCGTCATCTGGTTGCGCAGGTCCCCACACGCCGACGGGGAATGAGCCGCCTGTGTTCACATCGGGAACCAGGGTAGTCAGAAAGTCCTTGGACGCAGAGTCGATGAGTTTGAGTTCGAGCACACTGTTGGCAGCATTCACGTTGACCGGCGCAACGCCAATCGTCATGCTCGGTGGAAACTCGGTTGGATTTCCGCCAACAGTCAGGAACTGTGTCGGCACTGTTGTCGTGACCGTGATTTCGAACTCGCTAAACACCTCAAAAGGCTTGTCGATCGAGCCGTCGGCGGTTCCGGTGTCGGTCGCGCCACCCCCTTTGGTTCCGGGCGGCAAAGAGCCTTTGCCAGGAATCGCGGTCAGCACGCGCGCCACTCCGGGAGACGCTTCTTCCAGATACTTGCGTACGAATTGTTCCCAGGTGAGATAGATCTTGTCGGATTGGATTGAATCGCCAAACTCGACGGTCAAGGAGACCGGTCCAACATCGAACTCCGCTTTGCCGTGGAACTTCGTCCCGCTCACGGAAAGCTTTGCCCCGAGCGACACGGAAATGGTGATCTCCCCGATCCAGACATCAATGGTCACGCCCGCGGAGATGCTGGCATAGACGTCGATTTCATAGCGGAACGGATCGAAATAGATGATGCCGTCGGCGCCGAACTTCACCTCCGCCCAAGCCGGGCCGAAGTGAGCGGACGCCAGCAGCATGCCCCCGGCCATGAGAGCTTCCGACGTCAGAGCGAAGTAGTTCTCGCCTTTGATGACGATGGCATCGCTCACCGACCAGTTGAATCCCAGCCGCGGCACATTCGGATAACCGTCGCGGTGGAATTGCGGATGATATCCGCCGAGTGTCAGAACGAATTGTCCGCTGTTTGGACCTTTGAACCAGGTTACGAATGCGAAGCCGCCGGTCAGCCGGACCGACTCGTCAAGCAGCCAGGAATTGTCTGTCAGCTGCGCCTGAATCCAGAGCACGCCTTCCTTGGTGGAGAAACGCAGGATCAACGCTAATTCGATACTCACCAGCGGAAACTGCGGCCGCGGAAGCGCCATGCGCGCCAGCCCGAGGATGGCGATTTCGAGTCCGTCACCCACTTTCACCGACACAACGGCGATCGCGTCTACCAGCGAGAAGCAGGTGAAGCTGATTCCGGCCGCGAACCAGAAGTCGCCGCGCTTCATGGGGAAGTCCTGGCGCAGAGCGGCCAGTTCGGCCATCGGATCGCCGCTCGGTTTGGCGGCGGGATCGAGTGCCTTCAGGAAGGGAAAATCGCCGAAGCGCGACATGTCCGACGGGAAGATGAGGTCGCGATTGATGCCGAGACCGCCGCCAATTCCAGTGAGGAAAAAACACGGCGGACCGCCAATCGGACCGTTGATCGCTCCAAAGGCGAAGAACGATGAGAACTTCTGGCCATCGACGACGGCGGTGCCATATCCGCCGTACACGCTCAAACCGTAGACCGCGAAGCGTGCCAGCAACATGCCGACGTACTCGACGTTGTCTCCATCGCCGAACTTGAGCAAGCCCCCTTCGAGCGCCAGGCCGGCCATGTCGGCGCTGATCGCCAGGCCGCGCAGATCGATCGCCCAACGGCTCGGATCGAACAGCGAGGCGTTCGATGCCACTACGAACGTGAGTTGCAGTTCGTCGACCGCAGCCGTCAGTCCGAATACCGATACTCGTCCATCGAGCAGCAAGGAAATCGTCTTGAGATGATCTTGTTCGACCGTGACCCCAAAACCCACTTGTTCGATATAGATCGGGCCGAATCCCTTCTGAATGACCAGCCACCACGGTCCGTTGCCGTCTCCCGCCGACACCGAAACCATGACTGATCCACCGTCGTGCTTTTGCACCGCGAGCGCGGGGCTGAACGAAGGCGCGAGACTGTTTTGTCCGCTGCCCGAGTCGCCCATCATTCCCTGGGCAACGGGATTTCCACCCTGAGCGCCGGAGACTCCCACGGCAAGATCGCTCAACTGCAACTGCACGCCACCCGAGATCGATCCCGGCGCGACTGCTCCATAGAGATGGACCGCAATCGACCCCAGACTGAGGCCAACATTCAACAACGGCCCACTGCTCTTTCCGACGCGTATGCCAATCCCGTTCGCGGACAAGCTGGGCGCAAACGTCATCGCCACGGCATCGAGGAATCCAACCGCAATTCCCGCCGGAGGCTGTCCCTGGATCCATCGGCTGTCGGCTTCGAGCGATACCACCACGTCGCCCGTGGTCAGCGGGATGCGTCCAGTCACGCCAAGCGTGACTTGAATGATTGATCGACGGGTTGGCGCCCGCCAGATTGATCGCGAGGTGTTGCACCCGGACCAAAAGTTGCGCCGGATCGAACAGGTTCGCAGAGAGATGTTGTGGCGCAGGCCCGGGTTCGAGGATTACGCCGGTGAGGACGCCGCCCACCGTGCTGCTGCCGACAGACTTGAGTAGGAGCTGCTTGACGGTTGAAGTTTGAATGACAAAGTCGGCGACCAGATCAAGAACCGCCTGCACCAATTGCAAGGCCACGTGCTCGGGATCCTGATAGGTCGTGGTGCCGTTGACGGCGATCAAACCGAGGCCCGCGCCGTCGATGTTCCAACGTCCGGCCATGAGTTGCGTGCCCGCAGCATCGAGCGCCAGACCGAGGTCTACCCGACGCCCCCCGCTCGGAGCTGTGCCCGCAACGGCCTCGATGTAAGGCCGCAACGTAACGCCGCCCGCGTTGATTGTGCACGGGCCGACTCGGGCGGTCAGAGACTTCAGTCCAGTAGCGTCGAGGACGATGTTCGCCTTCACCTGATCCACGCCCGGAATGCCGGTCACAGTTCCGTCGACCGTGAACTGCATCGGGGACGGCTGCCACGTCAGTGAAATACCCGCGGCCGTGACTTTCAAACTTCCAGCCGTTACGGTTGCTGCAACTCCCACCGGCAGTGCTGGACCAAGCGCGGTGGCAATTGCATTGATAGCCGTCCCGGTCAAGGTCGGAAGCGCAGCCACCAGTGACGCCACGGGATCGGTCGCCCACGCCTTCAATTTGTCTCCATCAAAATGAAGCGGCGCGTTGGTGCGAAGGTTCAAGCCGTCGCCCACGGTGCGAACGATTTCGCCAACGTGGCCTTGCAGGTTGGCGCCAGTCTGACTCGCTAGTGCATCCAGCACGATAGGCAGCGCCTGCGTAACGGAGGCGGACGCAAGATCGGCTAGTCCCGGAGGATCCGGATAAAGAGAAATGTCCGCGGCCGTGTCCGGACGCACATACACCTTCACCTGATCGGCCAGTTCCACGTAGATCGCGCGCCGTCCCGGCGCCGCGCCAGCCAGACCAAGCGACAGCGTGACAGCGGGCTTAGGAGCGGCGTTCGGAGGAATCGTAAGCAGGAAAGCGCCAGTTGAGATCAACCGTCCCGCCGCAGTAGGAATCGGAGCTAGGCCGCTCGTATCGAGGCGAAGTCCAAGTCGCAGGTTGCCGTTATCGGCTTCGGCTAAAGCCGTAACGCCGGTTGCCAGCTTCCATTCGCCGGGATTGCCCGCGATGCCTACGATCGGTTTGAGCGCATCCAGCAACGCGGCAACGCGCGGCGCGCTATAACCTCCGCCGGCCCCGAAGACAGTGTCGTGGGCGAACCATCCCGCCGGATCCTGGAGCAGCCCCACCGGCAGCAACACGTTCCGGGTGCCATCCACTGCCGGACCGAGCAGTCCAATGGCATCGAGTGCAACGTCGATGATCGGCTTGGCGGTGTCGTCGAGCGCCCGCAAGTACTCAAGCCCCAGACGAACACATTCCGCCGGCAGCAACCGCCCGAGTACTCTTGCGATCGCAGCAGCGTCGGGTGACGGCCAGAGTCGAACCGTGTCGGGCGTTGCGAGGCCGGGGCGATGCCACTCCAGCGTGACCCGGAACGGACCCGTCTCAACTCTGAGAACCGCTCCGCCAGCGGCGGTAGTTCCCGCTGAACCCAGAGTGGCCAGCGCGTTCAATGTTCCGGAAGCAACTGCCTCCACATGCGCAGCCCAGTTCACCATGCCGAGGTCGCCGGGCGTGCCGCTGGTGTCGAGTACGAAACGTCCTCCGGCGAGGTCGATCGTCAGTCCCGGAATCCCCGTTAGCAATTGGGTCAGTCCGCTCGAAACGGAAGCCTGCCGCGTGGCGTCCACGAGTGCGTCGTGTATGTGCGCTGCAGGATCGTACAGCAGGTGCTCGATGGCATCCGGGACCGCACCGCCCGCTGATGCGATCAGATTGAGCGCCTTTAAGACGATCAACAACCCATACACCGCCGGAGTCGAGGACGCTGGCAAAGAAATCTGTTCGACGATCGACGCGATCAGCACTCGCACTTCCGGCAGCGCCGGAGTCACGATTTCAGCGGTGTTTACTGCAGCGGCGTCCGGTCGAACAATCCACCGCTCACGCTCGATGCCGAAGACGGCAGGCTCGTGCAGGACAATCTCCGCTGTCGCGTCTGTCTCCCCAAACGGAAGATGCAGATTCGCTTCCAGCCAGCGCACGGCCTGGGTAGGTCGATCCCCGGCTCCCAGACCGGTGCCAGGTCCGCCGACCAGCCAACCATTCACGCGCCGCACTTCCAGATGAACGTCGAGTGCTCGCGCCGTCGAAAGTGTGGGAATTGCTCCCACTACATCGGCGCCACACAATTCGATTTGCCCAAAGCCTGATACGGTAATTCCCGTTGTCCCCGGCCCTACCGGTACGCGGATGCCCAGGCGCGCGCCGGTCGCGACGCGGTGGGTTTGCGCGGCCCGCGCGATGGCACGCGCGGACAATCCGGCGGCGACGATTGCAGTCATGCCCGCCCGCACCGCAGCCTCGGAAGCGACGCCGAAGAACGCATGGACCGGCAATACAGCGCGCGGGCTGACAGGCGGTGCCGGAGGACGAATCTCAACTCCGGGATCCCCGAGCGGCAACAACGAACCCAGCGCCTCGACCATCCCGCGACCGTAGGCAAGAACCTCGTCGTCTGGTTCATTCGGATCGACTGGCGGCAGGATTGTTCGCAGCAGGCGGAAGGCGTCGGCTGCCGGTTCGTCGTCGAGCACAGTAAAGCTCACCGCTCCAAACGGAGTTCCCAGGGTCACGACTCCGCTGACGAAAGCCAGACTGTTCGCCGCCGCCAAAGCAGCATGCCCCGCTTCGCTCGCAGCCACCATTGCAACGCCGCCGGCCAAACTTGAGAACGACGAGAGTACTCGCACCAGTCGGGCTGCCTGACCGCCGATGCCATCGGTATCGCCGGAAGCGAGCCTCGCATCCGCCCGCCGCGCCAGCGCGATGAACCATTCCCCAGTCGCCGCCACCGGAATCGTGAACGACTCGGGGGCAAGTGTTGGCGCGCGCAAATCGAGCACTCGATCTGGTGGCGGACTATCCCACGGCAACGCGGCGCCAGAGGCCACGACGGCAATCCGCACGACGGTTGTCGGCACCGCGGGAAATAAATCTCCGAAGTTGACCGACGCTGCCAGGTCTCGTAAGCACGTATTGGCGACGCGATGTACGGTCACCCCGGCAGGGTCCGAGTCGGGGGGCACAATGCGCCCGTCAGTCGAGGTCCAGCGATCCAGCAAGAGTGAGAACCCAATGCCGAGATCAGGACGCCCGCTGGTCAAGTCGCTTATGTCTGGAGCGGAGAGCGCTTCTTCCGCCAGCGCTGCCGCCAGGGGTGCGGGCAATAGCCCGTCGCTTCCGGGCTGCCATGAGCGGAGCACTTCGGGCACGGTCGTGACCGGCAGTTCTGGCCCATCCGGCAGGAGCCACGCCACCAGTTCAGGAGGGGAACCAACTGGAAGAATCGGGACGCGCCACGGATCGTCTTCTGTGCCACGGCCATCGACCAGGCCGGAGGCTCCGATTGAGCCCGTGAGCAGGCGCGCCAGGGAGTTGAGTCCATCCAACAACGCCGCTTCCTCATCGATGGCCAACTGCAATAGCCATGCCTTGATCGCGCTGGTGGCGTCGGAGGCCACGTCGGCCAGACGAAGATGCGGCCCCGGTCCGCTGATCCAACCCAGTGCGCTTACCAGATCTCCGATCCACGGCAACGGAGCAACCGACGCCATTAATCCAATCAATCGTTCGAGCGCGTCCCAACCGGCGGCATCCAGAGTGAGCGAGCCATCGGCTGCGATCACCGGCAACACAAACGGCAAGCTGAGACCGTCAACCTCGACGGCCAGATTCGGAGCAATCACGTTCGCCGAAATACCCTCTTTTGGTTTCCACTGCACGCCCAGCCCGATGGCGTCAGCCGTCAACTCAAATGGACCCACGCCGATGAACGAGCGTGTTCCTCCCCGCACGCGAGCCGTGAGGCGGGCGTCCACCGATGACAAGAAAGTCGCGCCACCGGCGGCCAGATCCAGGCGGATCAACCCAACTGCAACCTCCGACTCCACGCGCGTGCAACGATGTCCGAGATTGTCCGCCACGTAAACCGCGCTCAAGGCAATGTCGAGTACATCGCCACCGTTCGACTGCCAAGCGTCGAACCCGACCGGACCAACGATCGGCAACCGCCATGGGTCCGCTTCGGTCCCCGATCCAGAGATCGCGATCGCGCCCTGGCTCGCATCCGAGGTCAAGTCGCGCAACGCGGTCAGCAGATCGGCCACGGCAGTGGGATGATCGTGCAGCAGTCCACGCCAATATGTCCGCACCGCCGCCAGTGGATCGTGCAGGAATGACGCGATGTCGAGAAGTGTCGCGCCGGGCGCGCTGGGCGGCGCTTTCAGTCCCAGCAACAATCTGACGACGTCGCCGACCGGTCCCAGCGCCGCCATCAGGCTGTCGATCACTCCGCTGAGAAGGGTTGTCGCGGACTGCGCAATTGCGCTCGGCGTGGAAAGATCGAGGGTCGGATAGAGATGACCGGCGATGACTGCGTTGTCCACGGCCAGCAGGAAGTTGGGCTTGCGATTCTGATCGAGGGTCACGCCCACGCGCACACAATCGACCTGCGGATCACCCGTGAGCAGACGCGTTCCTCCGTCCGCCCGCTTGCCGAACTGGGCATAGACGGCCAGCAGCGGCAACGCGGTCGCCGACATCGTGGCCAGATCCAGCATCAGAAGGTTCGCCTCGACTCGCACCCGGAAATCACCCTGGGTGATTCCGAATCCGAGCGTGGGAGTAACCACGGGATGGCCGCCCGCTCCCGACGCGACAAGAATTCCAATCACAACCTGCGCCGGACCGACGGTCAGCGTGACTTCGTCTCCCGCCGCGGCGCCTCCGACCAGCGTTGCCAGATTTCCCAGCCATGCTGCGCGGGCGGTCGTACTCGACATGACGCTTTCAAACCAGGTAGCCAGCGCGGCCACTCCTTGCGATGCCAGCTGATCCAGTGGCAGGTGCGGAATGTTTCCGCTCCCGTCCAGTCCCAGCAGCCCAATCACCGCGGTCAACGGGCCTGCCCCCAAGACGTCGGCCTGGGCCCGCACCAACCCGAGAACAAGGTTGAGAGCGCTCTGCTCGAGCTGGCTGACGTCGCTGGCCGACACCGTCAGATCCTGCGGCGCGCTCGCGCCGGGCAACTGGAGTTTCTTCAGCGAAAGTGAAAACTCTGGAGACGCACCCGCCGCCGTCGGGATCTTCAACTGCAGCGCGACCCCGCCCAGCGGCGGACCAGTGCCAATCGTGATCTCGGTGGAGATACGGATTTTCGCGTCGGGAGAATTTCCGATCAGAATGGCATCGGGAACGCTGTGCCCTGTCTTCGCCGCCCGGAAGACTGGTACATACGTGCTGCTGTTGGAAACGATGGGCGCGGTCGTGACCCGCACTCCGACGCCAATCGCAACATAGTCGGCGGGTGTCGGATCGAGCACCACGTAGACCGTAACGTGCGGATCGTCATGTTCGGCGATTTGCAGCCAGATCAACCCATCCGCGTCGGTCTCACGCTCGATCGCGAGAATCTGGTCCACGAAATTGATGAGGGCATTGCGCTGCGTGTCGTCCGCAATGACAGTCGATAGATAGTCGCCGGGGCGGCTCAACCAATCGGAGCGCAAGCTGCCGCCCGCGTCCATCAGACCGATGGCGCGGACCAGATCCTCGATCTCGCCGAGATTGACCGAAGAAGTGCTCATCCCGACACCCGATCGAACATGTGCCGTGCCATCGTGAGAATTCGCACGCCATCCGCCGTCGCCGTCAGCGAGGCGGGGATCAATCCGGCGCCGTCCACATCCTTCCCAGCCGAGGCCGCCACGCGCGTCGCCACGGTCAAGAGTGTCTTCCAAGCAAAAGCCAGCAGCGCGTCACTCCAAACGACGATGATCGCGTCCGGTCCGCGAGGATGCTGTTCAGTCGCCACCAACATTCCGGCAGGGGTGTTCGCACCGCCCACCGCGAACGGCACCTGAATGGTCGCGGCACCACTCTGATCGGACCACACCGGAACATCGACGATCACCAGACCGTCGGACAACTCCACGGTGACCTTACCGGTCGCCACGATGAGTTCGCTGTCCCCGCTGGTCCAAATCTCGACACCTTTGTTGGACTGGTTCGCCGCCGCATTCATCAGTCGACCAAAAGTTGCCTTATCCACCGGAACCTCTGGCCCGACCTTGCCGGCTGGCAACGGATCATTCGGCTGGGCGACGGTAGTGGAGATGCTGGGAACGGCAGTGCTGGCCGCAAAGAGATTGGTCAGGAGTTTAGAAAAAGGGAGCCGGCCAGCAGTCGACGTGAACTCTGACGCAAGACGATCCAACACCGCGTCGGCCTGCGTAGGTTTCGGAGTCTCCGTAGGTGTCGATGCCTTCGCCATGCTCGCTTCCTAGTCTTCGTCGAGTGCACAGCGGTGATCCGAAATTCTTTGGGGGCTCCTGGCAAAACCAAACAACATTTCACTCTCGGGAAGCCCGGATTCCGCAACACGTAACTCCCGGACGCAGAACATCCGTTGCAAAACACAACTCTGGGTCCGCAAATTTGACGAAGGAGCCTAAAGGGAAGAAAAACTAGTCAGCACTATACTCGACATTGCCCGAAATGCAAGAAAAATTTCGCTCAGCTAACTGCTGACTGCTTCTTCTTGCGAAAGTCTGTGACTCTTTCCGCATTTGGCCCTGGCATGCGTTGCGTGCAGCGTTGCTATCCGCATAGGGAGAAGAGATCAATGCTCAGCTATCAGGGGGTTAATCTGGAAACGTATAGATACCACGAGTGTGACACTAAAATGTTCCGGCTGCTTAGTAATGACAGCGGGTGATATTCAAGTAGTGACTTTCCACCGGTTGCACCGGGACCGGGGCAGCCCAGGATGCCTACTATCGCGAGTAGTAACAATTCCCTTGACAAGCCCGGCACACCGTGACAGAATCCGTCGCACTTCCTCGATTTACAACTTAGGTTCGGTGCGGATTGAAGCGGTAGGTTCACTACTCGGACGAATCGGTTCTGCCTTCGACATCCTCCGGGGGCTTGATTGCCCGTTCCGGAACTCTCGGAACTGGACGGCGAGGGTGGATCTGTTTGTCGGGCGGGCCGAGCGGGGGCGCGTCATGATGCTCCACCAGCACTTCACCCAAGGATTTTAAGCGAGTCGTTATAACCGGCTCTACGGAATTCTCCCGGCCTTCTTCCTCAGCGCGTGGATCTTGGTTTGCCATATAGCCGATCCTCGTGACCAGTGTAGCGCTCTTCGAACCGCCGGTCCAACCCGGCGCTCTGTCAGGGGAGGTGACATTCCATGCCGAACGATCCCAAAAAGCCCGCCAACAAACCAGCTGAGAATCAGACGAAAGCTCCGGTCGCCACTTTCAAATTGGCAGCCGCCAGCGCCCGTCCAATTACGGTCGAGCACCACACAGTGCCGCCAACCAGGCCGGAACGCAAGCGTATTCACGCACGCCGCCTGCTGCGGCGCGTCCCGGAAGGTCGGGAGCGAGATTTCCATAGCCAGACCCGTGAGATCGGCTATCACCTGCAGGTCGCGATGCCGATGGGTGCGCGGGCAACCACCGATGACATCGTCGTGACCACGAATTCCGAGTTGACTCAGCCCGGATCGCAGCATCTGGCATCCAGCGTCGGCGAACCCAGCGTCGCGGCGAAGGACAAGGTCGTCATGTACACAGGAAACTGGTACGTGGCCCGCTCCATCGACGGCGGAGTGAATTTCGAATACATCGACCCTTTCACGGCCTTTCCTGACCCGGCGGGTCTCGCGATGTGTTGCGACCAGGTCGTCAATTACATCGCGTCCATCGACACCTTCGTCTGGCTGCTGCAATACGGGCCGAAGACCGGACCCGACATCGATAACCTCCAACGGCTTGCTTTTGCTAAAACGGCAGACGTCGCCGCCGGGCGCTGGCGGCTGTTCGACCTGACGACTCATGACTTGGGCTTGGCCGGTTTGTTCCTCGACTTCCCCGATCTTTCCGTGGGCGCCAATTCTCTGTACGTCACTTCCAACGTATTTAACGCCCAGGGCCGATCAAACGGCGCGGTGCTGGTGCGCATTCCCATCGGCGGCATCGACACCGGCAACGTGGACGTGCAGCGCTTCGTAACAACCGACTTCGACAGCCTTCGCGTGGCTCAGAATTGTAAGACCACCGCATTCTTCGCCGCCCACTCCGATACCAGCACCCTGCGTCTGTTCAGTTGGGACGAAGCGCAAGCCGCTCCAACTGCCGTTGATGTCGGCGTGGCGCGCTGGATCGGCGGCATGGGATATCAGTCCCGCACGCCCGACGGCCAGCGCTGGCTCGATCGCATCGATCCCCGTATCACCGGCGCCGCGCTCGCCGGCGACGACTTGTGGTTCGCCTGGTCAGTGGATCAGAATTCCAATCACCGTCCTCAACCCTTCGTGCAGATCGCCCGGATCGATGCCACGAGTCTGACGTTACTCGAGAACATCAACATCTTCGATTCCGATTCCGCCATCGCTTATGGAGCGCTGTCCTCAAACTCGGACGACGAAGTTGGTACCTCATACATGATTGGCGGAGGCGCTCGATTTCCATCTCACATGGTCGGAATACTGACGCCGACCCGTAAAGACCTTCTCACTTCTGCCGGCGACCGTTCGCCTGCCGATGCCCAGTGGGGCGACTACCTCACCGTGCGTCCCATGTTCCCGCTCGACACGAAGCTCTTTGCAGCCACCGGCTATACAATGAAGGGCGCCGGAGACGGATCAAACCGGGACTCTACTCCCCGCTACATAGTTTTTGGCCGCTCCGGCGTGAACCAGCCTGGACCAACGCCTGCTCCCGTCGACCCCGGTACGCCACCGCCCCAGCCGCCTGTTCCTCCGCAACCGC
>WNFQ01000754.1_pt1 | contig 29167 bp, 25 predicted proteins | sample 5400171 | NCBI WGS metagenome assembly WNFQ01 (sample SAMN13153356, study PRJNA577476) | soil metagenome | isolation source: 20 cm soil under Madrone tree | place: USA:California | collected 2016-06-14
GACATGCGCATTCAGTACGCACTCGCTACATCATCGCCGCCGACGGAGCGAATTCGCGTGTGGCGCGCAACCTCGGGTTGGAAGTCAATCGCGAGTGGATCGTCGGCGTCGAAGAAGTTCTGGCCGGCGTACCGCTTGATGGGCCGCCCAGGCTTCATTGTTTCCTTGATCCCTGCCTGGCCCCAGGTTACCTCGCCTGGCTGGTACACGACGGCGAAGAAGTTCATCTGGGCGTCGGTGGCTATCGGGCGCGTTTCGATCCGATAAGAGCTCTACGCGAGTTTCGCGTGAGCGTGGACGCCATCGTCGATTTCAGCAACGCCAGACTCATCGAGCGAAGGGGCGGCCGCATACCAGTCGGTGGAGTCTTGCGGCGTATTGCTAACGATCAAGGTCTGTTGGTCGGCGATGCCGCCGGGGCGGTATCACCGTTAACCGCAGGCGGACTTGATCCCTGTATGCGGCTTTCAACGTTCGCTGCTCGGGTGGCCGGCGATTATCTTCAAACGGGTGATCCAGCCGCGCTCGCCGATTACTCCGGAGAATTGTTTCGCGCACGATTCATTTCGCGGCTCTGGATGCGACGCATGATGGCTCATATGCAATCGCCGGCGTTGCTCGAGATCGGATGTGCCCTGATGCGCCTGCCTCTGTTGAATTCGTTGGCTTGGCATGTGTTCTTTGGGCGGGGTTCGTTTCCAGATATGGATCCGTGTCCGGTCTCACAGCCCGCTGTTTCAGCTGGATGAGATCGAAGCTCCAACCCAATGTAGATGTGCGCAGACTGTATCTGTGGGAGGCCACGTGGCTGTCGGACAATTGCGAGACGACAATGGGCCCATCCAAATGAAAGTGTTCGAGGCATTCCAATTTCGACCAACTAACGACGCATCCGCGCCAGGGAGTACTTCCATGTTCAAACGCATCGCCGCAATTGCTTTCATCTTTTTATGCACGACCGTTGCCTGGGCCGTCCTGGGGACGACGATTTTTCAACGCACGTACTCATCCGACAGTTCATCGGGGGTTCGTGTGGCATCGACCTGGGGCGCGCCGCAGAATCAGTTGCCGCCGGTAGCCGCCTACGATGAGATGGTCCCGAAGAAGGAGGTGACTACCGAGAACGGTCAGAAGAAAGAAGTTGTAACGCAGGAGAAGGTGACCAACATTCTGCCGCTGGAAAGCAGTCACCTGAATGTCGATCTCAACCTCGAGCACAGACAGAAGGGCCTGCTGTGGTACAGCACCTACAAAGTTGGCTTTGACGGCTCCTATTTGTTTCGCAATCCGAGTGACAAAGATCAGACGATCTCTTTCACCCTGAATTTTCCCACGGCTCAGGCGATTTACGACGATCTGGTATTCACCGTTGATGACGTGCCAATCAGTTTGACGAACGAGAAGAACAGCGCCAGCGGGACCGCGCACGTAGCGGCCGGGAAAACTGCCAATCTGAAAGTCGGATACAAATCGCAGGGATTGAACGACTGGCATTACAGCTTTGCCAATCCAGAAGTGAACAGCCCGGGTTATGATCCGACCCGGACGGTCGGCGTAAACGTTGCTCAAGTGCGCGAATTTTCGCTGAAGATGACTACCAACTTCAAAGATATCGATTTCCCCGAGAACACACTTTCACCCACTGAAAAGACCGAAACGGCGAATGGCTGGGCCCTGAACTGGAACTACAAGAACCTGGTCTCAGGCTATCAGATTGCGATGACCATGCCTGAGAAACTACAGCCGGGCCCGCTTGCGGGACGCATCAGTTTCTTTGCTCCGGTCTCGCTGTTCTTCTTTTTCTTTCTCATGCTAATCATTACTACCCTGCGCGGCATTGAATTGCATCCCATGAATTACTTCTTTCTCGCCGCGGCCTTCTTTTCGTTCCATCTGCTGTTGGCTTACCTGGTCGATCACGTTTCGATTCATCTGGCATTCGGCATCTGCTCGGCAGTGTCTGTGTTTCTGGTAGTTTCATATCTGCGTCTGGTGATAGGTACGCGCTTTGCGGTTCGCGAAGCAGCGCTCGCTCAATTCATCTATCTGGTCGCTTTTTCTTACGCGTTCTTCCTGAAAGGATTCACCGGGCTGGCCATTACGATCGGTTCAATCATCACTCTGTTTGTCGTAATGCAGGCGACCGGGAAAATTCGCTGGAAGGAAAAGTTTGCGGCGGGAGAAAATCCGACTACGTCCGTTAATGCTGCGTGAGGGACTGGTGCAGCATGACTTTCAAACAAGCGGCCTTTTATCCTTTTGCGCTTGGATGCAGTTGTCTCCGCACTCAACTCTTTACCGCAGAATCAAAGGGAGCTGGTACATATATCGTGATTAAACGCCGGAAGTAATTGCCCGATTCAGATCTCAAATCCAGAGTTGACCTCCCTCACCGGAGCAGAGCAGCCGAGACAGAACCGGGAGCGATACCACATTCAACTTGCCATTTTCAATTTCGAGGGAAGACAACTGTAGGGAGGCGGTTGAGTGGCGCCATCCGGTCGCTATCGCTCCCGGTTCTGTATCGAGCGATTCCGTGTGGCACCGAATTGCGCTGAATCATTGGGCCTCTGACTAAATACAACACACCAAATGAAGATACGGAGCAGATGACCGCAAGTGTTAGAATACCTACAAACATATGCCGCAGGATGAGAAGAGAATGACCAGGCAACCGAAAGGCATCAAGCGCACTCGTCAACAAACCGGTTCCGCGGTCACGCCGGAAGAATTCCTGTCACTGAAAAACCCAAAAGGTAATCTGGTTCTGCAAATCGGAAGCGAACGTGTTTCGCTCACCAGTTTGGAACGCGTTTATTGGCCGGACGAGAAGCTTACGAAATTCGATCTACTAAGCTATTACCTCCACATAAGTTCACACCTGATGCCTTTTCTTAAAGAACGTCCGGCGATCCTGCAACGTTATCCGCGCGGAATTAAGGCGCCGATGTTTTTTCAGCAGGATCTGGAGAGCGCGCCCGCCTTCATTAAGACCGTGCGCCTGACGAACCAGGAAGGCCGCGAGTTGAACTATGCGATTTACACCACGACCGGATCGCTGCTGCATTTTGTAAATCTGGGGACCATCGAACAGCATCCGTGGCATTCGACGACAAAGCATCTGGACAAGCCTGATTACCTGATGCTGGATCTCGATCCTAAAGCAGCGCCCTGGCAAAACGTTTTGGAGGTCGCGTTGGTTTGTAAGCAGGTTTTGGACGAACTGGGCTTGCCGGCTTTTCCCAAGACGTCGGGCTCGTCAGGCATACACATCTACGTACCGCTAAAACCGAAATGCGATTACGGCAGAATCGCTGAGATTGCTACGGCGCTCGCGAACGAAGTCGCCCATCGGGCGCCAAAGATAGCGACGACGCAGCGCTCGCTCGCGAAGCGCGAGAAGCAGCAGGTGTACGTCGATGCGATGCAGAACGCGCGGGGAAAAACGATCGCTTCGGTTTTCAGCGCCCGCGCCAAACCCGGCGCCACGGTTTCGATGCCGCTGACATGGAAGCAGGTTGAAAAGGGTGTGAAGATCGCAGACTTCACGATCAAGAACACGCCGGGATTGCTGAAGAAGACCGGGGGCGCGTGGGGAGATTTTTTTGAGAGCCGTCAGGTTCTAAAGCTGGGTTAAGGCTATCAGGCCTCCGCAGAAGTGCTTTTGCTGGTTTGGTGGCGGCAATACGATCCACGAACTCACACGAAACAACCTACACCCGGAGTTCGGCTTCGATCTCTTCAACCACACCAATTTTGGCCAGCCTGGGCGTGTGGCTCAAGTAGGCAGCACAACGTTCGGCGTGATAACGAACACGCGTTTTGCGACAGGTGACTCAGGCTCATCCAGGCAGATGCAGTTCATTCTGAAGTTCAAATTCTGAGAAGCTGGAAAAACAGAAGAACGGCGCACAGGCATCCAGGCCGGTGTGCCGTTCTTTTTGAGACTCGGCTCGTTCGAGTTCAGGGCTGAGTGAGTTTTCTTTTGCCCTCGAGCGCGTCGCGATAAGCACCCCCCGTGACCTCGCCAATCTTGATTGCCGCCTCGAATTCTTCATTGCTTCATGCGCGCGTGACAGCAGTACTTTGTCGGTGTCGGGCGCCGCCGCAGCTACGGCCATACGATAGTTGCCCACCGCCCGATTCAGTCGCTGGGCTTGCAACTCATCATCGGTGGTATCGCGGGCCCACAAACTGGCCGTCTGGGCCATGGTAAAGAAAAGGCGCGGCTCGCGCGGATACTCCAGCACCAGCATCTTCAGACGCGCTTCCGCCGCTTCATAGTTGCGAGTTTGCAGCAGCTTTTCCACTTCACTCAGACTCTTGACCAGCGCCGAGTTGGTCGAGGCATTCACAGCTTCACGCGCCTCAGCTTCAGGATCGATCAACCACAACGAGTAACGCGGATGCGCTTTGCGGGCGGCCAGCGCGCGACCGCGAACGGTGTTGACCTCCGTCAGCCGCTTGCCTTCGCGCGCGGGATCAATTCCGGCGATCATTTCCGCAAAGAAATTCGCGATATCAAAACCCGAGCCCTGGAAGTCGCGCAGTCGATCGGCAAAAAAGAAGCCCAGCACCGCGCCGTTTTCATACTCTTCCGCCAATCGGGCGATTGTTTCGTCAGCAATCGCGGAGCGGCGGGCTTCCGATTGCCGGGCCACGGTCTGACGCGTAGGCTCGTCTTTCGCTTGTTGCAGACGCGCGCGCTGAATATTTGTGACCGCGGCCAATCTGTTTGATTCTTCGTAACGCGCATCGGCGGCCGCCACCAGCGATCGGGAAATCACTATAAACACGTCGGGTGATACCGTGGCGCCTTCTTTGGCGCGCGCATCGATCAGAAGCTTTATCTGATCTCGTTGCGCTGAAATTTCCTTGTTGAACTTCAACACCAGTGGATCCAGTACGAATTGCAGATAGCCGCGACGGATTTCAGAGGAAGTCGGATCGGTGCCTTCCGGAACGATCGCGTAATAATCGTCGGCAATCACGCGAAAGTTAATCGTCCCCGGTGCGGCCAGCAAATCCGGCACTATGTAAAAACGCCGGTCGTGCACTCGAGTTGAATAAGCAACACTCGAGCTTTTCTTTTTTTCCGGACTCTTGATACGTACGCGCTCATTCGTGGTTGTAATCGGACGGGTGTGCAGATAAGAGAGGATCGAACGCACCATTTCGGCAGCGGGCTGTCGCAGGCGATCGCCTTCCGTCTGATAGGCGCGCATATATGAAGACAAACGCTCGTCGATTCCCGACCTTTTGTAGAATTCGCGCACCAGCGGCGCAAAGTCGAGCACCGCCAGAACGCCGCCCGGCAAGTCATCGGAACGATCCGGAGCGTCGAGGAACGGCGGCGCGCCCAGAGCGTAGGCCAACGAAACATAACGCGCCGACTGATCAGCAGGCGCGGACGGCTCCGGCAGTTTATTGTGATCGAAGAAAGCTTTGAGGCGTTCTCGCAAACCAGCGTCGAGGTTGGCTTGGTCCTTTCGCACCAGTTTGCGAAAGGCGGATGGCTCTCTGCCCGGAAGCGTAGGATCAAAACCAGCAGCATCCAACGCGGCCATTACGATAATTAAACGCGCATCCGGCTGCAGACTGACACCATATTCGGACAGTTCAAACGGCGCTGCGGTTTGAGATTGGGCCGAAGGTGTCTGCGGCTTTGATGCAGAGGGGGCCGGGGGCTTGGCGGGTTGCGCCAGGACACTCCCGGAAAAGACCAAAATAATAAGTGCTAAACAAGCTCTTCTAATCATTGGATTGCTGATTCACGGACAGCTGTGCGGCGACGAATCGGTCCCTAATGTTAACGGATGAGTGCCGGACCGACAAATGCTCAAACGAAAGATTGGTCCCTATTGCGAGAGATTGCCGGGGCGGTTTTTGCCGGTCTTGGGTGCCGGTGCAACTTCCGAGAAATTGAATTCAAGGGGCGCCGGCCTGCCAAAGATGTCAATCTTCACGTTGACCAGATCTCTGTGCTGGTCGACTGAGGTAATCGTTCCGGTAAAATTCTGGAACGGTCCCGCTTTGATTTGCACCTTGCCACCGGGTGAAAATTCCTCTTCTCGACTCATTATGTTTTCGTCCTTTCGTATCTGCCTTAGCTTCGCGCCGCATGTTTCAGATGTCCAGGCCCGGAGGTCGGATGCCAGCGGGCTTATATTCATCACACATCGGGAATCCAGAAAGTTTGGCCGTCGGCCTCGATACTCTTCAACCCGCGACCTGGCAGTTCCGCTTCTGCCAGGCCCAGAAAAGTGAAGTGCGGCAAATCGCTTAGGACCGTCTGGAACCATCCGTGTTGCGCGAGAATCTCGCGGACTCTTCGTTCCGGAAACTCATTGGCGTCGAAGGCCAACATCGCGATGTGCTGTGAAGTTCCGGGCGCAGCGATCGAATAGAGCACGGACTTTGACAAGTCTTTGCTGAAAAAGATCCCTTCCCGCTCGAGTTCAAGAACTTCCGGCACTTGTTCATGAGCGGACAGACCACGCAGCCTTTCAGCCTGTTGCTCGCTTAACCTGCCGGCACGCGTCCAGTGATCCAGCGCCGGCAAAAAACGCGAGTTCCACAGGCGCACCGTGTCGCCATAACTTCGGCGCGCAGCTTCGGCTCCATCGCGCGGAGAAATCTCCAGACCTTCAGCCCGGGCAACCGCTAAGGCGGCTAACATTGCGGACATCGCGGCCGGCTGCAACTCAATAACGGCATCCCCGATCGTGGCCCGCGCCAGACCCACCTCTTGCTGAAACCGTTCCACTGAATCGTCGCTGGTGAACACGCAGAGTGGCGGAGGCGAGACCCTAGCAGTGCCAACAAACATTGCTCCGTAATCGTGAAGCACGCGGCGCGCGACCGGATCATCAGGCGGGGAGATGTCTTCGATGCTGGTTCCGCGCAGCCGGAGCGCGCGCTCGAGCGTTAGATAAAATGGCGAAGAATTCATGGTCGCAATCGTTCCAGACTCGAATCATAGTTGGCATTAGGCCCAACCATCAATGCGGGATGGTGATAACCTGGTTTGAGGGATTGCCTTGCCAAGCAGAGGCGAATCGTTCTTCCCGAAGGGTAAGAAAGCACGAAGTCAAATTAGTACTGGATCCGATCGCGGCCCATGAACGATGAGCGACACGGAAAAAGAGAATCCGCGAACAGCAAGAACAAATCGTCTCGCCACTCGCGGAAATCTGTTAATTGCTGATGCGTCCTTATTTTTTCTTCAAAGTAACCTGTACCGGATCACCCAGGTTATCTGCCGGCACGTCCAACTCCTGCTGGCGAAAACCTTTGGCTTTGACCTTCAGCTTGAGAGTACCCATGTGAATTGGCGGCAGCGTAATGACACCGTTCTCGTCTGTCTCGCCCCAGCTCTCGCAGAAAAAGCCGTCCGTGCGGGTGGATTCTAGTTTGACGTAGGCGTTTCTGATAGGATTGCCTTTCTCGTCAAACACGCGAACATCGGCGCGACCGATGCCATTCGGAACTTTTGGTGCGACCCCATGGCTGGGTTGAGTGTCATTGTTTCGCGCCGGTTCCTGGCAAAGCGCAATCGAAAACGATGCGACAATAATAAAAAGCACTGAGAAAACTTTCGACATGATTCTTAACTCCTAAGTTGAAATAGTGGTGACGTCGCAAACTGCGACCTCGAGGATGATTGACTCAGATTCACAATCGATGGGCTCTTGACTAACGGGGCGGTGACTTAGCTGACCAGGGAGAGAGTTCCCACGGCCAAACGAGCTGCGGTGATTATACGCTATTAGACGGAAAATTTGGAAGATGTTTGTAGCGCATGTTGTTAGCCTGTCCCGGGGAAGCCGGCAATCAGATCCGGAAGTTATCAACTTGCGCTACAGTTTCAAAGGGAGACTTTCATGTTGATTCAAATTCTCTTGCTGCTCTTGATCGCCGGTGTTTGCGGCGCACTGGGCCAGGCCATTACCGGATATTCACACGGCGGATGTCTGGTTTCGATTGCGCTGGGGTTTATCGGCGCACTGTTGGGCTCCTGGATCGCCGGCTATTTCCATCTTCCGGAACTCTTTATCATTCCTGTGGGTGGAATGCGTTTTCCGGTGATTTGGTCGGTTATCGGCGCGGCATTATTTGTGGCTCTGATAAATTTGATCAGCCGACCACGAGTTTGACCTCTTAGAGTCTCAGGGCAAGCCTTCGCGCGGTTCCCGGTGCCGATCGAACCACCACGCCCAGGGCATGAGCAAAGCAGTGCTGAGGGTGACGAGTGCGAGTTTCCTGACGCTTGCGGGCGGTGCTGGACCGAACGACGCTCCGGCATACGCGAGCAGTAAGAACCCGACGAATCCCCAGAACGCGTAGACGCCGATCTTATCTTTGGCCTTCGTTTGTTGTAGATAAATCCAGGTTCCGGCCGCGAATAAAACTGCCTCGACCGCCATCGCGGCCCAGCGATGATTCCACAGCCCAAGTCCTACCAAACGTGTACCGCCTGCATATAACGGAAGATCCGGCCGGTGGACCACGAAGTCCATCACCCAGTGACTGATCACGCCTCCCCAGATCACGATCGCGCCGGTGGCGTAACGCGTAACGCCATAATAGAGCGCGGCGAACAGCGTGGCCCAACCGGCGACCGCCACCAGTCCATGTGAAATTGGATAAGAATCGAAAACAAGGCGCAGGAATGGATTGGGGTTAGGGTCGACGGAGACGTGTTCCCATCCCAGCAGCAGAAAAATCGGCCAGAGAAGATCGAGCAGGATCGGCGCCGCTATCAACGCACCGAGTGATGCGCGGGGCGCTAGTTTTTTTGCCGCTAATCCGACTGCATAGTGACCTATGAACATTTCGTTGAGCCGTCATGCTAACACTTAATCACTGGCCGTCATCACTTTTTCGCTCTTTGGTTTGAAAAAATCTGCCCATCTCGCTAAAGTACCCGGTACCAGCTTAACAACTGAGAACAGTTTTTCCGAAAGCGTTAGAGACGGGACTTGTTCCGTCTGTTGGCAACGATGCGCGGACAAGTACGTCCGCCAGCGAGCACTTTTATCAACGGCGAATGCCACAGATTTTCCGTCACAGCACGAACTATCTGGCGCGGGCCACGATTTACGGCGCCGTCTTCATTCTGTTCGCAGCCCTCTGGGTCGCGGCAGAGATCACTCGCTCAGGTTGGAACACCGGCCAGTGGATCGAGCGCCAGCAGCCAATCCAATTCAGTCATAAGCATCACGTAGGCGACGATGGTATCGATTGCCGCTATTGCCACACGTCGGTCGAGACTGCCGCTTCGGCCGGAATTCCGGCGACGGCCGTGTGCATGAATTGCCACAAACAGATCTGGGCGGACAGCTCTTATCTGGAACCGGTGCGCGCAAGTTTCAAGACGGGCAAGCCTTTGGAATGGATTCGCGTTCACGATTTGCCGGACTTCGCATATTTCAATCACGCAATTCACGTTAACAAAGGCGTCGGCTGTTCGACCTGTCATGGCCGGATCGATCAGATGCCGGTAGTGTCGCAAGCTAGTTCGCTGCAGATGGAGTGGTGTCTCGAATGTCATCGCGCCCCGGAGAATTTCGTCCGACCGAAAGAAAAGATTTTCGACATGGAATGGCGGGCGCGAAATGGCACGAAGCAGGAGATCGCCGAAGGCATGAATCTGAAGAAGCAGTATCACATTCAGGAACCGAACGTCTTAACCAGCTGTTCGACCTGTCATCGGTAAGGAGCGTAAGGAGCGCCCGCATCTTGCGGGCGGTTCGCGGGCATCCTGCCCGCACAGCGCAGCCTCGCTGGTACAGAACCGGGAGCGGTAGCAACCGGGTCATAGACTCAAGTGGGTTTAGAACTACCCGCTTGCTACCGCAAGCAGTTCCGTATTGAGTTGATTGATGGATAACGATCGTCACATAAATTTTAAGCTTCTGCGCGACCGCATAATGAAGTCAGAACCGCCTGCGGTAGCGGGCGGCTTAACCTCGAGCGATCAACCGCCTGCGGTAGCGGGTGGCTTAACCTCGAGCGATCAACCGCCTGCGGTAGCGGGCAACTTAACCTCGAGCGATCAACCGCCTGCGGTAGCGGGCAACTTAACCTCGAGCGATCAACCGCCTGCGGTAGCGGGCGGCTTAACCTCGAGCGATCAACCGCCCGCTACCGCAGGCGGTTCTGACAAGACGTACTGGCGCAGTCTTGAAGAACTCGCCGACTCGCCCCTCTTCGAAGAATTTATCCAGCGCGAGTTCCCGCAACAAGCCGAAGAATGGAACGATCCCGTCGAGCGCCGCACGTTTTTGAAATTGATGGGCGCATCGCTGGCTTTGGCGGGTTTGAGTGGCTGTGTGATTCAACCGCCCGAGAAGATCGTTCCTTACGTTAAGCAGCCTGAAGAAGAAGTGCCGGGCAAAGGTCTGTACTTCGCCACGGCGTTTTCGTTAGGCGGCGTCGCGACACCGCTGTTGGCGCGCAGTAACGAAGGCCGGCCAACCAAGCTCGAAGGCAATCCTGATCATCCGAACAATCGCAACAGCGATCCGAACGACAAAGGATCGAGCGCCACGGACATCTTTTCGCAGGCGTCTATTCTGACGCTTTACGATCCCGATCGTTCCCAGACTCCAATGTATCGCGGCGAGACGAGGGCCTGGACAACTTTCGTAGCTGAAATTCGCGGCCTGATCGAGAAAGAGGGTGACGGACTGAAAGCGAAAAAGGGCGCGGGCCTGCGCTTCCTGACGGAAACGATCACCTCGCCTAGCCTCGCCGCGCAAATGAAATCGGTCCTCACGGATTTTCCTGAAGCAAAGTGGCATCAGTACGAACCCGCGAACCGCGACAACGCCCGTGCCGGCGCGGTAATGGCTTTCGGACAACCGGTTAATACGATTTATGACTTCAGCAAAGCGGATCGGATTCTTTCGTTAGGATCTGATTTTCTTGCCTGTCTGCCTGGCTCGCTGCGTTACGCGCGTGACTACGCTGCAAAGCGTCGCATCACTGGCGACAAAGCGGAGATGAACAGGCTTTACGTTGTCGAGAGCACGCCGACGACGACGGGTGCGAATGCGGACCATCGGTTTTCGGTGAAGCCGAGCGAGATGGGGGGAGTCGCACGTGCGTTTGCCGGATTTTTCCTGACGCCAGATCGGAATGCTTCGGTGGTGGCACCATTGCTCGGCCATGAAGGCCCGTTTTCCGGTAATGCAAAAGATCTTCAATTTAACGATAAGTACCTGAGACCTGAGATTGCCGAGCTATTTAGAAAGCTTAGCAAGTACGCGCCGCATGGCTGGGCTGTATCCGAAGATGTCGAACGATACCGCGGCGCTTCAATCATCATCGTCGGTGATGATCAGCCACCACTCGTCCACGCACTCGCGCACGCGATGAATGACGCTCTGGGCAATGTAGGCAAGACGGTCTTCTACACCGATCCACTTGAAGCCAACTCAGTCGATCAAACCCAATCGTTGCGCGAACTCGTCAATGACATCGATGCAGGCAGAGTCGAGACGCTGATCATGATCGGTGGCAATCCGGCTTACAACACTCCCGTCGATCTCAGGCTGGACTTGAATCGGCTGAACAAGGTTAAGCTGCGCGCGCATCTCAGTCTCTACAACAACGAAACTTCCGACATTTGTCATTGGCACATCCCGGCAACGCATTACCTGGAATCGTGGGGTGACGCGCGTTCCTACGACGGCACGGTCTCGATCGTGCAGCCTCTGATTGCGCCGCTTTATGAAGGCCGGACGGCGTATGAAATGCTGGCGCTGTTTTCGGAGAATTATGATCGGAAGCCTTACGATGTTGTGAAGGAGTACTGGCGCGGACAGGCGGGGACCGGAGGCCACGGGTCTGGAGTCAGTACCGGGAGCGGTAGCGACCGGGTGCAAGGCGCAGGCATGATGCCTGCGAACCGCCCGCAGGATGCGGGCGCTCCTGATGCGGGCGCTCCTGATTTTGAATCGTGGTGGCGGAAGTGTTTGCATGATGGCTTTGTCCCGAACACAGCTCTGCCGGCCAAAACCGTTTCGTTGAAATCCGACTGGGCGAATCAACTCCCGCAAAAGGCGGACGGGACGTCCGCGCTCGCAGGCTACGAACTGATCTTCCGCACCGACCCAACCGTTTACGACGGTCGCTTTGCAAACAACGGCTGGCTGCAGGAATTGCCGAAGCCACTCACGAAACTCACCTGGGACAACGTCGCGCTGATCAGTGAGAAGACTGCAAAGGATCTCGGTATATCGCGGCAGAATTACGAGAAAGATAAGAAAGGCCGTGAAGCTTACGTCGATCAGATCGAACTCAAGCTCAATGGTCGCGCGATTAGCAAGCCACTGCCCGCCTGGATCATGCCCGGCCAGCCCGACGATGTGATCACGATCCATCTCGGCTATGGGCGCGCGCGCGCGGGCCGCGTCGGCGACGCGCAGGGTTTCAACGCTTACGAGATTCGCACGTCCGACTCGCCCTGGTTCGCCGCAGGCGCCCAAGCAACTAGGGCCGCCGGACAATATGAGCTGGCGGCGACACAGATTCACTTTTCCATGGAAGGCCGCGACCTGCTGCGTGAAGGTTCGCTCGCAGAGTATCTGAAAGAGAAAGACCACCTGCGCGAAGAGCGCGAGAAGCAGCAGAAAGAACTGCACGACCTCTCGCTTTACAAAGACTTCGATTATAAAGACCAGGGAAACGGCTACGCGTGGGGCATGTCGATCGACTTGAATAGTTGTGTCGGATGCAATGCGTGCATGATCGCCTGCCAGTCGGAAAACAACATTCCCATCGTGGGCAAGGACCAGGTCCTGCGCAGTCGCGAGATGCACTGGATTCGCGTCGATAGTTATTTCAAAGGCGACCCCAGCAAACCCGGCGGGCCTTTCTTTCAACCTGTTCCCTGCATGCATTGCGAGAACGCGCCCTGCGAACCGGTCTGTCCGGTGCATGCGACGGTGCACAGCTCTGAAGGTTTGAACGACATGGTCTATAACCGCTGTGTCGGGACCAAGTATTGTTCCAACAACTGCCCATACAAAGTGCGCCGCTTTAACTTTTATCTTTATCAGGATTGGGAGACGCCGACTTATCAGTTGATGCGCAATCCGGATGTGTCGGTGCGCAGCCGCGGCGTCATGGAGAAGTGCACTTACTGCGTGCAGCGAATTCAATCGGCAAAGATTCAATCAGAGATCGAAGGCCGACAGGTTCACGACGGCGAGATCGTTACCGCCTGCCAGTCAGTCTGTCCGACTGAGGCGATCGTCTTTGGCAACATCAACGATCCGAACAGCAAAGTTTCAAAGTTGAAAGCGATGGATCGGGATTATTCATTGCTGGGTGAACTGAACACGCGGCCGCGCACGACTTATCTGTCGGCGTTGAGGAATCCGAATCCCGAAATCAACGAATAGGACGAATAGGTCCTATAGGTCATATGAATCAGCAGGACAAGCGCCACATATCAATCCACGCGACCCATCCGGTCGTGGGATCAGAGCTGACCTTTGGCTCGGTCACCGACAAGATCAGCGCGATCGTTTTGAAGCGCAAGACGCCGCTCTGGTGGTTCGTTGGCTTTGCCATCTCGTTCGCGCTTTTCCAACTGATGCTGCTCACGATCACGAACATGCTCTTCAATGGCATCGGTTTGTGGGGCGTGAATATTCCCGTCGGTTGGGGTCTGGATATTCTGAACTTTGTTTGGTGGATCGGCATCGGTCACGCGGGAACTTTGATTTCGGCAATCCTGCTTTTGCTGAGACAGAAGTGGCGCACTTCGATCAACCGGTTCGCGGAAGCCATGACGCTGTTCGCGGTCGCGCAGGCCGGCGTCTTCCCGCTCATGCACCTGGGGCGACCGTGGCTCGGTTACTGGCTGTTTCCTTACCCGAATACCATGGGCATCTGGCCGCAGTTTCGCAGCCCCTTGATGTGGGACGTGTTCGCGGTGTCGACATACGCGACCGTGTCCGCCCTGTTTTGGTTTGTCGGTTTGATTCCTGACTTTGCGACCCTGCGCGATCGGGCCAGCAGCAAACCGTTTCGACTGATCTACGGCATGCTGGCGATGGGCTGGCGCGGTTCCGCTCGTCACTGGCATCGCTACGAGACGGCTTACCTGTTGCTGGCCGGGCTGGCTACGCCCCTCGTGCTTTCGGTGCATACGATCGTCAGCTTCGATTTTGCGGTAGGAATTATTCCCGGCTGGCACGCGACGATTTTTCCGCCCTACTTTGTGGCCGGCGCGATCTACGCAGGCTTTGCCATGGTGCTGTTGTTGACGATACCGCTGCGCAAAGTTTTCGGGCTCGAGAGTTTCATCACGATGCGCCACATGCACAACATGGCGAAGGTCATGCTGGCGACGGGTCTGATCGTTGTTTACGGCTACATGATCGAAGCGTTCTTTGGCTGGTACAGCGGCAATCAATACGAGCGGTTCATGATTTGGAACCGCATGCACGGACCATATGCGCCGTATTACTGGGCCCTGATCATGTGCAACGGCCTGACGCCGCAGCTGCTCTGGATCAAGAAGATCCGTTCGAAGCTGTTGGTCCTGTGGTTAATCTCTCTGGTCGTCAGCATCGGCATGTGGCTCGAGCGGTTCGTGATCGTAGTCACCAGTCTGCACCGTGATTTCCTGCCCTCGTCCTGGGGATTCTATAAGCCGACCCAGTGGGATTGGGCAATGTTCATCGGCACGATTGGTTTCTTCTTTGCGTTGCTGTTTCTGTTTATTCGCTTTCTGCCGATGATTTCGATTTTCGAGATGAGAACGATTTTGCCGGAAGCGGAGGTTGATGAGGGATAGGGTCCTATAGGTCGCATAGGTCCTATTAAGAAATGCCGCAATCGAAACACAGACTCTATGGCGTAATGGCGCAGTTCGATAATCCGAGCGCGCTGGTGGCGGCCGCGCGCGAAACTTACGCGGCCGGCTATCGCCAGATCAACGGCTATTCACCATTTCCGATCGAGGAACTTTCAGAAGCGATTGGATTCAAGCGCACCATCCTGCCTTTGATCGTGCTGGCGGGCGGGATCATCGGCGGCCTGGGCGGGTTTTTCATGCAGTACTGGATGGAAGTGATCAACTATCCGATCAATGTCGGCGGCAAGCCTTTCAACAGTTGGCCGGCCTTTATTCCGATCACGTTTGAATGCACCGTTCTGTGCGCGGCCTTCGCGGCCGTGTTCGGCATGCTGGCGCTGAACAAACTGCCGCAACCTTATCATCCGGTTTTCAATGCGCCGAATTTTGCCCTGGCAACGCGCGACAGTTTTTTTCTGGTGATCGAATCAAAGGATCCAAAATTCGATCACGACGAGGCAATGCGGTTTTTGAAGAGTCTGGAAGCGCGGGAAGTGAATGATGTCGAGCTCTGAAAAACAGAAGGCAGTAGGCAGAAGGCAGAAGGCAGACAGCTCGTCGGTCTTAATCAGAGCCGCGCAATTTCAAAGAGTATTTTCCTGCCTTCTGCTTTCTGCCTTCTGCCTTCTCGCGTTTGGATGCCGCCGCGATATGCAGGATCAACCCAAGGCGATCCCCTATCGCGAGAGTAACTTTTTCAGAGACGGGAACGCTTCTCGCCAGTTGGTTCCTGGCACGGTGCCGCGCGGTTACTTGCGAGCCGATCGCGAGTTCTATCTTGGGAAGAAAGCCAACTCGGGCCAACAGGCGGCGCCCGTCACGACTCGGCCTGCGGGGGGCCAGGCGACTGCGCCTCCGATAGCATTGCCGGCGCAAAGTGCGTCGGCGACTGCATCGGCAAGCCCCGCGGCGTTGTATCCGGACGACGTCGAGACTTTCCCCATTTCGATCGACAAAGCTGCAATTGATCGCGGCCAGCAGCGCTACGATATTTATTGTTCAGTCTGTCATGGCGCGACCGGAAATGGCGACGGCATGATCGCGCGGCGAGGCTTTAACAAACCCTCGCCCGCTTCGTTTCAACAGGATCGTCTGCGACAGGCGCCAGTCGGGCACTTCTTTGACGCGACGACCAATGGTTGGGGGGCCATGCCTTCCTATGCATCGCAGATTCCGGTTGAAGATCGCTGGAAGATCATCGCATACATTCGCGCTTTGCAATTGAGCCAGATGCCGGCGCAGGCGCAGGGAAATCAACCGCCGGGAGCTATGCCGAAACGTTAGGAAGTTGAGCGCGCTAAGGCGCGCTGGCGGACAAGGATATCCGAGCTCAGATAAGTAATGCAGACTGGATACATACCACCACCCGAATTGAAACGAGTCAGCACCCTGGCGCTCGCTGTCGGCGCTCTGTTCTTAGCTCTCTTCGTCTTCGGTTTACTGATCGATCGGGCACAGTTCTTTCATGCCTATCTGGTCGGATTCATCTTTTGGATCGGAATCACGATCGGGAGCATGGCGCTTTTGATGTTGCAGCATCTGACCGGCGGCGCATGGGGCCTGATAATCCGCCGCGTGCTGGAAGCGGCCACCCGCACGTTGCCGTTGATGTTGATCCTATTTCTGCCCATTCTGTTGAGATTGAATCTGATCTACCCCTGGACGAATAAGGCCGAGATGGATCAGGTTCCGGCGCTGCGAGAGAAGGCCGCACACTATTTGAATCCGGCGTTCTTCACGGCGCGCGCGCTGGTCTATTTCGCGATCTGGCTGCTGATGATGTGGCTGCTGAATGCGTGGTCGCTGGAACACGATCGGACCGCGAACGGGCGGGTCCTAAAACGTTTGCAGATGATGAGCGGCCCGGGATTGGGCTTGCTGATAATAACGATCACGTTTGCAGCGATCGACTGGGTGATGTCGCTGGATCCCGCCTGGTCGTCAACAATCTTTGGACTGATCTTCGTCGCCTCGTGGAGTTTGAGCGCGCTGGCCTTCGGGATTCTCGTAATGTCCTGGCTGGCCCGCTGCGAGCCCATGAACGCGGTCGTGCGGACTTCGCATTTCCATGATTGGGGCAACTTGCTGATGGCCCTGGTAATGCTGTGGATGTACTTTGCCTTCTCGCAGTATTTGATCATCTGGTCCGGAAATCTTCCGGAGGAAACGGTCTGGTATGTCGCGCGCAAGCATGGCGGATGGGGCGTAATCGCGCTGGGAATTGTCATCCTGCAATTTGCGTTTCCTTTTCTGACGCTCTTGTCGCGCGCCGCGAAGAAGAGTCCGCAGAGGCTCGGCATGCTGGCGCTGTTGATTCTGATCATGCGAGTGGTCGACGTCATCTGGCTGATCGAGCCGAGCTTCAATCGCGAGCGGTTTCATTTGAGTTGGATGGATCTGGCGGCGCCCGTCGCTATCGGCGGACTATGGATCGCAACGTTTGCCTGGCAGTTGCAGAAGCGTTCGCTGGTCCCGGTTAACGATCCGCAACTTGAGCAGGCGCTGACAGCGCACGCCGGGCATTGATTCATGAATGGTTATGAGTGGGAATTTTAACGCAAATGGCGCAGAGGAGCGCAGAGAATTTTCTCCGCGGGCCCTGCGTGTGCCTCTGCGTGCCTCTGCGGCTAATCCAGATTCGCCGATAAGCACGCGGCCAAAACCTTGATGCGATTCTGAAAGATGAGCAATTCGAAACATACAACTCACGTGACCGAAACACCCGATGTTTCTTACATCAAGAACGTCGATGTCACGCATGAGATCAGCGACGTTTACGTTCCGGGTATCGTGAAGTTTCTGATGGCCCTCTCGGTGCTCACGATTGCCACTTTCATTTTGGTCTGGGGTCTGTTCCGGTCTTTCGAGAGCAAATCAACTGAAACGCCTTTATCGCCGATGGCTCTGACTGAAAAAGATCGTTTGCCGCCCGAGCCGCGTTTGCAGGGCGCGCCCGGATTCGCTGCTGATATCGAAAACCAAACGGCCACAAAGAAAGAAGAATCGGCCAACGCCATTACAGCCGGCGCCGCCCAGCCGAAAGACGGGCTCTATGAGATCAATATCCTGCGCCGGCATTGGAACGATGTGCTGACCAACGGTCCGGTTGATCAGAACGGCCGGCATTACGGTATGCCGATCGAAAAAGCGAAGGAAGAAATTTTGAAGCAGGGATTGCCGGTGCGAAAGCAATAGAGTCATGCCAAAGAATTATCGAAATACATTGAAGTTGGCAAACGCCTTCGTCGTGCTTTGCCTGCTGCTCGCTGCTCACTGCTCACTGCTCATTACCCACGCCCAGCCGGGAGCGCCGCAACCAAACTCGCCGCTTTATGGCGCGGCTCCGGCTATTGGCCAAGCCTCGAACGGATTGCCAAAAGTGTTGAAGAGCGTCGGCATCGATCAGAGATTGAATGAGCAAATTCCGCTCGATGCGGTTTTCAAAGATGAGCAGGGCCGCGAAGTTCGTCTCGGGCAACTCTTCCACGGCAAGCCCGTCGTGCTCTCGCTCGTTTATTACCAATGTCCGATGCTCTGTAATCAGGTCTTGAATGGAATGATGGGCGCCTTCCGGCAAGTGTCTTTCAACATCGGCGATCAGTTCGAGGTGATCACGGTGAGCTTTGATCCGCGCGAAACACCGGACCTGGCCGCGGCCAAAAAGAGCACTTATATAAAGGCATACAATCGCCCCGGCGCCGCAGCGAGCTGGCATTTTTTGACCGGCGATGAAGGAAACATCAAGCGGCTGACGGAAGCGGCCGGCTTTCGCTATCTCTGGGACGAGCAAACCAAACAGTTCGCGCATGCCAGCGGCATCATGGTGCTAACTCCCGAAGGAAAACTCGCGCGTTACTTTTACGGCATCGACTATCCACCACGCGATTTGCGGCTGGGACTGGTTGAAGCTTCGCAAAATAAGATCGGCAGTCCAGTCGATGCGCTGATGCTTTACTGCTATCACTACGATCCGGCGACCGGAAAATACGGCGCGATTGTAATGAATATCGTGCGCCTGGCCGGCGCTGTGACGTTGTTTTTGATTGTCGGGATGATCCTGGTTTTGCGAAAGCGCGGAGGCCCCGCTGCGCTTTGACGAGGGAGACATGAGCCCCTCTGGGCTGGCTCTGTGGCTCTCTGTGCCTCTGTGGTGAATGTTATGCGCGGTAAGAATCACCACAGAGACACTGAGGACCGCAGAGGATCACAGAGTTTCAGATTTGAAATTTGAGATCTCAGATTCAAGATCAATGATTTGATCGCCATGCAATCCTGGTTTCCACTTATTCCAGAAAGCGCGTCGACCTATTCGGGCGATGTCGATGCGCTGTATTTCTATATCTCGGGCGTGACGGTCTTTTTCACGCTGCTGATTTCTTTCGTCATCATTTTCTTTGTCGTGAAATACCGGCGCCGCAATCCCTTCGAAATTCCGCGCCCCATCGAAGGCTCGATGAAGCTGGAAACGCTCTGGTCGGTAATTCCGCTGCTGATTGCGATGAGTATCTTTTTTTGGGGAGCGAAAATTTATTTTAACCAGTACCGACCGCCTCAAAACGCGATCGAAGTCTACGTTGTCGGCAAACAATGGATGTGGAAGTTTCAGCATGCCACCGGTCAGCGTGAGATCAACGAACTGCACGTACCCGTCGGCCGCAAGATCAAATTGATCATGGCTACGGAGGATGTAATTCATGACGTCTTTGTTCCGGCATTTCGGATTAAAGCCGACGTCGTGCCCGGCCGCTACACCACCGAATGGTTCGAAGCGACGAAGCCCGGGCGTTACCATTTCTTCTGCGCCGAGTACTGCGGCATGAATCATTCGGGCATGGGCGGGTTCGTAGTGGTAATGGAACCGACCCAATATGAAAACTGGTTGAGCGGCAATGCTAATCAAATGTCACCCGCGGCCGCCGGACAACAGATGTTCGAGTCGCTGGGTTGCGCTTCATGTCACGGCGCCAACGCCGAAGGCGGACGCGGACCGGCGCTCCTGGGCGTGTACGGCAGCAATGTCGTGCTGAATACGAATCAGAGTGTGCGCGCCGACGAAGCCTACCTGCGCGAATCGATCCTGACTCCGCAGGCCAAAATCGTCAACGGCTTTGGACCGATCATGCCGTCGTTTCAGGGTCAGCTAAGCGAAGAGCAGCTTTTGCAGCTGGTTGCTTATATAAAGTCTCTGTCGACGCCCAGGACTGAGACGCCGACGACGAAACCGCCGCCGGTGGTAAAGAAATAGGGCCGATAGATCCTATAGGACCTATTAAGATTTTCAAGATGGAAGAATTCACGATACCAAAGCCGCCACGCACCAACTATCTCAATGCCGAATACGGCTTGAAGTCGTGGCTGTTGACTAAAGATCACAAGCGCATCGCACTGCTCTATCTGGGGGCGATCAGCTTCTTCTTTTTTATCGGCAGTCTTTATGCGATGGCAATCCGGCTGGAGTTGTTGACCCCGCAGGGCGACCTCGTGCAGTCGAGCACCTACAACAAGATGTTCACTCAGCACGGGATCATCATGGTGTTCTTCTTTCTGATTCCGTCGATTCCGGCAACTCTGGGAAATTTCCTGATACCGATGATGATTGGCGCCAAGGATCTGGCTTTTCCGCGCATCAATCTGCTCAGTTGGTACATTTACATAATCGGCGGCATCGTTACCATCTATGCGCTACTCGCCGGGGGCGTCGATACCGGGTGGACCTTCTATGTTCCGTATAGCACCACGTTTTCGAACTCGTATGTGATCGCGACTGGCCTGGGGATTTTTATCAATGGCTTCTCGTCAATTCTAACGGGCCTGAATTTCATCGTTACGATTCACACGATGCGCGCGCCGGGCATGACCTGGTTCCGTCTGCCGCTGTTCGTCTGGGCGCACTACGCGACCAGCTTAATCATGATCCTGGGCACCCCAGTGATCGCGATTACGATCCTGCTGGTGGCGCTCGAACGGCTGGCACATATCGGCATCTTCGATCCGGCGGCCGGAGGTGATCCGATCTTGTTCCAGCATCTGTTTTGGTTCTACTCGCATCCGGCCGTCTACATCATGGTGCTTCCGGGCATGGGTGTAATCAGCGAGTTGATCGCCAACTTCTCGCGCAAGAATATTTTTGGTTACAAGTTTGTGGCCTTCTCGAGCCTGGCTATTGCCGTGTTCGGGTTCCTGGTTTGGGGCCATCACCTGTTTGTGGCCAGCCAGTCAGTTTACGCGGGAATGATCTTTTCGTTTTTGAGCTTTGCCGTCGCGATTCCGTCGGCCATCAAAGTTTTCAACTGGACGGCCACGCTTTACAAGGGCTCGATCTCTTACGACACGCCGATGCTCTACGCGCTCGGCTTCATCGGTTTGTTTACGATCGGCGGCATGACGGGTTTGTTTCTGGCAGCGCTGGCGGTGGACGTGCACTTAAGCGATACGTACTTCGTGGTCGCGCATTTTCACTACATCATGGTGGGCGGGACCTTGCTGGCGTATCTCGGCGGATTGCATTACTGGTGGCCCAAAATCAGCGGGCGCATGTATCCCGAAGGGTGGGGGAGATTCTCGGCCTTGATAGTTTTTGTCGGGTTCAATCTGACGTTTTTGCCGCAGTTTCTGCTTGGTTACCTGGGCATGCCGCGGCGTTATCACACCTATCCGGCGGATCTGGTTTCGTGGCAGGTGCTGCATGTTTTGTCGACAGCCGGCGCGTCGATTCTGGGAGTGGGATTATTGATTCCGCTGTTCTATCTCGTCTGGTCGATGCGCTACGGGCCGATAGCGAAAGCCAATCCGTGGAACCTGCCGGGGCTGGAATGGCAGACTGCTTCGCCGCCGCCGACTGAGAATTTTTTAACCACGCCGATCGTGACGCATGAAGCATACGAGTTCGCCGGACCAGAACATAAATCGGTAGTGGGTAAGTTTGAGCGACAGCGCACGGAGGTATAGGTCGCTATCCGGGCGCAAACGAGCAAGGTAATTACGGATGAATAACCACGAAGACACAAAGGCCACAAAGACAAGCAATCAGCAAAGTTGCTTTGTGTCTCTGTGACTTTGTGGTTGGGTTTTTAAGGAACACATGCCTGAAGGACTAGCTACAACACACGAAGCGCATCACCGCGCGCTGCAGCACCACTTCGAAAACATGGAGCAGCAGCGGGAGGCGGGCACGCTGGGCATGTGGGTTTTTCTCGTCACCGAAATCATGTTCTTCGGCGCGTTGTTCCTGGCTTATACACTTTACCGTTACCAGTATCCAGCCGCATTTGCGAGCGCCAGCAACCATCTGGACATCCGCCTCGGGGCCATCAACACAGTAGTCCTGATCGTCAGCAGTTTCACGATGGCGATGGCCGTCTATAGCACTCAGTTGGGAAAACAACGCAACACGATCATCTGTCTCATCCTGACGATGATTCTGGGCGCCACGTTTCTGGGAATCAAAGCGGTCGAGTACCACGACAAGTACAACGACCATCTGATTCCCGGCCAGCTAATTCCGGGACGCCCCTTTCATCCTGAAGTTGCCAAGCCGGGTGACCCGGATGAACACAAACTGCATTTGATCGAAGGCGCCACCGTCCGCAACGTTGAGTTGTTCTACTGGATTTATTTCGCGATGACCGGCCTGCACGCCCTGCACATGATCATCGGCATCGGGATCATGCTGGTGCTGACGATTATGGCGTGGCGCGGACGATTTGGGCCGGAGTATCACGCGCCGGTAGAGATCTCAGGACTCTACTGGCACTTCGTCGATATCATCTGGATTTTTCTGTTCCCGTTGCTCTACCTGTTGGGACGTCACCTGGAAGGACACGCGGGATAGGGATTTCGAATTGCGAAATTCGAATTGTGGATTTGACTGATCTCTGACTTCTGATTTCTGACCTCTGTTATGAGCGAGCACATAGTCCAGCCGCGGGTTTACGTCGCCATTTTCCTCGCCCTGATGGTGGGGACCGGACTTACTGTGCTGGCGGCATTCACCGATTTTCCCGGTCCATTGAACGCAATCGTCGCTCTGACTATCGCAGTCGTTAAAGCCACTCTGGTGATCCTCTATTTCATGCATGTGCGTTACAGTCCGCGTTTGATTTGGCTGGTGATCGGGTCGGCGCTGTTCTGGCTGGCGATCATGTTCGCGTTGACGATCAGCGACTACTGGACGCGTACGTGGTTGCCGCCACTGTAATGTTCGGTCTTTGCGGCTTGCCGCTCGATGTGCGGAAAGCCTCTGGCTTTCCGGGAGGCATCACATTAATGAGGTGAGACTATGCGTCTCTTCGAGGCGCAGCCTCGCAGGGAATGTGATGAAGATCCTATCGGAAAGGCAAAGCCTTTCCGCACATCAGGCGGCAAAGCCGCAAACGATTGAACCAGATTGTTTCAAGTAGGAGATTGGAGAGATCGGGGTAGGGTTTGCTCCGGCGTTTATTAAGCTCCTGTTACGGCTGGGCTAGAAACAACTTCGCTTCGCGCACATCAATCACCTTCTGGCATCCGGGACATCTGAGCTGCAAGGTAGCATCCGAGGTCTTAATTGTATGTCCACAGTTAGGGCAAGCCTCCTGGATTTCACTCGTTTTGAATAGATCGCGCATCATGAAGAGGGGAAGGATCAGACCGGCAGTAAGCAGCGGAATGCCGAAGATTAAACCCATGCCGCCCGTTCCGCCAAGCGTGAGACTGATGATTAGGCCGGCTATAAACAAAAACAGACCCACCGCAATGCTGAACGAAAAGCCGTAAGCGCTATCAAAGGTACGCCTGGAACCTGCATCAATGGCAACTTTCTTCGCCTCCATCTTTCATTCCCCCATGAACGAGTTTAATTGGATTAAGTTGATTCTTACTCCGCGCGGCCGGCTTTTGTCAACGATTGGGTCAGAGGAAATGTTGGGTAAGGCTCAACCGATTGCTGGGAACGCAGACGTCCCGTCCGCACCGCTCCAGAGGCGCGAAGTCTTTTCGCGCTTCGCGCTCAGTGCGGGTGAGACTCCCGCGCTCCCAGCATCACGTTGAGACTCACTGACCTTGCTGCTACACTAAGCGTTTCCATTCACGGAGGAATTCCGATCTAACACGCTATGAATACCGAAACATCCTTTGAAACATTCCTGAATCAACACGACGAAGAGGCCTGGTCAGCCGTGCTGGCCACGCTCTTGCGCTCGATCCACGAAGTTGATCGCAACGCCACCCAGATTTGGTTTGCTTTCTTCCCGCTGTCTTTGTTCCGCGCGCTGCAACAGGCAGACGATCGTGACAAGCTGGCGCAGCATTTGCTCCTCCAGGGCGACTATGAATTGAAAGATCAGGTTGACCGGTCGCACAAGTTTCTCTACGGCCATCGCTTCTGGCCCCAGGTAAAGACTGCAGTGGAGCGACACGCGGACTTGTTTGATCAAACGTCGCGCACTTCGTTGGCTGATCAGATTCTTGAAGTCGCGCAGAACGCCGCTCAACAGGCGCGAAAAGACAAGTCGCTCTTCATGGGCATCACCGCCGTAGCTTTCATGACCGTGCAGCAGACCGGTGTGGCTGCTTTCAAGGGCGCGCCCGGCACGATCAGTATTGACGGCAAACACGTAAAGAAATCTCCTGAGCAGATTCTTCGCGATCGCGCTAAAGTCGACAGTCAGGGTTGGCTCGGCTTTCTTAAGACAGTCAACAAACAGTTCACCGTTACGCATGACGAAAACGACGACAAAGCAAAATACAAATTGAACGATGGTCAGGATCTGGCCTGGGGCGCGGCCGATGATCGGGCCCGTGATTGGGTAGCCATCGATCCGCGGCGGACGGAAGGACCGATTCCGGTCGAATGCCGGTCGGCTTCCTGCGGCACTTGTTGGGTCGGAGTCCTGGGAGGTGCTGATAGGCTGAACGACGTGGCGGCCCGCGAAGGAAAAAAGATCAAAGAATTCGGTTACATCGACACCGCCGAGCCAAAACCCCTGATTCGTCTTGCTTGTCAGGCCCAGGCGCAGGGCGCAGTCTCAGTAGTAATTCCGCCCTGGAACGGACAGTTCGGAAAATATCTGCGCGCTCTGAAGGCAGAGGCGGCCCAGTCGTTATCACTGTCTAGTCAGGACGAAAAAGCCAGGCCCGAGGTAATTCAGTAACTGAAGCCTTGGGCGCGAAGAGCCGCTGGTAGCATTCGATCCACGACCTCACGGTCGTGGCAATTTTATTTCGCCTCTTCGAGGCTCTTCGGCCATCTAACCAGGTGACCCAAGCTCGTTCACTAATCAAACATACGAGCGTCTCTCCGTTACTGCTCGTTCTCGGCGCAGCGATCCTCTGGAGCACTGGCGGCCTCTTCATCAAAGCAACTTCGCTGTCTGCTTTCGAGCTCTCTTTCGGACGTTCTCTGCTGGCGGCAATCACGATTGCAATCGTCACTCGGCACGAAGGCTTTGGCCTTAACCGCGTCAGCGCGATTGCGGCGGTGCTTTATGCCGCCCTGCTGATCCTGTTCGTCCTGGCCACCAAGCTGACGACCGCAGCCAACGCGATCTTCCTGCAATACACCGCGCCGGTCTATGTCCTCATCCTCGAGCCGATCTTCTATAAAGAAAGGTTTCGCCGGCGCGACCTGTTGACGGTGGGAGTTTGCGTCGCCGGAATGTCTTTGTTTTTTGTCGGCAAGTTGCGGCCTCAGGATGTGACCGGCAATCTGGTGGCGCTGGCCTCGGGGGTTTGTTTCGCGCTCTATTTCCTGCTGCTGCGTCATTCAAAAGCGCGCGATGTTAACCGCGCTTCGTCGGCGATCTATGGCAATCTGATCGCGGTCATAGTTTGCGCGCCGGCGTTTTGGGGAGCGATGCGGCGAGGCATCAGTGCCACGGACTTCGCGTGCATAGCTTACCTCGGCATCATTCAGATCGGAGTCGCGTACATTCTGTTTACGAGCGCGATGGCCCGCGGCCTGCGCTCGCTCGACGCCAGCATAGTCGGCTACATCGAACCGGTGCTGAATCCAATCTGGGTTTTTCTCCTGCTTGGTGAGCGGCCTTCGAATTGGGCGCTAATCGGCGGGGCGATCATCATCGCGTCAGTGATTGAAAGGCAGGGCGCGCACGGTTGAGATGCTGCCGCATGAGTGATCGGCTCAGATCAGTCCTCGAAGATTTTGGTCACGAGAATCGTAATTGCCGGGATTATGTTTGACTCCAGCTGATCGCCTTTAGCGAAAAGTTCTCCATCGCCGAAACGATCTCCACGCAGCGTGCGCACTTCGACCGTTTCTTTGATCTCATCAACCAGCCACAGCTCCTTGACCCCGAGTGCCGCATACGTATCGGCCTTGGTGTTTCGGTCGTAAATCGCCGAGCCTGGCGAGATAACTTCGATTACAAGATCAGCCGTGGTTCGATGTTCAGGATCAAGTCGACCTTCGGTCTCCGCGGAAACATAAAAGAGATCCGGTTCGAGATACGTTCGGTCACTGGTCCAGATAGCGGCGCGTGGTGCATAGAGCTTGCCAGAAACACCAAGGCGAGCAAGTTCCAGAGTGATTAGTCGAATTAGTCGAGTGACGATATTGTCATGGGTGTATTCGGGAGGCGGCGACATGTAAAGGACTCCTGCGATTAGCTCGAGTTTGGAATGATCGGGCGGATCGGGGAGCGCCCAAAACTCTTCGAGCGTATAGGTCTTTACCAGCGGTGATGTGTTAACCCAGGCCATGAGAGTTTCCTCCGACGATGCCGTGCAGTATATCACTTCTCACAACATCCACTGATTTCGATTGTCGTAATAAACCGGCGACTTATCAGGGAAACGCTTCTTGAATTTCAGATAACGTTCGTGCCAGAACTCGTACCGTCGATCTGAAGAGCGCAGCACGTGGTGCGGGATTGCGCGCAGGTGATCTTCGATCTTGTGCATGTTCTTCCCCGCGCAACGCCAATCGTAATTATTAAAATCGTAAAGGCTGGTAAGTCCATAGCCTTTGATGCGACCGGTACGATCGATGTAGGGATCAAAGTAGCTCCAGACTAACTGGCGAAGATTACGAAACACCGGCTTGCGGCCGTGCAGCCCGGTGTCGCGCGAACGTGCGATCGATCCCCACAGACCTTTCTTCTGAAAAACAAAAAGGACATGGTCAAGCAGATCCACTGATTCAATGTCGAGGAGCAACGGCGGGTAACCATACTGTTCGAGAATCACCGCGGCCGCGACCGCGGCTTCCAGGCAATGCACCTCGTTGCGTTTCACAACTTCGCGGAACGAACGCATCGTGCCGCCCTGACGCTCCCAGTTGTAAGGCATCAGCGTCAGCCAACGCTGCGCGGCGACCTTTGATCCATGTGAGAAGCAATAGCAGATGCCGGCGGGAAAGTGCAAAACGGGCAGGTACGTGACATAGTCTTTAGGAATACTCATCAAGTTAGTTGAAACCAGCTTCGTCTTGTCCCCTCCCTTTGGACGGGGTTAGGGGATGGTGCGAAGCATGACGCAGGACAGGCCCCTGTCCCCGGCCCTTTCCCAAAGGGACAGGGAGAAAAGAACTTAGGTGTAAAAGGGCAGCACAGGCTGAAGCCTGTGCCACTTAGCCGCTTGATTCTGGCATCGGTCTGAGGTAAGAATTAGATTCAAATACCGCCGCAACACGTCAGAAATATCACCCACTGATTGGAGATACATGAGCGCTACTCGTACAGAGAAAACAGTTGAGCTGAGAGACGTTTCAAAGCCCCTCAGCCGCAACACACACCTGCTCAATTGGGTCGAGAAGATGGCCCTGCTGACCAAGCCCAATGCGATTCATTGGGTCGATGGCTCGCTGGCAGAAGACGAGATGCTCAAGGCTCAGATGGTGGCGAGCGGCACATTTACAAAACTAAACGAAGAGCTCTGGCCCGGCTGTTACTACGCTCGTTCAGACGCAAGTGATGTCGCACGTGTTGAGGACCGTACTTTTATCTGTTCACTTTCCAGGGACGCCGCGGGTCCGACCAACAACTGGGAAGAACCTTATCAGATGCGCCGGAAACTGAAGGAGCTTTTCGATGGCTCAATGCGCGGCCGCACAATGTACGTGCTTCCCTTCAGTATGGGGCCCATCGGCTCGCCCATGTCGCAGATTGGCGTTCAGCTCACCGACTCACCCTACGTCGTAGTTAACATGCGCATCATGGCCCGGATCGGTCTGCCGGTTTATGCTGAGATCGATAAAGACTACAAACGTGTCGTGCCTTGCATGCACTCACTCGGCGCGCCGCTTGACCACGGTCAAAACGATGTGCCGTGGCCGTGCAACAAAGAAAAGTACATCGTCCATTTTCCGGAAACCCGCGAAATTTGGTCGTACGGCTCAGGCTATGGCGGTAATGCTTTGCTCGGCAAGAAATGTTTTGCTCTGCGCATCGCCTCGAACATTGCGCGCGACGAAGGCTGGATGGCCGAGCACATGTTGATCGTCGGCGTCGAGAATCCCCAAGGCGAGAAGACATATGTCACCGCCGCGTTTCCCAGCGCCTGTGGCAAAACAAATTTCGCCATGCTGATTCCACCCGCAGGATTCGAAGGCTGGAAGGTCTGGACGGTCGGAGATGACATCGCCTGGATCAAACCGAACGCTCAGGGGCGCTTGCATGCCATCAATCCCGAAGCCGGATTTTTCGGGGTGGCGCCGGGCACTTCGGTGAAGACAAATCCAAACGCTATGGCCACGCTCGCGACGAATTCGATCTTCACCAACGTCGCGCTCACGCCTGAAGGTGGCGTGTGGTGGGAAGGAATGACCGACGAGCCGCCGGCGGAATGTTTGGATTGGCAGGGAAACAAGTGGACGCCGGAAATTGCAAAGCAGACTGGCGCGAAGGCCGCGCACCCGAATGCTCGCTTTACGGCGCCAGCCTCGCAATGCCCGACAATCGATCCTGATTGGGAAAATCCAAACGGTGTGCCGATAAGCGCAATCATCTTTGGTGGACGGCGAGCAACCACGATGCCGCTTGTGTATCAGTCATTCAACTGGAGTTCGGGCGTCTACATCGGGGCCACGATGGGTTCCGAGATGACGGCCGCAGCGGCGGGCACGATCGGCAAAGTGCGCCGCGACCCCATGGCCATGCTGCCGTTCTGTGGCTATCACATGGGAGATTACTTCCGGCACTGGATCCGCATGCAGCGCTCGTTAACCGAGACGCCACGCATATTTCATGTGAACTGGTTCCGCAAGGGCGGCGAAGGAAAGTTTTTGTGGCCGGGCTTCAGCGAAAATATGCGCGTGTTGAAATGGGTGGTCGATCGCGCGCATGGCCGGGCGCTGGC